>Ga0074044_10001043_pt1 | contig 25424 bp, 26 predicted proteins | sample BogForMeECP23OM1_FD_94443 | JGI IMG/M metagenome (GOLD analysis project Ga0074044, IMG submission 94443) | Bog forest soil microbial communities from Calvert Island, British Columbia, Canada - Bog Forest MetaG ECP23OM1 | ecosystem: Environmental > Terrestrial > Soil > Wetlands ... | reverse complement strand
TGGCCGGTGGTGAAGGCCCATTTGATTCCCGTCCACGTCAGTCCTTTTTGCACGGGGGAATTTTCCGTGACGTAATCCTGATCGTCGTAATTCACAAAACCGTCGTGCGACGCCGGCAAATAAACCAGCAGCGTGACGAGCGCGAGCAACAGACCAATGAGACGCGGACGGGCCTTCGCCGCGCCGAAGTGCTGGCGTTGGAAAGCCGCACCGGTGCCTTCCGGGCAGGATTCCTGGTTTTCGCGATTCTGGCTTCGGCCACGCAGGCGGGACATGGGTTTCTTTTACGCGATTTTGCTGTGGGGCAGGTGCGGAGACAAAGTATATTTTTCCGCAAAAAGACGTTGCAATTTCCGGCGCGGCGGGTAGAAATTGGGGAGGCAGGAAATTGCTCGACCCCCTGCCGCTTGGACGCCACATCGGTTCCTCACGACCAAGTAAAGTTGTTTTATGAGCGGATTATCGTTTGCTGTCGTGGGAGCCGCTTCCAATCAAGCGGAACTCATCTACGTTTGGACACAGGCAACGCCGGAAGCCAAGGCGATCATTGTCTGTCTCATTCTTTTTTCCATCCTTGCGTGGTCGGTGATGGTCTCCAAGGCCATCCAGGTCCGGCGCGCCCGCCGGTTGAACCATTATTTCAACGAGGAATTCCGCGCGCAAAAATCCGTGCTCGAACTTTTTGACCGCAAGTTGCAGGTCGAAGGCTGTCCGCTTTATGAGGTTTATCGGGCCGGCTGCGTTCAACTCGACGCGCGGTTGCGCGGGCCGGGCGGCGAACGCAGCAAACAGGAGGTCACGCTCAAAAACATGGAGCATGTCAAACGCGCGCTCGAAAACGTCGTGGCGCAGGAATCATTGAAACTGGAATCCGGTTTGATCCTGCTCGCGATCGCGGTCAGCGGCGCGCCGTTCATGGGTTTGCTCGGCACGGTTTGGGGCGTGATGAGCACGTTTGCCGGCATCGCGCAGCAAGGCGCGGCGACGATGGCGGCAATGGCGCCCGGCGTCTCGGCGGCGCTCATCACGACGGTCGCCGGACTGCTGGTGGCGATTCCCTCGATGTTCGGCTACAATTGGCTCGTGCATAATCTGCGCGTGTTTACCGTCAACCTTGACAATTTCGCGCAGGAACTCGTTTCCAGGATGGAAACGGAATTTTTGTCGGACGAATAATTTTTACAGCCATGCGCAGATTTTCCCAACGCAGTTACCTCGTGACGTTGAGCGAAATCAACATCACGCCGCTGCTCGACCTCGCGTTCGTGCTGCTCATCATCTTCGTCATCACCACGCCGTTGCTGGAACAGAGCATCAATTTGAAACTGCCGCGCGGCGGTCGGCCGGACAAGACGTTGAACAAGTCCGACATCCGCACCGTCGAAATCTCCAACACCGGCTATTACAAGCTTGATCGAAAAACGATGCAACTGCCGCAGTTGATTTCGCAGCTCGCCGGTGAATTTCGTGCGAATCCGAATCTGGTTGTCTACATCCGCGCCGACAAAGACAGCCATTACGACCTCGTCGCGCAGGTGATTGATGGCTGCCAGCGCAGCGGCATTACGCGCTATTCGCTGCGCACCGAACCGACCCGATGAACCGTCTGCAAAAAAAATGCGTTATTGCGACCGCGGGCGTTCACCTGCTGCTGATCGTGATTTTATTCGTCGGCCCGGCTTTTTTTTATTCAAAGCCGAAAGCCGGTGATTTGCAGGTGCTCGAGGTGATTCCGGCCAATTTGATTGACGCGCCCTTCAACAGCGGCGTCGCCAATGCCACGCCGCCGCCGCCGGCCCCGGTCACTCCGCCGCAACCGCCGCCACCGGTGCCGGAGAAAATCGAGCCGCCCAAACCGGTCAGGGAGACGGTGAAAGCCCCGGCGCCGGTGGAAAAACTTGACGCGAACGAGCTGCGCAAAGTTCAAATCAACACGCAACTCGTGACCCGCACCGCGCCGAAGGCCGCACCCAGTGCCGCCGATGCCGCCCGCACGAAGGCCTTCCGCATCGCACTCGATAGATTGAAAAAAAATCTAACCTCGGGAACGGTGGTGGACGCGCCTGGCAGCGGCAGCGTGGCCTACGCCAGTTACAAGGATGCCTTGGGGTCAATTTATTACAATGCCTGGACGCCGGAAGGGGCCGCGAACGATGAGGCGAACACCTTCGTCAAAATCACCGTGGCCAGTGATGGCACCGTAATCAACGCCCGTATCGTGACTCCCTCGGGCGATGAAAAAATGGATGCTTCCGTGCAACGCACCCTGCAGCGGGTCACCGAGGTCCCGCCGCTGCCGGACAAATCAAAAGTCCAGCAAGATTTCACCATCATGTTCAACCTCAAAGCCAAACGAATGCTCGAATGAAAAATTACTGCCCCTCTCTTTTGAAAATCTGCCTGCCCGTCGGCCTCCTGGTTGCCGGCGCCAGCCATTGCTGCGGCCAGGATTCCGGCGTCATCCAAGTCAGCAAACAATTTGACGTCCTCGGAAACACCAAGCCCATCCCCGTTTCGCTTGAAGGGTTCAACGGCGAAGTCGCCGACGTTTTGAAATTCGACCTTTATGTCCAGGGCTTCAGCTTTGTCGCCTCGGATGCCGCGCAATATCAAATCAGCGGCACCAGTGCGGGCAGCGTTCAAGGCCGCGTCGTGGATCGTTTCGCCAAGAGCGCGATTCTCTCGCGCAGCTACACCGGCGCGTCGTTGCGGCGGCAGGCACATGCGTTCGCCGACGACATCGTGCAGGCCATTACGCGCAAAAATGGCATCGCGCAGACAAAAATCGCCTTCAAGGCCCAATCCAGCACGGGCAACGGCGAAATTTATGTGGCTGATTTCGACGGCTACAACCCGCAATCCATCACGCACGACGATACCATCGTTGCCGCGCCGGCATGGGTGCCGGGCCGGCTGGCGATTTATTACACATCGTATAAGCGCGGCAACCCGGACATTTTTTATCACAACCTCAGCACCGGCCAGCGCCGCGTCGTCGCGGGTTATTCCGGCCTGAACACGAGCGCGGCGGTCTCGCCGGACGGCTCGAAGGTGGCGATGATTTTGAGCAAGAGCGGCAGCCCGAATGTTTGGGTCTGCAATGCTGACGGCACGGATTTGAAACGATTGACGACGAGCAGCGAGGATTCGTCGCCGTGCTGGTCGCCGGACGGACAATGGATTTGTTTCGCAACGAAAATCGCCGATCGGCGCGTGCTGGCGAAAGTGCCGGCGGGCGGCGGGGCGATGCAGCGGATTCCGACCCCCGGCGCGCCGAACCCGACCGAACCCGACTGGTCGCCCGACGGCAAGTGGATCACGTTCACGTCGCAGATGAGCGAGTTCGACATTTGCGTCTTGCCTGCGGACGGCGGCACGCCCACGGTGCTCGTGGCGGGCGAAGACTCGTCGTGGTCACCGAATTCGCGGACGCTGATTTTCACGCGGCGGGTGGGCGGTCGTTACATGTTATCTGTGCTTGACGTATTCACGAAACAAGTCAAGGATATTACCCGGATTTCAGGCAGCGATTCTCAACCGGCTTGGGCGAGATGACTTAATTTTTTTAACGAACTTTTAACTAAAGGAAAAAACATGAAAATGATGAAACTGACTTGCCTGTTGGCATTCGCGCTGGCCATCACACTGGCGGACACCGGCTGTAGAAACCACCGACCCGTCAAAGTCACGCCGATACCCGGTCAATCCCCGATGGTCGGTGAACCAGGTGCTGGCGGCACTTTGCCTCCGGGCGAAACGGTTCCAAGTGGCGGTGGACAAACAGCAAGCCTGGATGAATTTGAGGGCATGATTAAGGATCCCGCTGCGCTGGCCGCTTACACGGTGCATTTTGCCTACGACAGCGCCGTCGTGAAGAAGAGCGAGAAGGCGAACGTTCAAGCCGTGGCCGATGCCTTGGGCCGGGATGCAAGCACCAAGCTGCTCGTCGAAGGTCATTGTGACGAGCGTGGCACGGAGGAATACAACCGCTCGCTCGGCGAACGCCGCTCGCTGGCGTTGCGCCAGGCGCTGGCCAAGATCGGCGTGGACCCCTCGCGCATCCGGACCATCAGCTACGGCAAAGACAAACCGGTTGACCCGGGCCATGACGAGTCCGCCTGGTCGAAAAACCGCCGCGGCGAATTTGTCCTGCTCCATCCCAGGAGCGGATCCTGATTTTGGCAGGAAACATTTGAAGCTATTCAGGGGCCGCATTTGCTGCGGCCCTTTTTATCAGGGTGCGCCGTCTCCAGCGCAGAAATCGGCCGGGATCGCCGACCCCGCATTTGCAGCTTTACTATCGGCCAAGGCAGGCGTAGGCTTGGCAAGGCTCGACAAAATTTATGAACGCTATATTTGCATGGGCACCGGGCGGCATGGAAATCGTTTTGATCCTGGTGGTAATTTTGGTTTTATTCGGCTCCAAGAAAATTCCCGAGTTTGCGCGAGGTTTGGGCCAGGGCATCAAGGAATTCAAGAAAGCATCGCGCGAAGTGACGGACGAAATCCAGAACGCGACGACTGACACGCCACAGAAACCGGCGGCAAACGGCCAATCGCAGCCGCCGCCAACCGTCTCCCAATCCTCCAATCCGCCCAAAACCTGAGCGGAACATTCTGGCATGGCCGGCGACCACGAATCGGAGCACCCCGACGAGGCCGAAGGCGGCCCGGTCAAGACCTTTCTCGAACACCTCGAAGATCTTCGCTGGGTGCTCATCAAGAGCCTGGTGGCGCTGGGTGTGGCGGTATTGCTCTGCCTGCTTGCGGGCAATTACGTCGTTCAGATCGTCAAATGGCCGTTGACGCGCGCCTCCATCGGATATCCCGGCACGAACCAGATTGCCGTCGTTAGTTTCGGCACCAGTCACGTCGGCAATTTTCAACTCACGCCGGAACAACAAAAGGCGCTGGACCTCGGTACGAATCGCTTTGTCTCAATCCAGGTCGAACCGCTGGGCCTCGGCACCAACCGGGTGCTCGGTTGGCGAGTTAGCAATGACCCCGGCGCGATTGCCGGGGCGCAACGGATGAAAATTGACCTGATCAATCTTAGTCCGGCGGGCGGATTTGTGGTGGCGTTTCAGGTGGCGATTTACGGCGGCGTAGTGCTGGCGTCGCCGTTCATTTTTTATTTCGTTGCCGCTTTTATTTTTCCAGCGCTGAAACTGCGCGAGCGCAAATATGTTTACCGTGGACTGGCCTTTGGCGGCGGACTTTTCCTCACCGGCGTGGCGTTTTGTTATTTTATCCTGATGCCAGTGGCATTGTCCGCGGCGCAACTGTATTCGCACTGGCTCGGTTTGGGCGCGTTTCAGTGGCGGGCGGAAGATTACATCAGTTTCGTCTGCAAATTCATGCTCGGCATGGGGCTGGGCTTCGAACTGCCGGTGGTGGTTCTGACACTCGTGAAAATCGGCATTCTCGACTATCGCACGCTCTCCAAGGCCCGCCGTTACATGATCGTCATCAATTTGATTCTCGGCGCGGTATTGACGACGCCGGAAGTGCTCACGCAAATCGTCATGTTCGTGCCGTTGCAATTGCTCTACGAAATCACCGTCTGGATTGCGTGGTATTGGAACCGGCGGGAACGGAAACGCGCCGCGCGCGAATCGTAAAACGCGCTTTACATCCGGCGATTTCGGCGTAAGCTCAACTCAACTCGTCAACTTAAAAAACGTATGCGAAACGCGACACCTCTTCTCGCTTTGGCCGGTCTGGTCGCTTTGTTCACGTCCGGCTGCGCCGGGCCGGAACAAAAACTCGGCCGCGGCGTGAGTAACACTCTTGAAATCACCCGCCTGGGCGAAATGCGCCGCTCCATCGAGCAAACGGCCGTTTTTGAATCGCCCAGCGCCGGCTACACCGCCGGTGCTGTTAGCGGCTTGAATCGCACACTGGCGCGCACGGGCCTGGGCATTTATGAAATCATCACCGCGCCCTTCCCGCCGTATCATCCGATTTGGACCAGTTACCTGAGTCCCGGGCCCGTTTATCCTGAAAGTTACAAGCCGGGCCTGATTTCGGAATCGACGTTCGATACGGACACCTACACTGGTTTCAGCGGCGGCGACGTCGCGCCGTTCGTCCCCGGCAGCCGGTTCCGCGTGTTCGACAACTGAACTGATGACCCAATCCATTTTGCCGGACGCGCCAACAGTTTTCCGTTGGCGCGTTTTGTTTTCGTGAAGACCATGCCGCTCGAAAAGAATTCGCCCTGCAAAGTCAACCTGCTGCTGAACATCCTTGGCAAACGGCCGGACGGATTTCACGAACTCGAAACCGTCATGCAGCCGGTCAATCTTTGCGACCGGCTGACGTTTGAACGCCGCGGCGGCGCGGTCGAACTTTCATGCAGCGACGCAGCCCTGCCGATGGATTCGCGCAATCTGGTTCATCGCGCGGCCACCGGGTTTTTGCAAACCGCGAAAATCAGCGATGGCGTGCGCATTCATTTGGAGAAAAAAATTCCACTTGCCGCCGGTTTGGGCGGCGGCAGTGGCAATGCCGCGACCACGCTGCTCGCGCTGAATGAACTTTTCGGCCAGCCACTTTCAGCCGCGAAGCTCGGCGAACTGGCCGCGTCACTCGGCTCGGACGTGCCGTTTTTCCTCCAAAACAAGCCCGCGCTTGCCACCGGTCGCGGCGAAAAAATCCAACCGCTCGATTTTTTCCCCGCGTTGTGTGACAAGGTGTTCCTGTTGATTCATCCCGGTTTTGGCATCGCGACGGCGTGGGCTTATCAGAATCTCTCGCGTTTCCCGGAGGCGTTGAACGGCAGGCCGGACCTCGCCCAAAAACTGATTTCAAAACTTCAAACCGGCGGTTTGCGCGTTGCGAGCGCTGAATTTTACAACTCGCTCGAAGCCCCGGCGCTGGAAAAATATCCCGTGCTCGCGCTGTTCCAGGAATTTCTCCGCGCGAATGGCGCCCTGGCCGCGCTCCTGTCCGGCAGCGGCTCGACAACGTTCGCCATCGCCGAAAACATGGCCGCCGCCGAATCGCTGGTGGGAAAATTCAAATCGAAGTTCGGACAAAACTGCTGGACGGCAGTGACGGCGGTGTGAGTCGCGTAGGACAGGCGTCCCGCCTGTCTCCGTCTTCAAAATGAAATTTAGAAACAGGCTGGAAGCCTGTCCTACCGTTTGAATTTCGCAAACGCAAATTCCGCCAGTTCCTTTGCCGCCGGGATTTTGCAGGCCAGCGCGATCAGCCCATAGACCAAACCCGCGATTCCTGCCGGAACAAACACCGCGCCGATTTTCAATGCGACGGTCCTGTGGCCGAGAAAATTTTCCCACGACCACCAGCCCGACCATGCCACCAGCCCGGCCAGAATACCGGCGACAGCCAACGGCAGAAACGTGGCGCGCAGCGATTCCATTTCGAGTTTTCCCAGTTTCTTCCGCAACGCGAACGACAGCAATCCTGCGTTACAGATGGAAGTGACGGTATTGGCGATGCCCAGGCCGCCCTGCCGCAGCGGACCAATGAACAGCACGGCCAAACCCAGATTCAGAATCAGGCAGACGATGCTGATTTGCATCGGCGTTTTGGTGTCGCCGAGCGCGAAAAACGCCCGGACCAGGATGTTGACCGTTGAAAAGGCCACCAGCCCCGGCGCGAGGCACTGTAGCGCCAGGGTCGCGCGCTGGGTCGAATAGGCGGTGAATTTGCCATGCTCGAACAGCAGCCGGATGATCGGTTCGGCCAGCACGACTAGCAGGACGGCGGCGATCAGATTTGCCAGCAGCAGCGTGCCGAGACCATGGCGCAGGGTGGCGCGGAATTCGCCGAAGTTTTTCTCTGCCGCCAGTCCCGCCAGGGTCGGCAGCAGAAAAGTTGCCAGCGAAATGCCGAACATGCCCTGCGGCAGTTCCATGAGCCGCACGGCATAGTCGAAGGAGGCGTTGATCTGCGGGTCCACGTAAAAGGCGACGGTCTGCGTCAGCAACACGTTGATTTGAAAGGCGGCGACGCCCAGGGTGGCGGGAATCATCCGGATTACCACGAGCCGGACGGTTTCGTTTTTCCACGGCGAAACCCACCGGTAACGAAAGCCGTCGTGCCAGAGCGTCGGCAGTTGAAAGGCCGCCTGCGCCACGCCCGCCGCCAGCACGCCGATGGTCAGCGCGAAAATTTGTTCGCGCAACTCGTGTCCCATCTTTGGCGCAAGCCAGAGCACGGACGCGATCATCACGACGTTCAGCATCGTCGCGCTCATTGCCGGAATGAAAAAATGTCCGCGCGCATTGAGCATGCCCATGAACGCCGCCGCAAGGCACACGAGCAGCATATAGGGAAACATCACGCGCAAAAGCCGCAGCATGAGTTCGGTGTTTTCGCTGAATTGATGAACGGCCAGCGCAATCGAGAGGCCGACCATTACCACGCCGATGATCGCCGCCGCCGCGACGACGAGGCCGGAAATCACGGCGTTGGCCGCGCGCCACATCTCGATTTCGCCGCGTGTCTTCTCCTTTTCCTTGAAAATGGGGACGAACGCCGCCGTCAGCGCGCCTTCGCCCAGCAGCCGGCGGAACAAATTCGGGATGAGAAACGCGAGTTTGAACGCGCCCGCCACCCGGGTGTCACCCATGAAATTCGCATAAACCATCTCGCGCACCATGCCGAGCAGGCGGCTGACGAGCGTGGCGGCGGCCATGGAGCCGGACGACTTGAGCATCTGCGACATCGGGACGGATTCTCACGCAAAGCCGCAAAGTCGCAAAGTTAAAATGTAAATTTGGTGGGGCGAGGCTACCGGCGAGCCGGCTCGCGCGGACGCTCGCCCCACCGGTTCAATTGACCATTGGCAATTCGCTGTCGGCAATTTAATCTCCCGCCTGTGAGCATCCTCGAAGAACTCAAATGGCGCGGGCTGGTGGCCGACTGCACTGACGCGGCGGAACTGGCCAAACGCCTCGCCTCGCCCATCACGCTTTACTGCGGTTTTGACCCGACCGCCGATAGTTTGCATGTCGGCAACCTCGTGCCGTTGCTCGCGCTGCGGCGCTTTCAATTGCTCGGCCATCATCCGATTGCCGTGGCCGGTGGCGCCACCGGCATGGTGGGCGACCCCAGCGGCAAGACCAGTGAGCGCCAGTTGCTCACGCCCGAGGTCCTCGCCCACAACATTTCCCGCGTCAAAGAACAACTTAAAAAGCTTCTCGATTTTGACACGGAGACCAATCCCGCGCGATTGGTGGACAATGCCACTTGGACGAAGGATGTTTCGTATCTCGATTTTCTGCGTGACATCGGCAAGCATTTTTCTGTCAACCAGATGGTGGCCAAGGAGAGCGTCCGCGCCCGCATGGAAGACCGTGAAGTGGGCATCAGCTACACCGAATTCAGCTACATGCTGCTCCAGGCGTTCGATTTTTACGTGCTCGACCGCGACCACAATTGCGAACTGCAAATCGGCGGCAGTGACCAGTGGGGCAACATCACCGCCGGGATTGAACTCACGCGCAAGAAACTCGGCAAAATCGTCTTCGGCCTGACCCTGCCGCTCATCACCAACGCCGACGGAACGAAGTTTGGCAAGACCGAGACTGGAGCCATTTGGCTCGATCCGAGGCGCACGAGCGTCTATCGCTTCTATCAATTCTGGATCAACACCGACGACCGGGACGCCATCCGTTACCTGAAATACTTCACGTTTTTGTCGAAGGAAGAGATTGAAGCGTTGGAGAAGAAGCATGTGGAAAATCCCGGCGCGCGCGAAGCGCACCGGGCTTTGGCCAAAGCGGTGACCGATTTGATTCACGGCCCGAACGCAACAACGGAAGCCATCCGCGCCAGCGAAATTCTTTTCGGCGGCGAACTGAAAGGCATTGCCGAGAGCACCTTCAATGAAATCGTTGGCGAAGTGCCGACGAAGGAGATTGAGAAATCAAAACTTGATAGCGCCGGTTTGCCGCTGGTTGAACTGCTCGTTCACTCCGGCCTTTGTTCGTCCAAAGGCCAAGCGCGGAAAGACATCGAAGGCGGCGGCGTGAACATCAACAATGTCCGTGAAGCCAGTGCCACCCGCATCGTGACGACAGGTGATTTGCTTTTCGGCAAACACATCTTGTTGCGCAAAGGCAAAAAGAATTACGTCGTCGTGACGGCGAAGTGACTTCCATTACAATTCTCCGCGAGCTTCGGCTTCCTCCCGCGCGCGCCGGACGTTTTCTTCATACAAATGGTCATATTTGACTTCCTGCGGGTTTGCCTCCGCTTGCCGCGGCACCGATTTGATATGCGGGAACTGGCCGTCGAAGTTCGGGTCAATTGCCAGAATCCGTTTTGCCAGCGGCGGATGGGTGGATTGGAAGCTGAACCATGGGTCGTAAGTGGAATTGACGAAATACAGATGGCTGGCGGTTTCCGCGTAAGGCGTGTCGAGCCGGCCGGCCCGGTAAAGCCCGCCGATTTTTTTGAGCGCGCCCGCGATGCCCGCCGGATTGCGCGTGAACTGCACCGCCGCCGCATCGGCCAGCCATTCGCGCTCGCGGCAAATCAGGCTTTTGAGCAGGCGCACGAACGGCGAACTGATGCCGCCGATGATCAAAAACAAAATTCCGATGGGCGCGGTCGGCAGGAAGGTGGGCCTTGCGTCCTCGTCGAAAATGGACGCGCCAACTTCCAGTGGCTGCGGCGAGCCGCGCAGCAACACGCGCCCGACAATCGTCGGCCAGAAAAGTCCGTGCGCCAGTCCCATCAGCTTCATGTTGAGCCGGGTGTCGCCGTTGAGAACGTGGCTGAACTCATGCGCGATGACGCCTTGCAGTTCGTCGCGCGTCAGCAGTTTCATCGCGCCGAACGTGACGCCGATGGCCACGTCTTCGCGCGTATGGCCGGCGGCAAACGAGTTGAGGCCGCGCTCAAGATCGAGCACATAAACTTCCGGCACGGACATCCCGGAAGCGACGGCCATTTCCTCGACGACATCGCGCAATCTTTTTTCGTCCAAGTCGGACGTGCTGGATTCAATCCGCCGGCCGCCCAGCAATTCCGCCACCACCGGCCCACCGTCGGAGAGTAACCGGATTTTGTAGAAGCAGCCCGCTGCGATCAAAATCAGCGTGCCGATCATGGTCCAGCAGAAAAGATACGGATTCCATAACCTTTCCAGAACGTAGAGCGGATGAATCAATCCATCATGCACTGGCGAAACTGGAAAATCGTTGAAATAGTTGAAAAAACCGGTCTGCCCCACGGGCTTGAGGAAAAACTGGATGATGACGGCCAGAACGAGGTAGGTGAGGACAACGACCGCCAGCACTGCCAATCCAAAAAGCCAGATCAGCCGGCTGGTTTGCTTCCGCGCGTGCGCTTCCCGGTCAAAAAAGTCCATGGGCTGTTTTGGGTTGTAGCACAAGACTGGTTGGTGGAAAATCATTTTGCGAACGGGCAAAAAGAATGACGTCATCGCAACCGCCAAACGATCGTAGCAGCCGATGCAAGGAGGCTCTGATTTATTTACGATATGGGATTTACGATTGACGAGTCTGGCTACCATCCAGGCACATCACGTAAATCGTATATCGCAAATCGGAAATAGTGAGCCTCGTTACCTCGGCTGCTACAGGCAAAACTTCATTTTTTTGCGAACTTCGCGAAGATCTGGTTGGCCTCTTCGAGGGTTTCCTTCGAGCCGATGTCGAACCAGAGTCCCGGCACGCGCCAGGTATAAACCGCCGCGCGCGGATAAAGCCATTGCACCAGCCGGCCGGGCTGGTCGGGATTGTTGCCCTCAGCGATGTATTGCTTGATGAGTTGAATCGTGCTCTTCGGGTAAAAATAAAGCGCGATGCCGGTGAGCGTGCTCGTCGGGTTCTTTGGCTTCTCCTCGAAGAAGGTGATGCGGCCGGCGGCGTCCACGGAAATGGAATTGTATTTTTTGATTTCCTCAAGGTTGCCGACGTCGTAAAGCGCGAGCACCGGAGCCTTTTTCTCGCGGCAAAATTTCCCGAAATCACCCAGTTTCTCGCTGAACAGATTATCACCGGCGACGACGATGACGTCGTCGTCCACGTTTTGCGTTTTGAGGACGTAATGGATGTCGCCGATGGCGCCGAGTTTGTTGGTGTCGTCAGTCGAGCCGTCGTTGACGATGGTGAATTCAAATTTGGACTTCGTAGCGCGGTAATGGTCCGACCATTTTTGGAAATGGCCGGCGAACCTGGCGTTGGTGACGACATAAACGCGGTCAATGCCGCTAATGGGCGCGAGGTTGTCGAGCACGTGCTCAACCATCGGTTTGCCGGCGACGGGCAGGAGCGGTTTCGGTTGGGTGAGGGTGAGCGGATACAGGCGCGTGGCGTATCCGGCGGCGAGGATGATGACTTTCACGTTTTATTTTCGAAAAGGCTGGGCGCGGCTTCGCGCGCGAACGTCTGGCAGCGGGCGTAAATTTCCGACGGCGATTCACACTGGAGAGCAAAGTCGGCCAGCGCGCGCGCTTCAGTCAATTTGAGCCGGCGAATCATGTATTTGACCTGCGCGACAACCGTCGGGGCGGTGCTCAATTCGTCCACGCCGAGGCCGATCAACAGCGGCGCCAGCACCGGATCGCCCGCGATTTCGCCGCAGACGTTGGCCTTGATGCCGCGATGGTGGGCGGCATCAACGGTCATCTTGATCAGCCGGACGATGGCCGGGTGCGTTGGCTCGTAAAGGTGCGAAACTTTTTCGTTCGTGCGATCGGCGGCAAGCGTGTATTGGATGAGGTCGTTGCTGCCGATGCTGAAAAACTTTGATTGCGTGGCGAGCGCATCGGCGATGAGCGCGGCGGACGGAATTTCGATCATCACCCCGATTTCGATTTTGTCGTCGAACGGCACGTTTTCAACGCGCAACTCGGCCTTGCATTTTTCGACGATGGCGTTGGCTTGCTTCAATTCATCCAGGCCGGAAATCATCGGATACATCATCTTCACATTGCCCTCGGCGCTGGCGCGGAGAATGGCGCGAAGCTGGGCGCGGAACAATTCGGGCTGCGCGAGACAAAACCGGATCGCCCGCCAGCCAAGAAACGGATTGACCTCCGGCGCCAGTTGCAAATGCGAGGCAAATTTGTCGCCGCCCAGATCGAGCGTGCGGATGATGACCGATTGCGGTTTCAGCGCGGTCGCCGCCTTTCGATAAGCTTGATACTGCTCCTCTTCCGTCGGCAGGCGGTCGCGGTTGATGAACAGATATTCCGTGCGGAACAGGCCGACGCCCTCCGCGCCGTGCGCCAGCACGGATTCGATGTCCGCCGCGTCTTCGATGTTCGCGGACAGGTGAATGGCTTTGCCGTCGAGCGTGATGGCGGGTTGCTGCTGGATTTCGTGAAGCTTTTCTTCGAGTGAAGCCTTGCGCCGCAGAAGCTGGCCGTATTCAAAAAGGGTTTGATCGGTGGGATTTACGACAATTGCGCCGTTGTAGCCATCGAGCAACGCGTAGTCGCCGCTGTCCAATTCCTGGCTGGCGGTTTGCAATCCGACGACGGCGGGAATGCCCAGCGACCGCGCCATGATGGCGGTGTGCGAAGTTTTGCCGCCGATGTCCGTGGCAAAGCCGAGCACGAATTTTTTGTTCAATTGCGCGGTGGCGGAGGGGCTAAGGTCGTGGCTGATTAAAATGCACGGCTCGGCGATGTGGTGCAGGTCAAAAGCGTCCTTCACCTCAAGCAGATTGTCCAGCACCCGCGACGTCAGGTCGCGCATGTCGGTGGCGCGTTCGCGGAGATATTCATCGTTGGCCGCGAGGAGCGCCTCGGCGTAACGCTCGGCCACGGTGTGAAAGGCGTATTCGGCGTTGACCTTCTCTTCTTTAATCAGACGGATGACTTCGCCCACCAACGCATGGTCCTCGAGCATCAGCAAATGCGCTTCGAAAATGTCCGCCTCCTTCGCGCCCAGATTTTCCACGACCTTGCGCTGCACCTCCAGAATTTGCTGGCGGGTTTGGACGAGTGACTTTTCAAAACGGCCGGTTTCCCCGGCCACTTCGCCAGCTGAAATTTCACGCCGGGCGATGATGTGGCGGGCGCGATGCAGCACGAGGATTTTCCCGCGACAAACGCCGTCGGAGACGGCAATCCCCCGAAGAAACTTCTCTCCTTTTTGAAGCCGCTCGGCCATGCGGAAGAAATAGCCGAAATCGTCCGGGTTGAAAAGCAATTACGCAGGAAAAGAGCGGAGTGTTGGAGTCATGGGATATTGGCGTGTTGATTTAACCATCCCGGCACCCCATCGCCCCATCACTCCATTCCCGTCACGCCCGTTCCATGTATTTGCCGGTGCGGGTGTCCACTTTGATTTTCTCGCCCGTCTTGATGAACAATGGCACTTGCACGGTGATGCCCGTTTCGAGTGTCACCGGCTTTTGCACGTTGTTCGACGAATCGCCGCGAATGCCTTCCGGCGCGTCGGACACCGTCAATGCCACGCTCGACGGCAATTCGATGGACACGGCTTTTCCCTCGACGAACGTCACGGTCACCGGGCTGTTTTCCACGAGATAATTCTTCGCCTCGCCAACCAATTCCGCCACGAGCGTGACCGTTTCGTAGGTTTCCGAGTCGGTGAAAACGTAGTCCGTGCCGTCCTTGTAACTGAACTCCATTCTGGTGGTGATCATCGGCACCGATTCGATGCGCTCGGTGGAGCTGAACCGCACGTCGGAGGACTTGCCGGAGCGGATGCTGCGGAGGGTCGCCTGCACAAACGCGCGCAGGTTGCCCGGCGTGCGGTGCTGCATGTCCAACACCACGCAAATGTCGCCGTTATAATTGATCGCCATGCCGCGGCGCAGGTCGTTTGCTGTTGCCATAAATCAAATAATTAAAGCTGGGTCTCTTCCCGCGAGACGGAAGCCGCATAAAATAACTGAAAATCGAGCGAACGCAAGCGTGGTTTTGGGGCAAATTCAGTTAAAAAAAGTTATTAACAATCGGCATTTATCCAACAACTCCGCCTTGACACCACAAAACTTGGTATGTTACAAATCTGTAACCACAATTAGAAGTGGCCTTATGCGTTGCCCCAAGTGCGGCTGTCAGGAAGACAAAGTCATTGATTCGCGCGCGTCGCGTGAAGGAGCCACAATTCGCCGCCGCCGCGAGTGTTCCAAGTGCAGCCATCGTTTCACGACCTATGAGGAGGTCGAACGTGAAGGCTTGATGGTGCTCAAGCGGGATGGGCGGCATGAGGAATTTACACGCGAAAAACTTTTATCCGGCATCAAAAAAGCCTGTCAGAAGCGCCCCGTCAGTCCGCAAGCCATGGAAGATTTGGTGGACCATATCGTCGCCGCAGTGACCGGCAAATTCGAGGGCGAAGTGCCCGCCGAGTTCATCGGCAAAATGGTCGTGGACGGCCTGCGCGACATTGATGAAGTCGCCTACGTGCGTTTTGCCAGCGTCTATCGCCGGTTTCAGGAAGCCACCGACTTTGTACACGAAGTCAAAAAACTGGAGGCCAGGCAATGATCGCGCTCCAATCCGGCTGCCTGATCTTCCAACTTTCCAGCGGCGAAAGCGTCCCATGCTCGGTGGAAATGATTTCCGTCGAACTCACCGGCAACGCCGAGGGTTTGCTCGACCCGGAAGTGTTGAGCCACGCCGCCGCGTCCGTCTTCCACTATTTCAAAACCGAACTGGAACGCGAAACGGTCACCATCGGCGAATTTGCCGGCGCATTGGAAAAAGTTCTGCGCCAGCTTGGCTTTGTCATCCGCGCCGGCGCGCTGGAAAGCCGCTCGCGGGAAATTGTCGAAACCGACCTTTGCCTGTTCGCGCGCGAATCCGCCGACAGCCTCGAACTTTTCTTTTTCCCGCGCCTGCGCGACGAACTTCGCGCCCAACTCCGCCAGGCGCCGCGCGTTTTGCGCTTTCGCGGACTGCGCGGCTGCGTCAAGCAACTCACCGGCGCGCGACGCTGGAGTGTCCGTTGCGAAAAGTTGCAGGATTACATCGTCGAATACCTCCGCCGCTGCCTCACCGCCGAACCGGAGCAGACCGAATGCTCGTTGGTGGTGGAATGAACGATTTCCGGAGGGGCGAGCGCTGCGAGCTCCAAACTTTTTGATCCGGGCGTAGCGGAGCTCCGCCCTCCGAAATGAGCAATTATGAGCAAAACGCTTTTTGAAAAAATCATCGCCCGCGAAATTCCGGCGACCATTATCTATGAAGACGATCTGGTGTTCGCGTTCCGCGACATCAAACCGCAGGCGCCGACGCACGTGTTGATTGTTCCCAAGAAGCCCATCCCGCGCCTTGCCGAAGCCGCGCCGGAAGACCATAAGGTCCTCGGCCACCTGTTGCTGAAGGCCGCCGAAGTTGCGGACAAACTGGGCTTGAAGAAAGGCGGTTACCGCCTCGTGGTCAACAACGGTCCCGACGCTGGCGAAGCCGTGCCGCACCTGCACGTTCACATCCTTGGCGGTCGTCGCATGGCCTGGCCGCCGGGGTGATGATTGTAGCGGGGCTCTGTGAGCGGCGCTTTTTCAAGACAGCGGCGGTCATAGACCGCCGCTACAGAGTGAACGAATTTCTCTGGACACAGAAATCCCTGTCTGATGCTGTCACTATTATCGAGAGGGAAAGGGATCATGATTTTTACGCTATTTTGACGACCGCGCAGAAAGAGAAGTGGAGTGATTTGGTTGGAAAGCCAGTGCATATCCAAAGGCCTCTCGAATTGTGGAATGAGTAATCGCAAATAACACAACGCTTCTGCCATCACAAAAATTTCCGCAGCACCTTGCCGAGCCGCGCAATCCCTTCGCGGATGTCGGCCTCGCTCGCGCTGCCGAAGCTGATGCGCATTTCGTGATTCGGTTTGCGCCGCGCCGCGTCGTCCGCATAGCAAATTTCGCCCGGCACATAGAGCACGTCGTTTTTCAGCGCGGTCGAGAAAACCTTTGATTTTATGCCCGATGGCAACCCGTGCGGCAGTCGCGCCCAAAAATAGAGTCCGCCCTCCGGTTCCCACCATTCGACGGCAGTCGGAAAGTGTTTTTTAATTGCCAGCTTCATCACGTGCGCCTTGTGCGCGTAACGCTTTTGCAGCCGTGCGACATGCCGCCCGTAACTTCCCGACGCCAGGGCGCGGACGAAAAGCTGTTGCAGCAAATTCGCCGTGCCGAAATCGTGATTGCCCTTGATGTGCTTCACCGCTGTGAACACCGGCTCCGGCAAAACGCCGTAACCGACACGCGCGCCGGTCGCGAACGGCTTGGTGAACGTGCCCGCGTAAATCACACGGTCCGCCGCGCCGTCCGCCGCCAGCGCCGACGGCACGTCCCGTCCGGCAAAACGCAATCCGCGATAGGCCGCGTCTTCGAGCAGGTAAATCGGGTGTCCGGCGTCGCGCTCGAATTTTTTCAACAGTTTCAGGATGCCGTATTTCTTTTCGAAGCTGGTCGTGACGCCGGTGGGATTTTGAAAGTAGCTGACGAGGTAAATCATTTTGATGCGCCACAATTCGCCGGTGCGTTTGAGCGATTGCAGAACGCTTTCCAGATGCGCGAGGTCGAGGCCGTCGCGCTCGAGCCGCACGGCACGCGCGCGCAGACCGCGGCTTTGGAGGATGCTCAAATAAACAAAATAGGTCGGGTCTTCAACGAGCACGATGTCGCCCTCGTCGCACAACGCTTCCGTCGTCATGTAGAGCAATTGCTGCGAACCGCTGGTGATGAGCAGGCGTTCGAACGAATATATTTCGGGAGGGACGGCGTGCCGCCGTCCCTGATTTTTGGGACGCCGACACGGCGTCCCTCCCAAATCTAATTTCCGCAAATGCTCCGCCGTTAATTGGCGCAAGGTTGTGTCACCGGCCGTGATGCCGTATTGCAACGCCGGCTGGCCGGTTTTGGGTGAGCGCAAAACCTGGGTCAACGCGGCGCGCGCTTCGGCAACGGGCAATGAGGCGTTGTCGGTGAAGCCGGCGGCGAGCGAAATCAGTTTGGGCCGCGAAAGGGCCGCGTGCATGAGCCACGAGATGGGTGGCTCGGGGGTGCGTTGGCCCATTTTTGACAAAGCATGCAATTTCATGTGAAAGGGAAGACGATGATAATAAAAGCCTGAAAACCAAACAACAAAGGAACCAAGAAACGAAGTTTGAATTGTAGCGGCGCTCTATGAGCGTCGCCGATTAATCTGGCGGTCGTTTTGCGACAGACCGCCGCTACAGATTCAATGTCGCGTGCCGAAAACGCTGTCGAGGATGACCTGCTTGATTTTCCAGATCAGCGCCATGGTCATGGCCAGGGGCAGCAGCGCGAAAAACGTCAGCGTCCAAAAGCTGAGATGATCCAACCAGTAGGAAGAGGCGCCGAGCGTCAACTGCAATCGCGGGGAATGCAGGAAAACAACGTAGCCCATGCCGAAAAACACAAGGCCAACGAGCAGCCAGCGGTTGAGGGTGGTGAACAGCAGCGTCTCGTGGCGGAGCGTCTCATCCGGCAGCATCGCGCCGAGTTGTTTGAGGACGACGTTCACATTGAACAAAAAGAGCAGCGCCGACAGAACGAGCACAAAAACCGCCGCGTTGAAAAAAGGCTGTCCTGGCATTTTATTCTGCCAGTAAAGAAACGGGCACAGGCCGAAATTGACGAGGCCAAGGAGTTTCGCGCGGTCGAGGACGTTGAGCCAGGGGCGTTCCTGTTTTTGGAAATCGCTCATCTGCCAGAGGCCGTAGAGCAGCAGGCTGGTGCCGGCCAGCGCGGGGACCATGCCCAGCGGTTTGAGCCATTCGGCGCGCGCCGTTTCTGCGCAGATGACCAGCGACGCGGGCAATCCCCAAAACAAGGCGGAAAGCCCGCGCGCAAGCCGTCCGAGCGAACGGAGCAGTTCGGCTTCGTTTCGGGCCTCGGTTTCTGGATTTCGGGTTTCGGTCAAGCTGGTTCCGGGTTCAACCTTCCGCCAATTTTTTCCGGCGGCTAAAATGACAAATAAGTGTAAGCCTTCAAGCCGCGTTCGTAATCGTCGAGCAGGCGCATGGCTTCGGACGGTTTCATGCGGTCGGATTTGATGGCCTCGTCCATTTGCGTCTTCATCTGCCGCTTCAATTCATTTTCGTCGTATTGCACCGCTGCGAGTGATTGGATGATGGTGTTGCCTTCGATGATTTCCTCGATGTAATAACCGGTCGGTTCGTCGGGTTCGAGAAAAACGTGAACCTCGTTGACGCGGCCAAACAAGTTGTGCAGGTCGCCCATGATGTCCTGATACGCGCCCATCAGGAAAAAGCCGATGTAATACGGTTCGGGCAAACCGTTGCCGTTGGTGTTGAGTTTGTGCAGCGGCAGCGTGTCGCGCACGTCGCGCAGATCAATGAACTTGTTCACCTGCCCGTCGGAATCGCACGTGATGTCCACGAGTGTGCCTTCGCGCGTGGGGCGTTCGTTCAGGCGGGCAATCGGCATGATGGGAAACAACTGGTCGAGCGCCCAGTGATCGAGCAGGGACTGAAAAACGGAAAAATTGCAGAGATACTGGTCGCCGAGACTGTCTTCGAGCTGGCGGATTTCCTCCGGCGTGTAAGCCTGGCCTTTGAAACTTTCGACGACGTCGCGGCCGATCTGCCAGTAAAGGTCCTCGATTTTCGCCTTGTCGGGCAAATCCAGCACGCCGAGCGTGAACATGTGCTGAGCGTCTTCGCGGCGTTCCAGCGCGTCGTGGTAGGCTTCGAGTTTGTTCAGCTTGCAAAGATTTTTTTTAATGTCGAGCAATTCCCGGACGAGTGCGTGCTCGTTGTCGCCAAATTTCAAAAATTCGCCGGGCCGGATTTTTTCAATCGTGCCGAACACCTCAACGATCAACACACTGTGATGCGCGACGATGGCGCGTCCGCTTTCGCTGACAATGTCCGGGTGCGGCACGCTTTCGGCGTTGCAAACGTCGGCGATGTAATAAACCACGTCGTTCGTATATTCCTGAAGCGTATAATTCGTCGAGCTGTCAAACGCCGACCGGCTGCCGTCGTAATCCACGCCCAGCCCGCCGCCGACGTCAAGATATGAAATCGGGAAGCCCAGCTTGTGCAGTTTCGCGTAAAGCCGCGCGGCCTCCTGCACCGCCTTTTTCACCGTGAGAATGTCCGGCACCTGCGAACCGATGTGAAAATGCAGCAGCTTGAAACAATGGCCGAGATTTTCCGCCTTCAACATCTCCATCGCTTCCAGAAGTTCCGCCGTGCTCAGGCCAAACTTCGCATTTTCACCGCCGCTGCCCGCCCAGCGCCCCGCGCCCTTGCTCAACAGCCGTGTGCGGATGCCGATGAGTGGTTCGGCGCCGACCGATTTTGAAATCGAAATGATTTGCCGCAACTCCTCCAATTTTTCGACGACCATGACGACCGTTTTGCCCAGCTTGATGCCGAGCAGGGCCATCTTGATGAACTCCGCGTCCTTGTAACCGTTGCAAATGATGAGGCTGCCCATCTGGTTTTGCAGCGCCAGCCCGGCGAACAATTCCGGCTTGCTGCCGACTTCGAGGCCGAACTCAAACGGCTTGCCCGCGTCGAGAATTTCCTCCACGACCTCGCGGAGCTGGTTGACCTTGATGGGAAACACGCCGCGATAACGGCCCTTGTAATTGTATTCCGTGATCGAGCCGCGAAACGCCAGGTTGATGGATTCGACGCGGTGGCGCAAAATGTCCTGAAACCGGATGAGCAGCGGAAACTTCAGCCCGCGCGCCCTGGCCTCCTCGGCCACATCCGTCAAATCCACCGCCACGCCCGTGTCCTGCAATGGCCGCGCCACGACATGTCCGGCGTCGTTGATGTCGAAATACTTCGCGCCCCAGCGCTGGATGTTGTAAAGCGTGCGCGCCGCTTCGATGTCCCACGGCTGCGCCGCATCATTTGGATTGCTCATCTCGGTGAATTCAAACCGAACGAACTATAAAATCCTCCGCGCAGAAAGCAACAAGCGGAATGAAAAATTTTTCCGCAACGTGTGAACAACGTTTCAAGAAATTCCAGCCGCCGATTGCCCGTTCAACTCCTTGATTTCCTTTGCCAGCCGTTCCGCCTGCTTCTCCAATTCGGCGCTTTCCTGATCCAACAGCCTGGCCCGTTCCGAAGCCAGTTCATCCAGCACGCCGGCTTTTTGCCCGCTCAACTGGCACAGCTCGTAATCCGGGCTTTCGCGCAACTGGTTCAGTGATTCGAGCACACTGATGATTTCCAGTTGCAACGTCTCATACAGCCGCCGCAACTGGCCGATTTCCGCCGCATCGCTGAAATCGAGGCTCGCCCAGCCCTGGCGCAGGATGAAGCCGTGCGGGTCTTCCGCAATTTCGCGCAGCGTTTGGATGTCGCCGCTGTCCTTCGCCCGATTGATGGCCGCCGTCAGCTTGTGATACGTTTCCAGCTTTTCCGGCTCATGCGCGAAGCGGTCGGGGTGATACAACTTGACCAATTTCTTCCACAACCGGTTCAACTCGGCTTCCTCCTCCGGCGTCAACTGCTTCTTCCCGGCCACCGCCGCCGCCGTTTCCTGATAATCCTTCTCGGATTGCGCCCTGGCTTTGGCGTAATTCTCCTCCGCCTGCCGGGCTTCCTCGTTACCGCCGCGAACCAGCGAATCCAGATACTTCTTCCGATAATCCACAATCAGCCGGAGCCGGTCGCGCTTCTGGTAATGCGCGCCCCGTGGAATACAGCGGTTAGTCGCGCTTCGTCCAATTCGGTTCGCGCTGGAAGGCCCATGAATGTTCGTCGCTCGAACGACTTATTCCACCGGGCGAGCGCAACCGCCGGAAAAGAACCGCCCGCATCGCATCCACCCGCGATTTTTCCCGGGTGTAACTGGACTCCAATTCCGCCAGCCGCGCCCGCGCGCTGGCCACAAGCTGCAATTACATTTGCAGACGAACGAAGATTTTGGCTTAATGGCTTGGGTTCGTTTATGAAATCCGAATTAAAGCAGCGCACTCTGCAAAAACTGGCGGATGCCTATTCGCATAATGAATTGCGTCCCAATCCGGAATACCAGCGTGGTGCCTACAAGTGGAGTCCGGCTCAAAAGCAAAAACTCATCGATTCCCTGCTACGCGGCTACCAAATTCCACTGTTTTATATTCATTTGATCCAGAAAGTTAACAGACTAACAGATTCCGTGGAAACGATTGCGGAGCTTGTTGATGGAGAGCAGCGCCTCGCAACCATCGTTTCGTACATACACAATGAGTTTCCGAACGCTGCACCAGGCCAAGAATTAGCTCGTTGGAGCGGGAAGAAATTCGAAGAACTGGACCCGGAAGACAAAGCTAATTTACTGGGGCGCGAATTGCTGGTCGTACAAATGACCGCAGATTCACAAACTGAAGTGAAAGACCTTTTCATCCGCCTCCAAGCTGGAACACCACTTACTGCCCAAGAGAAACGTGATGCTTTTCCGGGTGAATTCACCAATTTCGTCATTCGACACGCTGGCAAGCCGGGGCATAAACTCTCCAATCCCAAAGCCTTTTTCAGTTTATTCCCGAAGTCTCGCCGACTCTCGGTGGACGACGAAGAGCACTATGTTGATGGCCTTGCCGAAACTCGCAAATTTTTCGCTGGACTAGCCATGACAATTATGCGTCGCGAACGGGCGGGAGTGGATTTCGTTGATTTGAAGGGAAAAGTCATTAACGACTTTTACATGGAGAAGGAGAATCTCAAACTGAGCGAACAAGACTCCGCAGCACAGCGCGTCATTCGAGTGCTTGATACCGTGGCCCAATTACCCGGATTTGAAAACTTGCGGGAAGGGCCGCGAATGACTTTCCAATGGGCGTTTCATCTCGCGCTGCTAGTGGATTCACTCATGGTCGGTAACTATGCACCGGGTTGGCGCAACGATATTGTAAATGCCTTCACGGCATTTCGAGCGGAAGTAGCAGAAGCGCACCTCCATCACAAGGAAACCAAGGAATCCATGCCCCATTACGAGCGGTTTGGCAGACTGTTGTCGGGGTCAGGTTCGGATACTGCGAACGTTATCAGAGACCGACATTCTTTTCTATTGACAAACGTGTATCCCACAATACGGATCACTCCGCGCGACCCGAATCGCTGTTTTGACACTCTTGAAAAGGAAGTCATCTGGAACCGTGATCGCGGCCTATGCCAGAACCCTGATTGCGAACTACCGGGGAGGCGAGTTTCGTTCCGAGAGGCGAGAATTCATCACGTGCATGAACACACAGCCGGAGGCCCAACAACTCTCCAAAATGGCATCCTCGTTTGTGACAAATGTCACGCGAGCAGACCTGAAATGCAGCGCCTAACTTCGCATTTTCAGGAATATCTCAGGAGGATATACGCGAATACAGGCCAACAAACCACAGGTGTGGTTCCAATTGGCCCGCCACCAGATGAAAATTTGTGGCAAACAGAGTCACAGAACGATAGCGACGAGAATGGGGTGCGCACGCCAGGCGGAAAGCTAAAAATTCTCATTCATTGGGGAGAATTGGATATAGATCGTGTGGATCAGACGATCTCAGAAAATAAAGCCACAGCCTCAATTGTCAAACTTCTCGTCGAACTCATCGACGCCTTCGGAGATTCCATGAAACAACAGTTAACGGAGTTGCCGGCAGTTCGTTACCCGCTGTCAAAGGACCAATCGGTTTTTGTCACCGCTACCGGTCAGCAACTCAGTTCGAAAATAGTCCCCGGAACCGATTTGTACTTCTGCCCACATTCCGACAACAACCAGAAGGTTACGCAGCTTCGAAGGCTGTTTTCCCAGCTAACGCTGCCTGACGGCAGGGACTTTCCGCCTGACAGCGTCGAAATTTCAATTGATACTGGCTAGACAAACCATGCCGGACAGGATGTGTTTTGCGCCCGGTTCCGCTTTTTCAAGCGTGCCCTGCGGTCTTGGTACCAACGCAAAATCGTTCTTCTCATTCACGGGCGTCCCCGCAGATAGCGGATATATCGCTGCTGTTTATCAGCAGCGCACTCTTGCGGATGGTTTATCACTGAAAGTCAAGTAATCCACCGTGAGTTCTTCGCCCGCCGCAATATCACGCAATGCATAAAATGTGTAATCCTTGCGACAGCCGACATTTGGTTTTTGACCCGACAATGGCTCGTTAAGAAACCAAGCAGTGGTCATCAGACTGAAATTGGCAGGACACCCGTATATCTCGCCGTTGTCTTTTATGATGCAGAAATCTTCATACAAACGTCGAATTTCTCCACGCAGCCGTTTAATTTTGTCCTTTTTTACCCACACGATTGGCGCATCGTCATCTGGAAAAATGGAAGCCTCTTGCGGAATTGCCCGAATTGCAAACACTCCGACACCATGAATTTTTGAGGGCTTAATTCTCGTGTAAACCCCATCACTCGGCATCCTTCGATTGGCTCTCTTTGCTGTCATCGTTTTCCTGATTTTCAGTTGTCCAAGAATTTCTTTATTTCAACCCGCAACGAACACGCGTTGATGAAAAATACCAGCACCCCAAATAAAACCGCCAAGGTAAAGGGGAAGCCATAATTGGTTGGGAAAACCCGGAGAATTAAGGTCAAGAGGTATCCAGCGATCAGACCAATGGAAAGATTCATGTTAAAAACGTAATAAACAAAGTAGTAATCCTCGAAAATCGCCTGCTTCTCCGCAGACAGACTTTGAAGTTTGTCCCATTTGATTTCAGATATTTTGTCGGCAAGGTGTTCTCCCAAATCTCGCAAGCAATCCAAAAATTCACCAATCACAAATGGGATAATAATAGCCAGAATAACAGCAAAGTTGGAACCAAGAGAACCGGTAATTTTTGACCAGAGTGCCATCGCGTGATGAGCGTGGGCATCGGCCAGCAACAATATTGTTAAAACGACAAACCCCGGCACCCAATGCCCCACGAGTTGATGCGGTTTCCAAGGAAAATTCATAGGTTCATTTTGGGACTCATGTTTGCAAATTCCGCCGCCACCGCAAGGATTCCTTCAGGGTTTGAATTTATCCGGAATAAGGAATCCAGGAATGCAGGAAAAAAGCCGGTTCATGGTTTCATGGTTTCCTTATCGAAACCGGGTTGCGGGTGTCTGGTTCCGGCAGGAAAAGCCACTGCGCTTCCGCGCCATCCCGCCGGAGCCGCTCAAGCCTTTATGGACTGCGGTGACATGTCACCGCTTTCAAAGCGCCGACATGTCGGCGCACTCCAAAGGCGAACCAGCGCCAGCGGTTGATTACTTTTTTCCGTATTTTGCCGGCTTGTCGTGGAGCACCAGCGGGCCGGTGATGGATTCAATTCCCTCCAGCGTGACGGCGGGAATTTTGGCCGGGCCAAGAATGGATTTGGCGTCCAGAATCTCAATCCCCACCAGCTTTTCGCCCTCGCCAATGTTTAACGCCACTTCTTCGGACAAGCGCACGGTGCGGCATTCGTGCCGCCCTTCCCGCAGCCGGATGTAAAGCGCGTCAATCTCTGG
>Ga0074044_10001041_pt1 | contig 25431 bp, 27 predicted proteins | sample BogForMeECP23OM1_FD_94443 | JGI IMG/M metagenome (GOLD analysis project Ga0074044, IMG submission 94443) | Bog forest soil microbial communities from Calvert Island, British Columbia, Canada - Bog Forest MetaG ECP23OM1 | ecosystem: Environmental > Terrestrial > Soil > Wetlands ... | reverse complement strand
GCGCAGCATCACCGGCACGAGCGCGGACTGCCAGTCGTGGCAGTGGAACACATGCGGCACGCCCAGCACCTTGGAGGCTTCGAGCACCGCCCGCGAAAACAGAGCGAAGCGCTCGGCGTTGTCCGCATAGTCGCCGGCCGGGCCTCCGTAGAGCGCCTCCCGGTCGAAGTATGGCGGATAATCCACAAAATAAAATCGCACCCCGGCGCTCGACCCCGCCGTCACCACCGAGCAGAAGCGATACTCGTCGTCGAAAGGAATGGTGATGCTGCGCACCACGGTTTGCGGATCGGCCAGTTTGGTTTGGCGATAGCGCGGAAGATACAGGCTGACCTGATGTCCCAGCGCGGCCAGTGCGCGCGGCAGGGCGCCGACCACGTCGGCCAATCCGCCGGTTTTCGAAAAGGGAACGCACTCCGATGCTGCGAAAGCGATGTGCATGGCGAAAGACCCTCCTGAGCGAGAACTCGATAAGCCTCGCTCACGTTATGATTAAGTTTCCGTAGAGACGCCCCTGGGCATTTGTAATTTGCAATTTGTAATTTGTAATTGAAAATCCCCGTTGAATCATTTCGTTCAATTGCAAATTACAAATTGCCAATCACCAATTCAATTCAGTCTAAGGCCGGAAAGAAAGAGGGTCAACGTGACGAAGGGCGCTAGCGTACAAACGAGTTCACGCAAGCCCAGACTGGGACAGCATTTCCTGGCGAGCGAATCGGCGGCTCTGCGCATTGTGGAGGCCCTGGGCGATGTTTCAGAGGCTACAGTGCTGGAGATCGGCCCGGGCCGCGGCGCCATCACCGATTTGCTGGCACGAAAGGCGCGGCGGCTGATTGCGGTGGAATTGGACCGTGTCCTTTCGGCGCAGCTGCGGATGAAATTCTCCATGCAACCCAATGTTGAAATCATCGAAGGCGATATCCTGACGATCGAACTGGATACCGTCTTCGGGGCGAAACCGGGCAGCCTGCGTACGGGGCTGAACTTCGCGCCCGAGCCGGCCCGGGTCATCGGCAACCTGCCGTATTACATCACCTCCGATATTCTGCTGCGCCTCTTGGAATATCACCGCTATTTTTCGACCATTGTCATCATGGTGCAGAAGGAAGTTGCCGACCGTCTGGCGGCTTCGGCTGGAAGCCGCGACTATGGCCTGCTTTCGGCGACGGCGCAGCTCTACGGCCGGGTCGAGCAACTCTTCACGCTGCCGCCGGGAGCGTTTTCTCCACCGCCCAGGGTTCATTCGAGCGTGGTTCGCATTACCATCAAGCCGCGGCTGGAGTCGCTGCGGGTTCCCGAAGCCGAGTTCATCGCGTTCCTCAAACTTTGCTTTGGGCAGAAACGGAAAACTCTCTGGAATAATCTGAAGACGCGGTACGATGAAGAGGCGCTGCGCGCCGCGTTGGCGAAGAGCGGCGTGAAACCAGCGATCCGGGCCGAAGCTCTGCCGCTCGAAAGAACCGCCGCTTTGTTCCGGGCGCTGGGCGACGGCAGTTCATAATTCTCGCCGGCAGAATCTTCGCTGGCTGAATTTTCGCGGGCAAATGCCCGCGGCCACACGAATCTTGTCTCCGTGTCAGGAGGCTACTGATGACTTCCGCTGTACGAACTCCCGCTGTCGCTGGCAGGTTTTATCCGGGCCGGGCTGACGAATTGCTGCGCGACGTTCGGGAATACACTTCTCCGGTCGGGATCCCGGTGGGGACGGGCCGCATCGCCGCCATCGGATGCGTCGCTCCCCATGCGGGATACATCTACTCGGGCGGCGTCGCCGGCGCTGTCTATTCGCGGCTGGAAATTCCCGAGCGCTGCGTGATTCTCTGCCCCAATCACACGGGCAAGGGAAGTCCGCTTTCGATCATGGCCAACACCACGTGGCAGACGCCGCTGGGCGAGGTTGCGGCGGACGGGGAGATGAGCGCTCGCTTGCTGCGCCGCTTCCCTGCGCTCGAAGAGGACAGCGCCGCGCACCGCGGCGAACACGCCATCGAGGTTCAGCTTCCTTTCCTGCAGGCGCGGCAGCCGGAATTGAATATCGTTCCCATCGCCGTCGGTACCAGCGACTTTGACGTGCTCCGCGGATTGGGCGAAGCACTCGGGGATGTGATTGCCGGTCGAGACGTGAAAGTCCTGATCGTCGCCTCCAGCGACATGAACCACTACGAGTCGGACGCGATCACTCGCATCAAAGACCACAAGGCAATCGAACGCGTCTTGGCCATGGATGCGCGCGGACTCTGGAAGGTGGTGATGAATGAAGACATCACCATGTGCGGGTTCGGCCGACGATTGTCATGCTCACGGCAGCCAAGCTTCTGGGGGCGACTTCGGCCACGCTGGTCAAGTACGCAACTTCGGGCGAGGTCTCAGGCGATTACGAGTCAGTGGTTGGTTACGCGGGAATTATTGTGGAGTAGGAAGAAGAGTGCGGTGAAGAAAAAAGGCGGCCATTTTATTGGGCCGCCTTTTTCAACAACAGTTTTGTTCTTAGTGAGGACGCGGCGACGGCGCGGTCGACGTGTGCGGCGATGCCGTCCCAGTAGAAATCCCGCCTCTCATTGGACCTGAACTTGGACGTATACCGAAGCCGGTTGCCGGTTGCATGGCCGAAACCGGCCGAACAGTCGAGACTACGACGGGACGAGAAGTTCGCTCCATTGTTTTCGCCAGGCGATCGAGGTGGCTGACCGATCCGCGCGGCACCCCGAAACCGGCGGAGCCGGGCTTGATGGTCAGGCGACGCGGCGCATCCCCGGCCGGGTTTGCTCCGAGGCCGAGTCCCACCATCACCGGCTGCTGTCCGCTCGCAGGCGCCGTTGGCACTTTTGTTGTGACCGGCGCATTCACCATCCGCGGAAGCGCATTCCACGAATTCCAATTGCCCGGCTGCCAAACCCATCCATAGACGGGAGCGAACGCCCAGTTGCCGTAATTGTAGGGCATCCATCCCCAGGGATAGCCCGATACCCACATGTAGCCGGCGCCGGGGTAGAAGGCCCAGCCGCCATCCTGGAACGGGCTCCAGCTGGCGTCCATGAAGTAGGGCTGCCAGACGAAACCGTAACCGGGTACGGTCGTGAAGTTGCCGTAGTAATTCAAATCGCTCATGCCGTAACCATAAGGCGACGACAGGCTGGAGCCGCCGGCGGCAGAGTAGCGATCATGATAGGCGGTCTGCTGGCGATCCCAATCGTCGGAGGGATCGTCGGTGTAATTCCTGGCGATCACAAAAGTGTTCTTCTTGGCGGGATCGCCATTCGCAAGGTCGTTTTTCGCGAGGTCGTCCTTCGCAAGATCGTCCTTCGCGAGAGCGATGGTTGCGCTGTGCTTCTCGGCAACATCAATTTGTCCGGAGGGCGAAGTCGCGCTCAATTTGCCTTTGAACACGGCCAGAGTCGCCGTGGCCTCGGCGAGTTCCACGCGGAAGTGCGCGGCCTGGGGTACGGTGACGGACTCGCGGGCGAAATTCAGCACGAACTGGTCGCCCGTTTTCTGGCCAGCTTTTTTCGGGTGAAGATTCGCGTAGACGGTGCCGGAGACAAGCTGCACGGTGCTGAGCTTCTGGCCATCGTCGCCGAGCGCAAGACGAATGAAGTCCACTTCACTGTGGGGCGCGAGGCGCAGCGCGCTGCCGTCTTCGAATTCCACTTCCGCGCGGCCATCTTTGCCCGTCTTCAGCCGGGAGCCTTCGATCACGGGCAAGTTGAGAAACGCTTTATCGAAACCGTCTCCGGCGGCGCGCTCGATCTGCACCGTGCCCTGAACTTCGCTCAAGCGGACGATGCGCGCCTTCGACTCGGCCGACGCCGAGACCACCAGAAATGCCGCTGCGAGCACGGCCCACATTGCCACCATCTTTCCGAGTCTGCCGATCGCCATATGCTTCTCCCGGGACTGCCCCCTTGATGCCAATAAATGATGCCAGCAAATCCCGCACCGTACTTACGCGCAAAAATATTCAAAAGATAATATTTAGAGTTCTTTCTCGGCTTGTCTTGGGCTGCCCTGAGTTTGCGAGCGTAAGGCAGTCTAAGTCAAGCGGATTTCAGGCAGTCGTGTCGAGATTCATCCTGGGGAGGGCCAAGGGAATCGGCTCTTCCAGTGCCGTGACCGAGTGACGAGTCACGCGGTGGAGGGATGGGCGTCTCGCTCGTCCAGCCGGGCGGGGACGCCCGGCTCGCCAGCAGCAAGCAACCCTCGGCTTTCGCCCTGCAACTAAACAATTAGTTACCTTTCGCCGCGTGAAGCGTCTAAGGTGCAGGAGGGCGTCCGGTGCCGCCGAGACCATCTGGAACTTTGACCGAAGCCGAGCTGCGGATCATGGACGTGCTCTGGCGGAGAGGATCGGGTACGGTTCAGCAAGTCCTTGATTCTATTACAGAAAAACCTACCCTGGCCTATAACTCCGTTTTGACCACCATCCGCGTTCTGGAAAGAAAGGGTTATTTGAAACATCTAAAGGATGGACGGGCGCACGTGTATACGCCGCTGGTCGGGCAGAAAGAGGCAACGCGCTCGGAAATCCGGCACCTCGTGAGCCGCTTTTTCAAGAACTCTCACGAGCAGCTGGTCTTGAATCTGCTCGAGGACCAGGGCATCGGGTCGGAGGAAATCGGTCGTCTGCGGGAGATGCTGCTTCAACACGACACAGTTCAAAAGGACGCGAAATGAACTGGTTTCCCCTGCAGACAGTGGCGCAGATCTCGGTCGAACGTCTTCTCAACGCGCTTCCGGTGGGATTCCTGATCGCACTCTTTGCCTGGGCATTGCTGCGCGTGTTGCGAAGGCAAAATTCGGGAACGCGATTTGCCGTCTGGTTCCTGGCATTGCTGACCGTCGCTGCGCTTCCTCTGCTGGGCGGTTTCGGCGCAGGACAACGGCAGGCGCTGATGACATCGGGAATGTCAGCGCCGTTGTCGGGAAGCCTGCGGGCTGCGATCGCCATTCCCGGTCGCTGGGCGCTTTTCGTCTTCCTTGCCTGGGCGCTGGGGGCGTGTGTGGCGATGGCACGTTTGGCGACTGGGCTTTGGCGCCTGCGACAGTTGCGCCGGAGTTGCACTCCGGTCGTCGCAGCGGATCTTGATCCGGTTGTGCGAAAAACAGTCGAGGCAATCGGCGCGTCAAAGTCCGTAACCGTGGCCACGTCAGAATGCGTGCGCGTGCCTGCCGCCATCGGTTTTTTGAAGCGGACAATCGTCCTGCCCGCCTGGGCGTTGCGCGAACTGCCACCCGAAGATCTCAACGTCATCCTGTTGCACGAATTCGCCCATCTGCGGCGCGGGGATGACTGGACCAACCTCATTCAGAAGATTGTGCGCGCTCTGTTCTTCTTTCATCCCGCGGTGTGGTGGATTGAGAGCCGGCTCTCGGTGGAACGCGAGATGGCTTGTGACGACGCCGTACTGGCCGAAACCGCCAACCCGCACGGATACGCCACTTGTCTGGTCTCGCTGCTGGAAAAGAGTCTGGCGCACCGCCTGGTGGACAAACGATGGTCATCATCGCTGGCCCATGCCGCTGTCGACCGAGCCCGTGAGGCTGCGTTGCGGCTCGCGCAGATTCTCGACACAAAACGGCCAGTGGCCACGCGAGTCTGGAAACCGGCGCTGAGCATGGTCGCCGCTTTTTCCGTGGTCTGCCTGATGGTACTGCCGCACGCGCCACAGTTCGTCGCGTTTGATCGTACGGCTCGTGTGGGGACGGGCGCCCTCGCCCGTCCTAGCCGAGCGCAGCTCGGCAGCAACCTAAGGCCACAGCAAACCCAGATTCGCTACAGCGAGCCGCCATCGGTTGCGGCGACGGCCAAAATGAAGATGGCCAAAGCCGTTCATCCGAGGAACGCCTCCGGAAACCTGCTTGTTCCGGCTCGGCTAGTTGCTGCCCCATTGAACGCGGAGCCGCCACGCGATCAGGTAGTCGCGGTCAGCGCAAACGCCGATCGGGAAATCGTGCCGCAATTTCGAACCCTGGTCTTTATTGAAGCCACGCAGTATGGGACCGCCGATTCGTCGGTGTGGAGCGTCCAGGTGTGGCGAGTGACGTGGGTGAGCACAGTTCCGGCCCCGTTGGCGGCGGCCCCTGTAGCCAATTCGATTTAGGGCCCAAATTTTTTTGCAAGCAACAACTAGATAATTAGTTGCACATAGTTAGTTCGACAAGGAGAAACGAAAATGAAGATGTGGATGGAAAGTTGTAAAGCGCGTTGTAAGGCAGCGATGACAAGGCGTCTGGCAGTGGCCCTGATTGCCGTAGTGGCAGTTGGGTCGGTGGCGACCTTCAACTTTACGAAGTCGGCAAAGGCAGCGGAGGCGGCTCCGGCCGCGGCACCGCTTGATGACAACAGCATCGGAGCGTTGCTCACGCTGGACCGCGCCATGGAGACCCTGGCGGCACGAGTTACACCGGCGGTCGTCAATGTCACGGTAGTGTCGAAGTCCAGCGCGCAGCAGCGCGGTCCGGAAGGCATGCCCGACATGCAACAGTTTTTTGGTCCGGGCAGTCCTTTCGGCCATCAGTTCGGCCGTCAATTCAATGTCCCGTCGCAGCCTCAGAACCCGGTGGAACACGGCCTGGGCAGCGGCGTGATCATCTCCCCCGACGGATATATCGTCACTAACAACCATGTTATCGACGGAGCCGTCGATATTCGCGTCACCATGAGTAACCGGGAAGTTCTGCCCGCGAAGTTAGTGGGCGCCGACCCGCTGACGGACCTCGCGGTCATCAAGGTGAATGCAACTAACTTACCCAGCGTGCCGTGGGGTAACTCGGCTGGCCTCCATCCCGGGCAAACGGTGCTGGCCTTCGGCAATCCGTACGGGTACCGCTTCACGGTGACGCGCGGCATCATCAGCGCGCTGAACCGTGCCAATCCCGACCCGAGCGATCGACGCAAGCCGGGCGAGTTCATCCAGACCGACGCCGCCATCAATCCCGGTAATTCCGGCGGAGCGCTGGTGGACGCGCGTGGCGAGCTTATCGGAATCAATACCTTCCTGATTTCATCCTCGGGATCATTCTCAGGCATGGGTTTTGCGATTCCGACCCAGATTGTCCAGCCCACAGTGGAGACATTGATTCGGGACGGCAAAGTAACTCATGCGTTTATCGGAATCCAGGTCTCCGATCTGACTCCCGACAACGCAAAGTTCTTCGAGATGAAGAAGGCTGAGGGAGCGGTGATCAGCGAGGTTCAGCCGGACGCGCCCGGTGCGAAGGCCGGCCTGCGTACTGGAGACGTGATTACCGAACTCGATGGAAAGGCCGTGACCGACGCCGGACAACTGCAAATGACCGTTGGACAAAAGCGGCCGGGTGACACGATCCATCTGCAGGTAGTGCGTGACAGCAAACCGACAACGATTTCGGTGACGCTCGAAACACTGGGCGGCGGCAAAGGCACCGGGACCGCCGGCGGCGAACACGGGAAGGCGCGTTGGGGGCTGAGTCTCGCGGACTTGACCCCGGACCTCCGCAATGAACTGCAAGCACAAAAATCGGTTCAAGGGGCCATTGTCGAGGACGTCCAGCCCGGCAGCCCGGCCGATAACGCGGGCTTGCAGCGTGGAGATGTCATCATGGAAGTGAACCGGCACCCGGTGAAATCCGCGGCCGAAGTCGGACAAGGACTATCTGCCGTGCCGAATGGTCAAGATGCGCTCGTGCTGGTGTGGTCGAACGGTGGCAGCACCTTCCGCGTGTTGCATCCTTCGCAAGGCTAGGCCAGGGCTAGCGCGCCCAGGTTAGCGCCAGTGGCCAGTTGCGCGCTGTGTTCCGCCCGGCATCGAGCCGGGTTGGACGCAGCGCGCATTTCCTCACCTGGTAATTAACCTGGCAACTAACGCCACGTAATTATCGAGCACTTACTAATATAGTGCGATCCTACCCTTTCTGTGCTAGGCTCCCTGTGCCAAAGTCAGGGAGGAGTGCGATGAAGGCAGCCGGAAAGGTAACTCGGTCAGCATCGGCTGATGCCGAAAAGCAGCTCAAAAGCTTCGTCGACAAATTCGAGCCGAAGGACCGGGCTTTGATTCGCGCGGTGCGCAAGGCGATGCAGAAGCGTTTGCCTACTGCAAACGAACTGGCTTACGATAACTACAACTTCTTCGTTATAGGTTACTGTTCGACGGAACGCCCGTCCGACTGCATTGTTTCGGTCGCAGCCGCCGCAAACGGAGTGGGTCTGTCCTTCTACCGCGGTGCCAGCCTTCCCGATCCACACAAGATACTGCTCGGCTCGGGTAATCAAAATCGTTTCATCCGTTTGGGATCGGTTGAGATATTGGGCCGTCCCGAGGTCGAGGCGCTCATCGACGCTGCCGTTGCTCAGGCCAAGACGCCTCTGCCGGCGAGCGGCGGCGGAAGGCTCATCATCCGCTCAATTTCAGCGAAGCAGAGGCCCCGCCGATAGTCAGCGGAGTAACCCTGCCTTGGTTGAGCACTCAACCACCAGCTCACTTGGCGCTAACGAAAGCGCCGGTGGTCGCGTTAATTATGCCAATGCCCTTCCGGTCAGTCGCGCTCGTGCCGTAAATGACATACCAGTCGGGCACGTTCTGCTTCGGGTCCCGGAGCAAGAGGTACATGATGGACTGCTTCGGATCCTTCTTCAGGATGGCTTCGCCTCCGTGTTGCTGCGCGATCGCGAATGCCTTATCCGTATCGGTTTTCAGCAGGTACTGCGAAAAGACAAGCCCGGCGGATTGGGCGTTATAGGCGCTATCGGCCCCCTCGGTTGAAACTCCGAACGGCGGCGCATCCGGCCGACGGCTTCCCGAGCAAACGATGGTCTTGACCGACCGTTGGGCGGGCGAGACAAAGTACCCTCGCCAGATGGCTGCTTTCCCGTCCTGCCCGGTGGTTTCCGGGGTGAGAACGGATTCCAACCGAGCCGGCTGAGCGTCCGCCGACCACTTGATGGCGAGACCCATCATTCGATTGAATGCCTCCTGACCGGTGTAAAGCACGGGTTCCTTTTTCTCCGCCGGTGCGGCGGCCGGCGTGGGCGTGCTCTCTTTAGGCTTATTCTCGGTTGAGCTACACCCTGCTGTCAGGATCGCAACGCTGATTACACTAAGGGCAAATGCGAGACGATAAAATTTCATGCTCCGTTCCTCCAGGAATGTTCTGAGCCCGTATCCTCATTGATCTCGAATACTTTATCCGTTCCGTTACAGTCTCTTACCACAAGAAAGATCAGATCCGCCGTGATCCCGTCCCGTTTAATTTTTCGGCTCTGAATTCGCCCGAATTGTACTGCTTGTGGGAGCTTTTGCAAGGCCAAAGCTGCATCCGCGAAAGAGCTTGGACGCGGCATCCTCCGGAGTTCGGATAGGCGCGAGCCCCCCGTCCCGTCACGCTGATGCGTGACCTCGGATACTGCAAGCCATGACCACGGAGAGGAAAATAATTATAGGCATCCGAGCTGCGGCGGAGGTTCTGAAATGCTCGGCAAGTGCACCAACCCTTCGTGCTCCGCTTCCTTTCGCCATATGCAAGAGGGGATACTCTTTCGACTGGAACCCGACCCAGATCTCAGATTGTCCAATCCCAAGAAGCCCGAATATTACTGGCTGTGCCAGAGCTGCTCAGCAGCCATGACGCTGGTGATCAGCAAAGAAGGAAAAGTGATACCCGTTCCACTCCCAGCGCCGGTCCATGGTGGCGCCCACAGGAGTGATTTGATCTCATCCAAGCGGCAGAATGGGCTAATGCTCAGCTGCCTTGCCTCCTCGACGGAAAAACGTCGCAGAAGCAGAAGTAAGGGATCCATCGGCTGATGGAGAAGACATCATGCCAGATGACTGGGACGACCACGCTGCCATCCTAGCCGTCAACCATTGCCCGCAAAGGAGGTGACATCGCCATGAAGCGCACCCGCACAATACCCACTGCGTCAACGCCAGCCCCACCCTCAACCGAATCTGCCAGTGAGGTTCAAGAGCAAATCCGTCGTCGAGCCTACGCATTGTACGAGGAACGCGGGAGAACCGAGGGGCACGATCTGGAGGATTGGCTGCAAGCCGAGTCGGAGGTGACTCAACAGAAGGAGAAGCCAGCCGCCGCATAGAACCAAGCAGAGCTTTGGAGAGGATACCCTGCGGATTTCAAATGATTACGGTAGGCGGGGCCTTCTGCTTACAGCCAACTGGGGGCACCTGCCCCTTGCGCTTTTTGCAAGGGGCGCGTGCTGGCACCGCCCACGTCCGCCGGAGTGTCAGCGGGACGGCTACTTGGATGAAACCTCGACGTATTTTTTGTCGCCGCCCGCCATAAGAGTGTGTTCCACCTTCGGCGCCGTCAAATCCCGGCCGAGGGATTCCGTGGGCCAGAATTGGACCAGAGCATACCCTTCGCTTGTCCGTAGGAAAACCATGGTGCGGCGATGTGGCGTTAACGGCGATGACTCCTCTCGCGTAAGCACATTTGCACAAGCATTTTGGTCGCTGCAAATACTCCACACGGCGTTGCCCGAGCTAAATACAGGCTTAACCAGGTAGTGCCCGGCAGGCAGAGACTTACCGGCAACGGTGAAATTGAACGGAATGTCCAAACGCATCCACGTCTGGGCAACAGCCGGAAGACAAACCGCCACGAGCAGAGCCAAAAACACGCTGACCTTACAGATTTTCATAGAAACTTCCCCCCTGTGCACCGCGTCCGCGGTGGCATCGACTACTGCTATCGGCGGCGCAGCGTTGCACGTCAGATTACGTCGGACAGGCCAATTGCGCCCCAAAGTTACCTTGATCTATTAGGAACAAAAAGCTTGGGATTTTCTCCGAGTTCGAAGTCCCGGCGTCCCCCCAAACCGCCAAAAAACCTCGCACCGCCGTAACCTTGGGCGCCGGTTTGCATCCAAATAAAGAGGCGCTTTCGCATGCTATACTGCGTCAGATGGGGTGGCTGGGGTCCCTCCACGTCCCTGCCCGAGGATGTCGACACATGGCTGGTAGTTCTCGTCGTTCCAACTTTCGTTCACTCTTCCTGATAGTTTTTGTCCTTGCTCTGTTCGGTTTGCTGGGAATGCTGTATGCGCAGAGAATCAGCCCGGCAACCACGCCCAGCAGCGACTCCGACGTCCGCGACAGCTTGAAGCAGTTCACCGAGGTCTATAAAACGATCGAGGACAACTATGCCGATCCGGTGAATCCCGACAAGATAATTTATGACGGCGCCATTCCGAGCATGCTGCACCAGCTCGATCCCCACTCGAATTTTTTCGATCCGAAATCCTATTCCGCGCTTCGGGAAGAGCAGCGCGGCAAGTATTACGGCGTGGGCATGACGGTCGGCCCGCGCAACAATAAAGTCATCGTCATCGCTCCCTTCGTCGGCACACCGGCCTATCGCGCCGGCATCCGCCCGGGCGACATTATCGCCGCCATCGACGGCAAGCCCACCGACAACATGAGCACCTCCGACGTCGCCGATCTGCTCAAGGGACCGAAAGGCACCACCGTCCGCATCACCATGTTGCGCGAAGGCTCCGACCATCCCCTCGAATTCGCCGTTGTCCGCGACGAGATTCCGCGCTACAGCGTGGACCTGCACTTCATGATCAAGCCCGGCATCGGCTACATGCACGTCTCCGGGTTCCAGGAAACCACCGAGCATGAAGTGGCCGAAGCTCTCGAGCAGATGGGCGATCTGAAAGGCCTCGTCCTCGATCTGCGCCAGAATCCCGGCGGCCTGCTGAGTGAAGGCGTGGGCGTCGCCGACAAGTTTCTCAAGAAGGGACAGTTGATCGTCTCGCACCACGGCCGGTCATCGCCGGAAAAGCGGTACGTAGCCGCCCGCGGCAACGGCGGGAAAGATTATCCCCTGGTAGTGCTGGTGAATCGCGGCACCGCATCGGCCGCTGAAATTGTTGCCGGAGCCATTCAAGATCACGATCGCGGCCTGATCGTCGGGGAGGTGACGTTCGGCAAGGGCTTGGTGCAAACCGTGTATCCGCTAGCGGAAAATACCGGCTTGGCCCTAACCACCGCCAAGTACTACACCCCCAGCGGACGTTTGATCCAGCGCGATTACTCCAGCCTTTCTCTCTATAATTACTACTACAATCGGGAGAGCGAAGAGAATAACGCCAACCACGAAGTCAAGCTCACCGATAGCGGACGCACCGTGTATGGCGGCGGCGGCATCACACCCGATGTGAAATTGCCACCCTACAAGTCCAACAAGTTCCAGGATTCGTTGCTGCAGCACTACGCGCTGTTTAATTTTGCCAAGCGCTACGCGATTACTCACAAGATCACGCAGAGCTTTGAAGTGGATGATGCGCTGCTGCAGGACCTCCGCAAATTCCTTGACGAAGAAAAAATCCCCTATACCGAAGCCGAGATGATCGAGAGCAATGACTGGCTGCGCTCCAACCTCAAGAGCGAACTCTTCGTCGATGCCTTCGGCCAGGAAGAAGGCTTGAAGGTGCGGGCGGAGACCGATCCGGACGTGATCAAGGCTCTCGACCTGATGCCGCAAGCGCGGGCGCTGGCGGACAATGCCAGGAAAGTGGTGGCGGAACGAAACTCGGCTGCTCCGGTCACACGCTAGGCACGCCCAGATTTCGATTCCAATTTCAGGCCCGGGCAACCGGGCCTTTTCCTTTGCTCAAAGGAGGCAGTTGCCAGCTGCCAGTCCCCAGTTGCCAGTCCCAGAAAAACCACCTGTCTATTGCACGTCACTGGCAACCGGCAACTGGCAACTGGCAGCCGAACTTCCCTCTTGAGTGTGGCCCCGGAAAGCCCTAAAGTACAGGAAGCGAAATGACTCTCGCCCCATGGATTCCGGCGGTGCTGGTGGCGATGGGCGCGGGGATTCTCGACTGGCGCTACCGGCGGATTCCGAACTGGCTCACGGTGTTGGGCCTGGCGGCCGGCGTCGCGGTCAACACGATTCTTTTTCGCTGGCCGGGACTGAAAGCCGCGTTGCTCGGGACGCTGTTGGGCCTTGGGCTGCTGCTGCCTTTCGTGCTGGTCCGCAGCCTTGGCGCCGGAGACTGGAAACTCGCCGGCGCTTTGGGAGCCTGTCTCGGTCCGCGGCAACTGCTCTCCGTGCTCATGGGCACGATTCTGGTTGCGGGAGTGATGGCGCTGGCCGTGGTCATCTGGAAAGGACGGCTGAAACGGACGCTCTTGAACATGGCGCATTTGCTGGCGGCGTTGTTCAGACTGCGCATGCCCGGGCCTGAGGTATCGCTCGACGATCCGCAGGCAACAAAAATTCCGTTCGGCGTGGCCATGGCGCTTACGGTTTTGTTCTACGGGATGGGCCGGGCGATGGGGAATTTATAATTGGTGATATGCAGTTTGTAATTCGATTTATGATTTGTCATCTTTTATATAGAACTTGTCATCCCGAGCGAAGCGAGGGATCTGCACTTTGCTGAACATCAAACGAATTGCGCGCAGACTGGCGAACCCTGACGGGGCGGAGATCGCCGAGGCCGCGCTGGTGCTGCCCCTGGTGGCCATGCTCCTGTTCGGCATCATCTGGTTTGGACGGGCCTTCAACATTTACTCAACCATCCAGCAAGCGGCGCAGCAGGGAGCGATCACGGCGGCGCGGCCAGTATGTGCCACCTGTACCCAAGCCAACTCCTGGGGCGGCACCAGCTTCCCTAGCGATGGCACGGTGACAGGTCCCAATGGCACCGTGACCGCTGCGGTCGGGACCGTGATGAAGGCGTCCAATCTCGATCCGACTCAGATTCTTGCGAGCCCTAGTCCTCCGGCCACGCAGTTCTGCTCGAGTGTTGAGAATGTTCCGTCGGGATGCTCGATCACCGGCCAAATCACGACCTGCCGCAACGCGTGGCTGAATTCCGCTTTTCCGACCCAGCCCCCACAATGTGGGACCGCGGTGAGCTTTCAATTCCCATTCAAGTTCAACTTCCCGGGCACTCCCCTCAACATGCAGCAGATCAAATTGTCGGCACAAGCCCAGAGCAGGATGGAGAACTAGATGCCTCGCCTCCGAATTCCGCATCGTCCCCCGGTCAGTCTGCTCAGGGATGTGCAGGGCGCGGCGCTGTTGGAGTTCGCCATTTCACTGCCGCTTCTGGTGGTGTTCATCGTGGGCATCTACGATTTCAGCGGCGCTTTCAACCAGAAGTTGAAGCTCAATCAGGCGGCGCAGGAAGGCGCCATCATTGCCGGCGCGCAGCCGACGAGCGACATTACGTCGCCGAGCGCCCCGGACTCCCTGGCGCCAGTAGTGTCGGCAGTTTACAACTCGCTGGTCGGCAGCGGGGTCCTGCCCACCGGCACTTGTGCTCCGCCGGGTGCGGCATCCGGACCGGCTGGAGTGGCGTGGCAGTACACACTTGCCGGGTGTCCCGACAGTCTGATCATCACCATCAACCCAGGGGTGGTAATCACCTCGGTTTCGCCGGCAGTCGTCGGCACCAACGTTCAGGTTCAATATCCATATCACTGGCGGTTCAATAGTGTGATTCAATTGCTGATTCCGGGCGCGGGCTATGCGGCTACAACGCAGGTGACGGAGAGCGCCACGGTCCATAATCAGATGTGAGGGTGTGTGCGTCGAAAGCAGAAGATCTCGGGGCGGAAGAACCAGCAAGGGGTCATCATCACGCTGGTTGCGGTGTTCATGCTGTTTGTGATCGGGGCAATGGCCGCACTGTCAATCGACGTGGTGACGCTCTACACCGCGCGCAGCGAAGCGCAATTGGCGGCCGATGCGGCGGCGCTGGCGGCGGCCCGCGTGCTTGCGAACTCGGGAGCGACGTCGGACCCGACTGGCGCGTTGCTCTTAAGCGCGGAGAGTTCTGGCAGCCCCGCCCAAACGGTCGCTATTCAGGTGGTGAAGCAGAATCAGGTGGGAGGAACGTACCTCACCAATGCCAATGTCACTAATTTTGCTTTTGGTGGAACTACTACCAACCCGACCGTTACCGTAACCGTGCAAGCCAATCTGCCGACGTTCTTCGCGCGCATCTGGGGAACCAAGCAGGTCGCGGTGGGTGCGTCGGCTACGGCGGAAGCTTACAATCCTTCGGGCGCGAATGCTCTGGGCGTGGCGACCCCGACCCCGGTAGCGCCCATTTGCGTGAAACCGTGGCTGCTGCCCAATGTCGATCCCACCAGTTCCCCCAATCCCATTTTTGTTACGACTACGGGAGCGATCGCTCCGACAGCGGGAAATCTGCTGGGATATACGACTCCAGGCGCTGCCTCACTACATCTCGCCTGCGGCGCACCCGGCACAGCCAACGCTGCCAGCTGTACCGTACCGCTGGCCGCACCGGAGGCATTTCGTTATTATCCCGGTGACCCGGCGTCATTCCCTCCTCCAACTGTGGAATTGCCCACCTGCACGCCTGCATTGACAAAGCCATATGAGGAGAGCATCGCTGGCTGCATCCAGGCGCCGATCGCGTGCAACAGCCAGGTGAATATCGACCAGCCCCAATACTTCACTCGAAAAACAGAAACGGCGGATGCGGCGAATTGTCTGACCCATACAACCAACAACCAGGGTGACACGGTTACTTCTACAGATCCGCCGAGCGTGCCCTTCGAATTCGTCGCGGGTAACGACAATCCGATTGCGGGCCTGGCCACAAACGATGTGATGGTCAGCGATTCGCTGGTCACGGTGCCGGTGTTTGACGTGGGCGCACCGCCGGGTACCGTACCGCCCAACCCAGTGACCATCGTAGGCTTCGTACAGCTTTTTCTGAGTCCCGGGGGACTTGCCACACCGGTCAGCGGTCATATGCTGACCACTGTCATCAACTTGGCGGGTTGCGGAACAGGCTGGACCGCAACGCCGATTATCGGCAATGGCGCTTCTCCCGTAGCCGTGCGGCTGATCTCGCCGCCGTAGTTGGGAAGTCAGAAACCCCGCAGGAAATTCGCCACCAGTTTCTTCCCTTCGTCCGTCAGCACGCTCTCGGGATGAAACTGCACACCCTCAACCGGGAACTTCCGGTGTCGCAAGCCCATAATGACGCGCGTGCCATCTGGATCGCGAGTCCAGGCGCTGACTTCGAGATCGGCGGGCAGGCCGTCTTCGGCGACGATGAGCGAGTGATAGCGGGTCGCGGTCATCGGCGAAGATAAGCCGCGAAAGATGGTCTTGCCGTCGTGCTCCACCTGACTGGTTTTGCCGTGCATCAGGTTCTTCGCGCGAACCACCTGGCCGCCGAACGCAGCGCCGATCGCCTGGTGCCCGAGGCAGACGCCCAGCACCGGCACTTTATATGGAACTCGGCCCGCGAAATGGCGGATCAGTTCGATGCTGATGCCGGCTTCCTGCGGAGTGCAGGGTCCGGGAGAAACCACGATGCGCTCGGGGTGCATCGTCTCGATCTCTCTGACCGTCACTTCGTCGTTGCGGCGAACCTCGACTTCAGCGCCCAGTTCGCCCAGATACTGGACGAGGTTGTAAGTGAACGAATCGTAGTTATCGAGGACGAAGACCACGCGTTCATTGTAGCTGCTGAAAGCTAAGTCTCGAAAGCCTTGACAGGCTGGTCGCTAATTGCCATGCTTACAGGCAACTTCTGGAGGTTCGATGGCCCAGGCGAAGCAGGAACAGGACAACGACAAGCGGGCCACGCGGCGATTCGCGCTTCGTCTGCCAGTCACCGTACGTTACGGCGAAAATGAGCAGGAGCACGCGGCGCAGACCCGCGACGTCAGCGCCCGCGGCATTTGCTTCTATGTCGATTCCGCCATCCAGGCCGGCTCCGCGATTGATTTCACGCTGACCCTGCCGCCCGAGATCACGCTCACGGAAAGCATCCGGGTGCGCTGCAAAGGCCGCGTGGTACGAGTCGAAGGGGGCAGCCCCGCCAGCAAGATGGCGGTGGCAGCCGTCATCGATGAGTACGAGTTCCTGGCCGACTCGTAATAACTCGCGCGTTTTTTTTCGTTTTTCTCCGCGCTCTGTTTTTTCATGCGTCCTTCTCCATGCAACTCCCGAGTGGGCGTAACCAGCTGGTACTGAAACGGTATCGGCGAATCAAGCGCCGGCGCGTGGTTTCTTTAGAAAACTCGGCGGGTTTCTTGCCGGGCCGTTCCGCTGGCCTGACCAAGTGTGCCGCTTCGGCAGGCAAATTTTTCTGCCGCGCTTGCATCTATATCGTTAAGAATCTTCCATCGGACTGCACGCCGTTTCAAACCGTATGCTTCAAAGCGCACAAAAGGAGAAAAACATGCGAAGAGTGTGGAATCTTGTTTTGTTATTGACGATGCTGTCGAGCGCCGCCTGGGCGCAGATTCCAACGAAGGGAAACGTATTCTTTGGCTATTCCTATGACCGCACTCCTGTTGTCTCGAACGACACCACAAATATGAATGGATGGGAGGCAACGCTGGAGGGGAAGTTCTCGCCCTGGATTGGCCTGGTGGCCGATGTCGATGGCCATTATGGCAGCCACAATTACCGCGTCACCAGCGCCGACATCGCTGCACACAACGTTCTGTTTGGCCCGAGAGTGTCGGTGCAGGTCAAGCGCTTCCGCCCGTTCGCGGAGTTCCTGGTTGGTGCGGGGCACATCAGCCGGAGCAATGGGATTTCGGATTCGAATACTTCGTTCGTCAATGCGGTCGGCGGCGGGCTGGATTATCGAATTGCCGGGCCGTTCACGTTCCGCGGACAGCTTGACTGGATCAACACGCGTTTCTATGGCGAGGGCCAGAATGGCGTGCGATTCTCAACCGGCATCGCGTTTCATTTCTAGCAGGCTGTCCCTGCGTAAATTACACGGCCTGAGATTGGGTTGAAACCGCCGTATGCTTCGCGCACTTTTCCAGGATTACGGCCACTTCAAGCAGGGCTCGATTCGAGTACTCGCTGGCCCTTTGACGGAATTCATTGAAAGTCGCGCTCTGCAGTAAGCGCTGAACGGCGGGCGCAATTCTTTTGAAGCTCGGGACGACGATTCCGTAACCGTTGTTCGTCACCCATTCCGCGTTGTAGCGCTCTTGCGGCAGGGTTTTGGAATTGCATTCCACAATCACGGGCAGGTGGAACTGCAATGCCTCGCTGATCGAGCCCGGGCCTGGTTTCCCAATGAAGAAGTCGGCCAAGGCCATGTAGTACTCGACATTCTGAGCAAATCCGACGACGGCGATGGGCTTTTTGGTGTTCAGGTTCTTGAGTTCGGCGGCGAGCTTCTGGTTGTGTCCGCAAATCAGGATTAACTGGACGCCGCTGCCGGCTTGGTTGAGTTTCCTGGTGATGTCGACCATCACCTGGGAGCCATGACCTCCGAACAAGACAATGCCAGTCGGACAGTCAGGTTCCAGTCCGAGCCGCTTCCTTTCCTCGACGCGATCGACGGTGGTCCTTTCGTAAAACCTTGGCTTCAGGATCATTCCCGACGTCTGGAAGATATGATCGGCGGGGTGGCCGATGGTTAAGGCTTGCTGCCGGGCGCGTTCTGTACCGGCGATGATGTACTCCGACTCCGGCTCGATCCAGAAATTTGGCGGATAGTCCGCCAAGTCCGTTATCAGAGTGACAAAAGGCGTTCTTATGCCGGGCGTTCTTGCGCTCACCGGGCGAAGGCTGTCGGCAATCGCGCGATTGAAGTGCGGAATTACGGAGAGCACCACGTCCGCCGGGTGTTGGGCCCAATAAGCTTGGAGTGCTTTCACGATCGGAGAATGGTAGGCGCGGATCGTTCCCTGCAGAACGACCAGGAGTTGCGGCGTGAAGCGCGTCCAGCCTCGGCGAAGGATCAGGTTGTACGTGTCCTGAATGCGCAAGCCCGTGGCCCGACGAATCAGGTCGAGGGGGTCGAGCAATTCCTGAATGTCGAGAAGGCTGACGTCCCAGGGATGTTCTTGCCCGGCGAGAGTGGCCTTGAGAGCGTCCGCTGCACTACGATGTCCTCCGCCGGCGTGGTGGAAAACGATGGTCAGCTTGCGCAAGAGTCACCTGACTTGCGTCTGGGTAAATAGGTCATTCGCAAGAGCGTGCCGGCAATCGAGTTGGCGTCAGCGACCAACACCCTGGAACTCGTCGGCGAATTCAGCAGGTTCGGAATCAGCCGGGCTTCGTTCTTTGCCGGGATGAAGATCGTCGGGTCGCTCGACGTATTCATGGATCTGAACTCCCTCTTCGCCAACGGTGATATAGGCAGGATGCGCGTCAATCCAGCTTCCACAATTGAAATAGTCGGTTCCGTGCTCATGCTTGTGCATGGCGGCATGGGTGTGGCCGCAGAAAATGCGCGCCGCGTGATGGTGGCGGGCATGAGCCAGGGCGCCTTCGGCGACCTTTGGCGATAAACGCAGCCAGCGCGTGTTGAGCCGGTCGAGGAAACGGGTCAGGGTTTTGTTTTTCGAATCCCACTTCTGCAGTTGCAGGTAGAGCAGCGTCCCGATGTAGTAGCTGACGCGGACGTTGCTCACCACGAAGCCGTCGAACTGGTGACCATGGACAGCGATGTGGCGCAGGCCCTTGTACTCCCATTGATATTCCTGGTACACGCGGACCCCCACCAAATGGGACATGATTTCGGCCAGGCCGTGGTCGTGATTGCCTTCGACCCAGACTACCTCGACGTTGCGCTTGGGATTGGAGAGCTTGCGGATGAAGCCGAGAAATTTCCAATGCTCTTTTTTCAAGCGTCCGAAATTGAGGTCGGCAAAAATATCGCCCAGCAGAATGAGGCGGCGGTATTGATTTTCCTGAAGAACGCGCAACGCCTCGCGCGCGCGGCTCATGTCCGCGCCGAGGTGCAGATCCGAGAGGATCAGCGTTTCATATACCTGCGGCGCCACGGCTTCGATTGTCGCCGAGGAGTGTTACGAGGTGATGAATTGAGCATCGACTGAGGAGCCAGGGGGTAACCTGTCAGTAACCAGCCTGCAGCATGCTTGCAGAACCGGCGTACGGCAAATGGCTCGCCCCGCGCCGCTCTTATGCTCTCAGTGCTCTCAGTGCGTTGGCGGAACGTATTCGGCTGGATGCGCGGATCCCTCACCGAAGAAAAACTGCTCCATCTGCTGCACGATGACTTCCTGATCCTGCTTGCGCGCCGGGTTCAGGCGATATTCGTTGAGCAACATTTTGCAGTGTTCCACCCACTGGCCCCACGCCTGTTGCGAGATCTGCTCGTAGATCTTTTTCCCCAAATCGCTGTCGAACGGAGGCTCGGGCAGCCCAGGCAATTCCTGTTTCAGTTTTGCGCAGAAGACTTTGTGATCTGACATAAATTTCTTCTGAAATTATCGCACAGGCAGCGCGCCTTCACTGGTGGCTGACGGGAAGGTTCTGCCGGAAATGATGAAATTTTTGTGAGTGCCCCCGGGCAAACCAAGCACGCGTTCCACCAAAATCGCTCAGGGAAGTGAGATTTATGTTGACAAATTACATACGAATGGCAATATCTTGTGGTAGGAGAGCTGCTCATACCACAAGTTGAGCAGCCCGGGCATCAAGGTGCCCTGTCGAGAACCTTGGGAGAAAAATCGTTCAAACGGAGGAAAATACTTCATGGCAACCAAGAAGAAAGCCGCCAAGAAAAAGAAACACTAAGCAGACGGATGTTCGTTCAGAAATTCCGCAAGCCTCTCAGGAGAAGCACCTCTTGAGGGGCTTTTCCATCGGCGGCTGCGAGATTCATGTGTGGTAGCGGGGCTTCGCCCCGCTAGGACGGGGCGAAGCCCCGTCCCCGAACGGCCCCATCTGTACTTTTGGGGGTTGTCCCGCGGCGCGGCTCGTGCTAGAAACGCGTATACGGGAGTGGGGAAACGGCCTTCATGAGCCTCCGCAAGAAAGTGTCGAAGAAAGCGGCGCGCAACGCCGAAGTCATTATTCCGGACAAGCTCTATTTCCGGATCGGCGAGGTCGCCAGCTTGTGCCGTCTGCCCGCCTACGTACTTCGGTTCTGGGAAACTGAATTTGCGCAGCTCAAGCCCGTAAAAAGCAGCACCGGCCAACGCATGTACCGCAAACGCGATGTGGAGTCGGTGGTGCGGATCAAGAAACTGCTTTACGAGGACGGCTTCACGATCGCGGGTGCGCGTGTGCAATTGCGCGAGGAGAGCAAGCCCGACAAGACTCAGACCGCGCTTCCGTTTCCGGGGGCTCCTGCGGTGAATGTGGCGCACTTGCGGCATGAACTGCAGCAGATCCTGCATATTCTTGCCGCCCGCCACTAGTTTCGGGACGGGGCTCTGCCCCATCCCGGCGGGGCAGAGCCCCGCCTCCACACAATCTATCCAGCTGTGTTTATGCCGATTCCCGCAGGGGCTCGGCCTCGACCAGCGGCGAATTGACCAGATGCTCGCTCAGGAACCAGACCTGCAGCTCGTTCGTGCGAAGCACATCGCTCACCACTAAATCGTTGGTGCCTGGGTCGCCCAGTTTGGTGGCCAGCTCCGCCAATTCACGGCAGTGGGTGATGATGACCTCGTGCGCGTCCAGCAGGCGAGACAGTTGGACCGGAACCTCTTCGCGGCCCTTGGGCGGGCGTGGAATACGCGTCGTTTCGGCTACGTCCGCTGCCATGGCGATACTGATTCCGCCCAGAAGCTGGATTCGTTCCGCGATCGTGTCGACGATCTCGCTCTGTTCTTCGTAGTGCTTATCGAACAGAAGATGAAGTTGATAGAACGTGGCTCCGGACACCTGCCAATGGGACTTCTTGTAGAGATCCCGCAGAGTCATGGTGTCGGCCAGGAGTAGGTTGAGTTGCTCGGTCATTTCCAGCCGGACGGGTTCTTCCAATTGCAGCGGCATGACGCTGGTCACGGTGCCAAATGGCTGGAGTTCGCGGGCCGACTGGTGGTAGCGGGGTTGGGCTGAAGCTTTTTGCGAATTGCTGGAGATTGGTTTCTTGGGCATGAAATTCTCCTTGAACTACGAATTTGGGGGCAAGCAGAAGAGGAGGAAATTGCCAGAACAGAGGTATCTGCTTCCGGTCCTGATTGCCAGCTCAAGCCGTTTTGGATGCGAATCGCCGGAAATGGATTCCGAGCCTCTCTGCGAGTCAATCTGAATGTGCGCTGGCGCGCTCAGTCGGCAGCGCTGCGCCGGATGCTCTGCACTTCAGTGACGAAGTCGACTCGAGGCGCACCTTTGACACCTGCGCTCGCCATTCTAGTCTTGAGTTCCTCGGAAGCTATGAATGCGCGCGCCTTTTCCAGACTCTCCCATTCGAAGAAAAGAGTGACGTCGTTGACGTTGCCAGCGCTGCGGAAAATGCGGCAATTGCGCTCGCCGTTTTTGTGCCGCCAGTCGAAGGCGGAATCGAACACCGCTTTCCAGGCCGTATAGTCGGCGACTTCGTGGTGGATGAGAACGTTGATCATGATTTCGGAAGCACTCCTTTCAACGTGCAACGTTGCCCCAAACGCCGGAAAAATGCAAGGGCGCGGATCACAGGGGACTGGATTGGCAAGGGTAAATGACCGGTCCCAGCAGACGAAATTAGGCGATTTCGCCCACAATTGCAAACCGAGATCATTGGGATCGATTTGAAAATGGTCGGGACGGCGAGATTTGAACTCGCGACCCCTTGCACCCCAAGCAAGTGCGCTACCAGGCTGCGCTACGTCCCGATGGAATCCGCTGCCCAGAATGACGACGACAGCGTGGGGTTCAACTTTCAAATTCTACACCAGTCGGCAGCCCCGGGCGAGGCGCCCGTTTCTCCGTCGATAAAGATTCTTTCCAGCGCGTTTCGGGTTGAGCACCCGCAACCGCGACCCTCTGTCACAAACGAAGCGTGATGGGCATCACCTCAAGGCGACTGCTTCCCGCGGCAACATGATTGCGTAGAAAGACTCAGCCGTGGAAACATGCGAGGTTTTTTCCCTGGCGATCCTGGTATCGGGCGGAGCAGGCTACATCGGCAGTCATGCGGCGCGCGCACTGCGGCGTTCCGGCTACGAGGTCGTGCTCTATGACAATCTCTCCACCGGGTTTCGCCGGCTGGCGCAAGGCTTCGAACTGGTGGAGGGCGACATCGCCGACGAAGCCAAGCTCCGCCCAGTGCTGGCGCGCGTGGACGCGGTGATGCACTTTGCCGCTCACGCCTACGTGGGAGAATCGGTCGAGAACCCGCGCAAGTATTTCCGGAACAACGTCGTCGAGGCGCTTAGCCTGCTGAACTCGGTGCTGGACGCCGGCATCCGCCGCTTCGTGTTTTCTTCCACTTGCGCCGTGTACGGCATCCCCGGGCAAATTCCGGTCAGGCAAGTTCAGATCACGGAGCAGACGCCGCGCGAGCCGGTCAATCCTTATGGTGCATCGAAGCTTTTTTTCGAAAATGCGCTCGAGGCTTACAGCCGCGCTTACGGACTACGCTCGGTTAGGCTGCGCTATTTCAACGCTGCGGGAGCCGATGAAAGCGGCGAGATTGGCGAACTCCACCACCCGGAGACCCACCTGATTCCACTGGCGCTTGCCGCCTCCACTGCGACCGGGCGCGAGTTGCAAATCCCCGAGTTGCAAATCCATGGCTCCGACTACCCAACGCCGGACGGCACCTGCGTTCGCGACTACATTCATGTGAGCGATCTCGCCGACGCGCACGTCCGAGCGTTGCAATACCTCGAAAGAAATGGCGACGAAAAGGGCGACGACTCGCTGGCCATCAATCTGGGAACAGGCCGGGGACATTCTGTTCTCGAAGTCATCCAGACAGCGGAAAGCGCCACTGGACGCCTAGTCCGGCGCAAGATCGGACCGCGGCGGCCCGGCGATCCCCCGGTTCTGGTGGCCGATCCGGCGAAGGCTCAAAGCGTGCTGGGATGGACCGCCAAGCGCAATCTCACCGACATCGTTTCGAGTGCGTGGGCGTGGATGCGGAAAAACAGATAATTTGTAATTGGCAATTGGGGACCGCAACCCAGGAACTTCAAACCCGCGGGCTTTTCAAATTACCAATTACAAATCACCAATTGCAAATTCTTTCCTTATCCGCTCCCACGTCACGTCCAGCGACTCGGGCAGCACCCGGGTTTCGCCGATCACGCTGACAAAATTCGCGTCGGCGAACCAGCGCGGCAGAATGTGCATGTGGATATGTCCCGACACCCCCGCACCCGCAGCTTTTCCCATATTCATGCCGAGATTGATGCCGTCGGGCCGATAGAGAGAGCGCAGAACCGCCTCCATCTGTTGGGTGAGAACCATCATTTCGTGGGCGGCATCGGCGGGGAGCTTCTGCAACTCGTCGATGTGGGTGTAGGGCACGACCATGACATGCCCGTTCGTGTACGGATAGGTATTGAGAATGACGTAGCAATGCGCGCCGCGGTGGACGATGCGGGCTGGTTGGTCGCTTTCTTTAGGTGCAGCGCAGAATATGCAGCCCGACTTCTGGTCGGCGCCAGTGACATAGGCGTAACGCCACGGAGTCCAGAGAAGATCCATGGGGGGAGGGTAGCAGAAGCGGCCAGCGGGGGGCCAATGACTGTTTCCTGCCTGATGCAACCATGAGCAAAAACGGTAACTGGTTACCAATTTGCAAGCTGGGGGCGGAAGGACGCCAGTGTGACGAATCTATGAATTCTTGGGCCGTCCGTCCAAATCGGCCGGAATCGCGTTTGACACTGTTCCAAAGCGGTTGTTATAGTCGAAGGGTCCCTATTGGACGCGGTTTCGAACCAGCTGGAATTGTCCTAAGGGTCGTCCGCCAGGTCGGCCTCAACGCAAACTGATGACCACGCCAGCAGTCCGTTACACCACGTCCCGCATGAGTTGCGCACGAACGCGTGCGCCACAGAGGCTATGAACTTGTTCGACGACACCACCGCTCGCAATCTTGAATCCAGTCTTGAAACCATGACACCTGCACACGACACTCACACCGGCGCCTCGGCCGTACTAGACGCTCCCGAGGCCGCACAACCTTCACCTGCGGAACCATTGGCTTCCGCCGCTCCTGAAAATGACAGTCCTGAAAATTCAGCCCCCGAGAACGCCACGGCTGGCAGCGATGATTTTGCGGCCGCCCTCCAGCACTTCGAGACCGAAACCGAGGAAGCGGTTGGCGAGGACCACGTAATCAAAGGCCGGGTAGTGAAACTGACCGCGACTCACGTCGTCGTCGATATCGGGGCGAAATCCGAAGGCATGGTGCCGATCGCGGAAGCTCTCGATCACGAGGGCAAGCCCAAGTTCCAGCCCGGCGACGAGATCGACGTAATGCGGGACAAGGGCGAAACCGAAGAGGGCTACGTCAACCTCTCGCATCTGAAGGCACATCGGCTGCGGTCGTGGGACGAGATCGAGCGCGCTTACACCGAAAAGAAGCCGATCAAGGGCACCGTCGTGGAACGCATCAAGGGCGGCCTGACCCTCGACATTCACGGCGCGCGCGCCTTCCTGCCGGGCTCGCAAGTGGACCTGCGTCCCATCCGGAATCTGGATGGCATGAAGGGCCAGACGATGGAAGTCGCCATCATCAAGCTCAACAAGAAGCGCGGCAACATC
>Ga0074044_10001040_pt1 | contig 25447 bp, 19 predicted proteins | sample BogForMeECP23OM1_FD_94443 | JGI IMG/M metagenome (GOLD analysis project Ga0074044, IMG submission 94443) | Bog forest soil microbial communities from Calvert Island, British Columbia, Canada - Bog Forest MetaG ECP23OM1 | ecosystem: Environmental > Terrestrial > Soil > Wetlands ... | reverse complement strand
CCCTTGGACGGGGGGCAATCCCAAACCAAAGGCAGGGAGACAAAACCACTCCCGCGAGTTTAGAATCCCTTGGACGGGGGGCAATCCCAAACGGCCGCAGTCCGGCCACCAGTTGCGGACGGAGTTTAGAATCCCTTGGACGGGGGGCAATCCCAAACCGGGAATGTGATAACGCCCGCGTCCGTGGCAGTTTAGAATCCCTTGGACGGGGGGCAATCCCAAACCAAACGCTTATTTCCTTCTCCCCGACCGGTAGTTTAGAATCCCTTGGACGGGGGGCAATCCCAAACGCACTCATTCCATGCTGGAAGCGGCCTGTTAGTTTAGAATCCCTTGGACGGGGGGCAATCCCAAACGCAATGGGCGCACAGCTCGCACCTGTTCGCAGTTTAGAATCCCTTGGACGGGGGGCAATCCCAAACGCAGTCAATCAATGCGTGCAAATGCAGATGAGTTTAGAATCCCTTGGACGGGGGGCAATCCCAAACACTTTTCCTGCGGTGCCGTCTCGGTCGCCGAGTTTAGAATCCCTTGGACGGGGGGCAATCCCAAACAGATTGTGTGCTACCCAGATTTTGCCTCGAAGTTTAGAATCCCTTGGACGGGGGGCAATCCCAAACACCTTGCGCTGTCACGCGCACAACTCTGCGAGTTTAGAATCCCTTGGACGGGGGGCAATCCCAAACGGATGTCGTTGCGGTCAAACGTCGTCGCATAGTTTAGAATCCCTTGGACGGGGGGCAATCCCAAACACACCAGCAGCATTCCTCGACGCGCTTTCCAGTTTAGAATCCCTTGGACGGGGGGCAATCCCAAACACCGGCTTTATGCGGCCACGATGGGGGCGAAGTTTAGAATCCCTTGGACGGGGGGCAATCCCAAACCGAACGGCGCAGTGGTGAGGATGGCCTCCTAGTTTAGAATCCCTTGGACGGGGGGCAATCCCAAACTGGACCAGAAAACGATCATTGAGATCGGCAAGTTTAGAATCCCTTGGACGGGGGGCAATCCCAAACTTGCGGCGGGTTGGCTGCGCGGCTCGATTCAAGTTTATCGGCAAGTTTTCCCCAGTCCAACCGCCGCGCAGCCAACCCGCCGCATATTCGATTTCATCCCCGCCCAAATCCACCGGTAATTCGCTTCAAGAATCGTGGTTGCTCTCTCTGTGGTGTCTGGATGATTAAAAGAAAAGGGCGTCCGAGTAAATCAGACGCCCTTCGTGAAATGATTGTTTGGCAATCAGGCCAGCAACGGATTCTCCGCGGCTGCCGGTTCCGCCGGTTCCGCCGGCTCCGGTTCATCCGCAGCTTCGACCAGATGCTTGAGTTGCACCTTGCGGTGCATATCGAAACCGGTGCCGGCCGGGATGATATGGCCCATGATGACGTTTTCCTTGAAACCGCGCAGGTAGTCCACCTTGGAACGGGTGGCGGCCTCGGTCAGCACGCGGGTCGTGTCCTGGAACGACGCCGCGCTGAGGAAACTGTCGGTTTCGAGCGAGGCCTTGGTGATGCCGAGCAACACGGGCGAAGCCTCAGCCGGCTTGCCGCCCATCTTTTCGACCCGCTCGTTTTCCTCCTCGAAGTCCAGCTTGTCAATCTGCTCGCCCCAAAGGAACTCGGTGTCGCCCGGTTCGGTGATGCGCACTTTGCGGAGCATCTGGCGGACAATGATTTCGATGTGCTTGTCGTTGATGGTGACGCCCTGCAGACGATAAACTTCCTGCACTTCGCTGACGAGGTGCTCCTGCAGCTCCTGCGGCCCGCAAACTTCGAGAATTTCATGCGGGTCCATCGGACCTTCGGTCAACTGCTGGCCTTTCTTCACCATGTCGCCCTTGAAGACGATGACGTGCTTGCCAATGGGAATGAGATGTTCCTCTTCCGCCTGGGTCTGCGGGTCTTTGATGACAATGCAACGTTTGCCGCGCACGCTCGCCCCAAAGTCCACCAGGCCGTCAATCTTGGAAATTTCCGATGCGTCCTTCGGACGGCGGGCTTCGAACAACTCCGCCACGCGGGGCAGACCGCCGGTGATGTCCTTGGTCTTGGAAGTCTTGCGCGGCGTCTTGGCCATCAACGTGCCGGCGACAATTTTGCTGCCTTCGGTTACGACGACGTGCGCGCCGGAGGGAATCGGATAATTCGCCACCGCTTCGCCGGAGTCGTTGCTGATGATGATTTGCGGGTGCAAGTCTTCCTTGTGCTCCACCAGCACCATGGCTTCCTGCCCGGTGGTCTCGTCCATTTCCTGCTTCATCGTCACCCCTTCGATGATGTCGTGAAATTTCACCTTGCCGGCCTTCTCGGAGAGAATCGGCACGTTATACGGATCCCATTGCACGAAGGTTTCACCCTTCTTCACCTTGGCGCCGTCCTTGGCCGAAATGACCGCGCCGATGACCACGATGTGGTTTTCCAGTTCATGTCCGTCGTCGCCGAGAATGGAAACGGAACCATTTTTGTTGAGCACGATGTTGTTGCCGTCCTCCAGTTCGACCAGGCGGAGGTCGTTGTAATGGATTACACCGTCGTGCTTGGCCTTGATCTGCGGAATCTTGAACACCTGCGCCGCCGTGCCGCCGATGTGGAACGTCCGCATCGTCAACTGCGTGCCCGGCTCGCCGATGGACTGGGCGGCGATGATGCCGACCGCTTCGCCGAGCTTGGCCAGGCTGCCGGTGGCGAGGTTGCGACCGTAGCAATTCAGGCAGATGCCGTGCTTGCTTTCACAGGTGAGCACCGAGCGGATGCGAACGCGGTCAATGCCTGAAGCTTCAATGCGCCTGGCCTTTTCCTCGTCGATTTCCTCGTTTGGGCGAACGAGAAATTCCTTCGGGTTCGTCGGGTTGACAATGTCGTCGCACGCGAAACGGCCCACGATCCGGTCGGCCAATTTGACGGCTTCGTCTTCACCCTCATAAACCGCGGAAACCCAGATGCCGTTCGTCGTGCCGCAATCCGGCTGCTGGATGATGACATCCTGCGACACGTCCACGAGTTTGCGGGTCATGTAACCGGAGTCCGCGGTTTTGAGGGCGGTGTCGGCCAGACCTTTGCGCGCGCCGTGGGTCGAGATGAAGTATTCCAATACTGAAAGACCTTCGCGGAAATTCGCGAGAATCGGTTTTTCGATGATGTCGCCGCTGGGCTTGGCCATGAGGCCGCGCAAACCGGCCAGTTGGCGGACCTGTTGTTTGTTGCCCCGCGCGCCGGAATCCACCATCAGGTAAACCGGGTTGTATTCCTTCTTGCCCTGGTTCTGCTCGAGCGTGCGGAACATGACGCTGGAAATCATATCGGTGCAATGCGTCCAGATGTCCACGATTTTGTTGTAGCGTTCGCCCGGGGTGATGACGCCCTTGCGATACTGTTTTTCAACCTCTTTGATCTGCTTTTGCGCGGTGTCAATTTCCTGGTCGCGTTCCTTGGGCACAATCATGTCGTCAATGCCAATGGACGCGCCGGATTTCGTGGCCTCGCGGAAGCCAAGTTCCTTGAGCTTGTCGAGCATCGCGACGGTTTTGTCGTGGCCGGCGACCTTGTAACACTTCCAGATCAAATCGCCGAGCTGGCTCTTGCCGGCGGCCTTGTTGTAAAAGCCGAGTTCCGACGGCCAAATCTCGCTGAAGGTGACGCGGCCCACGGTTGTTTCGATGATCTTTCTGGCCGGGTCACCGTAAGCGGTTTGCCGGCCGAAATCGGGATTCGCCAGCCGAATCCAATCGTGGGTCTTCAACGCGCCATCGTCGTAAGCGAAAATCACCTCGTCCTTCGAGCCGAACAGCGGCAGTTTCCGGGTGTCGGCGGGCATCGGCGTGCGCGGTTCGGCGGTGAGATAATAACAGCCGAGCGTGATGTCCTGCGTCGGCGTGATGATCGGCCGGCCGGATGACGGGCTGAAAATGTTGTTCGTCGCCATCATCAACAGGCGCGCTTCCATTTGCGCCTCGACGGACAGCGGAACGTGCACCGCCATCTGGTCGCCGTCGAAATCCGCGTTGTAAGCGGTGCAAACCAGCGGATGAATGCGAATCGCTTCGCCCTCGATCAACTGCGGCTCGAACGCCTGCACGGACAGACGGTGCAGCGTCGGCGCGCGATTGAGCAGCACCGGATGGCCCTTGGTCACTTCCTCCAAAACGTCCCAGACTTCCTTCGTCTGGCGCTCGATCATTTTCTTCGCGCTGCGAACGGTGTGGACGTAGCCCAATTCCTTGAGCCGGCGGATGATGAACGGTTCGAACAAAACCAGCGCAATTTTCTTCGGCAAACCGCATTGATGCAATTTCAACTCCGGGCCGATGACGATGACGGAACGGCCGGAATAATCCACGCGCTTGCCGAGCAAATTCTGACGGAAGCGGCCGCCCTTGCCCTTGAGCATGTCGCTCAAGGATTTCAACGGGCGATTGCCCGCGCCGGTGACCGGGCGACCATGACGGCCGTTGTCGAACAGGGCGTCCACGGCCTCCTGTAACATGCGCTTTTCGTTGCGGATGATGACTTCGGGTGTCTTGAGCTGGAGCAAGGTCTTGAGACGGTTGTTCCGGTTGATGACGCGGCGATACAAATCGTTCAAATCCGAAGTGGCAAACCGGCCGCCTTCGAGCGGCACGAGCGGGCGCAAGTCCGGCGGAATCACCGGCAGCACCGTAAGAATCATCCATTCCGGACGGCTCTTGGAAATCTGCAAGCCCTGGAGCAATTTGATCCGCTTCGCCAATTTTTTGCGGATTTGCTTGCTCTTGGTTTCGGTCATCGCCTGTTGCAATTGATCGATGCCCTTGGCCAGGTCCACCCGCGCCAGCGCTTCGCGCACGGCTTCCGCGCCCATCTTGGCTAGAAACGCGTCCGCGCCGTAGGTCTCGCGGGCTTCGCGGTATTCGTGTTCGTTGAGCAACTGATTCTGTTTCAGCGGCGTGTTGCCCGGATCAATGACGAGGTAATCCTCGTAATAAATCACGCGCTCAAGGTTGCGCGCGGTCACGTCGAGGACGAGGCCGATGCGCGACGGCATGCACTTGAAAAACCAGATGTGGCACGTCGGCACGGCCAGTTCGATGTGGCCCATGCGCTCGCGGCGGACGCGGGCCAGCGTCACCTCCACGCCGCAACGGTCGCAAACGATGCCGCGGTGCTTGATGCGCTTGTACTTGCCGCAGGAACATTCCCAGTCCTTGACGGGGCCGAAAATGCGTTCACAGAAGAGGCCGCCCTTTTCGGGTTTGAACGTGCGGTAGTTGATGGTTTCGGGATTTTTGACTTCGCCTTTGCTCCACGACCGGATGGCATCGGGCGACGCGACGGTGATCGCGACGTAATCCACCTGATTGACCTTGTCCAGTCCGAGCAATTCGCGCGCATTTTCTTTGTTGCCGATCATACAAAAATTTGTTTCCGCGTTGGTTAAATGGTTTCCGGATTAATGCGACGCCAGTGCGCCGCGGGTGCTTCCGGGTGTTCAGCCGGATTCGCGTAACCGACCTTCACATCGAGGCCGAGCGACTGCATTTCCTTGACGAGCACGTTGAAGGATTCGGGAATACCCGCCTCCAATGCGTTGTCACCCTTGACAATGGCCTCGTAAATGCGCGTGCGCCCTTGCACGTCGTCGGACTTGACGGTGAGCAATTCCTGCAACGTGTAGGCCGCGCCGTAGGCTTCCATCGCCCACACTTCCATTTCGCCGAAGCGCTGGCCGCCGTATTGCGCCTTGCCCCCGAGCGGCTGCTGCGTGACCAGCGAGTAAGGCCCCACCGCGCGGGCGTGAATCTTGTCCGCGACCAGGTGGCCGAGCTTCATCATGTAAATGTAACCGACGACAATTTCCTGATCGAAGGGCTGGCCGGTGCAGCCGTCGTAAAGAATCGTTTTGGCGTGCTCCGGCAATTTCGCCTCCTTGAGGTAATCGCGAATGTCTTTTTCCTTGATGCCGTCGAAAACCGGCGTGGCGAATTTCAAACCCAGAATCTTCGCCGCCCAGCCGAGGTGCGTTTCCAGCACCTGGCCGACGTTCATGCGCGAGGGCACGCCCAGTGGATTCAACACGATGTCCATCGGCGTTCCGTCCTCAAGGAAAGGCATGTCTTCTTCCTTCACAATCCGCGCGACGACACCCTTGTTGCCATGGCGCCCGGCCATTTTGTCACCGACGGACAGCTTGCGTTTGGAGGCGATGTAAACCTTCACCGACTTGACGATGCCGGCCTCCACGCCTTCGCCCGCCTCGGCGCGTTCCATTTCCTCGTCATATTGCATCTGCAAATCATCGAACTTCTTTTTGAAGCTGCCGATGATTTCGTTGATCTTGTTGCGGATCGGCGACGGATCAATCTCGATGCGGTCATAAACCGTCGCGAGCTTGCGCAGGAGCGTCTTCGTGATTTTGCGATTCGCCGGAATGATGATTTCCCCGGTTTCGGAATTGACCACGTCGAGCGGAATTTTTTCACCGAGCAAAATGTTGCTCAACGCCTCGGTCAATTGATCGCGCAATTCATCGGTCTTTTTCCTGTGCTCTTCCTCAATCTGCTTCGCGTGGCGTTTTTCCTCGCCGGCGGATGATTTGCTGTCATGATCGGTTTCCTTCTTCGACGACACCTTCACGTCCATGACGATGCCGTAAGTGCCGGAAGGAATCTTGAGCGACGTGTCCTTAACGTCGGCGGCCTTTTCCCCGAAAATGGCGCGGAGCAAACGCTCTTCCGGCGCGAGCTCGGTTTCCGATTTCGGCGTGATTTTGCCAACCAGAATGTCGCCGGGCTTCACTTCCGCTCCGATGCGGATGACGCCGTCCGGCCCGAGGTTTTTGAGCGCCTCATCGCCGAGATTCGGGATGTCGCGCGTGATTTCCTCCGGGCCGAGCTTGGTGTCGCGCGCGGCCACTTCAAATTCATCAATGTGAATGCTCGTGAAAATGTCTTCCTTCACGATTTTTTCGCTGATGAGAATTGCATCCTCGAAGTTGTAGCCGTTCCACGGCATGAACGCGACCAGCACGTTGCGACCGAGCGCCAATTCGCTGTTCTGCGTGCACGGACCATCGGCAATGACCTGCCCTTTCTTCACGTGGTCGTCCTTGTGCACGAGCGTTTTTTGATTGATGCACGTTGCGGCATTCGACCGCATGAATTTGCGAATGGGATAAACCCATACGCCCTTTTCGGGATCGTGCTTGGTTTTCTTTTTCGACTCCGGCAACTTGCCGCTTTCGGTTATAATGATTTGATCGCCGCTGACGGAAGCGACTTTGCCGCTTTCGTCCGCGACCACCACGGCGCGCGAGTCGCGGGCGACGCGGCCTTCCAAGCCGGTGGCCACCAGCGGCGCTTCGGTCACCAGCAACGGCACTGCCTGGCGTTGCATGTTGGAACCCATCAACGCGCGGTTGGCGTCGTCGTGTTCCAGGAATGGAATCAGCGACGCGGCGATGGACACCAACTGCTTGGGCGAAACGTCCATGTAATCCACCCGCGCGGGTTCGACATCAATGAAGTCGGTCCGGGCGCGGCAAACGACCCGGTCGGTCGTGAATTTGCCCTTGTCGTCAATCGGCGAGTTCGCCTGCGCGATAATGAATTGCTCCTCGCGGTCGGCGGTCAGGAAATCAATGTGATTGGTGACGCGCCCGTTTTCGACCTTGCGATAAGGCGTTTCGAGGAAGCCGAAATCGTTGATGCGCGCGAACGTCGCCAGTGACGCAATCAGACCGATGTTCGGGCCTTCCGGCGTCTCAATCGGGCAAATGCGTCCGTAGTGCGACGGATGAACATCGCGCACTTCAAATCCGGCGCGGTCGCGGCTCAAGCCACCCGGCCCCAGCGCGGACAGACGGCGCTTGTGCGTCAACTCGGCCAGCGGATTGATTTGATCCATGAACTGGCTGAGTTGCGAGCGGCCAAAGAAATCGCGAATGACCGCCGAGAGCGCCTTGGGATTGATGAGCTTTTGCGGCGCCATTTGCTCGACGCTTTGATCGAACAACGTCATGCGTTCCTTGACGAGGCGTTCCGTGCGCGAAAGTCCGACCCGGCACTGGTTGGCGAGCAATTCGCCGACCGTTCGGATGCGGCGGCTGCCCAGGTGGTCAATGTCATCCACGCTGCCTTCGCCCTTCTTGAGGCGGAGCAGATATTTCGTCGCGGCCACCAAATCGTGCTTCGTGAGAATGCGTGATTCTTCCTTGTCCTTGAGGCCGAGTTTTTGATTGATCTTGTAGCGGCCCACGCGGCCCAAATCGTAACGTTTCGGGTCGAAGAACAATCGCTTGAGCAACGCACGCGCATTGGCGGCGGTCGGCGGGTCGCCCGGACGCAGGCGGCGGTAAATGTCCTTGAGCGCATCTTCCTCGTTTTTGGCCGGGTCCTTTTTCAGGCATTTGATCATGATGCCTTCGTCGGGCGTGGTGTTCACGACCTTGATTTTGTTCACCCCCAGTTCGGCGATTTGTTTGACCACTGACTTGGAAAGCGGCTCAAAAGCGCGCGCAACCACGAGACCCTTTTCCTGATCCACCGCGTCCTGAATCAAAACGCAATTCGGCAAATCTTCGAGTTTCTCGGCTTCCTTGACCGTGAGTTCCTCGATTTCGTAAAAGAGCTTGAGGATTTCCTCGTCGGTGCCGGTTTTGGTGCCGTCTCTTTTCTTGTCGGCGCCTTTGCCTTCCGCTTCCGCATCGAGAAAACTCAGCGCGCGGAAGAACGTCGTCGTCAGGAATTTCCGGCGGCGTTTCTTGCGGTCGAGATAGACGTACAGCAGGTCGCTGGTGTCGAATTGCGCCTCGTACCAGGAACCGCGATCGGGGATGACGCGGAAGCTGTGCAGGATTTTCCCGTTGGGATGCTGGGTGGCCTCGAACGCGATGCCCGGCGACCGGTGCAACTGGCTGACCACCACGCGCTCGGCCCCGTTGATGACGAACGTGCCTTGGGGCGTCATCAGGGGCAGTTCGCCCATGAACACCTTTTCTTCCTTGGCGTGTTTGCCTTCCTCCTTGAGCAGGAAGGTGACGTAAAGCGGCGCGCCGTAGGTCAGCCCTTCGCGCAGGCATTCAAGCCAGTCCAGCTTCGGCGCGCCAATTTCGTAGGAATCATAATCGAGCACGCACTTGCCGTCGTAACTCTCGATGGGGAACACCTCCAGGAAGACCGCTTCCAGACCGATGTGTTTCCGGCGCTTTTGGGGCGCCGCGTCCGCTTGCAGGAATTCCTTGTAGGAATTGGTCTGCAATTCGATCATGTTCGGCGGCACGACAATCTCTTTGATTTTGCCGAAATTGATTCGTTCAGTGGCTCGCGATGGCATTTGGACTTTCTGGTTTGGCTGGCAACAGTGCCAGCCGGCAATTTTCAATCAACGACACAAGGCAAGCACGCTGCGTTCAACAGTGAACTTGCCTGAACTCAGACCGCTACCGGCGGCCGCTTGTTGCTGCTGTTTGTAACTAATAAAAGTTTTGTTCCGCCTTGCGAAAACAGGGTGGCGGTCCCGCCGCGCGGGACCACCCCCCAAAGTTCGCGAGTTACTTGACCTCCACTTTGGCGCCCGCTTCTTCCAGCTTCTTCCTGGCCGCGTCAGCGTCGGCTTTCGGGGCGCCTTCCAGCACCGGTTTGGGCGCGCCTTCGACCAGCGCCTTGGCTTCCGCCAGACCGAGGCCGGCCTTCACTTCGCGGACGGCCTTGATGGTGGCAATTTTCTTGTCCGCCGGAGCGGACACCAGAATCACGTCAAACGTGGTCTTCGCTTCAGCGACAGGCGCAGCCGCACCCGCAGCCGGAGCCGCGGCCGCCACCGGTACAGCGGCAGTCACGCCCCACTTGGTTTCCAATTGTTTCACCAAGTCGGCGGCTTCGAGAACCGTCAGCTTGCTCAGTTCCTCTACGAGGTTTGCAATATCAGCCATGTTGCCTTTCTTGTCGTCTCGTCGTCTGCCGCGGTCCGCCTTCGCCCTGCTTCGGCGCGACACGCCACGGCTTTTTTAAGTTCGTTCGTGAACCGACGATTTACATTGTTGTTGTTGTTTGTTTGTCCGGCCCGCTGGCCAAAGCGGACGGAAATTGTTTCAGCTTTTCTCGGCCTTCGCCTTGAGCACCCGCGCGAGTTGCGTTGCAGGTGTGTTGATTAAAACGACCAGTTTCGTCGCCGGCGCGTTAAACAAGCCCAGCAACTTGGCGCGCAATACGTCCAGACTCGGCAGATCGGCCAAGGCGACAATCGCCGCCTGTTCCAGACGCTGGTTGTCCAGATAACCGAACTGCACCTTCAGCTTGTCGAACTCCGCGCCGAAATTTTTAACCGTCCTGGCGGCGGCGGAAATGTCCTTTTTCCCGGTGACCACGGCGAGTTGTCCCACAAGTTCGCCGGGTAATTCGCCGACACCCGATTCCTGGGCCGCGATGCGAAAAATGGAGTTCTTGACGATGTGAATCTCCGCACCGGCTTTTTGCAGGCGTTTCCGCAGTTCGGTCATATGGGACACCTTGAGTCCCTTGTAATTCACCACGATGAAGAATGGCGAGCCATTCAACCGCGCGACATATTCCTTCGTTAAAATTTGTTTTTCAGCACGCATGTTTCAAAATTGGTTTTTGATTAATGGGTCATAAACTCACGCACATCCAGGCGCACCGGCGGACTCATCGTCGCCGAAAGCGTGCAGGTGTGTACGTAAGTGCCTTTGAGGCTGTTCGGACGCGCCTTGAACACGGCTTCAATCACCGCGCGCGCGTTTTCCTCGATTTGATTCGCCGCGAACGACGCCTTGCCAACGCCCACGTGGACGTTGCCCGCCTTGTCCACCTTGAACTCGACGCGCCCGGCCTTGACTTCCTTCACCGCCCTGGCGGTGTCGTCCGTCACGGTGCCGGTCTTCGGGTTTGGCATCAGGCCGCGCGGACCAAGCACTTTGCCGAGTTTGCGCACTTCGGCCATCGCTTCGGGCGTGGCCACCGCCACATCAAAATCAGCCCAGCCGCCCTGGCACTTTGCAATCATGTCTTCAAATCCGACGTATTCCGCACCGGCGGCCCTGGCCGCGTCGGCCGCCGCGCCGCTTTTGGCGAACACGAGCACGCGCACGGTCTTGCCGCTGCCGTGTGGCAGCGGAACCGTGCCGCGGACCATCTGGTCGGAATGTTTCGGGTCCACGCCCAGCCGGAACGCGAGGTCAATGGTTTCGTTGAATTTCGCCTTGGGAAATTTCGCGAGGACGCCAACGGCATCCTTCAGCGGATACGCCTTTTTGGCGTCCACAATTTCGAGCGCTTTTTTGTATCGTTTACTGGGCATTTGTTTTGTTGCGGTGCCAGCGAATCCTTGAGGATTCTCCCGCGGTTGTCTGGTTTATCCGACGACTTCAATTCCCATGCTGCGCGCCGTGCCGGCGATGACCCGGAACGCGGCCTCCTCCGAAGTCGCATTCAAATCCTTCGACTTCATTTTCACGATGTCCAAAACCTGTTTGCGCGTCACTTTGCCGACTTTTTCCTTGTTCGGCTCCTTGGAACCGGAGGTGATGCCCGCGGCTTTTTTCAACAGAATGGACGCCGGCGGCGATTTGGTGATGAACGTGAACGACTTGTCCTGAAAAACGGTGATGACGACGGGGATGATAAGTCCCGCGTCGGCCTTGGTCGCCGCGTTGAACTCCTTGCAGAAGCCCATGATGTTGACACCGTGCTGGCCGAGCGCGGGGCCGACCGGCGGCGCGGGATTCGCCTGACCCGCCGGGATCTGCAGCTTGATGATGCCTGTGACTTTCTTTGCCATAAAAAATTCTTACGCCTTCTCCACCTGCCAGTATTCGAGTTCGACCGGCGTATTGCGGCCGAAAATGTTGACCGTGACTTTCAATTTGCCGCGTTCGGGATCAATTTCCTCAATCACGCCGCTGAAATTGAGGAACGGCCCGTTGTTGATTTTGATCGTCTCGCCGACTTCAAAATTGACCTTCGGTTTTTCCGTCTCTTCCGACGCGGAAATTTGCGCCTTGATGGATTCGACTTCTTCCGTGGGCGTCGGCACGGGCGGTTCGCCGCCGACAAAACCAATCACGCCCTGCGTTTCTTTGATGAAATACCACGGCTTCTCGATGATCCGGTTGTTTTCATCGAGCAGCGCCATGTCCACAAACACGTAGCCCGGCCACAATTTGCGGCTGGACACGGTCTTCTTCTGGTTGCGCACCTCGACGACCTTTTCCATCGGGACGAGGACTTCCTTGACATAGTCCTGCATCTCATCGGTCTTGACGCGCTTCTCAATGCTTTCCTTGACCTTCTGCTCCTGGCCGGAAAGCGTATGGATGACAAACCATTGGCTGCGCATGGTGCTCAAAGTACAAAGAATATAAAATACAGGACGCGATCCACCACTTCGGTGAATGCACCGAGCAAAGCAATTGAAATCATGATGAGCGCCGTCGAGCCTTTCAGTTCCACCCAGGTCGGCCACGAACATTTTTTCAATTCTTCGCGCGTTTCCTGCACATAGGCCGCCAATTGCCGGACCTGCCCCTGCCACCAAAGGTAGCCGAAGACAATGCCGATCACTGCCGCCCAGATTAAAATTGTTATCCAGTTACTCACAATTCATTCAACTCCTAACTCCTCCGCAATTTTCCTGGCGGAGAGGGAGGGATTCGAACCCCCGTCGGGTGTTAACCCGAAGCGGTTTTCAAGACCGCCGCGATAGACCACTCTGCCACCTCTCCACAAACTGGCAGGGCGTGAGGGACTTGAACCCCCAACCAACGGTTTTGGAGACCGCTACTCTACCAATTGAGCTAACGCCCTAAGCCGTCGAGTCATGTTCATTTAATCAGACAAGATAGTAGCCGGGGAATTCATCCCCGCGCTCCAAAGTTGAAAACCGTCATTAGGCGATGACTTCCGTCACACGGCCCGCGCCAATGGTGCGGCCGCCTTCGCGAATCGCAAACCGCTGGCCTCTTTCCATGGCCACCGGCGAGATGACCTTTACTTCCACCGAAACGTTGTCGCCCGGCATCACCATTTCAACCCCCGGCGCGAGGGTCACCGTGCCGGTGACGTCCGTGGTGCGGAAGTAAAATTGCGGACGGTAGTTCGTGAAGAACGGCGTGTGCCGGCCGCCTTCCTCCTTCGACAGCACATAGACTTCCGCCTTGAAATGCGTGTGCGGGGTGATGCTGCCCGGTTTGGCCAGCACCATGCCACGTTCGACTTCCTCCTTCTTGATGCCGCGCAGCAGCACGCCCACGTTGTCGCCCGCCGTCGCCTTGTCCAGCAGCTTGCGGAACATTTCAATGTCGGTGGCCACCGTCTTGCGGGTCTCCTTGATGCCGACAATTTCGACGTCGGACATGCGTTCCAGCACGCCGCGCTCCACCCGGCCGGTGACGACCGTGCCGCGGCCTTCAATGTTGAACACATCCTCGATGCACATCAGAAACGGCTTGTCCACCTCGCGCGGCGGCAACGGAATGAACGCGTCAATGGCTTCCATCAACTTCTGGATGGAGTCTTCGTGCACCTTGTCTCCCGTCATCGCCAGTTTGGCGCTGCCGCGAATGATGGGCGTCTTCTCACCCGGAAATTCATATTTGGTCAGCAGGTCGCGGACTTCCATTTCCACCAGGTCCAGCAACTCCTTGTCATCCACGAGGTCAACCTTGTTCAGATAAACAACGATGGCGGGCACCCCGACCTGGCGGGCCAGCAGCACGTGCTCCTTGGTTTGAGGCATCGGACCTTCCGAGGCATCCACCACCAAGATGGCGCCGTCCATCTGGGCCGCGCCGGTAATCATGTTCTTGATGAAGTCGGCGTGGCCCGGGCAGTCAATATGAGCATAGTGCCGTTTGTCGCTCTGGTACTCGACGTGTGAAACCGCAATGGTCAGGGTCTTGGTCTCGTCACGCACGGTGCCGCCCTTGGTAATTTCCGCGTAAGACTTGACTTGGGCCAGGCCTTTTGCCGCCTGCACCTTGACAATTGCAGCCGTCAGAGTGGACTTGCCGTGGTCGATGTGTCCGATGGTGCCGACGTTAACGTGCGGCTTCGTTCGTTGAAATTGCTCTTTAGCCATTGTAATCTCCTGCGTTTAGTTTTTGGTTAACGGTCAAATCTGCGAACTGGAGCCCATGATCAGGGTTGAACTGATGACCTCGTCCTTACCAAGGACGCGCTCTACCAACTGAGCTACATGGGCGCACTAAATCATTAGTCCAATCCGACACAAACACACAAAACGACAAAAAAACCCGTTCCCCTCATTTTTTTCTGTCAAAAATCCAAGGGGCAACCGGCTGTTTTTGTCTATTTACGGCTCTACCTGCGGTGGCAAAATATAAAACACCCCCCGCCCTGTCAACAGGTATTTTAATTTTTTTCCAGGCGGGTTTTGCCGTCCATTCCAACCATTCCAACGGCGTCAGTTAACAGCCCCCCGGCGTAAGAATAGTGTGCCAGAACAAATCTATTCGATTCGTCCCAACATTCTCAGCAATCCGTCCAAAATCGTGATGGGATGCGGCGGACAACCTGGGATGTAAAGGTCCACCGGCACAATCCGGTCAGCCCCGTTGCGCTGCTCGGGGTGGCCAACGTAAGGCCCGCCCGAAATGGCGCACGCGCCCACGGCAATCACCAGCTTGGGCGACGGCACGGCCTCGTATGTTTTCCGCAAAGCCAGTTCCATGTTCTGCGTCACCGGCCCGGTGATGAGCAGTCCGTCGGCGTGGCGCGGCGACGCGACGAATTGAACCCCAAACCGCCCCAGGTCAAACACCACGGTGTTCAGCACGTTCACGTCAGACTCGCAGCCGTTGCAGCCGCCGGCACTCACCTGGCGCAGTTTGAGCGAGCGGCCAAAAATCCGGCGCGTCTTTTCATCCAGCGCCCTGGCCAGTTGAAATTCTTTTTCACCGAGGACTAATTCTTCCCGGCGCGAAGCCGCGAGCCGATGCTCGGTGGTAAAGCGGATCGCGCCTTCCGGACAGGCCCGCTCGCATTCCGGGCAAAAGAGGCAACAGCCCAGATCGAGCCGGGGGCCTTTTTCATCGAGTGTAATCGCGTCTGTCGGACAGGCGTCGGCGCAAATGCGGCAGCCTGCCGGGCATTTCGCGGCGTCAATTTCCGGCCGGCCGCGCAAACGGTCGGGCAAAACCGGCGGCGACTTCGGGAAACCGATGGTGCGATGCTTCTGTTGAGCGCGGGCCAGCAATGTTCTTAGCATGATTTCACCTCAAAGTTGACTCGGCGCAGGAGCGCGGCTGTGTGCGGAGCACCAGCCGCAGCGGTATTGTTGAATGTCATGCACACTGCGGCTAAGTCTGCGACCACAGCCGCGCTCCGTCTTGTTACCACGACCACCACCGAAAACAAAATCTTCAGATATGTTCTCATAGATCATGGCCGCAATAGGACAGGTTGAAGCTCTTGTTGCAGAGCGGGAAATCGGAAATTTGCTGGTTCCGGAGCGCCAGGGCCAGCCCCATCCAGTTGTGGAACGAAGGATCCACAATTTTGTAGTGCGCAAAACGGCCGTGAGCGTCTGTCAAGGCCGTGTGGCAGATTTCGCCGCGCCAGCCTTCGGTGAGCGACACCACGGCGGAATCGGCCGCAAGCGCGCCGATTTCCGACCGCACCGGCCCGTCGGGCAGCGCCTTGAGCTGATCGAAGATGAAGGCGATGGAGCGCTGGATTTCCATCCACCGCACGTAGGCGCGCGCGAAGACGCTTCCCGTGTGATACGACGACACCGGAATCTGGGCGAACCGGTAAATGCCCGAAGGAAACTGCGACCGCACATCATGTCCCAGCCCGCTGGCGCGCGCCACCACGCCGACCAGCCCCAGCTCAACCGCCATCTCGCGCGAGACCGGCCCCGCGTTTTCAAACCGGGCGCGGACGGATGATGTGTCCCAGAGCAACTCCACCGCGTTCGTCACATCTTGGTGTGCTTCCGCCAGACGCTCCTCCAACTGCTTTTGCCGGGCTTCGTCCAGATCGAACAAGACGCCGCCGGGACGAATCAACCCGCGCCCAAACCGGTTCCCGCAAATCAAGGCGGTCAGGTTCAGAAAATCGCCGCGAATCCGCCCGCAATAACTGGCCGTTGGCAGATAACCGATGTCGTTGGCGAGCGCGCCGAGGTCGCCCGTGTGGTTCGCGAGCCGTTCCAGTTCGAGCGCGACCGCCCGCAGTGTCTGCGCGCGCGCCGGGACCTTGCAACCCGCCAGAGCTTCAACGGCTTCGCAATACGCCAGCGCATGGCCGATGGTGGTGTCACCGGCGAGTGTCTCCATATAAGGAATCGTCCGCTGGTTCGGACCTCCGATCAGCGCGCGTTCCACGCCGCGATGCTGATAACCCAGCACAATTTCCAGGTGATAAACGTGCTCTCCATGACATTGAAAACGGAAATGTCCCGGCTCGATGATGCCCGCATGCACGGGCCCAACGGCAACTTCATGGACTTCGTCGCCGGTCATTTTGAAAAAGTCCGTGACGCCGGGTTGAATGGGAGTTTCCGCGGAGCGACCCCAGGCATCATGCCCCTCACGATAAGAACGGTGAAAGCGGACCGGCTTCAACCAAGGATGGCCTTCGGGACGAACGCCCCATTGCTCGGCAATTTCGCGTTCAAACCAGTGCGCCTGGGTGCAGGCGGGCGTGAGCGCGGGATAACCATCAACCACCTCCGTTGACCACATCGCCAGTTGTCCTTCCGCATCATTCGCCAGCACCGCCAACAGACGCACGCGACCGGCGTCCGCCGGCCGGCCGAACAGCGCCGCGATGCGCGCCCCGCCTTCACAGGCTTGCAACACCTGCTCGCGGAAATCAGCCAGACTCACGCAGGGAATTTCCGCGGACGGCACAACAGTACCATTGCGGAGAAGGGATGAAACGCCGGTTTTCATGGAGCATCTCCCAGCGTCGCGGCGATCTGCCGCAGCACATTGTTGAGCGGTCCCGGGATCGCCAGGCCGAGCCACAAGACCAGCAACCCGAGCACGGCGGGCGGCGCGATCTGCCACCACCGGTCGCGGTTCGCCGGACCGGCCGCGCTTTTGTCCGGCACACCCTGTGCCATGCCAAAAAAGGCCGTCGTCATGCCGACGAAAATCACCCCCAGCGAAACTAGGAACATCACGCCGATCCATGTCCGGCCGCTGTCAATTGCCGCTTTCAAAATTGTGAACTTGCTCAGGAAAAGTCCAAAAGGCGGGGTGCCCGTAATGGCCAGAAAACCCGTCACCCAAAGCACTCCGGTCACCGGCGCGGCCCTCAGCAGGCCGCGCACCTGGGCGATGTTCTTGGTCTGGTAACGGGCCAGGATGTTCCCCGAAAGCAGGAACAACATCGCCTTGGCGAGCGCATGGTTCACGGCGTGCAGCATGGCGCCAAACGCGCCGGCGCTGCCCAGACCAACCCCCAGCGCAATAATCCCCATGTTCTCAACGCTCGAATACGCCAGCAGCCGTTTGTAATCCGTCTGGCCGATGATAAAAACCGCGCCCACAACCAGTGAAACCAAACCCAGCAACACCCAGACATCCCGCCCGAAAGCGCCCAGACCTGCGGCCACGCAGACTTGCTGCACCCGCACCAATCCCAAAAACGCGCAGTTCAGCACCGCGCCGGACAATAACGCCGAGATGACCGACGGCGCTTCGCTGTGCGCATCCGGCAGCCAGGTGTGCAGCGGCGCCAATCCCATTTTGGTGCCGTAGCCGACGAAAAACAGCAAACACGCGGCCTTCAACCACGGAGTTTGCAGTTGTTGGGCTTTGGCCACGAGTTCCGTAAGCACCAGCGGAAATCCCTCCCCATTCGGCGGAGTCGCCGCCACACCCAGGAAAAAACTGGCGAGCAACGCCAGGGCGATGCCCACGGAGCAAACCAGGAGATATTTCCAAGTGGCTTCCAGCGAACGATGGTGCCGGTGAAAATAAATCAACGGCGCGCTGGCCAGCGTGGTTGCCTCGATGGCCACCCAAAGCAATCCAAAGTGCTGGCTCACCGTCACCAGCGTCATCGTCGCCAGAAATAAAAGCAAACAGCCGATGAAGACCGCTTCGGGCGCATTGTCGAACAGCATTCCTTCCTCCATGTCCGTGGTGTGCTTGTTTGCTTGCTGGCCGAGATACCCCGCGGCATAGAAGGACGCGACCAGGAACAACCCGCTGATGATGCTTAAAAATAACAAGCCCGCCGCATCCAGCGCCAGCCAGCCGCCGAGAGCCGCGCCGGGTGTTGTTTTCCAACAGATGGCCGTCAACGTGGCATGAACCAGCGCCGTGCCGATGAGCAATCCCCGACGCACCGCCGGCGAACGCAAGGCAAACGCCGCCAAGCCGGCCAGTAGGGGAAGAAAAACCAGAACGAGAATCATGATCAGTCCTTCAACGTGCTCAACCGGTTCGTCTCAATATGATCGAACTCGCGATTGATGTGGAAGATCGTGATGCCCATGACGAACACCGCCACGAACACGTCGAGCAGCACGCCCGCTTCGACCAGCAACGAGGTGTGCGGCGCCAAGCCCACGCCAAAAGTGTAAACGCCGTTCTCCAACACGAGAAAACCCAGCACCTGATTCACCGCGCGTTTGCGGCTTACGATTAAAAACAACCCGGCGAAAATTGAGAAAAACGCCACCGGCGCCAGCCAGGACGACGCCAGCGTTTCCGGCATCGGCAGCCGTTCGCACATCCAAAACGACACGGCCAGGATCAACACGCCCGCCAGCAATGAGGTCACATAGCCAACGTACGGCTCAACTTCCCGCGTCACTTCCGCTTCCCGCACGGCGCGAAAAAGGAACCAAGGAAAGACAATCCCTTTGAGCGCGATGGTTCCTGCCGCCAGCACGGCATAGCGCAGCGACAATTCATTGGTGTGCGCCAGGACGGGCAAAAGGCCGAGCACCACCCCCTGCATCGCCACCACGCGGATCGAAGCGCCGAGCCGGCTGGAGCCGAGCAGCTTCAGATTCGTCAGCACGACCAGAATCAGGATGATGTTGGTGTTATTCATGGAACGCGGTCTATTTAAGCCCCAGGAGAAATGCCGCAGCAGCCAGCGCCCCCGCGCCGACCAGCAGTTGCGGCACCATCACCAGACGCAGCCGCGCCATCACCGACTCGACCACACCCACAATCACGGCCACGGCAAACATCCCGCCCATCACCAGCGCAAGGTCCAACCAGGACGCTCCCGTCGCCGGCACCACCATCCCAACTACGAGCGCCGTTAGGAGCCACAGTTTCAGCGCGGCGCCATAAACGATGAAGGCAAAATCCGGGCCGCCGTGGTCGAGCACCATTACCTCGTGGATCATCGTCAATTCGAGGTGAGTGTTCGGATCGTCCACCGGAATGCGCTCATTTTCGGCGAGCAGCACAATCATCAATGCGATCATCACGAGCGCCAGTACCGGACCCAGATGCAGCCAATGACCGCCCGACACCTGGCCGAGCATGGTCGAAAGTGAAAAGCTTCCGGCCTGGCGCGCCAGCGTGGCCAGCGCCACAAGCAGCGCCGGCTCGGCCAGCGCGGAGAAAAAGACTTCGCGGCTTGCGCCCATGCCCTCGAAGCTCGAACCGGTGTCGAGCGCGGCCAGGACCGTGAAAAACCGCATCAACCCGAGCAACCCGGCGAAGAGAAGGAAATCCGCCGGGAACGCGATGAGCGCCGCAAAATTCCCGAGCGGCACCAGCATCGCCGCCGCCAGCGCCGCCGCCAATTCCAGCATCGGTCCCGCGCGAAAAATCCAGGTCGTCGTGCGGCTGTAAACCGCGCCCTTGCGCAGCAACTTACCCAAATCAAAATAAATTTGCAGCAACGGCGGGCCGCGCCGACCGGCGAACAACGCCTTGGTGCGGTTGATGATGCCGGGCAGCAGCGGGGACAACAGCAGCGCCAGCAGCAAGGGAATGAAGGATTCGGGGTTCATGGTTCAGCGAAATTTCCACGCCAGCAGCACGATCAGTGTCACGGCGATGTACAGCACGTAAAGCTGCACCTGGCCCTGTTGCAGCCGGCGGAGTTTGGAAAGGCCCCAATTAACCTTCAGGAAACCCGGCCGATACAAATTGCCGTGACAGAGGTCGGGGGTCTCGGTCGTCAGCGAAGCATTTGCCGGCATGATGCCTTCCGGACGCTGCAACCGGCGATGGGTGCCGAGCAGCCAGCTGAACAACGTCATGACCGGCTGGACAAAGGAGGAAGCGGTGCATTGCATCCGCGCGGTCGGCTGCGCGTAACCACATCCCCAGGTGACACCCTGCTCCACCCGGCGGCCGGCCAGCAAACCGCGGCGCAGCAGAACCAGCGCAACCAGCACCAGCAGGAAGGCGACCGTTCCAACCACAACCAATGCCAGCGGGCCTGCCGCGGCGGCAAGGTTTTCGCGGATGACTTCGTGCCGCAGCCCCGTCGTGTTCTCCAGAACCGCCTGCAAAGCTCCGACAACGAACGGCGCGAACAAACCGATGAGAACGCATCCGACCGCCAGCAGCAGCATGGGCAAACGCATGGCCCAACCCGCCTCCTGTGTGTGCGACGCGTGTTCGGTGCGCGGCTCGCCGAGAAAAACAATGCCGAACGCCTTGGTGAAACACGCAGCCGCCAATCCGCCAATCAGCGCGAGGCCGGCGATCAGCGCGAGCAACGGCACGGCGCTGGCGGCCCCGAGCATCGCGCCGCCTTGGAACGCGCCCAGAAAAATCAGAAACTCGCTCACAAAACCGTTCAGCGGTGGCAGGCCCGAAATGGCGACCGCGCCAATAAGGAAAGTCGCCGCCGTCCACGGCAGTCGTTTCAGCAATCCGCCGAGGCGGTCAATTTCATGTGTGCCCGTGCCCTGCAACACCGCGCCCGCTCCAAAAAACAACAGCCCTTTGAACAAGGCGTGGTTGAGCACATGAAGCAATCCACCACCGAATCCAAGCACAATCAACGCCGGCGAATTCGTGGTCACCCCCAAAAGGCCGACACCGAGACCCAACGCAATGATGCCGATGTTTTCGACACTGTGATACGCCAGCAGCCGTTTCAGATCGTGTTGCGCCAGCGCAAACAACACGCCGAGCACACCCGAAGTCAGCCCGATGCCAATGAGCATCCAACCCCACCACAACGGCGGCGCGCCCAAAAATGTCAGCGAACGCAACAAACCATAGATGCCGGTCTTGATCATCACTCCTGACATGAGCGCCGAAACGTGACTAGGCGCGGCGGGATGCGCCTCCGGCAGCCAGACGTGAAACGGCATGAAGCCGGCCTTCGTGCCGAACCCGACGATCGCCAGCAGAAAGAGAATGTCAGCCAAACCGCGTGTTTGAATGCCTTTCTCCGCCCAAACGGTGAAATCCATCGAGCTGGTTTCGCGCGCCGTCAAAAGGAAGAACAGCAGCAGAAAGGCCGTGCCCAGATGCGTTGCCACAAAATAAATCCAGCCCGCCTCACGGACCGTTTCGCGTTCGTGCTCGAACGTGACCAGAAAAAAGGAGGCCACCGCCATCAGTTCCCACGCAAACAGGAACAGCACGGCGTTGCGCGCCAGCAATACGAGCATCATGCCCAGCACCAGCACGCAATGGAAAAACCAGACCTGGCCCAGCGTGCGCCGCCCCTGCCACACCCGCAAATAACCCACGCCATAGATCGCCGAAAGTGCCGACAGCAGCAATGTCGGGAACAGAAACCACGCCGTCAGCGGATCCAGTTCGAGGAAGAATTCTCCAAAGGGCACCGGCCAGGGCACGCGCACGGGTTCAACTGAACCGCCTGACAACACGTGAAGCACCGGAACGCAACCCAGCACGCAAGCAATCACCACCGACCCGGCGCCAAACCAAGAAACATTCCGGTCCGGACGGCTCAACAGCAGCACCGCCAGCCCGCCCAAAAGCAGGATGGCCATCGCAAACAACAACCACGTCACCGCGCCGCCTCCTTCTGGGTTGCAGCCACGGGAACGCGCAGGCTGTTACTGATCCGTCTGGCCGAAGCCATGATTTCGTCGCGGCCCGCCTGCCTGACAATCAGCGCCTTGAACTCCGGATTGCGCAGCGCGAACGCCAGGCGCGAAAGCAGGTGCAGATGTGCCTTGACCATTGGGCTGATGAACGTAAACAAAGTGTGGACCAGCTGGCCGTCCAGCGCCCCAAAATCCACTGGCGTTTCAAGAAAACATAACGTCACCACCGGCTGTGGGACATGGAGCACAATGGGATTTCGTACATGTGGAATGGCAATGCCATCGCCGACCGCGGTGGACTCCAGCGCCTCGCGCGCCAGCAAAACCTGCAACAGGAATTCACGATCCACCTCATCCGGCAACCTGAGGATTTCGACCACATTGCGGAGAACCTCCGCCTTGTTTTTGCCAGCCAGACGGTAAAAAACCCCACCTGATTCCAGGGCATCGGACAATTCAGGAAGCGGACCCGATTGACTTTCCGGTTCCTCAAAAATGCGAGGAGACACATTGATGCGGTTTGCCGTCGCCCACTCAAGCAACTCGGCGCGATGGAACCGATACTGCCCGTTCAGCCGATAACCAGGCAGTTTACGCTCGTCAATCCAGCGATAGACTGTTTTTTCTGAAATATTCAGCAGGCCGGCGACTTCTCTGACCGTAATTTGCATTTTTTCGTGATGCCCAAAGAACTCAATTCACTTTGGACATTATTAGACATACTCCGGTCCATACCCATAAATGTCAAGCCGCAACAGGACGCACAGCAGAACGGACAATCTGACAACGCTCCGGAGCGCCGGCCTCCGGCCCGGCGTCAGAATTGCGTCTTCGTGTTTAACTCCATCGCCGATGCCAATGGATACGTAACGCTGACCGATCCGTTATCAGGAAATCCGCCAATCTGGTTTTACCGGACCATCCTGCCTGACAAGGATCGGCCGGGACAATGCCTACGCCCGCGGGTGCGCGGCGTCGTAAGCTTTCTTCAAGCGCTCGGTGGTGACGTGGGTGTAAACCTGCGTCGTGATGAGATGCGCGTGCCCGAGCAATTCCTGCACGCTCCGCAAATCCGCACCCGCATCCAACAGGTGCGTCGCGTAACTATGCCGCAATTTGTGCGGGGTCAGGCCGGGATCGAGTCCGGCGATGACGAGATATTGTTTCAAACGCCGGGACAACTGAACCGGTTGGAGCGTTGCGTTCTTTTTTGTTTCCGCAACAAATACCGGTGCTGCTCCGGACGGCGGCCGCTTTAACGTGCGCCAATAACTTTCAATCGCCTTCAACGCCGGTTCGCCAATCGGCACGAGCCGTTCTTTTTTCCCCTTGCCGCGCACCCGCACCATTTGCCCGTTCCAATCAATATCCTCCACGCGCAATCCGCACAACTCGCTCACGCGCAATCCGCACGAGTAAATCGTTTCCAGCACGGCGACATCCCGCAGACACACACTGGCCGAAATCGGCCGGCCCGGCCCCTTGCGCCGGGGCATGGCCATGAGTTTGAGCGGCGCGCCGAGCAAATCGCGCATCTGCTGGAGCGTGAGAAATTTTGGCAATCGCCGGCTTTGCTTCGGCAAAGCCAGATTTTTTATCGGCGACACTTCCACTTCCCCGTGCCGGATCAGGAACTTGTAAAACGTCCGCAATGCGCAGAAGCGCAGTTGAATCGCCGCGCGACCCAGGTTCTGCCGGCCCAAAAACCGGAGGTAACCGCGAAAATCATCGCGCTGCAGCTTTTCCCAGGCGACCGCCGGTCGCGCCGAAGCGGATGCATCCGCGAAGGCGGATCGTTCGGTATGGCGCCATTGAACAAATTCCAGCAGCGCCTGCCGGTAATTCCGCTGCGTGTAAACCGACGCGTCGCGGTCCGTGGCCAGATGCGCCAGAAATTTCCGGACCCACTTGTCGTCGGCAGCCGGCCCGGTTGTTGCAGCATCAGTCACACGAAATTAATACACCATTTCACCGTGATATGCAGCAGCTTGTTTGGGGGACTTTTTCGCCCCATTTCAAGGTAGGGCGCGTCACTCCGTGCGCGCCGCAGAAGTTATAGTATCGAGCCTGTGGCTCGAACGAATCGGCGCACAGCGCCGACGCTACATCAATGAGCCGGCACTAGCACGGTGAACGGGGCAGAATCTACAAAATCAAATTCAACAAACGCGAAAGACCTTTGAAAACGGAGGCCGCGCTTTGCTTTCAGTCGGAAGGCGGACAATTTTCCTCTTCCTTGGGTAAAAGGCTAGAATGAGGGCGGATACTCTCTGACGGGACGTAAAGACGAGACACCATCGACTTCCCTGGTGCGTCTGGACCGCCGTAAATGCTGTATTGGCAGCGGCAGGTGACATAATTGGCCGATGGCTGGGCGTCTGATTGGTTCATGTTTTCACCTTCACGCAGTAGAGACATTCAAACGCCCCTTGCCCCGGTCGTCCATCCTAAATTGATTTTGGCCGCGGCAGTTTTCTTTGCCCGGCGCGAGATGGTTTTATTCCGTCAGAACCGATTCGGAATGGCTGCCCCGACCATCAGGCCGCCGACAATTCCACCCGTGCCAGGGCGGCTTGGAAGGCGCTGAGAAGGTTTTCCTTTTGCCGGACGACCGCGTCCGACGGGGCCAGCTTCTTTTCCAAAGCCAGCCCGGATTGCGGCTCGGTAAGGCGGAGAATGCGCTCGCCGTTCAGCAATTTGATGAGGTCGAACTGGATTTTATCACGGTCAACCATAAGCCGCCTACGATTTTCCGGCGAGCGCTTTTCCCTGCCGGTGAATGATGTTCGCCAGCGCGCGGAGGGAATCGTTCACCGCTCCGGCATTGGGGAAGGCTTTGGCCACATCCGGCTCCAGTACCACCACGTTCGCGCCACGATGGTAGCGCCGGAAGTACTTGCCGCGCACGCCGCGCGAAAAATCGTATTCCGCCCGCATGTCTTTATCGGCTGATTTAGCTGATGGCTTCTTCATAAAATTTCCGTTCGCGCTCGGCTCGCGTGCCGAGCACTAATGATGCGGATATTATCGCCCCGTTCTGTATGCACCACAACCAGCAATTTGTCCAGATGGGAACGGCCTAAAATGACAAAACGGTCTTCCGCTTGGGAATGCGCCGGGTCGGGAATTGTCAACGAACGAGGATCGCCAAATACCGTGGTGGCTTCTTCAAAGCGGATGCCATGCTTGGCCTGATTTGATTCGGCCTTGTTCGCGTCCCATTCAAAAGTGAACACGCCGGATATTCAAACGCCGTTTCGACCTGGTCGTCCATCCTAAAATTTGTCTGGCAGTTATCTTTGCCGCTGTGTTTAGGGAATGACTCTTTCCTGGCTGCGGGTGTCGTTGTTTAAAAGCAACACCGCTTCTTCCATCGGTTGTTTCGCCGCATCGAGCGCATTGCCGTCCAGCACGAGCCCCTTCAACTCGCCGGCGGGAACGGAAAGAAACGTGCCGGTGCCGGCGAACGCCCGGCT
>Ga0074044_10001039_pt1 | contig 25449 bp, 20 predicted proteins | sample BogForMeECP23OM1_FD_94443 | JGI IMG/M metagenome (GOLD analysis project Ga0074044, IMG submission 94443) | Bog forest soil microbial communities from Calvert Island, British Columbia, Canada - Bog Forest MetaG ECP23OM1 | ecosystem: Environmental > Terrestrial > Soil > Wetlands ... | reverse complement strand
GACCTGGAAAATGTGCGCCTGGTGTTGACCGCCGAACTCGCCGCTGACTATTTCAATTTGCGCGAACTTGACCGCGAAGCGGGAGTGGTGCGGCAGTCGGTCGAAATCCAGCAAAAAGGTTTGGACCTGGTCAACCATCGTCACGAAGGCGGAGTCGCAAATGGGCTGGAAGTGGCGCAGCAGGCCGCGTTGCTGGATTCGACCGCGACGCAGCTTTCGCTCGTGCGGCAGCAGCGGGCGCAATACGAGCATGCCATCGCCGTGCTGACCGGGAAGTCAGCCTCGATTTTCAATCTTGCCGAAGCGCCGTTCGACGCCACCCCACCTGCGATCCCGACCGGAGTTCCATCGGAGATTCTGGAGCGCCGGCCTGACGTTGCCACCAGCGAGCGCCAGATGGCGTTCGAAAATGCGCAAGTCGGTTTAGCGATGACTGCGTTTTATCCGCATATTACGCTGGCCGGGAGTGGCGGATGGCAAAGTCGCGACATCGCTACGCTGATCAGCGCTCCCAGCGCTTTCTGGTCGCTGGGCGGCGATCTGCTGCAGCCGATTCTTAACGGCGGCCGCAATCGTGCCAACCTGGCGGCCAGCCGCGCTGCCTACGACGAGTCGGTCGCCAATTATCGCGAATCTGTGCTGGTGGCGTTTCAGCAGGTGGAGGATGGGCTTTCCGGGCTGGCGCTGCTTAACGACGCTGCAAAAACTCAGCAGGCAGCGGTCGCCGACTCGCGCCGCGCGCTTGGTATTGCCAACGACCGTTATGTAGGCGGCGTCACCACCTACCTCGACGTGATTACCGCGCAATCCACGCTGCTGAGCAACGAACGCCTGGCGACGCAGTTGCTCGGTCAGCAACTGGTTACCTCTGTTTATCTGGTGAAGGCTCTGGGCGGTGCTTGGGACGCGTCCGAGATTCAGCGCGAACAGGTCAGGCCGACACTGGTTCAGGCCGTGCAGCCGTAACTCCAGTGTGGGCCTTTAAAACCGGAGAATCGACCAGAGATCCGATCAATAGGCACTGTTCCGCGCTCGCCCGGAATTTCAGATCGGACCTGACCGACTCTACGCCGTCGTGTGGCGCGCCAATTTGTCGTGGCGCGAAAGAATCTCGCGCTCCGCAATCAGCCAATCCTGATTTTCGTCGCCGTTCCCGTTGCTCGCGGTGGCCGCGCGCTGCAGGTAGAGTTCGTAGGCGCGGCGGCGAATCTCATCTTCCACATTGACAGGCAGACCGGCAGAAACCTGGTTGGCCGGTATTCCACTCTCGCGAGCCTCGAGCGCACCCTGCACCGCGGCTGGCGAGATGGAGACTCCGGATTTCTTGCTGCGCTGGGTGATACCGTTTCCGGTTGTCTTGCGAGCCATAACGTACTCCTTACAGATACCCAACTCCAGGAATGGTCTTGCGTAATGAATGAGCGACATACGTGTACTCCGATAGCCGCTATCCGACTATTTGCGAAAACTGTTGTATCCAATATAGCGCGAACGCCTGTGGAAGAGTGCCGCCAATTCTTTCTTTCGACAAGAAAAGGCACCCTTTTGGGCACGGCCAATCCAGCGTTGCCAGCGGCAGCAAAAGCACTCTGGTAACTTGTCGAAAAGTTGCTGGCACACGCAGGATGGATGAATAAGGGTTATTGGCTACAATCATGTCATCCATGAGCAATCAAAGTTCCGCAGTCAAGGTCGCCAAGGCCAGCGTCAGTGAATTAGAGAGCATGCTTTCAGAGTCTCCAAGCCCGGATCGGGTTTGCCTCAAGGTGGCGCAGATCCTGCACGTGCGGCACAGCGAAGTGGCATTGCTCAGGTTAGACAAGGGCAGCCTGCGATTTATTTTTCCGCCGGAACTGCGATCCGCGGGCGTACTGCCGCTGACCGGAACGGCGGTTGCGGCGCGCACGGCAGCGACTCACACTCCCCTCCTCTCGAATACCTTCATGCGCGTAAAACATGTCAGCCTGTTTGAAGGGGTGAAGCTCGGAGCCGGAGAGGAAGATCGAAGCCTGGACCAAATGCCGATTCAGAAAATCATGTCCGTTCCCGTGGCACCCGCCGGAGGAAAAGTGATGGGAGTGGTGCAGATTTCGCGCAAAGGACTGGATGCTTCGCTCGCGGGTGCGGATTTCACCGGCGATGACCTGAAGCTCCTGGAGCAGGCTGCAGAAGTTCTCGCTCGCATGCCCTTCATGCAGGAAGGCGCGGAGATCTAGCGGGCTACGGGAAAATGGGCTTCGTATCAGGGCATCGCTTCAGCGATGCCGTAAATTCCCGGAATTTGGATCCCCCTTTAGGGGCTGGGCATAGCACTGAGTCTAAGCGTTGCTTTCACGGGGCTCCTCACACCGCCTGTCCGGCGCAGAATCCCGACGCCCAGGCCCACTGGAAGTTGAAGCCGCCGAGTTGGCCGGTGACGTCGACCACCTCTCCGATGAAATAGAGGCCGGGCACTTTCCGGGATTCCATGGTCTTGGCGGAAAGCTCGCCGGTATCGACGCCGCCGGCTGTAACTTCCGCTTTTCCGTAACCTTCGGTCCCTGCTGGCTTGACTTCCCACGCATGCAGTTGATGTTCGGCGTCCGCGAAGGCGCGATCGGAGTTGCCGCCTAAAGGATAAGTTTCAAGCCAGCGATCGGCGAAGCGGCGAGGCAGGACTTCTCTCAGCAGCAATTTCCAGCTCGACTGGTCGCGATGGCCACGGGCTCGCAACTCGGCCACGAGATTGCAGTCGGGCGCTAGGTCGAGATGAATCGGCTCCCTGCCATTCCAGTAAGAAGAGATCTGGAGAATCGCGGGCCCGCTAATGCCATGGTGAGTGAAAAGCATATTTTCGCGGAACGCGGCTTTCATATTGCGCATCGTGCCGCGCGTGGAAGCAACCACCTCGGTCGAGACTCCCGCCAGCTCGCACCAGCGCTTGCGGTCGCGTTCGCTGAAGACAAGAGGAACCAGGGCGGCGCGTGGGGGCACAATCTTCAGGCCGAATTGCCGGGCCAGATCGTAACCCAAGGAAGTGGCGCCGATTTTCGCAATGGACAGGCCTCCGGTCGCGACCACCAGGCGGGGCGCCGCGAAACTCGCGTCCTCGGCTTGTACCGTGAACTGGTCGTTTGTCAGCACCTTGTTCTTGTGCACCGCACTGACTTTTGTGTTGAGCCGGATTTCTATTCCGGCGTTGCGGCATTCCTGCTCCAGCATCGCAGTCATATCGCTCGCCGTTCGATCGCAGAACAACTGGCCGAGCTTTTTCTGGTGGTAGAGGATGCGATGTTTTTCGACGAGCCGCATGAAATCGGCCGGAGTATAACGGGCGAGCGCCGACTTGGCGAAATGTGGATTGGCCGATAGAAAGTTCTCCGGGCCGGTGTGGAAGTTGGTGAAATTACAGCGGCCGCCGCCGGAGATCAGGATTTTCTTGCCGATTCGATCCGCGCGCTCAAGTACCAGGACCCGTTGGCCCCGCTTGCCCGCTTCCATGGCACACATCAGCCCGGCAGCTCCCGCTCCGAGAATGATGACGTCGTATTTCTGATTCACGCAGCAATGAGCTTAGCAGCCGGGCGCGCCATGTGCGCAACTAGTGTCCCAAATCGGTGGTATCCGCGTTCACCGATCCTGGCACCGCGTCGACGGGAGTTCGATACGCGACGCAGCCACACGGTCGCGACACTCTAGAAAAAGAATTTGGCAGCCAATTGAACGAGTCTGGGAGACGCTGCACTTACTACTTGCCCGAAGTTGGAACTGCCGATATTGCCGTCGACGGATTGCGGTCCGAAAAACTGTGCGTGGTTGAAAATATTGAACCCCTCAAGCCGGAACTGAAGTGACTTCGATTCGGTCAAGCGCAGGTTCTTGAGAAGAGCCATATCGTAGTTGTCCATGCCGGGTCCGTAAAAGGAGCGCCGTTTGGCCGTGCCAGGCGCTCCTAGGGCATTTTCGCTGAACTGCGCGGTATCGAAATAGGAACGTCCGTTGCGGGGATTGCGATTCAGATGGAGAGGGCCGCCCGCGTAGTCCGGTTCATCAACGCCGTAATTGTTGACGCCATTCGGCTCCGCTCCGAGCAGAGAATTGTCACCGTAATTGACCAGAGTCACGGGCAAACCCGAGGTGACGTGCGTGATCCCAGAGAGCTCCCATCCTTCCATCCACCGGTTCGAGGTGTGGAAGAGCGTACCGAAGGGAATTGTGTAGCTGTAGCTGACGACAAGGTTATGCTTCACATCAAAAGCCGACAAAGCTTTGCTCAGTGCAGGACCGAGCGGATTGACTTCTTCTCCGATGTTCGAGGACTGGTCTTCGGACTTGCTGTAGGTATATCCGGCCAGCACATTCAGGCGTTTGCCGCTGTAGCGCAAGGTGATCTGCAGGGCGTTGTAATTGGAATTGCCAATGCTTGCCTGGTTGGCGTTGCTGCCGAAATTCGATCCCAAAGGCCCGCGTGTTCCTTGGAAGACCCTGCCCTCGAAAGGCGAACTGGAGGAAGTAATGTACTTGCTGCCTTCTCCAAAAGGCCCGCACGGAGTCTGCGTGGGGTTTTCGGGCGCGAGGTTGGTGGGATTGCTCAAGGCCAAGCAGAGCGCTGGATTGCCGGGGTTGGCTTCATCAAGCACCAGAAGCCGATGTCCCTGGGCGCCTACATAATTCACACTGAGAACGGTGTTGGCTCCGAAGCCGCGCTCCAGCGAGAGCATGTACTCTTCGGTGTACGGAATCCGGTTGGTGGTGGGGTAGTTCGGAAGACCCGTAATGGGCTCGAACTGTGCCCAGTTGACGTCGGAATCCGGGTGACTCGCACTGGAGTTCAAACGAGCGAGCGCCACCGGAAAATACTGGCCGAGATTCTGGCCGTTCGCTGCCGTTATAAACGGCGTGGAGAACAGCGGCGGTGCCGGGCTCGTGTAAGTCGTTCCGTAGGGTGCATTGGCACTCATCACTCCAATCGTAAGCGCCTCGATCGCGGTGTAAAACATCCCGTAGCTTGCTCTTACGCTGGTTTTGCCAGGGCCCCCCAGTATCTTTGCGAGCAGGCCATCGCCTGCAGCGTTCGGCGAATAAGCTACGCCGATACGCGGCGCAAAGTCGCGATTTCCCGGAGGCGCCAGCGTTCGCGGCACTCCCGGGTCGGTGGGATAGAGGATGCCGGCGGGAGCTCCCGGAAAAACCATTGACTGCTTGCCTGGCTCGAAGGTCGCAATCTGGTTGTATTTCTCATACCAGGGCTCGATCCGATCCCATCGCAGACCATAATTCAGGGTGAGGCTCCGCTTCACCCGCCAGCTGTCCTGCCCGAAGATGCCAACGTACTTATTCCTGCCGTAAAAGGGCTGAAGCTGGCTCTGGTTGTACTGGCTGGGAACACCCAGCAGGAAATCCGCGAAGTCCGCGCCGGTCTCGGTTCCAAAGAAGAGGAAGCTGCCGTTGAACTGGGCAATGGCATTGACATTGACCTGATCGTAGTGGAACTCGCCCCCCGCCTTCAGGGTGTGGGTTCCGATCACCTTAGAGTAATTATCGAGCCACTGGAATGTATTGCCCACTTGCTTCAGCTCATTCGTATTGGTTCCGATGGTGAAGCTGTTGAAGCCGACACTCTCTACCCCTTCGGTTGCCGGAGACAGTGGCACGATTCCCGGCGTTCCTTGCCCCACCGTGAAGCCCTGGGAGGCCAGACTGACGCCGACGCCTCCGATTGGCTGGCCGAGGTCATTGGAGTCGCGCAAATAGCTGAAGCGAAGTTCATTGACCGCAGTTGGGCTGAGTGTTTTCGTATTGCCGAGGCCGAGTAATTGAGCACGGCCCGTATAGAGCGCATTAAAACCGGGGACGTTCGCTCCGCCTTGAGCGACTGGGTAGGGATTGTTTTGCGACCAGTCGTCAAGAAAATAATAGGCCGACATCAGTCCCCACCGCGTGTTGGCATCAAGGCGGTACGCGCCTTTGTCGTCGCGCAAGGTCTTGTTGTAGGCCGAGGTGGAGAAGAGATTGGTTCCGACGTTGGGCCGCGGAATATACTGCAGCAAATTTGTGCCAGGGGCGATCCAGTCACTTTTAGAAACCTCGGCATTTGGGAAGATGCACTCCTGGGACGAACTGCTCGTGCAGGGTCCTGAATTTACTTCTTTCTGCGTTTTGGGATCGATGTAATTCCCGCTGTAGTAATACATCTCGCCGCTTGTCGCGGAAAGCATCTCAGCAACATTGGGTCCACTAACGGTGCAAGGGATTTCATACACTACACGGGTTATCGGGTCAGTCTGCGTGCCGCAGAAACCCAACGGATTAAAACCACTGGAATTATTCTGCAGATCCGAGAAGTTACCCGTCGTGCGGTCTTGCATCGACGGGACTGGAATATTCCCCGTATCCACTCCCTGAGTCGAGCGCGTTCCCTGATAATCTCCGAAGAAGAAGATTTTGTTCTTTCGGATCGGCCCACCGACGGTCCCCCCAAACTGGTTTTGCTGGAATGCGCCCCGCGTGGGAGAGAAATAGTTGCGGGCGTCGAGGTCCGTGTTGCGCAGGAACTCGAAAAGGTCGCCGTGAAGCGCGGTGGTGCCGGACTTGGTCACGACATTGATCTGGCCACCGCTGAACTCGCCGTATTCGGCGTCGAAATTATTCGTGAGAATCCGGAATTCATCAATGGAATCGAGGTTAGGAACAATCGCCGCCCCCATGTTGACGTCCTCTTCAACATCGCTTCCGTTCACCAGAAAACTGTTGGCAAATTCCCGCTGGCCGTTGATCGAAATGGTGCCGGGATTCAAGTCTCCAGAGGGGGAGAGCGCGGTTGCACCGACGTCCGCTACCGTTTCGGAGGTGATCGAAGTGGCTGGAGCAACCCCTGGCTGAAGGGAAAGCAAATCCGTGAAACTGCGGCCGTTCAGGGGTACAGCGGTCATCCGCGCGCTGGTGATGACCTCTCCCACCTGCGTACTCGTCTCTTCAACTTGCGTTTGGTTCTCGGCGACGGTAACAACCTCGGAGCGCTCGCCCACCGCGAGAGTGACGTCGACAGTCAGCGCGCTATTGGCGTCGATGGTGACGCCGGTCCGTTGATACAGTTTGAACCCTGTCTTTTCGATCGCAATGTTGTAGTGTCCGGTGGGCAGCTCGGCGAAAGCGTAGAATCCCTGACCGTTGGTTAGAACCTGATACTGGACCCCGGTTGCAAGGTTGGTTGCGTTTACGCTGGCAGTCGGTACCATAGCATTGCTCAAGTCCCGGACCGTCCCCGAGATACTACCCCCAGTCCCAGCCCATGAAATTACGTTAAAAAACAGGAGAAATGCCAAAGAAAGAAACAAGCGACTACGCGTGAAGCGCCTTATGAGCGAGGAGGAAAATCCAAAGACACAACTCCGACGAGCACCAGCCATGCTGCCCTTGTCCTTTTCAAATCCCTGGGAAGGCTCCGGTGTGATCGCACCTGCCCCAGCCCAGCGGATTGTCGATTCCGGTCCCGGCGATCCCTCGCGGAAAGAGTTTTACCGGGGGCTTGGCACGGGCTTCCTTAGCAATCATTCAGTTGCGATCGAGTCGCAATAAGCACTACAATCTCAGGCTAGAGTGCTTTGCACACGGTGTCAATAGGGGCTCTTTAAGATTGTCGCAGGCTCTTTGCGATCAGTTGCGACTTGAAGAAATAGGAGATTACGAATGCCGCTTCCACGAACCGAGATTCCCGGCCGTTTGCAGATGCAACTGGCCGAGCGCGGGATCCGCATGACCGGTCCACGCCGGGCGATTCTAAGCGTAATTGAGACCGCGGCCAAACATCTGGACGCCAGCCAGATCCTGCGCAAGGCGCGGACGGTGGACGCTTCGGTCGATCGCAGCACCGTCTACCGGACGCTCGACCTGCTCAAACGGCAAGGACTGATCGATGAGCTCGATCTGATGCATCTGAAAGGCGAAGGCCACTACTACGAACGCAAACTGGGCCGCGATCATATTCACATGGCCTGTCTCCGTTGCGGGAAGATCACCGAATTTGTGAGCAAGACTTTCGAGTCGTTGAAGAAGCAGTTAGAGCGGGATTGCCACTTTCACATTCTGGTGGCAAGGCTTGAAGTCGGCGGATACTGCTCTGCGTGCCGCCGCTAGCCCGTGACCGCGCGATGAGTTCTCCACTACCCCATCAGCATCCCGCCGTTCACGTTCAACACATGCCCCGTAATGTAAGCAGCTTCTTCCGAGGCCAGAAAGCATACCGCGCTGGCAATGTCAGCCGGCGTGCCCACCCGGCCGAGCGGGATCGTCTTTACCGCGCCCTGTTTGAATTCCTCACTCAACACCGCGGTCATGCTGGTCTCGATGAACCCCGGAGCCACCGCATTGCACGTGATATTCCGCGACGCCACCTCCCGCGCCATGGCCATGGTCAGCCCGATCAGCCCGGCCTTTGAAGCTGCGTAGTTCGCCTGTCCCGCCTGCCCCGTCTGCCCAAACACGCTGGTGATGTTGATGATCCGTCCCCAGCGCTGCTTGAGCATCGACCCAATCACCTGCTGGATGCAGAGATACGCGGAAGTCAGGTTCGTGTTGAGCACTGCGTCCCAGTCGGCGCGCTTCATGCGCATCACCAGTTGATCGCGCGTGATGCCGGCATTATTCACCAGAATGTCGATCTTTCCGAATTGCGCAATCGCTGCCTTGATCCCAGACTTCACCTGCTCTTCCTCGGCCACGTCCATGACAAAAGCCGCTGCCTTGCCTCCCGCCGCCGTGATCTGCGCAACCAGTTCCTCCAATTTTTGCCGATTGCGGGCCGCCACCGCGACGCTTGCGCCCTCCCGCGCCAGCGCCAGCGCGCAGGCATGACCGATGCCCTGCGACGCTCCCGTAACCAGCGCGACTCGCCCCTCGAGTTTCATGAGTGCTCCTTTGGAACCGGAGATTATAACGTCCAAAGAGGGGCAAAGCTAAAGGTTTCCAGGTTTCAGAGTTTCAAGGTTTCAAAGAGGGGGTGCGGTAGAGCTCTAGCTTGCTTGCGTTGCCACCCGCCGCAGCGCCACCGCCGCAAAGATCTTCTCAATTTTCTCGACCAGGGTTCGCCTCGAATACGGCTTCGCCAGAAAATACGTGCGCAGCTCGGGCGCTTCCGTCTCGTATTCGGGGTTGCTGTAACCGGACGTCACCAGAATCACAATCTCGGGTGAACGCTGCCGCAGATCCTGTCCCAGTTGCAGTCCCGTCCGTCCGGGAAGCACCATATCCGTCATCACCAGATCAATTCCCCGCTTGCACGCGTGGTAAACCGCCATGGCATCTTGCGCATCCTCGGCCGGCAAAACTTCAAAGCCCGCGCTCTCCAGAATGCCGCAAGTCGCCGCCCGCACAAACGGCTCGTCCTCAACTAGAAGGATGGTGCGTCGCCGGGGCCGATCGTTTGCAGATACACATGGCAGAAGAGTCATACCGTCCTCCGATGCACTTTCCTGACAAATTTCCATCCAGCAATCGCATGGCCTCGCCGCCGTCGCAACTGAGCGCGCTCCGCACCAAGGTCTCTGTGGTTCGAACCCAGGTTCAGAAATGTGGTTGGGAATTTACTTCAGGGCGGTCAGAATCGTCTGCTTCGGATCCAGCACAATCTTCCGGACGTCGCTCGGCGCAGTCAGCCGAAACGCGGTCTCCCGGCCATCCGCCAGCACTTCGCCGAGAAAAACCAGCGCGTTTCCCGCGACCACACCATAGACGGGAACCGCCGTCACCAGATCGTCGGGTGCGTCCTTTTGTACGATCATGCCCGTAACTGTGGTTACCCCAGTTTTCTCGGTAATGCGAATTTCTCGCGCTTCCAGCTCCGGAATCGCCGTCCCTTCGATCCAACCTTCCAAAAACCAGTCCAGTTTGGGACGTTTCTCGTACCAAAGCGGGCGCGGCAGTTCCTCTTCGAAAACCTGCACTAATTCCTGCGTGCTTATGCTCTTTCCCGCATACCGTTCCCGGATTTTCCGCAGGGCGCGAAAGAACGGCTCGTCTGGATTCACCCGACCTTTCCGGGAATGGGATGCCGTTTCGGAATCGCGCAGCATCATGCGCAGCATGTGAAACAGCCACGTCCCTCGTTCGTAGCTGATCGCCTCGTATCCCGTGGGAAAATGCGACGAATCCAGCCGCTGCCCAAACGTCACTGGTCCGGCATCGCGCAGCCACTCTCCATCTTTATTCTTGCTCAGAAGATCCCGGCGGTACTTTTCCAGAGCCTGCCGGAATTGGCCCGGGTTCTGTTGTTCCAGAGTCAGCAGCGAGGCATAGTTTGCCAGACCTTCCGATATCCACTGATCGCGATAACTCTTAAATAGCACCAGATCGCCCCACCATTGATGCGCCGTCTCGTGGACCAGAACCTGGCTGTCGAGCACGCGAGTGACCGGGTCAAGACGCAGATCAGCCTGCTCCTGCGAGCTCAGAAACGCGAAGCTCGACAGAAACACCAGCCCCGGCCATCCCTGGCTCAAATTCCCCGGCATCTGGGTCAGAGCCAGCGAACTATACGGATACGGCCCAAACCACTCCGAGAAACTGGCAATGGCCTTTGCCGCCCTGTCCGCCACCGCCTGCGCATCGTGTGCCGGCGACGGGGGAGGCGGAATCAGCACGATCGGCGGCATCGATCGGGTCGCGGGAGCGCCCGGGAAAGGCGGCTGCTCAATCAGTTCCGGCTGCGCCTTGGGAAACGATTTCTCCACTCCCCTGGTGCCGAACGCCTCCACCAGAACATTGCCCGCCCTGGCTTCGGCCCGAACGTACTTGCCCAGGTTGAAGCCCGCCAGCGGAATCGGCTGCTCGGAGGTCCACCGCGAAACCTTCTCCGCCCCTGCTTCCTCGCTTGTTTCTCCGTCCTCGCCGCCCGCGCTTGACACCTGTTTTCCGGTTGCGACCAGCGTCCAATTCGCCGGATAGTGAAACTCCATCTCGAACCGTGCCGGGCTCAAACCGAAATTCGGATACCACGTGCCGCGCTCGCCGACATACAGTAATCCGTTGCCCGCCACCGACAGAACCTCGCCCGCATAGCGGAAGCGCAGCTTCAATTCCAGGCCGGGCGCAAGCGGAGCAGGGAACACCAGCGCCACCACATCATTTCCCTTCCGCCGCAGCTCGGTTCCTTCCACGGCCGGGTTCTGGATGAAGTCCACCGGCCGCCCATCCGCCTCGACAGCTTCAACCTTCAGATAACGCGACAACTCAAACATCAGCGTTCGTTCCCGTCCGCTGCGAACGCGAACATCCAGCTCCGTCGAGGCGCGCAACATGGTTGGAGGCTCGACCGACGCCTGAATCCGGAAGCTCCTGATCGAGGCATCGTCGAACCGCCGGTCCGCTGCCGCGCTGCGCGCCCCACTGGGCGCAAACGAAGTCCATATATCGAAGAACAGAATGCCGTCTTTCACTCGCGACTGGCCGGCCCACAACGGCTCGGCGCCAGACGCATCCCAAAATACCTCGAAACCGCCCAGTTTCTTGCCCAGCAAATGAGCGTGCAGCAGCGGCGGAAAGTTCCGCTCAGGATCGCTGCCACCCGTCACCGGAAGGAAATGACTGAAGTCGAGCAGCAAGTGCAGGGCATCAAACTCCGCCAGCGTGCGGCTGGCGTCGCTCCATTCTTTGATGAATTCCGCGCCCTCCGCCGATGGCGTTAGAAAGGGCTGCAAGACCGCCGCCGTGTCGTCGTTAAAACGCAAATATCCCGAAGAGAACTGCTCTTCGAGAATCGCCATTCCTGTGAACAGCGCCAGCGACCCGCGCTCCCCGCGGTTCGGAGGCCGCAGCCGTACTTCGCCCTCGCCCTCGAAGAACGCGCCCGTAATCCGTCCGCAAATGTCTTCCGTAAACGCCAGCGTGCCGTCGTCGAAATCAATATGAAGACTAGCCCGGTTAATCGAAGCGTCTCGAACGTGGTACACGCGCTGCGGATCCAGCCCGACCGAGCGAATCCGCGCGTAGAGCCCGCTCGTGGTTTGAGGACACTGCAGGCTTGGCCCCGCTGCCTGCGTCCAAGCCGTCGCAGCCAGCAGACACCATGCCAACCCGATCATCCACCTCAATCGAACCAGCACCTTGGTCACCTTACCGACCCCTGCACCCATTGCTAGAATCAGGCGAGTGCGAGCCCTCGTCCTCATTCTAGTGCTTCTCGCGACGCTTCCCGCGTCGGCCGACGTCATTCATCTTAAGAATGGACGCACCATCTGGGCCGACCAGGTCCGCGAAACCAAAGACCGCGTCGAGTATGACCTCGGTGACGACACCTACGCCATCCCGAAATCCTCCGTCGACCACATCGATGCTGGTGTCGCCCCGCCCGTTCACGCCGGTTCGGCCGCCAACGTCCCCGATATTACCCCGCCCGCACCCTCATTCAGCCAGGACGCCGGTGTAGCCGAAAAGGTCATCCGCGACGGCAAGGTCGATACCGATGCGCTCGCCAGCCTCACGCAAACCGCCAATCCCGAACTCGCGGCCACCGCCTACTTCCTCGCCGGCAAGCACGAGTCCGATCACGGCAACTTTCCGCAGGCCAAGCATTATTTCGAGTCCGCTCTCCGTTTCAAGCCGGACAACTCCACCTTGCTGATCTACTACGCCGCCACGCTACTGCGCACCGGCCAAACCGCAGAGGCTTTGTCTTGCGCGCAACACGCCGCCAGCATTGATCCCAACTCGCCCGACGCCCTCGCCATGCTCGGTTTCGCGCAATTCGCCAGAGATCATACGTCCGATGCCATTCGTTCCTGGAAAAAGTCGCTCGCCTTGCGTCCCGATGCCACCATCAGCGAGTACCTGGGCCGCGCCGAACGTGAATCGAACGCCGAATCCGAGTTTTCACAACGCGAAAGCAGCCACTTCAACCTCCACTTCGAAGGCAAGGAAACCTCTGAGACTTTCCGCCGCGACCTGCTCTCAACCCTCGACTCCGAATATGACGATCTGGTGCGCGATCTCGGCTACTCGCCCCGCAGCAACATTGCGGTCACGCTCTATACCCAGCAGACGTTTTTCGACGTTACCCGCGCGCCCTCCTGGACCGGCGCCCTCAACGATGGCAAGCTGCGCATCCCGATCAACGGCGTCCAGAGCGTTACGCCCGACCTGGCTCGCATCCTGAAACATGAGCTGACGCACTCTTTCGTCTCCCAAATGTCGAACAACCGCTGCCCCACGTGGTTGAACGAAGGCATTGCGCAGATCGAAGAAGGCAAGTCGTCTGCGTCCAACGGGCACCAGTTGGCAACGCTGTTCGCTGGCGGAAATGAAATTCCCTTCAACATGCTCGAAGGCAGCTTCATGAGCTTTTCCGCCCCCGAAGCCACCACCGCCTACGCCGAATCTCTGGCCGCCGCCGAATACATCCGTGACGTCTACGGTATGAGCGAAATCGCCCGCATCCTGGAACGCCTCGCCCAAGGCAGTTCCACCGAAGCCGCTTTACGCGCCACCGTGCACGCCGATTACCGCCAACTCCGCGACGAAATGACCCGCACGCTAAAAGAGAAATACGGCGAATAGGTTCGTGTGGCCGGACGCCCTCGTTCGCGTGTCGCGATCTTCTGAGGGTCCGGCGCTTCCGGTCGGGGCGAGATTTGGTACTTTCTGCTCATTGCCCCGGCCTTAGGATTGTGATAAATTTCGCCCCTCATGGCAGGACTTCTCGCAAAGTTCAGGTTTCACCCGGCGATGGAGGAGGTTCCCGAGATCGTCCAGGGAGAGAGCCCCACGCTTCAGGGTGCGGATATGGCGGTCGCCTATTTTTCGTCGCGCGTTGGAGGCGATTTCCATGATTTTATGAGGGCCAGCCCGACCCGTTTCCTCTTCGGATTGTTGGACGTGGCCGGAAAGCGCGAAGCCAACGCCGCTGTACTGCAAGCCGCGCAGGCTTGTTTCCGCTCGTCCGCTGAGCAGCTCTTTGCCGCTGACGAACTGAACGAATCGGAGGCCATGATTGAACTGTCGCGCCGTCTGAATCTCGAGATCATGCGCGCTGCTGGAGGCGTTCGAAGTTGCCCAGCCTTTGCCGGCTGCTACAACGAAGAACTGGGCACGGTTTGCTACGTGAATGCCGGCCACACCCCCGGCCTGCTGCGCGACGACTCCAGCCTTGTCGAATTGCCCGCCACCGGCCTGCCGCTCGGCCTGTTCTCACTGGCCCCCACCGATGCCCGCATCGTCGGCCTGGGGCCAAAGGGCTCGCTGGCGGTGGTCTCACGCGGAGTGGTCGAGGCCGAGTCGAAGCGCGCGGAATTTGGCCTGGACGGAGTCAAGGGCGTCCTGCAGGCAGGACCTTCTTCCGCAAAAGATCTTTCCCAGAGCATCCTGCAACGGGTGCAGGATTTCATGCACACCGCGCCGAAACACAATGATGTGACTGCACTGGCGCTGACACGAGGGAATTAGTCCTTTGGGGTTGATGAATTCAGGACAGCTGCCGAACGTCCGCTTCATTGGCCTCCACGCTGCGTGTGGCGTAAAATAGCACCACAACTTTTCCCTCGGGTGTACCCCAGGTGTGCGAGAGAGCCCTAATGAAGAAGACCAGACTTCCCCTGCTGTTAGCTGTTGGCTACGCATTGTTGCTCCCGTCCCTTTCGCCGGCCGATAGCGTCGTCGAAGAGATCATCGCCCGCGTGAACAACGAAATCATTACCCGAACGGAATACGTCCGCAGCCGCGATCAGCTCAAGCAGGAGGTGCAACAGCAGGATCCTGCCAACGCCGACCGCGCTTTTGCGGAAAAGCAGCGCGACGTTCTGCGCGATCTGATTGACCAGCAGCTCCTTCTGCAAAAAGCCAAGGACCTCGGCATCACCGGAGACACCGAACTCATCAAGCGCCTCGATGAAATGCGCAAGCAGATGAACCTCGGATCCATGGAAGAACTGGAGAAGGCGGCCGAGGCGCAGGGAGCCTCCTACGAAGACTTCAAGCAGAACCTGCGCAACCAGATCGTCACCCAGCATGTGATCGGTGAAGAAGTTGGGAAGCACCTGGCCATGAACAAGGACGACGTGAAAAGGTTCTATGACCAGCACCGCGCGGAGATGGAGCAGCCCGAGCAGGTTCGCCTGAACGAAATTCTGATCGCGCCCAAGCGGCCCGCCAAACCGGCTGCCGCCCCCGATGCGAAGCCCGAGCCGCCATCGGAGGCCGAGACCGAGGCTGCGCTCGCCGCTGCCCAAGTCCAGGCCCAGGACCTGCTCGACCAGATTCACAAGGGCGCAAAATTTGAAGACTTGGCGAAAAAGTATTCCGACGGACCGTCGGCGAAAGACGGCGGCGACCTCAGTTATTTCAAGCGCGGCACACTCTCGAAGGAACTGGAAGACAAGGTCTTCGCGCTGAAGGCCGGCGAAGTCACGGATGTGGTTCGCACCAAGCAGGGTTACGTGATCCTGCAGGTCAGCGAGCACCAGATGGCGGGCATTCCCAGCCTGAAGGACGTCGAGTCGCGCATCCAGGATGAGTTGTACATGCAGAAACTGCAGCCGGCGCTGCGGGTGTATCTGACCACGCTGCGCGAAGAAGCCTACATCGACATCAAGAATGGTTACATTGACTCGGGCGCGAGCGCAAAACAAACCAAGCCGGTCGAAACCACGGCCAAAGACACCGGCGCAAAGAAACTGAAAAAGAAGAAGAAGCTGGGCGTGTTCTAGATAAGCTTCGGTGTCGCGGTGAGAGTCGTATCAGGGCGTGCCTTCAGGCATGCCGCAAGTGCAGCACGCAATAATGCGTCTTCAGGCGCTGGACGCGGCAAGCCGATTTCGCGGAGGCTCATGAAAGAGTTTTTTATCTCCGAATGTTCCGAGCAGGAAAACAAGGTCATCACCTCCAGCTTCGTGGTGGCGTCGAAGCAGGTGAAGGCCAAGAAAAATGGCGAGCCTTACCTGGCGTTGACCCTGGCCGATCGCACCGGCCAGATCGAAGCCAAGATGTGGGACAACGTCGAAGAATTCATCGACGTTTTCGAGCAGGAAGACTTCCTCAAGATCAAGGGACTCATCAACAAGTACAAGAATCGTTTTCAGCTCACGATTCACAAGCTGCGGCGCATGGAAGAAGCTGAGGTCGATTTCACCGACTACCTGCCCAAAACCACCAAGGACATCGGCGAGCTCTGGAGAACGTTGATGGAGTTTGTGGCCACCTTCCAGAATCCGCACCTGAAGGCGCTAGTCGAACTGTTCATGGCCGACGCGGAGATTGCCGAGCGCTACCGCAACGCCCCAGCCGCCAAGACGCTTCATCACGCCTACATCGGCGGATTGCTCGATCACGTCGTGTCTCTGTTCCGCTCCTGCGATTTGCTCTGCCGCAACTATCCCCAGGTCAACCGCGACCTGCTGCTGACGGGAGCGTTTCTGCATGACATCGGCAAGCTTCAGGAACTTACTTACAACCGCTCGTTTTCCTACACCACGCGCGGCCAGTTGCTCGGGCACATGATCATCGAACTGGAGATGCTGCAGGCTAAGCTTCGAAAACTGCCGGATTTCCCCGAAGAACTGAAAACTCTGCTCGAACACATGATCATCAGCCATCACGGGCAATACGATTTCGGATCGCCCAAGCTGCCCATGTTTCCCGAGGCGCTCATGCTCCACTACCTCGACGATCTGGATTCCAAGATGGAAGCCATGCGCGCCCACTTCGATCGCGAGGCTGAACTCGAAGGGCCGTGGACCAGCTACAATGCGTCGCTGGGGCGACCGCTGCTCGATTCCAGAAAATTCTTGCAAGGGGGAAACGCGCCGGATGCGAAAGCCGACGTGCCAGATGCCAGTCCACCAACGGTCACGCCTGCCACGCCAGAGTCCCCAACTTCCGCTTCGCCAGTGCTTGACTTGTTCAGCGAACAGAAAGCATAAGAAAGTTCTCAGTTCCCGGTTCTCAGTTCTCAGAGGAACCATGGCTCACTGAGAACCGAGAGAGAACTGTTTGCAATTGCGTATGGATTTCTCGCGTTTCACCACCATCAGCTTTGACTGCTACGGCACTCTGATCGATTGGGAGTCAGGGATTCTGCCTGTCCTGCGTCGCATTCTTGCCAACCACGGCCAAAGCCTGCCCGACGCCGCCCTTATCGAACTCTACGGAGAATTTGAGGCGGAAGCGGAGAGCGGTCCTTACCAAAGCTATCGCGATGTGCTGCAATCGGTGGTGCGTGGGTTTGCAGATCGACAGCATTTCGAGGCCAATCCCGCGGAAATCCGTTCGCTGCACGAATCGGTCCGCGGCTGGCCGCCTTTTCCGGATACTGTCGCTGCGCTGCGCGAGCTGCAGAAGCGCTACCAGCTCGTAGTGATTTCAAATATTGACGACGATCTATTTACGGAGACGCGCAAGCATCTGGGCGTGGAATTCGATGGCGTGATCACGGCAGAGCAGGCGAAAAGCTATAAACCTTCTCTCAACAACTTTCAGATGGCCTTACGCAGGCTTGCGATTTCTCCGGATCGACTGCTGCATGCCGCGCAGAGCATTTATCACGACGTGGTGCCAGCGCGGTCTTTGGGGATCTCGACGGTGAGGGTGAACCGGGGGTCGGCTCGTCCCGGGATCGGCGCTGTCCGCGCTTCCGCCGGGCAGCCGGACCTTGAGGTCCCCGATCTTGCCAGCCTCGCCACAGCAGTTGCTAAAGAAGCGCGAGCCTGATGTTTCTACATCGAGACCGGCAGCGGAAGAATCTTTTTCTGGATGGCGACCGTGACCAACTGGGCCTTGTTGTGAATGTCGAGTTTGCGCATCAGGTTGAACTTGTGCGCTTCCACAGTCTTGACGCTGATTTCGAGAACTGCCGCCGCTTGCTTCACGGTATGCCCCTCGGCGAGTAATTTCATCACTTCGCGCTCGCGGACCGTCAGGGTGCTTCTCCTCATCGGCCGTACTCCCTGGTTGCGCCGGATCGCGTCATCCTTCAATTTCGTCTCGATTTGCGGACTCAATGACCGTTCACCGCGATGCACTTCGCGCAGCGCATGCAACAAGAGCGGCGCCGGTGTATCTTTCAGCAGGTACCCGCTGGCGCCCGAGCGCAGGGCTTGCTGCACATACTCCCGATCCTCATGCATGGTCAGATACACGATGTGCGTGCCGGCACAGTGCTCTTCGATGAGGCGTCCAGCTTCGAACGACGACATGCCGGGCATGCTGATATCGAGCAGCACCAGGTCGGGACGGTGCTCCAGTACCAACTTGAGCGCCTCGGCGGCATCGCCAGCTTCTCCCACGACAATAAAATCGGGAGTGTCTTCCAGCAGGCGGCGCACGCCGTAGCGCAGCATCTCGTGATCGTCGGCGATCACGCAGCGAATGCGTTCGGCAACGTCCGGATGAAACAGACCGGCCTTTGTGGTCAACATGGAAGAACCCTCGCATACTCTGACGAAGGGGCGCGATGGGCCTTGAAACAGGTTCGTCTGGCAACTTCGGTACAAAGTTATGATCCATTCTACCCCGCACAGGCCACGCCTTCGACGCAAAAAGCTTCGGCCCAAGATCTTCGAGCCAAAAATCAAAGAGAGCCGAACGTTTCCTCTTCATTTACAATGCCTCTTCGACATGCTGCGCTACTTCACTTCCGGAGAATCCCACGGCGAGGCCCTGGTTGCGTTCCTTTCCGGGCTGCCCGCTGGGCTCGTGGTGGATCAGGCATTTGTGGACCACGAACTCTGGCGCCGCCAGCAGGGTTTTGGACGCGGCGGGCGCATGAAGATCGAATCCGACAAGGCGCACTTTCTCTCGGGTGTGCATCACGGGAAAACGATCGGTTCCCCCATCGCGGTGATGCTCGAAAATCGCGACTGGCAAAATTGGAAAGAGTCGCTGCCGGTGGAAGCGGGAGATCCGGAAAAACACAAGCGCGTAGCGTCTCCACGGCCAGGCCATGCCGATCTGGCGGGAGCCTTGAAGTACGATTTCACCGAAGCACGCTACGTTCTGGAACGCGCCTCGGCCCGGGAATCGGCGGCGCGGGTGGCGATTGGCGCGTTGGCGAAGCTGCTGCTGCGCGAGTTGGGCGTGGAAGTTCTGAGTCACGTGGTTGCGGTGGGTTCGGTTTCGATTGCCGATCGGGAGATCGCATGGGAGCAAATCGAACGCCTGTCGCGCCAGAACGAGGTGCTGCTGTCGTGCGCCGACGCTGATGCCGAGCAGCGCATGAAGGAAGAAGTCGATAATGTTTTGCGCACGGGCGATTCAGTGGGCGGGGTTTTCGAGGTGGTAGCGCACAATGTTCCGCCCGGTCTTGGCAGCTACGTGCAATGGGACGAGCGACTGGATGCGCTGTTGGCAGCGGCCGTCATGTCGTTGCAGGCAGTGAAGGCGGTCGAAATTGGGAGCGGGATTCAGGCGGCGCATTCGCCGGGGTCGGCCGTGCATGATGAAATCGGTTATCAAAACGATGCGGGATTTTCGGGCTTCACGCGCACGCGTAACAATGCCGGAGGTTTGGAAGGCGGTGTCTCTAACGGCCAGGAAATCCGGGTCCGCGGTTATCTGAAACCGATTTCCACGTTGCGGCGTCCCTTGCAGTCGGTCGATTTTGCGACCCGCGAGCCCGTGAAAGCCTCGTACGAACGCTCGGATGTATGCGTTGTACCGGCCGCCGGCGTTGCCGCTGAGGCTATGGTCGCGCTCACCCTGGCGCGTTGCGCCCTTGAGAAATTCGGCGGTGACTCGATGAAAGAAACAAAACGAAATTTCCAAGGCTATCTGGAACAATTGAAAAACTACTAATCCGAAGATGATTTACCCCATTGTGAAATTCGGCGACCCGGTCCTGGACATACCCGCGGCCGAGGTGACCACCTTCGATGATGAGCTCAAGAAACTTATTGCAGATATGTTCGAGTCGATGTACGCCGCCCGTGGCGTCGGACTGGCGGCTCCGCAGATCGGCATTTCGAAGCGAATCGCCGTCGTGGATGTGACCTTCAAGGAAGACCCCGGCGCCAAGGTGGTCTTGATCAATCCAGTGATCATCAACAAAGAGGGCCGCCAGCGCAGCAGCGAAGGCTGCCTGAGCATCCCCGAATTTCGCGAGGATGTCACGCGCGCCAAAACCGTAACGGTGCGCGCGCAGGACCTGAGCGGCAAGTTTTTCGAGCACACCGGAGAAGACCTGCTGGCGCGGGCTTTCCTGCACGAAACCGATCACTTGAACGGCAAGCTGTACATCTCGCACGTCAGTGCGCTGAAGCGCGACCTCATCAAGCGCAAGATCAGGAAACTGGTGAAGGCGGGCGAGTGGTAGAAGGGTAGGTCTCAGGTGTCAGGTCTTAGGTCTCAGGAAAAACACGCGCCGTAGCCCTGCGCGTTTCGAGACTTCCTAAGCCTAAGACCTGACACCTAACACCTGAGACCTGACATTTATGTTCTTGGTTTTCTGCGGCACACCTCGTTTCGCGGTCCCGACCCTTGAGAAACTGATCGAGGCCGGTCATTCCGTGCCGCTGGTGGTGACGCAGCCTGATAGGCCTCGCGGGCGCGGGATGGAAGTCGCCGTTTCTCCGGTGAAAGATGCGGCAAATCGTTTGAGCATTGCTGTGTTGCAGCCCGCAACCATCAAGAACAACACCGAATTCTGCGACCAGCTTGCGGCGATCAGCCCGGACGCGATCATCGTCGTCGGCTATGGACGCATCATCCCGCAGTGGATGATTGATCTCCCCCGGCTCGGAAATTTGAACCTGCATGCGTCTCTGTTGCCGAAGTATCGGGGCGCGGCGCCGATCCAGTGGGCGATCGCCAACGGTGAATCCGTCACCGGCATTACCACCATGCGCATCGACGCAGGCCTCGACACCGGTGACATACTCATGCAGCGTGAAATGCCGATTGATTCCGAAGATACCGCCGAGACGTTGGGCCCGACACTCGCGTCCATGGGCGCGAATCTGATGGTCGAGACCCTGCGCGGACTCGAGAGTGGGCAAGTTCGTCCAACTCCGCAGGATGATTCGCAAGCCACGCTAGCGCCGATTCTGAAAAAAGAAGATGGTCGCATGGACTTCGCTCGCTCAGCACAGGACTTGTTCAACCGCCTGCGCGGCTTTCAGCCGTGGCCCGGAGCCTTCACGACCTTCAAGGGTAAGACGCTGCAAGTGCATCGCGCTCAACCCGTGCAACGTGCGGTTAAGATAACGCGAGGAGAAATCGCGGTCGAGGGGACGCGCCTGTTCGTCGGCTGCGGCCTGAATGCTGACACGACCCTGGAGCTGATCGAAATTCAACTGGAGGGCAAGCGCCGCATGACCGCACCAGAATTCATCAACGGCTACCGGCCCAAATCCGGCGACCATCTGGGACAATAGTCTGCGATGGCCGTTTCCTCTGCACGCGCCGCTGCTTTCAAAATCCTTCTGCGGGTCGAACGCGAAGAATCCTACGCCGCCGAATTGCTCCATTCCGCTCGCCTTGCGGAGCTTTCCTCCCGTGATCACGGGCTCGCCACCGAACTGGTGATGGGAGTTCTCCGCTGGCAGTCTCTGCTCGATCAGCGACTGGCCGCCGCATCGTCGCAGAAGCTCGAGCGGCTGGATGACGAGGTTCTGGCCGCCTTGCGCCTCGGCGCCTATCAATTGCAGTTTCTCTCCCGAGTTCCGGCGCGCGCGGCGATCTTCGAAAGTGTGGAGCTGGTCAAAGCAGCGCGCAAGCGCTCAGCCGCCTCGTTCGTGAATGCGGTTCTCCGGAAAATTACTGGCACCGGCGCGGGCGACATCTTGGCGGAAATCGGCAAATCACCCGACTCGATCACGCTGGCGCGGAACGCAGCGCATCCCCCGTGGCTGGTAGCACGCTGGGCCGAGCACTATGGACTTGAAGCGGCGCGGCAGATCTGCGCCCATGATCAGACGGTGCCAGGCACGTCCATTTATATTCACAGCGATGAACCTGAAGTCGAACTGGCCGAGGCGGGTGTGCAACTCGCGCCGGGTCACTTGCTATCGGCCGCACGGTGCGTCCTTGCGGGTGACGTAACAACGACCCGCGCCTACCAGGAAGGCCGCGTCTCCATTCAAGATGAAGCTTCACAACTGGTTGCGTTGCTGGCCGGTCAAGGAGAAAGCATCCTCGATTGCTGTGCCGCTCCTGGCATCAAGACTGCCTTGCTCGCCCGTCGTAACCCGCGGGCCAAAGTGTTGGCGACGGAGTTTCATCCTCACCGTGCGCGTTTGCTGCAGAGCCTCAGTCACTTGCCGAACGTCCACGTAGTCGCGGCGGACGCGCGCCGTTTGCCCTTCGCGAGCACGTTCGACCGTATTCTCGCCGACGTGCCTTGTTCCGGCACTGGTACTGTGGCCCGTAATCCCGAGACCAAGTGGCGGCTCAAAGCGGAAGACCTGAGCGATCTTCAGTCGCGGCAGGTGGCCATCCTGAAGTCCGTGCTGGCACAGCTTGGGATGGGCGGACGACTCGTCTATTCCACTTGCTCGCTGGAGCGCGAGGAGAACGAAGCGGTGGTGGAAGCCGTCCTCGACGGCACGGCGGATTTCAAGGTCATCGATTGTAAGGGAGAGCTGGAGCAACTGCAGCAGTCGGGCGAAATGTGTTGGAAGGATACCGCGTCGCTTCTCGCTGGGCCGTACTTGAGAACGATCCCCGGCGCGCATCCTTGTGACGGATTCTTTGCGGCGATGATGGAACGGAGATGAGCGCTCGGGGATAGGGTTGCCATCTTGAGCGAAGCGAAAGTCCTCGTCTATCGCGGCGTTCGAATGCATAGGTCCTTCGCTTCGCTCAGGATGACACAGTGTAGGTGTGTCGAGGAAATTGCGCAGCCCGCGCTAGCGGACTTCGAAATTCACCGCGCTGCCTGCCGCAATCTTCTGCCCCGGCGCCGGGTCCTCGGTCACAATCATGCTCGCTGCACTGGGTTCGGACACCACAGACGGCGCAACTGGCGCAGGTTGCGGCTCACCTTGCAGCGGTGTTGACGATGCCGGCGGAAGCACGCTGACTTTGCCGACCTTGATGCCGGCGTCCTGTAACGCCAGCGTTGCGCTGCCCAGCGGTTGTCCGGTAAGGTTCGGCATTACATAGACTGGCAGTTCGGGGCCGTCGCTGACCAGCAAACTGATCTTAGGTGCCGACACACCGCTGGCATTCGCCGGCGGGCTTTGCGATATCACCTGATCCAATGTCCCATCCGGCAAACTGACGTGCGCGATCGAGCCCAGCGTGAGCCCCCTGCGCCGTATATTTAACTCGGCGACCCGCTCACTCCCTCCCGTCACATCGGGAATCGCCACCCGCTGCGGCCCCAGACTCTGCGCCAGACGAACCGCCCAGCCCCGCCGAACCTTCGTTCCGGGCGGCGGCATCTGGGTCATGATTTTTCCCTCGGGAACGTCAGCGCTGTAGAACTGCCGCTCGATCACCACCTGCAGGCCCGAAGCCGCGCCCGCATGCTCAGCTTCGAATGGACTCATGCCCACCAACTTCGGGATGGCCACCTCGCGCCCGTGGATGGCGAGTTGCATGGCCGCAAGCGCCGAAATCAGCGCCACCGTCATCAGCACCAGAGCCAGGAGCAGCATGCGGAAAAATTGTCGCATTGCCGAGGATTATAGCTTCCCGGTAGAGAAACGAGATCGCAATCAGTTTTGATTCGCGCTCGACGCTGGGTTTGCCTCCGGGCTCGATAGCGAGAGCGATGCCTGCGCCTTTTGTTGCGCCACCCATTCGTGAATGCGCGTGCTCAGCACATCCATCGGAAGCGCCCCGCCTGAGAGCACTTCATCGTGGAAGGCGCGCAGGTCGAATTTGTCGCCCAGTTGGTCTTTCGAATACTGGCGCAGCTTCAGAATTTCGAGCTGTCCGATTTTGTAGCCGAGCGCTTGCGCCGGCCACGCCATGTAACGGTCAGTCTCGCTCTGCACTTCGGCCTCGTCAATGGCAGAGTGGTCGTGGAAGAAATCAACTACCTGTTGTCGGGTCCAGTGTTTGTAGTGGAAGCCGGTGTCAACCACCAGTCGAATCGCCCGCAGCATGTCGTCCTGCAGGTGGCCATAGTAGCTGTAAGGATCCTGGAAAAACCCGACTTCCTTGCCTAGTCTCTCCGAGTAGAGAGCCCATCCTTCGACGTAAGCCGTATATTCTTCGTGCTGGCGGAACAGCGGTAGCTCGGGCAATTCCTGCGCAATAGAAATCTGCATGTGATGTCCGGGCACGCCTTCGTGATAGGCGGTGGTTTCAATGTCGAGCGTGGTGCCTTTCTCGAAGTTGCCGGTGTTGGCCATGATATGGCCGGGACGAGATCCGTCCGGAGTTCCTGCAACGTATTCCGTGGAGGCCTCCTTCTCGCGGAATTCCTCGATGGGCATGATTTGCAACTTCGATTTGGGGAGACGTCCGAACATCGCCGGCAGCTTCAGGTACATTTGATCGATGTACTTTTGGTAGAGGTCGAGAATCTCCTTGCGGGAATGCACATGGACCTTGGGGTTGGTCTGGAGTGAGGCGCTGAAGCTTTTCAGATCCTTGTAGCCAAGTTGGTTCACCACCGCGAGCATGCGGCCTTCAATCTCTTTCACCTGCTCCAGTCCAAGCTGATGGATTTCTTCGGGCGACAAAGTTGTCGTCGTGCTCTCTTTCACGCGAAACGCGTACCAGGCGGCCCCATCCGGCAGAGACCAGGCTCCGGGTTCCGATCTTCCTTTCGGCGCATATTCATCCTGCACAAACGCCGTGAACCTGACGTAGGCCGGAAGCACAGAATCCTTGACGGCAGCCAGGCCTGCCTCGCGCAGTCGCTTGCGATCGGCCGCGGAAATCGCGTCGGGAAACTTATCGAACGGGTGAGTGTACGGGCTTTGATCCGTGGGCGTCATGGCGATTCCATTCGCTTGCGTCACCACTTTTCCCAGCAGAATCTTTGGCGGCATCAACCCCGCCGCCATGCCTTTGCGCATCTGCTCAATGGTCTGGTCAAACAGCCTGGGGAGGAGCTTCAGCCGCGTGATGTAGTCTTCGTAATCCTTCACACTCTCGAACGAAAGAATGCTGACCAGTTGTGGTGCGTCAATGTGAATTCCGCTGAACTGGTTCACCGGCATCTCCCACGGTTTGAAGCGCGCGCCTTCCAGGCCCATTTTCAAGTCTCGAACCATGAGTTGTTTATTCAGCGCTTCCTGTTCGGGAAAGCCGGTGGTGTCAATCGCTTCGAAACGGTCCAGGAAGCGGCGAGTCTGTTCCAGATTATCGTCGATGGCTTGCTGCGAGAAGTCGTCGAGTTTGTCGTTATAGCGTTTGTCACCCAGGATGGAAGCATAGATTGGGCTGGTGCGCATCGTGTATTCCCACTGCTCGTGCAGCAGGTCGTTCAGCGCTTTGCGCCGTGTTTCGAGATCGGCAGGTTGATTAACGGCAGCGGCCACGGTGGCCGGAAGCAGTACGGCGACGGTCAGCAGGCAGATCAAAAATCGCATTGGG
>Ga0074044_10001038_pt1 | contig 25460 bp, 22 predicted proteins | sample BogForMeECP23OM1_FD_94443 | JGI IMG/M metagenome (GOLD analysis project Ga0074044, IMG submission 94443) | Bog forest soil microbial communities from Calvert Island, British Columbia, Canada - Bog Forest MetaG ECP23OM1 | ecosystem: Environmental > Terrestrial > Soil > Wetlands ... | reverse complement strand
TATCGCTGATGGTTATGACTGAATATGGGACGGCACCGCTTGGTGGACCGGTGGCGAGCCGATCTGAGGAGAACCTGAAATGACTCTGCCAAATTTCCCACAACTCGACATGTTCTCTGCCGGCATCAACGCCCTGTACGGAGTGCTGGTCGCCGGGCAGCCGTCGCACAATCGTAACTACACGCTCGCTGGGCTATTGATCATGGCTTTTTTCGGCGGGATCGGCGGCGGCGTGACGCGCGACGTGTTGCTCAACGACATCCCCGGGCCATTCAGGGACCCGTACTATCTTCTCTGTTGCATTCTGATGGGTTTGGTGGGGCTGGCAATCTATCGCTACGCCGCAACGAGGGAGGAGCGGTTCCGCACCAGGACGCTGGCCTTCTTCAAGTCTTTCTCGCTGCCCTGGTTTGCCATTCTGGGCGCGCATAAGGCGCTGGAGCATGGACTCAACCCGTGGTCGGCGATTCTGATCGGCGTGATCGCCACCAACGCAGGCGGGGTACTCATTGATGTTCTCTCGGGAGTGACGCCGGATCTGGTGAAGCCATCGGAGCAACTGGTCACGGCGTCGGTGTTAGCGGGCGCAGTCTACACGGGACTCTGGGAGCTAACGAAGGGGATGGGTTTCTTTCCCGTGACGCTGATCGCGGTGGCAGTTACGTTCGTCTTTCGCATTTTTGCGGTGCGGGAGCATTTTCCGTCGATTGTACCGATCGCGTGCCCCCCCGAAGGCCCGGGGGTGTTGCCGGTCGGTGGTCCGGACAGACGTGGGTGAAAAGCTTATGAAAAGGGCAGGCGCCGCGAAGTAGCTTGCCGCTCTTGAGTTCGTCACATTGGTCACAAGGGAAGGGGACGTTATGGACGGGATGTGGGAACGGGTTGGAAGTCAATTACTCGCCCGGGTCAGCGGGCCGATGAAGTTCAGACTGGTGCTGCAGCCGTGCATGGCGGCGTTCTTCGCGATTCGCGCTGGGCTAGAAGATGCCAAGGCGGGAAGGCCGCCGTGGTTCTGGGAATTAGTCTCGAATCCCCCCCAACGCATGGACATGGTCAAGGAGGCGTGGAAGCGCATCGGCAAGGTGTTCATTCTCGCGGTCGTTCTGGACGTGGTCTATCAGCTCATCGTCTTACACTTCGTGTATCCGGGGGAAACGCTAATCGTCGCCTTCACTCTGGCGATCATTCCATACGTGCTTCTGCGCGGGCCGGCGGTGCGAGTGGCTCGGATGATTGAAGCTCGGCGCAAACAAGAGCAGCAAACGCCCCCCCCTCTGAAGAAGGTCTCATGAGTCCGGCGGAAACAGAGCGAAAAGATCGGGGAACCGTTCTCGCCGAACAGCGAACCGACATGGCCTTTGAACGTACGATCATCGCGTCGGAAAGAACGCTGATGGCGTGGATTCGGACCTCCATTTCGATGATCGGGTTCGGCTTCAGCATTTACAAGTTCTTCCAGTACCAGGCCGATGAAATTGCCGCCGGCAACATTCGGCGTCCGCAAGCGCCCCGCAATCTGGGACTGAGCCTGATTGCGCTGGGCACCTTGGGATTGGTGGCCGCAGCCTGGCAGCATCGAAGCTTCCTGAACAGGTTGGGAGCGCACCAGGGGAGGCATGTGTGGTCGGTCTCGTTCGTGGTAGCGATGGCTGTGATCCTGATTGGAATCGTGACGTTTTACGGGGTACTGCTGCGCCACGGGCCGTTCTAGACACGAGGGAAGCTTGCCCGGGGATCGGCGTCTTGGAATCGAGCGTCCGAGGGGCAAGCTCCGAGGATGAGCGGACCGAGATTCGAGCCAACGGCCGAAGAGCCTTTTTTGCGAGGTGATTATTTCGAGTTCCGTGGAGCAACCTGATCCGCTGGTGAAGGAGTTGGCCGGGGAAGCACCGGACTTTTCCCTGGTGCTGGGCGGTCCTCTGTTTCAACTGTGGCGGCGCACCCACCTGACTGGGGACGGTTTGGAGTTGCTGTTGCGTCGAGTTGGGGTTATCTCACTCTTCGTATGGCTTCCGCTTCTCATCTTGTCGATGATTGACAGGACCGCGCTGCACGGGACTGTGAGAGTCTCATTCCTGCACGACATCGAAGCGCATGTTCGATTCCTGATTGCTTTGCCCATACTGATCGTGAGCGAAGTGGTGGTTCATCGACGGGTTAGTCCCTTAGTTCGCCGGTTCGTGCAACGAAGTATCATCGTGAGCAAAGACTTGCCACGGTTTTACGCCGCGGTCAACTCAGCGCTGCGCATCCGCAACTCTGTTTTGGCAGAGGGAATGCTGTTTGCCCTGGTCTATACGGCGGGGCTATGGATCTGGAAGAGCCAGGTTGCGTTGGACGAACCTACCTGGTATGGGATGCGGGAAGCGAAGCAGTTGCATCTCTCTTCAGCAGGCTACTGGTATACGTTTGTGAGTATTCCTATCTTTCAATTCATTTTGGCGCGATGGTACATGCGACTGGGAATCTGGTTCCGGCTTCTATGGCAGATTTCAAGACTGGATCTGCGGCTGACGGCAGCGCATCCGGATCGGGCGGGCGGGATTGGGTTTGTGGGCAAGAGCTCTTACGCCTTCGGGCCGATACTTTTCGCGCAAGGGACATTGTTGTCGGGGGTGATAGCCAGTCGAGTTCTTTATGACAGACAAAGTCTGCTGTCTTTCAAAATGGAGGCGGCCGGATTCGTGGGATTCTTCGTCTTTGCGGTCCTCGCGCCGCTGGTGATGTTTACGCCTATGCTGGAGAGTGCACGGCGGAAGGGTTCAGCGCAGTATGGATTGCTCGCCAGTCGGTATATCTTCGGTTTCGAAGACAAGTGGATACAGGCTGGTGATCCGGAAATGAGCAAACTGCTGGGTTCCAATGACATTCAGTCGATGGCCGACATGGCGAACGTCTGCGCCAATGTGCGCCAGATGCGTCTAGTTCCGTTTGGAACGGACGATATAACGCGCCTGGCGTTAGCGACGGCCGCGCCTCTTTTGCCGCTGGCGCTGACGATGTTTTCAGTTCCGGAATTGGCGAAGTTTCTGGTCAAAATCGTGTTTAAGTAAGAACCCTCCATTGTCAGATTTGCCAGTTGTGCCAGGGTGACCGGGCTTCTAGTCTGAAGCGGAGGGGATCCGGTGAGCGGCGACCGAGTTCGAAACGGCAACTTTGGTGGTTAATCGATCGGTACATCCGAGGCTGTGCGAAGTGAACATGGTGCGATCTGAACCAGCATTTGCGGTGGACTGGAGACGGCGCGTGCGACAACTCCAGAAGGAGGCGCATGTCTTCTATTTCATTTTCAGGAATCCGCGGACGCGCTGGTACGCGAGAGTAATCGCAGCGTGTACGGCCGCTTACCTGTTCAGTCCGATTCAGCTTATCCCGAACTTCATTCCGGTGATCGGATTTCTGGACGACTTTCTGGTGCTATTCCTGGGAGTGAAACTGGTGCAAAAACTGACCCCGCCGGAGGTGCTGGCGGAGTGTCGCGAACTAGCCGATGCCGCCGAGGTGCGCAGAAAAGAAGAAATCAGATCGACGGCGGCGGTGGCGGCTACGGTTGTAATCGCGGGGGTATGGCTCATAGCGGCGGTCACAGCCAGTGCGCTGGTGGCGTCTTACATTCGACATTAGCCAGCGCTCAAATCAGGTTTTTCTGCTCCACGATTTCAAGCGGCTACTGTGAGTTTTACCAGTTCTCCGGCCCTTGGGGCGGATATAGGCTCGCCACAGGCTCCCAAGCTGACGTGGAACGGGAGTTCTGCAATGGAGGTCTGCAAATGTATTACGCACGCGCGGTTCTGGCTGGAGTGCTGGTGATGGGAGGCGTTTTGGGGGTGGCACAGACGGTGGTTCGGATTGCGCCGCCTCCGCCGGTTCGGGTGGGGGTGGTTGGAGTCGCTCCGGGCACCGGATATGTCTGGATTGGCGGGTACCAGCGCTGGAACGGCACGGCGTATGTGTGGATACCGGGGAAGTGGGTTCGTCCGCCGCGCGTGGGTGTGGTTTGGGTGTCTCCCCGTTGGGTCCAAACCAGCGGCGGATGGGTATTTCATAAAGGGTATTGGCGGTAGCGATTTGGCGCTGGAGTGCCCGGCGTCCCCGACCCGGCCGAACTACCCCGGGCGGGCGAAACGGGCCGTCCCTCCAAAGGTTTCGTGATGCACTGTCTGTTTTGACAGTTACGCGATTTGGGCAGTCGGCCTAGTCTTAGGCTGCAGAAATAGGCAGGGGTGACAGCGGAGTCATCGGCGGTCACGGTGAGGGGAAAAATATGGCTCTAATGACGGAAGACGCCCAGGCGGTTCAGGCACCGCCGTGCTTCCATCTGCTGGCGAAGCCGAGCGGGTCCACCTGCAACATCGATTGCACTTACTGTTTCTTTCTGTCGAAGGAAGCGCTGTATCCGAACGAAAAGAATCGGATGTCGGAGGCCACGCTGGAGGCGTACATCCAGCAGTTGCTAGAGTCGCACCGCACGCCCACGGTCACGGTGGCGTGGCAGGGAGGCGAACCGACGCTGATGAAGCTGGAGTTCTTCAAACGCTCGGTCGAGCTGGTCGAAAAGTACCGGCGCCCCAATCAAACCGTGGAACACACTTTTCAGACCAACGGGATCCTGCTGGATGACGAATGGTGTGCGTTCTTCAAGGAACACAATTTTCTGGTTGGGCTGAGCGTCGACGGGCCACGGGAGATCCACGACACGTACCGACTGGACCGCACGCAACATGGCACCTTCGACAAGGTCATGAACGGCTGGCGATACCTGCGCAAGCATGGAGTTGAATTCAACATTCTCTGCACGGTCAACGCCGCCAACGAGAAGCACGGTCGCACCGTCTATCGTTTCTTCCGCGACGAGTTGGGCGCGAAATGGGTGCAGTTCATCCCGATCATCGAGCGCGCCAGCGAGCAGACGATCGACATCGCCAACCTGGGCTGGAGCCAGCAGCCCAATCGCAAGCGAATGCTCTACACGCAAGACGGAAACCTCGTCACCAAGCGCTCGGTGGGAGGCGAACAATATGGGCAATTCCTCATCGATATTTTTGAGGAGTGGGTACGGCATGACGTCGGGAAAGTCTATGTTCAGATCTTCGACGTGACGCTGGAGGCGTATTTCGGGCGCCATCTGCTGTGCATTCATGCGCCTACGTGCGGGTATGGTCCGGCGCTGGAGTATAACGGGGATGTTTACTCCTGCGATCATTTCGTGGAGCCGCGCTACAAGCTCGGCAACATCCACGAGACGAACCTGCTGAAACTGGTGGCCTCGCCCCAGCAGCGCAAGTTCGGGGACGACAAGCGCGATACGCTGACCCCGCAGTGCCAGCGTTGCGAGGTCCGCGGGCTATGCAACGGAGGCTGTCCGAAAGATCGATTCACGCTCTCGAGCGATGGCGATCCGGGGCAGAATTATCTGTGCGCGGGCCTGTACCTCTTCTTTACTCACACCCGTCCGGCGATGCAGACGATGGCGCGCTTGCTGCAGAGTGGACGCCCGCCGGCCGAATTGATGGCATTGACGGCTTCCGAGGACGCGAAGCGCGGGCCGTATGAGCCTTGTCCGTGCGGGAACGGGAAGAAGTTTCGGTTTTGCCACGGCAATCGCGAGCCGGAATCGCCGTTCAGCAAGCTAAGCGACACCCCAGCCTCGGCACAGTTCAAGCGTGGGCAAGCCGCGACTGTGCCTACGAATTTTTCAGAACCAGCATCGCCCGTGGGCGTGCATGGAGGAGTCAAGTGACTTCTCGATGGCGCGTTTCCGCCTGCGATTCGTGTTTCTTCGGCGTAAGCCGGCAACCGCAACACGATCTAACTTAATGAAAGGAACAAAATATGGCTACAAAACAACCGAATATCCTGATTCTGTGGGGCGATGACATCGGCATCTGGAATATCAGTTACCACAGCCGCGGCATGATGGGCTACCGCACTCCCAACATTGACCGCGTCGCCAACGAAGGCGTCAACTTCACTGACTACTACTCCCAGCAGAGCTGTACCGCCGGTCGCGCGTGCTTCATCACGGGCCAGAACCCGATCCGCACCGGCCTCACCAAGGTCGGCATGCCCGGCGCTACGGTTGGTTTGCAGAAGGAAGACCCGACCATCGCTGAACTGCTGAAGCCGCTCGGTTACGCTACCGGCCAGTTCGGCAAGAACCATCTTGGCGACCGGAATGAGTACCTGCCGACCGTGCACGGATTCGACGAATTCTTCGGCAACCTTTATCACCTGAACGCGGAAGAGGAACCGGAGCTGCCCGACTATCCAAAGGACCCGAAGTTCAAGGCGGCCTTCGGACCCCGAGGCGTGATGCATTGCTTTGCCAGCGACAAGGACGATCCGACGACGGATCCCCGCTGGGGCCGAGTGGGTAAGCAGACGGTGAAGGACACCGGTCCGCTGACCAAGAAGCGCATGGAAACCATCGATGAGGAGATCACGGCAGGCGCTCTCAGCTTTATGGAGAAGCAGGCAAAAGCGAACAAGCCTTTCTTCCTCTGGTACAACTCGACGGCTATGCACTTCAGAACCCACGTCGCCGAAAAAAACCTCGGCAAGAGCGGCCAGGATCCTTACAGCGATCGCATGGTCACCCATGACGAACAAATCGGCCAGATGCTCGACAAACTCGATGAACTCGGCATTGCCGACAACACTATCGTTATGTATTCCACCGACAACGGCCCGGAGAACGACACCTGGCCCGATGGCGCCACCACGCCGTTCCGCGCCCAGAAGGATACCAACTGGGAAGGCGGCTGGCGTGTTCCCTGTTTTATGCGCTGGCCGGGCAAGATCAAGCCGGGCACGGTACTGAACGGCATTGTCTCTCACATCGATATGTTCCCCACCCTGCTCGCAATCGCCGGCAATCCGGACGTCGCCAAACAGCTGGAGGCTGGCGCGACGGTGGACGGCAAACCTTTCCACGTTCATCTCGACGGCTTCAACCAGGTGCCCTACATTACTGGCGCAGTCAAGGAGAGCCCGAGAAACGCGGTCATGTACATGAGCGACGACGGGGATGTGATGGCGATTCGGGTTGGCGACTATAAGTTCAATCTGGCGGTGCAACGGGCACACACGATGCGACTCTGGGCGGAACCTTTCACGAAGCTCCGCTTGCCGTACATCATGAACCTGCGACGCGACCCGTTCGAGCTGGCTGAGATCAACTCGAATACCTACTTGGACTGGATGGTCGATCACGTGCCCCAGCTTTACATGATGCAGGCGGTAGTGGCGGGGGAGTTGGCGAACTTCGCCAAGTTCCCACCGCGGCAGAAACCCGCTTCGTTCAACCTGGATGCGGTGATGGCGCAGCTGTCGCAGCATGGCGCCGCAACGGGTAAGTAGTGCAGGACCCGCCGAAAGGGAGGCCGAAAGATCTTCCGTTCGATAAGGTCGATAATCTAATTCCCCGGCGGACCAACAGGTCTGCCGGGGAAACTTTTAATAACTCCATCCTCATTGCCTGGGACGATGAGTTTGCAAACCTTCCACGTACGGCAAAACCGCGCGCCGGCAAACTGATCGATAGCGGGTTTTGTCCTGTCGCAGGGGCTGGGGCCTCCATAGGCTCATCACCGCCAATGCGATTACTTTGAATCGAAGTCCACCGAAATAGTGGAGATGCAAATGAAAGCTCTATTGATAGCGATGGTGTGCGTGTTTGTAGCTGCAGGTTCATTGGCGCAGGATTGCGTCACCAACCTGCGAGGTGAGACGGTGTGCCGGAACGGAAACACCGCCGCGGCAGTCAATCCTAATACGGGCAATGCGGCTGTCGCCCACAAGAACGCGAACGGAGTGACCACGACTCAAACCAGCAATGGCGGCGAAGCCAAGAGCAAGAATGGAGTTGCCGTAGCCCAAGGCTCGAACGGGACCAAAGCCGCGGTGAATACAAATACGGGCAATGCGGCTGTCTCTAGCAAGAATCAAAATGGGGTGGCAACCACGAAGACCAGCAACGGGGGCGAAGCCAAGACGAAGAACGGGATGGGAGTAGCGCAGGGCCCGGGTGGCACCACCTGCGCCAAGGGCAAGAACAAGCAAGGGTGCAAGAAGTAGAATTAAGCCGCGCGCGAGCCAACCCAACATTGGCACGCTATCGACATGAGCGAAATCGCAGAAAACCTCTCGCCGACGCCGGGTAAAGGAGATGAGGTCCGGGACTTCTACGACCGTTATCCATATCCTCCGCCGGTGGATAACCTGGAAAAATATCGGCGTCAGTGGCAAGACCGGCAAAGACGACGCGCCGACTATCATCTGTTCTGGCCCATGCGTCCTTACAAAGAAGACTCTTCGATTCTGGTCGCCGGTTGCGGAACGTCGCAGGCAGCCAAACATGCGTTGCGCTGGCCCGAGGCTGAAGTTACGGGCATCGACTGCAGCGCGACCAGTTTGCGCTGTACCGAAGAGCTGAAGGGAAAATACAACCTCGGAAATCTTCAGGTCCATGAACTTCCCATCGAGCGGGCGAGCGAGTTGGGGATGACCTTCGACCAGATCATATGCACAGGCGTTCTTCATCATCTCGCCGACCCTGACGCTGGACTCAGCGCTCTGCGCAGGGTGCTCAAGCCGGAGGGAGCGATGCACCTGATGGTGTACGCACCCTACGGGCGGGCGGGTATCTACATGCTGCAAGATTTCTGCCGGCGACTCGGCATCAAGGCGACGGATGGGGAAATTCGCGATCTGATCGGCACCTTGAGCGCGTTGCCTGCGGGACATCCGCTGGAAACGCTGCTGAAAAATGCTCCGGATTTTCGCAATGAGGCGGCGCTTGCCGATGCACTGCTGCATCCGCAGGACCGCGCCTATTCTGTCCCGCAACTGTTCGACTTTGTCGAGAAGGCTGGATTGACCTTCGGCCGGTGGGTAAAACAAGCGCCTTACTCCATTCACTGTGGCGCGGTCTCCAAGATTCCGCAGGCGGAGCGACTGGCGAAGCTTTCCCTGGAAGAGCAGTACGCAGCCATTGAATTGTTTCGGGGTACGATGGTTCGCCACAGCGTGGTCGTGTACGCAAACAATGGCGACCGGCAAGAGGTTGGTTTTTCCGGAGAGGCGTGGCTTGATTATGTACCGATCCGAATGCCGGACACGATCTGCGTTCAAGAGAGATTGCCGGCCGGCGCCGCCGCGGTTCTGATCAACCAGACGCACACCTACAGGGATCTGTTCCTGCCCATCGACTCGACGGAAAAGCGGCTGTTCGATGCGATGGATGGGGTGCGAAGTGTTGACGAGATCGTGGGGAAAGCGCTGTCATCCGCGGGGCGAGACAAGAACCTCGAGGTGGCGCGTACATTTTTTGAGAAGCTGTGGTGGCAGGATCAGGTGGTGTTCGACGCATCGCGGCCATGGTCGCGGGTTTAGAGGAGACAGAGTCGTCGCTAAGTCTGCGAAGCCAGTGAGCGAAATGAGCGTGTTGGAGACGTGGACGCTAGGCTTTCTCCACGCGATCGGGCTCACGCGGCAATGCCGATGCCAGGGCGAGTGCCGCTCCGGCGTAGAGCAACGTGTCCGCGACGTAATTCAGCGCTTCATTGATCTCGGGCGCGCCGTGGGCGAGGATCAAAATAAGCAGATATAGGAATAGAGTGAGGACGGTCATTAATAAGCCAATCGAGGCTGCGGCTATGCGAGATTTTTTGTTCACGGCCAGGGCGATTCCAGCAGCCAGCAGGATTGCTCCTGCGAGGTATGTCCATAGGCTGGGGAATGGAACCCATGATGGGGTCAGCAATTCCAAAGGAACGCCGGGCGCAAACCTGGGGTGAAGAAAATGTTGTACGGCATAGAAGATCGCGGCAATTGCAATGACGATGCGGCCAAATAAAATCATCGATTTCGATAGCAGGGGCGAGGCGGCGCGACTATGCAGTCCGGCGAGAGCCCATGCTCCGGCGGCGAAAGAGAGGTCTCTGAGGGCGTAGGTCCACCCGAATCGACCGTTGGGATGGGCGAGCGCATGCGGTAGATAAATCATGCAGACAAATAGAAAGAACATCAATCCGAGCAGGGTGGACGACAAGCGTACGAACATCCTCAGGGTAAGACTGGTAGCGGCTGCGAGCAGCGCGCATCCGACAAAATAGGGCCAGAAGAAGTGCGCCGGCATCCAGGAGGGGACCATGGCCTGGATAAACTCCGGTCCGCGGAAATGCTCGGGGGCGAATATGGCGAGTGGAACGGCGATGAAGATACAGCCCAAGGTGATGAGCTTTTCCCAGCCGCGAGCTGCGCTGATCTCCTTTCGAAGTATAAAAAATCCCGCGACAAGATAGACAAGCCCGGCAAAAGACATCCAGAAATTTGTTGATGAAAGCATCAGAACCTCTCGCGAAGGTGCTGCGGCTGAGATTATATCCCGGTCGCCCAAGACGCCGAGCAGTAAGGACAGCCAGAACAGATAGGAGCACAAATTGGGGCACAATGAAGCTGCTTCGCCCAAGCCTCCCGCGTTGCGCGCGGCGAACTGGCGCCAGCCAGAGATCATTCCAAGGGGTTTAGGATGGTGCCGGGAGGGGGAGTCGAACCCCCAAGGGCCGAAGCCCGGCGGATTTTGAGTCCGCTGCGTCTGCCAGTTCCGCCATCCCGGCTTAGGTGGCAGAGGAGTGAATGTAAAGCTTAATTTACTTTTCGCGGCTTGTCATCCGGCCATTTGTCGTCCATTTGTCATCTCATCTTTCCTGCTCTCAGCATCTCCTGTCTCAGCATTTCTTATCTCAAGCATTCGGCTCGGCTCTCACCCGGTTTGTCGTCCAACTCTGCCGGATGGATGACGATGCCGGCCTCGCAGCGAAGCTCTGGCGCTCTCGCGACTGGGTCGCGACATGATGGTTGCAGGAGGGCATGATGAGCGGTCGGTGAGTCAAATTATGACGGCAGGTCAAGGCGGCAATTTAAGGCGGCAGGTTAGGACATCGGATTAGGAGCAGCAGATTAGGACACTCCGGGGGAAGGGAGCGGTGATTCACGGAATATTCAACAAACTGTCATCAATTATTAACAAACGGCGGTCTAGGCTGACAGTTCACCCAATTAAGTTGGCAAAAATAAAGGATGTAGAGAGTATTCCGTTCATGGTCTGTTCTGCTATCCAAAACGCTCATTTTTCAGGAGATGAAAACAATGAAACGATTCATGGCTGTGGTGCTGTCGATGGCGCTCGTGGGGAGCGTGATCGCGGCGCAGGCCCAGCAAGATACTTCCACAACTACGGCGAAGACCACCCACAAGAAACCTGCACCCAAATCGACGGTTAGCGAGCAGCTTGAACAGTTGAAGCAGGCGATCGATGCTCAGCAGATGCAGATCAAGCAGTTGAGCGATCAGGTGCAGAGCCGCGATCAGAGGATTCAGCAACTGGAACAACGGCTGGATCAAAGCCAGGCCGTGGCCACGCAGGCGCAGACTGCCGCGGCCGATGCCGCCAATAAGGCGGCTGCGGTTGAAACCCAGACGAGCCAGCAGCAGCAGGCGGTGGTAGCGCTCAAGAGCGATGTAACGGATCTGAAGACGAGCGCTACGAACGCAGCGATGTCGCTGCAGGAAGCGGAAAAGAATTTCTCGGCGTTCGAAAGTCCCACGACGCTGCACCTCAAAGGGGTCAATATTACGCCGGGTGGTTTTGCGGCGGCTGAATTTGTGCGGCGTTCGCGCGAACTGGGAGCCGATCTTCCGACTCCCTTCAATTCATTGACCATGCCAGGCGCTTCGCAGAGTCAACTGCCAGAGTTCTTCGGGTCCGCCCGACAGTCCCGGCCCACGGTCTACATTATGGGCCACATGAAAAATGTGGAACTGTCGAGCTACATATCGGCTGACTTTCTCTCGGCGGGTATCACGTCCAATAACAACCAGACCGATAGCTATACTCTCCGTCTGCGGCAGGCATGGGCACAAGCCAAGTTCGACAATGGCTGGAAATTCCTGGGCGGCCAGATGTGGAGTCTGGTGACCGAGAACAGGGTGGGAATCGGCCCGAGCGACGACACGGGCAGAGTGAATGATGCGCGGCCGTTGACGATCGACCCGAGTTATAACGTCGGGTTCACTTTCGCGCGCCAATACGGGCTTCGCGTGACCAAAGACTTCAGCGACAAGCTGTCGGTCGCTTTCGCCATTGAAAACGCGCAGGGCACGGTGACCACGCACAACAACGCTGACAATTATCTGCTGGGCGAAGAAGGCGCCAGCAATAGCTTCAACACGACTGCGAACTACACCGCGAATCCGGCGCCGGATCTTATCGCGAAGATTGCGTTTGATCCCGGGGTCGGGCACTACGAAATCTTCGGTTTGGCAGACCGCTTCTCCGATCGCGTGTTTCCGTGCGTGGAATACGCTGCCGGGTCGCCGCAGTGCACGGCAACCGGAGCGACCAGCGCGACAGGAGCCTACAACTCCTCGAAAGAAGGTGGAGGCTTTGGCGCCAACGCGCGTTGGACGCTGGCTGACAAACATGTTGTTTTTGGTTTGCATGGCTTCGGCGGGAGTGGCATCGGCCGATATGGGGCATCGGGGCTTTCCGATCTTTCGATCAACGCCAACGGAACGGTGCATTTGATCAAAGGTCTGCAGGGCTTGGCGACTTTGGAATGGCACGGCAAGAAACTGGACGTGTACGCTTACACGGGAGCGGAGTACGCTGCCCGGACTTACGACTATGATCCTCTCGGAAACAGCGGGAAAGGACAGTTCGTCGGATACGGAGCACCAACCTTCCTTAATTACGGTTGCTACTCGGAGACGGCACCATCCGGCACCCCTGCGGGATTCAATCCGGGTGCGCTGGCGCATTGCACGGCAGACACGCGGGCTGTGATCGAGGGAACGGCCGGGTTCTGGTACCGCTTCTACAATGGCCCGAAGGGCAGGTTCCAGTTCGGCTCACAGTATTCCTATGTGAGTCGGCAAACCTGGACCGGCGCCAACTCCGCCCTCACGCCCGGAGCACTGGGGCCACAGGGACTGGACGGAATGGTCTTCACTTCGTTCCGCTACTACTTGCCGTAGGTTGGAGCTGCCGCAAGCCTCGATACTCTATTGATCGAGGCGAAGGGTGGTTGCAGGAGAAATTTCAAGCTCCCGTGCGGATCGTTTCCGCCCGGGAGCTTTTCTCAGTTGCGGCGCGCAGAAACGGCGTCGATTCCATTTGCAAGCGTAAGGATCGCGTCAGCGTCAAAGCCAGGTGGATATCAGCAGCTTGGGTGCAGCGGGGCGGGATGGCGTTTCTGTGGCGCATCACGGTCGTTCTGCGGGACTTTTCTGCGCTCCACACCAGGGAAAGTTGTATAGGAGGCGCAGCGAGGATCGGCTTGCAGCGAACCGCAGATGCCCGGCCTGGCTGGGGATGACAAACCCGGGAGAGTTGTTGAGGAGTCTACTCCATCTCGAATGCCAGCCATTGAAATCCGCCGGTGCGCTCGACTTGGAGCACTACTGGCTCACGCGGTTTGATCTGGCTGAGTGCCGCACGCAGCGACGTCAGAGAGTCGACCGGTGTCTGGTTTACGCTGTGAATGACGTCTCCCGTTTCCAATCCGGTTGCTGAACTCATGAAATCCGCTACTCGAGCGACGACGACAACGCCGGATGGATTGCGCAGCGGACCAACCATGGTGCGCAACTCATCGGTCAGATCGAGCGCTAGTATTCCCAAGCGGTTCACGACGTTCTCAGGCGAACTGGCCAGGGTGGAGAGCGCGTCCATGGAATCCTTCATCTCGAGCGCAGCGATATGGAGAGTCTTGCGTTCAGTGCCACGAAGAATTTCCAGTTTGAGCGGCTGATCGAGAGGATGCAGATACAGAGCGGCGGTGAAGGCGGGTAGGGTCGCGATAAGGCGGCCATCCGCGCTGATCACTATATCTCCTATTTTCAAGCCGCCGGCATCGGCAGGGCCGCCGGGGGTTACGTCGTCGATGACAACGCCCCAATTTCGCGACAGTCCCAAGCCTTTGGCCATGGTTTCGGTGATGGTTTGGGCTCCGGCTTTGACTTCGATGCGATGCACGTGTCCATACTTACGCAGGCTCTCATAGACGAAACTGACGATGCGCGCGGGGATGGCGAAACCCAAGCCTTCACTGCCACCAGCTTCGGAGAGAATAAAGGTGTTGATGCCGATGACGTAGCCGTCGGTGTCGACCAGCGGACCTCCGCTGTTGCCGGGGTTGATGGGTGCGTCGGTTTGAATGTAGACGAGTGGACGGTTGGGATCGGGCTGGCGCGCGACGGAACTTACTACGCCCATGGTTACAGAGTTTTCCAAGCCTTCGGGGCTGCCCATAGCAAAGACTAACTGGCCTTGATGAACCGGGCGGCGACCGCCCAGAGAAAGCGTGGGCAATCCAGTTTGCTCGATTTTGAGGAGAGCGAGGTCCGTCTCCTTGTGCAGTCCGACGAGCCTCGCTTCCACGATGCGCTGCTTGCCGGCGGGAGCTATCTCGTCGGGATAAGTCACGGACTGGGTCGGGAGAGCGATATGAATGCGTTGTGCTCCCTCGACGACATGGGCGTTAGTCATGATGTAGCCGTCGGGATCGACGATGACTCCGGAGCCGATGACATGCTCGCGGGTGATGACGGCGGTTTGACCGCGACTACTCTCTTCGAGAGCTCCGTAGCTGGTAACGAGAACCTGAACCACCGCTGGCGAAATTCGGGCGGTAAGTTGCTCGATGGCGAGGTTGAGTTGCTGCATCACGAGCGGGGGTTCGGCAGGGCGCGTGCCCATGGCGCGCGCCCTGTCGGTGATATCGGCTTTGTTCTTAAGGGTGTCTTTGTCGGCAGAGTTCGCGTTTTCGGTACCGGAGGCGGGCGGGGATTGAGGCGGGGTTGGTTGGCAAAAAGCGGCTCCGGAAAATAAAAGGAAGCACGCGACGGCAACCACGAAAATGGAGGAATCGACCTTCGAATGGAAGGCTGGGAAGAGCATAGCCATACACTCCTCAGTGCAACATCAGTTAGCCAACAGCGTTATGACCCACACAAGATTACGCCGAGATGGAGTCAACGCCAGCGGTTATTAGATTCAGGATGTCAAGTGTGGCGTCTGGTTATTTTTCTTCATCCGTAAGCCTGGTACTCGGTCCAAAAATCGGGCCAGGCGAGGCGTGGACTGCCGCAGACAAAAATGTCGGGATGGTCTTGGCTCTCCTCGTTTTTGATTCCGTAAGGATTGCCATTGTGTCCGGCAAGGTGGCAGGAGGTGAATGCCTTGTCGGCGGCTTCACGGGAGAAACCGATTACGATCAGTGTTGAGGGGGGAGGCACTGGATATCCGCGAAGCCAGGCCGAGTTGGTCATGCTGATGGGCGGAGGCAGATGGTAGGCCGGGCCCAAGATCTCGATTGCGCCCTGCTCGCCATAGTTTCCGGTGACCACGCCTGCGTTGGCGCGCTGCTCGGGGGGCAGGGAATCGCGAATGCCGGCGACGGCCTTGACCAACTCATTCCAGCCGAACTCCTCACGCAGGTCGCCGTTATTTTCGAGGGCGAAGTTCCTGAGCGGACCGCTGGATGCGAGGGGAAGAATCAGTGCACCGATGTACAACGCACACGCGGCGAGGCCGGTGAAGAACACGGCTTCGACGGTTCGTCGCATGGGGCGGGATAGAGAGGCAACCCAGCGTTCTGCGGCGGTTGCGCCCATGGCCAGCAACATTGGATAGGCAGCGGCCAGATAATAACTGCGTCCTTTGCCAAAGAAGAAGAGGGCGAAGGGAATCAGGTACATCCACGCCAACAGACGATAACGGCGGTCGCGCAAGAAGCAGAGCAAGCCGGTGATCCACAAGGGCGTGGCGAACAAGTTGACGCAGACACGAAACTGATTGCGCACAAAACCATCGGCACGGCCCTCGCCTACATCGCGAACGTGAATATGCCTGAGAAAGTGAAGCGAGATGAAATCATGACGCACCTGCCACACAAGGTTTGGGAGAAAGATGAAGAGGGCGAGCGCGCTCCCGGCCCAGAACCAGGGATTCTTGAAAAAACGGCGTTCGCGGGTGAGGAGCAAGCCTCCCAGGATGCCAGCTACGAAGAAACACATGGTGTACTTGGTGAGCAGGCCAACCCCGACGGTGGCGCCGATGGCCAGCCACCAACGCGGATTCCCGGTTTTCAGCAGGCGAATCGTGAACCAGGCAATCAATGTCCACCACAAGTAATCGAACGAGGAGTATTGAAATTCGGTGCCTTCAAACAGGGGCAGCGGCGAGAGCGCGACAGTCAGGGCGGCGGTAAGTTGGGCGAGTCGCCCGCCGCCCAGTTCACGGGCCATTAGTCCGGTGACAACGATAGCCGCCGATTGCGTGATGACGGAGAAGAGGCGCAATCCGACGAGCGAGACACCGAAGATTCGAAGTGCAATATGTTCCAGAAACGGGGTTACTGGAGGATAGGGAACGAATCCCCAGTCAAGATGGCGCGCATCGCTTAAAACCTGCAGTTCGTCGCGATGAAACCCGTAACGATTGTTGGTGAGGATGTGAAGGAGGGCCACCAAGGCAGCGATGAGCAGCAAGAGCAGCGTGTCGGCCCGGCGGCCGGCGTCGATTTGCTCCACATTGTGCTCGGGGTTCGCGGATGTCATTGTCAATGTGTCCGGGGCAGGGCGTCCGTCAAGTTTTCTCATGGCTCGACCCAAGAGCGGACCGCTCAAACGGTTGCAACTGCGTTCGTTGCCAGAGGATAACAGAGGATGATTGTCCGGCGGTAAAGATGAGGCGGGGATTGCGGAATCGGGCTTTGAGTTTCATTGACTTGGCGACGACCTGCACGTTAAGATTCGCTTCCGCAATGATCGGCCAAACCATATCGCACTACCGGATCGTCGACAAACTCGGTGGTGGCGGGATGGGCGTGGTCTACAAGGCCGAAGACACCGACCTGGGCCGTTTTGTTGCGCTCAAATTTCTGCCGGAAGACGTGTCGCGGGACCCGCAGACGCTGGAGAGGTTTCGCAGGGAGGCTCGCGCCGCCTCGGCGCTGAATCATCCCAATATCTGTACCATTCACGAGATTGGAAAGAGTGGTGAGCAGACGTTCATCGCGATGGAGTATCTGGATGGCGTGACGCTGAAACACCGCATCGAGAATCAACCGCTGCGCCTGGACATGATCTGCGATCTGGGAACGCAAATCGCGGACGGCCTCGATGCGGCGCACTCGAAGGGCATCGTGCACCGCGACATCAAGCCGGCTAACATTTTTGTGACCAATCGCGGCGCGGTAAAAATCCTGGATTTCGGGCTGGCGAAAGTGAACGCTTACTCCGCGCCCAGCGATTCCAATACTCAGCCGACCGCTGCCAGCGACCTGAACCTGACCGGGCCGGGAATGGCGATGGGCACGGTGGCCTACATGTCGCCAGAGCAGGCGCGCGGCGAACCGCTGGACACCCGCACCGATCTTTTTTCTTTCGGCGTCGTGTTGTATGAGATGGCGACGGGGCGGCAACCCTTTACGGGCAACACGTCAGCGGTGATCTTCAACCAGATTCTGGAGCGCCAACCGGCAAAGCCTTCCACGCTGAATCCGCAGGTGCCGGCGCGTCTGGAAGAGATCATAGAGAAAACGCTGGAGAAAGAGCGCGACCTGCGGTGCCAGACCGCGGCAGAATTGCGAGGCGACTTAAAAAGACTGAAGCGGGACAAGGAGTCGGGACGGGTTGCCACGGAGGCGGGAAAGACGTCTCCTTCTGTTCCTCCATCTTCCAGTCCTCCATCGGAGCCCACTTCTCGAAAAGCGCGAGAAGTGGAGCATCCCAGTTTTGTTGCGAAGCCCACCGCCGAACCGCATTATACTTCCGCGCGGAGAAGTGGGCCACCCGCCTACATAGGCATAGCGGTTCCAAAAAAAAACGCAAGAACGAACCAACTATATAACCCGATCATTACTGAACTTGCGATCCAACAGGTCTATCAAGTAGTAGAGACCAAGACCTTCGATCATGGTGACAGGAATCCAGGCAAGGATTCCGACCGTCTCGATATTTCGTATCACCCTTGCGAAAATAAACCAAATAAGTCCTATGTGTACGACAGAGCAGCCTACGAAAGGAACCCAAAACGAAATGCGGTTCCATCTGGATCGAAAAACGGCAGCAAGGCCCCAGATGAGCGCAAGCGTGCCAACAAACGCCGCATCCCACTTCTGCGCCACATGCAGCTTGTATAGTACAATCCCAGCGACGCCACCAACAATGTACACGGCCGCTGAGCTTTTGCGGCTCACATCGGATTTAGCGGGTTTTACCACCCCATGCACGACCCGAAGCTTAGACCTGCTGTGGCCACGCTCAATCCTATCCCCGCCTTACCCGCAACATCCCCTATCGCCCCCATAACTTTCCCTGCTGTCCCACCCAGCAAAAACGATCCCGCCTCCCCCGTTTTCTCAGCGAGGTCCAATGCGTTTCCCGGATCCAGAAGCGGTTGCATACTTGGAATCGATGCGGCGTCGACAATATCGCCGATTGCACTAAACCCCGTCAAATCCTTGGCAAGACGTCCAGTGGCACCAGCCCCGCAGTCACTTGCCTTATCCCAAAAAGGCGTGGGACCGATCGATCCAAGTGGACCTCCTCGCCGTGCCATGTCGACCAGCTTAATGACGTCCACGGTTTGTCCTACCTGTTGCGGGTATCCAAGCCCAACGAAGAACAGCTGATTGTAAGTAGTAACCGTCGTGTGGTACGCATCCGTGGTTGTCTGAAAACCGTTTTGATCTGTCATCGTTCCTTCGAGGGCGACGTCGTTTGAGTTCGTATAGAGTGTTACATGGCTTACGGTCCCATCCACCCAATAACCGCCATTATTGCCACACTCTCCCGAGTCGCTGTTTGTATCAATCCCGGCGGCGTTGCCGTTCTGATCCCGATCCACATCTGTGCCGGCATTATTCAGGTACACGCAGTCAAAGCCGTTGGGGTCGATGTTACTGAGCGGGTTGTTGAGGACGTAGGCATATCTGTTCCAGGACTGTGGATTGGAAGGATCGGCAGCCCCAAAGCCAGCCGGGTCCGGCGAAATCCACCGGCCCTCGCTCGCACTGTATTCCCGGTAGAGAAAATCATAGAGCCCAGAAACCGTGTCCTGCTGCTGCCCAGTGAAAGACGGATAGGGCGTGTTTAAGATCGCGTAGCTCTCCCCGAACGGCGCATAGGCGAGGTCACCATATTCGTGCTCGGCCATGTTCGATTCTAGCCGAGCGCTGCCTTGCCAGTCATAGTGGCGGAAGCGAACCGTACTGTTCGTATAGGTTGCCTGCTCGCCTCCAGGCAGCGGCAGAAAAACATTTACGGCCGTCTGTTTATTCATCAGCGCCAGTAAATGCACCCTGCCCTACATGCGAGAAGAAGATGTTGCGTTTCGATTGGGGCAGGTTCTCAAGGACATCTATCTCTCGGAAGGCATCGCCTCCCGAATTGTGGGATCGTTGAACGCCAATCTAGACCGGTCGGAGCGGGAGCGAAAAACCAATCTGCTGGTTCTCCAGCAACGTCTAGCCACGATCCGCTCCCGGATGGATCAAATCTACGAAGACAAACTCGACGGCAAGATCGATCCAGGGTTTTGGGATCGCAAACAGTCTGAATACCGAGAGCAGGAACGAGCGGTGCAGGTCCAGATCGCCGTAACGAGCGCGGCAGTAACGCACACACATGCGCTGACTGCGAAAAGAATTTTTGAACTCGCTACGAACGCTTATTCTCTTTATCTTACGAGGAATTCGACCGAGCAAGGTCAATTGCTCAAATCCGTGCTTTTGAACTGCCCGACGGATGGCGTAAGTCTCTGGCCGGTCTATAGAAAGCCGTTCGATCTGATCTTCGAACGCGCGAAAAGTGAAGATTGGTCGGGGCGCGCGGATTTGAACCGCGGACCCCCTGCGCCCAAGGCAGGTGCGCTACCAGGCTGCGCTACGCCCCGACATTGTCTGAACTTAGAGGAGATTCGATTATAAACGATCGGGCGCGGGTGACCTTCGCGATACTACCGAAAGGTGGAATGCCACGGCGAGTCGTTCTCAGGCTATAATTTTCGTCGGAAGTCATGCTCAGTTCACGGTACGCATTGGTGACGTATGTCCGGAACCCAGTCGGCGAGTTTGTGACGCAACTGCGCCAGGAATTGCACCCCAAGCTGGCGCACATGGCGGCGCACCTGACGATCCTGCCGCCGCGAGAATTGATCGGGAGCGAGGCCGCGGCACTGGAGTTTGTGGAAGAGACCTGCAGCCACGTGGTCCCCTTCACTGTCGAACTGGGAGACGTGGAGACTTTCTTGCCGACCACGCCGACGGTGTTTATCCAGGTGAAGCGGGCTGCTTACCGGGTACGCGAACTGCACGATCAGCTCTGCGGCCACGGGCTGGATTGCGATGAGAACTGGCCCTATATTCCTCATCTCACGATTATGAAGACGGAGACGGATGAGCAGGCGCGGGTGGCCTGTGCGGTGGCGCGTGAGCGGTGGGCGAAGTTTCCGGGCCAACGCGACGTCGAGGTCGAGGAATTGATGTTTGTGCGGGAAAATGGCGGCAAGTGGGAGGACCTCGCGCTGGTGCCGCTGGGCCGGGGCCAATTGTCGTCGAAGTAGTGAACTAACGAGAATTTAAACTTGGTCCGCGCCCAATTTCGCGGGATGCATCTCGGCCTTCCTGTAATTACCCCGAAAAACCAGCAACGGAGGGCCAATTTCCGGTACCCCGTGGGCCATGTACCTTCCGCCCGTTGCCAAGCCTAGCGAACCGATTACCATGGAATGAACGGGCTGCCATGCATGCGCCGGATCCCAGGCTGCGGGCTTGATCGGAAGATGGACGTAAGTTCGATCGGAAGAGCAACTATGCAAATCGGGGTTTATGGATCCGGCTACCTCGCCACAGTCACATCCGCCTGTCTCGCTGATTTTGGCACACCGGTTTGCTGCTGTCATGCTGACAGCTCACACCTGATCGATGTGGCCAAGGGCAACATATCGTTCTTCGAAAAAAATCTGCAGGAAGTGATTCGGCGCAATGTGCGTTCGGGGCGGCTGGTGTATTCCTGCGACCCGGAGGAATTGGCGCGCAAGGCGCAGGTGATTTTTCTGGCAGAAGATTCGTCCGAGGGACTGGAAGAACTGACGCTCCGGCTGGCGCGGGCGGGCGGGCGATTTCAGGTGCTGTCGCTCATCACGCCGGTGCGAGTGGGTACGACGAGGCGGCTGGAAAAAGCGCTGGCTGAAAATGGGTTGAAGAGTCTGCTGGTTTGCCAGCCGATGTTTTTCACCAACGGCTGCGCGGTGGAAGACTTCAACTGGCCCGACCGCATCATTCTGGGAACCCCTTCGAGCGAAGCCGTGTCAACGGTGAAACAGATTTTTCATCCCCTGGTGATGCGAGGGGTTCCGGTGCTGGTAACGAACTACGAGACGGCGGAGCTGGCGCGCGAAGCAACGACTGCGTTCGTGGCCACGAAGATCTCGTTCATCAACGAAATTGCGGGGCTGTGCGAACACGTGAATGCGGACGCCGTCAGCCTCTCGCTGGCGCTTGGCCTGGACAAGAAGATTGCGCCGCGTTGCCTCCAGCCGGGCGCGGGCATGGGTGGGATCTTCGCTGAAAGCGATATGGAATCGATTACCGGCCTGGCACGGGAGAATAAGGTCGATTTGAAAGTGTTGAGTGCGGCGCGCGAGGTGAATCTGCAACTCGCGGACCGGCTTATGGGGAAAGTGGCGGCGGCGCTCGAAACGGTGCGTAATAAAGATGTGGGCATTCTGGGACTGGCGTTCAAGCCCAATACCAATTCCGTAGCGGGGTCGGCCTCGCTGCAACTGGCGCAGAACCTGCTGGCGGGTGGAGCGCGCGTACGGGCCTATGATCCGGTTGCGATCCCCGATGCGCGGCTGCAATTGAATGGAACGGTGAAATACTGCGAATCCGCTTACGGCGTGGCGGAGGGAGTGGATGCGCTGATCGTTGCGACTGGTTGGCCGGAGTTCCGAACGCTGGATTTTACGAAGATTCGCCATCTGGTAAGACGGCCGATTATCATCGACACCAAGAACCTGCTGGACTCGTCGCGCCTGCGCGCCATGGGATTCCAGTACCTGGGCGTTGGGCGTCCCTGAACCGGTCGACGCGAGCCGCAATCGCACCGCAATTGATATAATCAGTGTCTGCGGTGGGAATAGCTCAACTGGTAGAGCATCGGACTGTGGCTCCGACGGTTGCGGGTTCAATTCCCGTTTCCCACCCCAATCCTTCCTGCTTCGTGCGGTGTTGGCGCTTGCGCCGGCTGCGAGATAAGATCCAAAACAAATTGAAGCGGCGACGATTCGCTGCGACGGCGGCAACTGCCTGCCGTTTCAGGGAGCGAAGCCGACTCGTCCATTGGCGTTGGTAATGTTGGCTGGTTACTGCAAGTTACCAGCCTATGTTACTAGTGTTGTCAGTTGCTACGAGTAACAAGTCCGTGGCGCGAGACATATCTGCAAAGTATTTCACTTCCTATTTAGCACCCCTTCCAAGTGCTTACGGCTCCAGCGATAAAACACAACGCTCTCTGGTCATTTTCTTGCACTTCTAACGAATGCCATCATCGCCAGGAAAAACGTGGCGAAAACTAGAGTAACGAAATCAAAAGTTGTAGGAGGTTCCAAGTGCAACGTAGGCGCTTCGTCTTATCGGTGGTCATCGCGTTGTTTTTATCGACGCTAACCTGGGCGGATTCTACCCCAGTCAATATGACTTTGCTTTATGTGGGGGGCAATAACTCTGGTGGTTATTACACCTATCCGTACTATTTTTCGGTCAACGGAGGGAAGGCGACTCCGATGATGTGTGATTCGTTCGCCAACCACGTTTCCATAGGGGAAAGCTGGAGCGCGAATGTGACCGGGTTGCTTTCCGGCAAAGGCTTGTTTGGAGCGCAATATCTCGACTACAAGGCGGCTGGCCTGATTTTCATGGGCGTGACAAGCGGGCAGATCAGCGCGAACACGGGCAACTGGGCGGTGTGGAACCTTTTCGATCCGGGCGTGAGCACGGACCCGGCGGTACTGGCTCTGGAGCAGAGCGAGCTTGCGTCAGCGAAACATGCCTCGGCGAGCACATTCAGAGGCCTGGTCTTGTACACTCCGGTGGGCGCAAAGCCGGGCCAGGGGCCGCAGGAATACATTGGTTACGGACACGGTCTGTCGACTCCTGAACCGGGTACGATGATGATGCTGGGAACGGGGCTTCTGGGGATCGGCGGCATGTTCCGCCGCAAGCTGGCGCGCGCCTAGCGGTGAAGAAAGCTGGTACGGAATAAGGCGCGACCCTTGGGTCGCGCTTTTTCTTGCCCGATTGCTTAGACTACCGCTTCTTTTTCTTTAGCGGCGTAATGGGATTCCACGTAGTCGTCGAGAATCTTGATGAACTCGGCGACTATCTTGTCGCCTTTCAGGGTGGTGAAGAGGCGGCCGTCCACATAGACGGGGGCTTTCGGTTCTTCGGCGGTTCCGGGGAGCGAGATTCCGAGACTGGCGTGCTTGGATTCTCCGGGGCCGTTGACAACGCAGCCCATGACGGCGACTTTCATTTCTTCCACGCCGGTGTGAGTTTCTTTCCAGACGGGCATCTGCTCGCGCAGGTAGGTCTGTATCTGTTCGGCCATTTCCTGGAAGAAAGTACTGGTGGTGCGTCCGCAGCCGGGGCAGGCGGTGACTTGCGGGGCGAAGCTGCGAATGCCGAGCGATTGCAGAATCTGCTGGGCGACGCGGACTTCCTCGGTGCGATCGCCGCCGGGAGCAGGGGTGAGGGAGACGCGGATGGTGTCGCCGATGCCTTCCTGAAGCAGGACGGCCATGGCGGCGCTGGAGGCGACGATACCTTTGGCTCCCATGCCGGCTTCGGTGAGCCCGAGATGCAGGGGGTACGCACAGCGACTGGCAAGGATGCGGTAGACATCGATCAGATCCTGCACGCCGCTGACTTTGGCGCTGAGGATAATCTGGTTCGGACGCAGGCCGTGCTGCTCGGCGAGTTTCGCGGAGCTCAGGGCACTCACGACGATGGCTTCCATGGTGACCTCGCGGGCGTCTTTCGGCTCAGGCAAACGTGAGTTTTCGTCCATCATTCTGGTCAGAAGTGCTTGATCCAGAGATCCCCAGTTGACGCCTATGCGGACGGGCTTCTGGTGCTTGGCGGCCATTTCGACCATGGTGCGGAAGTTATCGTCGCCTTTGCGTCCGATGCTGGCGTTGCCGGGATTGATGCGGTACTTGGCGAGACCCTCGGCGCATCCGGGATACTTGGTCAAGAGGAGATGGCCGTTGTAATGGAAATCGCCGACGATGGGTGTGCGCAGGCCTTGTTTGGCGAGTCCTTCGACGATGTGCGGGATGGCTTTGGCGGCGTCGTCGTTATTGACGGTTACGCGGACTACCTCGCTGCCGGCCCTGGCGAGGGCGGCTACCTGCTTGATGGTGCCGGGAATGTCGGCGGTATCGGTATTGGTCATGGACTGCACCATGACCGGTGCATCGCTGCCTACGCGGACTCCGGCGATCGAGGCGGTGAGGGTTTTTCTACGCTGAATTTGGGCCATGTTTGAGCTCTATTTTACCATGCAGGGTCAGCCGGGACCTTTCAGTTCCTCTGCCAGAAATGGGATGAAGCGGACTCGACAGCCTGACTTTGGGCCAACTTGCAGCGCTCCTCCTGTCTCAATTTGATCATGCCGATCAGCTGGTTCGCTTCGGCTTCATCGGCGCCGTCTCCGAAGAAGACGGTTCTGGAACCGTAGTCAAACGCAATGCCGCTTGGCCTCTCGGTTTTGCCTGAGCTCGTGTCCGGCTGATACCGCAGGTTATGGATTGCCTGGAGTGAGTACTGCTTGGTGGAGAGTCCCAGCCCAAAAATCTCTCTTCGAATCTCAGCCGTCCCATTGGTCGTTTGAAATATGTCGCGGCCTCCAAGCATGCGACACAGCCAGAATGCGGCCAGGACTTCCCCGAGGGCCCAGCCGCACATCCAGAAACCTTTGGACGAGTCCAACCGACTTGGCGTCTGTGACCCGTTCCCGGCCTTATATGGAGTGCGAAAATGTCCGACTTTCGGCGTGAGAAAAGACGGATTGGATTCCCCTTTGCCAAGCAACTGCCGTGCGGTGGCGATCCCTCCCACCGTCCAAACGCACAACCAAAACGAAATCAACAACATTGCGATCGTATTCCTGGCCGCAGGAATGGAAATGCGCAGGGCGCCATCCTGCTGCGAGACCGTGGAACGCATGGGATAGGGCGAGATAGCAGGCGTCATCATTTTTGAGCCACCGTTTTCGAGGAGAGCGGCGCCTCCAAATGTGTTTACATCACAAGTCCGTATCCAGCGCAATTAGAGTTTGCCAGGAACCGACTCTAAGGTAAGGGTGGCACGTTCCAGTTAACGCGGCAG
>Ga0074044_10001037_pt1 | contig 25475 bp, 21 predicted proteins | sample BogForMeECP23OM1_FD_94443 | JGI IMG/M metagenome (GOLD analysis project Ga0074044, IMG submission 94443) | Bog forest soil microbial communities from Calvert Island, British Columbia, Canada - Bog Forest MetaG ECP23OM1 | ecosystem: Environmental > Terrestrial > Soil > Wetlands ... | reverse complement strand
TCCAGATCTCGAAAAGCGCCAAAAGGTGAACTGGCTGGGCAGCGCCACGAAGCGGTTGATCGATTTTCTGGGCAGCCTGTTCTTGCTGGCGATATTCTCGCCGGTATTTTTGGTCATCGCAGCTGCGATCAAGCTGACTTCCCGCGGGCCGGTTCTGTTCCGGCAGAAACGCATCGGCGAGCATGGAATCCCTTTCACGTTTCTGAAATTCCGGTCGATGTTCACGGATAACGATGCCAGCGAGCACAAGGAATATGTTCGTCAGTTGATTGCCGGTCAGGCGGAAAAGAAGTCTGCGAACGGCAACGGAAAGGATGTTTTCAAGTTGACCAACGATCCTCGGATAACGCCGGTGGGCAGGATTCTGCGGCGCGCAAGCCTGGACGAACTGCCGCAGCTGATCAATGTGCTGCGCGGCGAAATGTCGCTGGTCGGACCTCGCCCGCCACTGCCCTACGAAGTGGAAGCGTACGCCACGTGGCATCGCCGCCGTGTGCTGGAAGCGAAGCCGGGAATCACTGGGCTTTGGCAGGTGCATGGCCGCAGTCGCGTGGAATTCGACGACATGGTGCGGCTGGATCTGCGCTATGCGCGGAATTGCTCTCCCTGGCTCGATATGAAGATTCTGCTCCAGACTCCAAAAGCAGTGATTGGCGGCGATGGCGCTTGCTAGCCATTGTCTGTTATTTCAACCACTCCCCCTGTTGATTTTTCGTCGTCCATATGTCAACCAATTTCTCCATTCCTTCGGATCGAAAAAGGTCCTCATCAGGGTGAATTCTTATGCTTAAGTTTGGTGTAATCGGGTACGGCTATTGGGGGCCGAACATCGTTCGGAATCTCCGGAGCCTTGAAGGCTGCCAGGTCGCGGGAATCTGTGATCAGAGTCCCGCCGCCCGGAAGCGGATCCAGTCGGCAAATCCCGGGATACCGGTCTATTCCGACTATAACGAACTCTTGAAATCGCCCGACGTGGATGCGATCGCGGTGATCACGCCTGTCTGGACGCATTTCGAACTGGCCAAAGCTGCCCTAGAGAACGGCAAGCATGTGTTTGTCGAAAAACCGTTCACCAGCAATGTGGCGCAGGCCGAGGAACTTATCAATCTTGCAGAACAGAAACATCTGAAGATCATGGTTGATCACACGTTCTTGTTCACGGGCGCAGTGAAAAAAATCCGGCAGCTGCTCGACGACGGCGTGCTGGGCAAGCTCTACTACTATGACTCCACCAGAGTGAATCTAGGATTGTTTCAGCATGATTGCAATGTCATCTGGGATTTAGCGCCACACGATCTGTCGATCATGAATCACGTGACTTCCCAAGATGCCGAGGCCATCGTGGCCACCGGGCAGACTCACTTGAACGGGCATGAGGATATTGCTTTCATGACCGTATACTTCCCCGACAAAATGATCGCTCATATTAACGTCAATTGGCTTTCACCGGTAAAAGTGCGCACTACGTTGATCGGCGGCGAAAAGAAGATGTTAGTGTGGAACGATCTCGAAGCTGACGAGAAGCTGAAGGTGTACGACAAAGGCGTGGACGTAAGAAGCCAAGAAGGTGTGTATAACCTTCTGGTCAGCTACCGGTCGGGCGACATGTGGTCGCCGCAGGTTGAGCAGGTCGAAGCACTCAAGTTGGAATTGAACTACTTCGTTGAGTGCATTTCCAATGACCAGAATCCGTTTAACGACGGTATCGCGGGCTTAAAGGTTGTCAAAATGCTTGAGGCCGCGAGCGAATCCCTGACCAAACGAGGAGCGCTAGTTTACCTATGAACGAATATGTCTGTATCACTCCGGATGTGAAGCTTGGCAAGGGTGTAAGGCTCTCTAAGTTCATCAACCTGTATGGTTGTGAAGTAGGAGACGAAACCAAAATTGGCCCATTTGTTGAGATCCAGAAGAACGCAAAGGTGGGTCGTCGATGCAAGATCTCAAGTCACACATTTATCTGCGAAGGTGTGACCATTGAGGAAGGTGTGTTTGTCGGACATGGAGTCACATTTATTAACGATCGATATCCACGTGCGACGAACGAGACGGGCAGTCTGCAGACAGAACGCGACTGGCACCTAGAGCATACGCTGGTGAAGAAGGGCGCTTCTGTTGGTTCAGGAGCAACTATTCTCTCCAATCTAACAATCGGGGAGAACGCAATCGTCGGTGCAGGCAGTGTTGTGACCAGAAATGTTCCCGCAAACGCAGTCGTAGCTGGAAATCCGGCACGAATCATCCGGTATGTTAACAACGAACTAATTGATCAACTAAAGGTGACTAAATGACTGATACAAGAAAAATCGTGTTTTTGGACTTGGTGACGCAGCATGTGCAATTAGAAGACGAGCTGGTTGAGATGTTTCGAACCAGTTTGCGAACCGCCAGCTTTGTCGGCGGGCCGATGGTCGAGGGCTTCGAGCGGGAGTTCGCAAACTTTTGCGAAGCGAAGCACTGCATCGGCGTCAGCAGCGGTACGGACGCGGTGCGCTTTGCGCTTATGGCTGCTGGAGTGCGTATGGGGGATAGTGTCGTTACGGTTCCGCACACGTTCATCGCGACCACGGAAGCAATTTCGCAGGCAGGAGCAGTTCCGGAATTCGTGGATATCGACGAACAGACCTACACGATGGATCCGGAAAAGCTCCGCTATTTTCTCGAAAAGGATTGCACCCTCGACATCGCTACCGGTAGGCGAGTGTCACGAAGGACAGGGCGGCCTGTGTCCGCAGTCGTGCCCGTTCACATTTACGGCCACACGGCAGACATGGATGCGATCAATTTGCTCGCGGAAAAGTACAAGCTCGCCGTTATCGAGGACGCTTGCCAAGCGCATGGTGCCCAGTACTTTTCCCAGCGCGAAAAAACGTGGAAAAAGGCGGGCTCCCTGGGAGTTGCGGCTGCTTTCAGCTTCTACCCGGGAAAGAATTTGGGGGCTTGTGGCGAAGCTGGGGCAGTGACTACGAATGACGAGAAGATGGCGCAGACCATTCGCATGCTCCGCGACCACGGGCAAGCGAAGAAGTACTACCATTTAGTCGAAGGTTACAATGGCCGCCTCGACGCGATTCAGGCCGGCATACTCCGTACGAAGCTGGCTCATCTGGCTGATTGGAACGAAAAACGGCGGGAAGCGGCGAGCCGCTACCGCGAAGTCTTTGCCGCCGCGGGATCAGAGGAAGTCACTCTTCCCTATGAAGCTCCGTGGGCGCGGGCCGTGTATCACCTTTACGTGATACGCACCAAAAACCGCGATCAACTTCGGAGCTATCTCGCGGAAATGGGTATCGACACCGGTATTCACTACCCGATCCCGCTTCACTTGCAGGATGCATATAAGGGCCTTGGATATGGGAACGGGGATTTCCCGGTCACTGAAAGCGTCGCCAAGGAAATCGTTTCTCTGCCTATGTTCCCCACTTTAGAAGCCGAGCAGCAACGTCGTGTAGCCAGCGGAGTCATGAACTTCGTGTCCATGGCCGTAGTCTAGTCGGTTCTCCATTTCCATCAGCACCTCTTATGTGCGGCATAGCCGGATTTCTTAATCTCGATGGTCGGCCTGCGGATCGTTCTCTTCTGGAGAGAATAATCCGCATGCTCGACTACCGCGGTCCCGACGGCACGGGCACGTACACCGACGGGTCCGTTGGCTTGGCCCATAACCGGCTCAGCATCATCGACATTGCCGGCGGTCATCAACCCATGCAGTGTGATGAAGGTGCGTTCTGGATAACTTTCAATGGGGAAATCTTCAACTTCATCGAACTGCGTGACGAACTAATAAAGAAGGGTCACAGGTTTTTCACCCGATCCGACACCGAAGTCATCCTGCGGCTTTACCAGGAATACGGTCCTGACTGCGTCCAACACATGAATGGGCAGTGGGCCTTTGCGATCTGGGACACGAAAAGACGGAGAATGTTTCTTTCACGCGACCGGGTCGGTGTCAGACCACTGTTCTACACAACCGCCGGACGCAGCTTTGTCTTCGGCTCGGAGCTCAAGGCCGTACTGGCACACCCATGCGTCGATCGGGACATCGATGTACGCGCGCTTGGCCAGGTTTTTACCTACTGGTTTCCATTGGCGCCTCGCACAGTTTTCAAGAATATCCTCGAACTCCCGCCCGGTCATTCGTTGATCATCGAAGACGGGGTGGTCAACCTTCGTCGATATTGGCAGCTGGATTTTGCCGCGGCGGATGCCGCCAGCCTCGATTCTCTGAAAGATGAAAGAAGGTACGAGAGCGAATTGTGCGATCTGCTGCTCGATGCGACGCGGATCAGGCTGCGGGCTGACGTTCCGGTCGGCTCTTACCTGAGCGGCGGCTTGGACTCGTCAATCATTTCCGCTCTGGCGCAGAAGTTCGTGGGCTCTTCGCTGTGCACCTTTTCGGTCGCTTTCGAAGATCCCACACTGGATGAAAGCAGTTATCAACAAGAAGTCGTCCGGAGTTTGGGTACCAAACACCAGACGATCCGATGCTCATCCGAGGACATCGGTGAGGTCTTTCCCGATGTGGTTTGGCATTCGGAGCGGCCGATCTTGCGAACTGCGCCGGCACCTCTATTTCTGCTGTCCAAACTGGTCCGAGACGCCGGTTTCAAGGTCGTGCTGACCGGCGAGGGCTCGGACGAGTTCCTGGGCGGGTATGACATCTATAAGGAAGCAAAAATCAGGGCGTTTGTGGCGGCACAAATGGATTCAAAGCGTCGCCCTCTCTTGCTAAAGAGGCTTTATCCGTATCTTCAAGGCATTCAGAAACAGTCGCCGGCGTACCTCCAAGCTTTTTTCCACGCCACACCTGAAGATGTAGCCGGTCCATTCTTTTCGCACGTACCGCGTTGGGAGCTAACCGCACGGACGCAGGTGTTCTTTTCTCCCCTGGTACGTGAAGAATTGCAGAAGCGCGACCGCTATGCCGACCTGCAAGAACTGTTGCCAGACGGGTTTTCAAAGTGGGGAACGTTTTCTCGGGGTCAGTATCTCGAGTCAGCCTTTCTTCTGCCCAACTACCTCCTGTCCTCCCAAGGTGATCGTGTCGCTATGGCGCATTCGGTGGAGGGCAGATATCCCTTTCTTGATCACCGGATCGTGCAACTCTCGTCGAAACTCCCTCCGCGGCTCAAGATGAAGGTTTTGAATGAGAAGTATCTTCTGAAACAAGTCTTCGGGGACATGGTGCCTGCATCCGTCAGGAACCGACCGAAACAGCCCTATCGGGCTCCTGATGCAATCAGCTTTTTTGACTCCGCCACGGGAAAAGCGCGACATGCTTACGTCGAGGAACTGTTGTCTTCGGATAGTATCCGCGCTCACGGAATCTTCGATCCCGAGCCGGTACAAAAGCTGGTTGCAAAAGCCAGAGCGGGAAGAGCTTCCAGTTTTGTCGACAACGCAGCCTTGGTAGGGATTCTGTCTACGCAGCTTTTGATTGATCAATTTGTTGTTCATTTCGAGGAGAGGTCCACACATGCAGCAGCTCGAGCAGGAAGTACGCCAGTTTATAATTGATAACTTCGTATTTGAAAATGGCAACGGCGGTTTCTCCAACGAGGATTCGTTCCTCGAGACCGGCCTCGTGGATTCCATGAGCATTATGACACTCGTGGAGTTTGTGAAAGAAAAGTACGCCATATCCATAGAGGATGAGGAATTGGTTCCCGAACACTGGGACTCGGTGAGCCGGATCGCCAGTTTTGTTCAATCCAGACTCAGCCTGGTCGAGGCCTCGCAGCAAAACGTGGCCGACGGCGCATAACGAGTACTGAGCTAAACGAATTCTTGGAGGTCCAAAAGTGAAGGCAAGCGTATCTAAGTTCTCCCCGAATGTACTCGATATCGACTGCGCCAAAGTGACCGCGGCACTCGAAGAGTCAATCCGCGAGATCGTCTTTCACCGTTTGCGCAAGAAGGGCGCTGTAGTCGGCCTCTCCGGCGGCATCGACAGCAGTGTGACTGCAGCGATCTGCGGCCGGGCATTGGGAAAAGATCGGGTCTTTGGCATCATGATGCCGGAAAATGACTCTTCCGGCGATAGTCTGAACCTAGCGCGACTCCTTGCGGACGTACTTGGGATCAAGACTACGGTTGAAGACATTGGCCCTACACTCGAGGTCTTGGGCTGCTACCAACGCAGGGATGATGCGATCCGAAAAGTGATTCCAGAATATGGTCAAGGGTGGAAGAGCAAGATCGTCTTACCGAATCTCGTGGAAAGCTCGCAGTATGCAATTTTTTCGGTCGTGGCCCAGTCGCCCTCTGGCAAGATGAAGAAGGTGCGGCTCACCGCGGAAGCGTATTTGGAAGTGGTCGCCGCGACCAACTTCAAGCAGCGCATCCGGAAGACTCTCGAGTACCACCATGCGGATCGCCTATGGTACGCAGTGGCCGGGACGCCGAACCGCCAGGAATATGCCCAGGGGTTTTTCGTGAAGAATGGCGACGGCTCGGCCGATTTCAAACCGATTGCCCACCTCTATAAGACGCAGGTCTACCAGCTTGGGAGATATTTAGGAGTGCCAGAAGAGATTCTGCGTCGGCCGCCGACCACCGATACGTATTCGCTCGAACAATCGCAGGAGGAGTTCTATTTTGCTCTTCCTTTGGAAAAAATGGATCTCTGCCTCTATGGGAAGAATCATGGAGTCGCTCCCGAAGAAGTGGCCACAGCCGTCGGACTGTCTACCGAGAAGGTTCAACGTGTTTTCGCCATGATCGATTCCAAGCTGCATTCTACGCGCTATCTCCACCTTCCGCCGCAGCTCGTCGAACCAGTAGACGAAGTAACCGCAACTCACTAGCTGTCGTTCCTCCCGCCTGCGCTGGAGGCCCGCCTGAAGTCACAGTAAGAAGTGCAAGAGTCTGCATGCTTGTGTACACGTTTTACGAGAGCGAAGTGAAGCAAGACGGGATCGAGCCCCCTACTTCGTAAGGTGTTGAGCCAGGAAACAAAACTTACTGAGGGTATGACAACGTTTGTAAAGCCTCGTCTTGACCGAGCCCTGAGTGTCGGGCTGATTCACCCAATTTCGCGATTCCTGAAACTCCGTTCGCAGACGCAAATCCCCATCTTGATGTATCACGGCATCTGTGAGGCATTGGGAGAGAAGCACCCTTACTTTGAGACCAATACCTCGCCCCGGCTATTTGCCCAGCAGATGCGATTTTTATACGAAAACGGCTACCGAACTGCGGATTTGGGCAAAGCTTTAGAGACCATTAAGGCCGGGGATCAGGACAGCAAACAAGTGGTCATCACCTTCGACGATGGCTATCGTGACTTTTATACCGGCGCGTTTCCTGTCTTGGTGCAATATGGCTTCACGGCAACGATGTTCGTGGTCGCAGATTTTACGGGAGAGCAGAGAGTCTCCCGTGAAGGAAAAGAGTACATGACATGGGGGGAGGTCCGGGAAGTTCTTGCGCACGGTATTCGTATCGGTTCGCATACAGTGACCCATCCAGAACTGCAAACATTGGAAAGGGAGCAAATTAGGTTTGAAATCAGGAAATCCAAGGAAACCATCGAGGACAAGCTGGGCGACTCAGTCCAATCGTTCTCTTACCCCTATGCATTTCCTGAACAGAACAAGGGCGTTGTGGCCGTGGTAAGGGACGCGCTAGAAACGTACGGATACGAGAATGGGGTGTCCACGATCATCGGTACCGCTAGCCGCCAGTACGACAGATTCTTCCTGCCACGCCTGCCCGTAAACTCTTATGACGATCTCCGCTTTTTCCGAGCGAAGCTCGAAGGCGGCTACAACTGGTTGCATACACCACAGCGGCTTTATAAGAGCTTGGGTAAAAGAAAGTCTCCAACTAGCAAGCTCGCCGACGCGCGTTCTTATTGAGAGAGTGGACTCAATCGATTCATGGACCTCTCCATCATCATCGTTAACTGGAATTCGGCAAATTACGTGCGGGCGTGCCTCTCCTCCGTGTACCGCGAAACGCAGGGCATTGAATTTGAGGTGATTGTTGTTGATAACGCCTCTGACGACGGCTGCGAAAAGATCGTCAAGGAGGAATTTCCTCAGGCGCAGTTTATACAGAGTGGTGAAAATCTAGGCTTTGCTCGCGCGAACAATCTCGGCTTTGCCCACTCCCACGGTGACTGTCTGCTGTTCTTGAACCCTGACACTGAAATCATCGGTAATGCACTCAGCAGAATGCTGTTTCATCTTCGTGCCTATCCATCCCTGGGCGCGGTCGGGGCCCGTCTTCTCAATACAGATGGCTCGTTACAGATGAGCTGCGTTCAAGCGTTTCCAACGATCTGCAACCAGGTTTTGGACTCCGAGTTGTTGCGACGGGCATTTCCGAATTGGCGGGGATGGGGTATGCGTCCACTCTTCCAGCATTCAGATCGGCCAGCAGAGGTAGATTCCATCTCAGGCGCCTGCTTTATGGTGAAAAAAAGTGTGTTTGAGCAAGCCGGCATGTTTGGTGAACAGTACTTCATGTACTCTGACGATCTCGACCTCAGCTACAAGATCAAAGAACGAGGCTTCACGATCCACTATGTGAACGATTGTAAAGTTGTTCATCACGGGGGAAAGAGTTCCGGCAGGCAAGACGATCACTTCTCAGACCTGATGCAGAGGGAGTCGTTGGTAAGGTTTTTCCGCGTGACCAAAGGGCCGCTCTATTGCGCCTTATATCGGTGTGCGCTCGCGATCGCGGCCACACTAAGAATGACAGTTGTTGCCTTCCTCGTCGCTACCGGACGGCGCACGATCCAGGGCAAAGCCTCTGGGGCTGTGTTCGAAAAATGGTCGACAATTTTCCGTTGGGCCATTGGGTTGGAACATTACAGCAGAACGATTGAGAAGACGCAGTCTGCGCTCTGAGCCCGATACCCGAAACCCGGTATTTCTTGCGAAACTGACATGACCCAAACTCAAGCCCGCCATGCGCCACGATACGCCATGGTGACACCCGTGTACAACGAAGGCAAATACATCGCCGCGATGATTGACTCGGTGTGTGAGCAAACAATTCAGCCTGCTAAGTGGGTAATTGTCGACGACGGGTCGTCCGATAATACTGCAGAGATTGCGGCTGCCTATGCTCGCCGTTGCCTTTTTATAGAACTTATCCGGAGGCCAAAACGGGAGGAGAGGTTGCCCGGTGGCGAAAGGGCGATCCAGCAGGCGCTGGGCCGGCTGGACTTAGCAGACTATGACTTTCTCGCGCGCTTCGATGCGGATCTGATCTTTGAGCCTGACTACATGGAACGGGTTGTCGGCGAGTTTGAACGTGATCCCCGTCTGGGCATTGCTGGCGGTGGCCTTTACGTCGAGAAGGGCGGCCAGATGGAACTCGAACTTGGACCGGTCTATCACGTACGCGGGGCGGTCAAGATGTACCGACGGCAGTGCTTCGAACAAATTGGCGGTCTCACATCCCAAATCGGCTGGGACACAATCGACGAAGTGTACGCCTGGATCCACGGCTGGACGACAAGAAGCTTCTTTGAGTATCGTGTCATTCACTGCCGCCCCACTGGTTTCGGGTTGCGCGCAAGCCGAATCTTCTTTGAGAGAGGGAAGGCCGAGTACTTCAGTTGGAGCAGTCCTTTATTCGTGCTGATCAAGACCGTCAAGATCGCGCTGAGAGACTTTGCGCCCATTAAAGCACTTAGTTTCTTGGCGGGCTTCGTTTGCAGTTATCTGACCCAGGCACGAAGGATCCAGGACCCTCTATTCGTGAAAACTCGCCGAGATCAGCAATGGAGCAGAATAGCTTCGATTCTGAGACTTGGCAGTAAAGGGCCGGTCCATTTACCCGCTTCAGGGGAAGTGTCCCAGTATTTGAAAACGCCCACGACGTCAGAATGATCGAAATGAAGACCAAGTGGTTGAAATCGGCATGCTGGGTCGCAGCTCTAGCGTGTGTGGCTCCTCCGATTTGCTTCGGAGGGGACATAGTATTTCTCAGTAACGGCGGAGAGCAGCAGCCAGAAAAGCAGCAACTGGAACTGGTCGCTCGTTTCTATGGCCTCGGCCTCAAGGCCATTCCTGTCCAATCCAAGAGCGACGTTACAACTCTGTTAAACGAGCTAAAGAGGCCGGATACGCTTGCTGTTGTTGCCACTGCCGAGATTCTTTCTGCCTTGCCCAGGAATCCCGTATTCTCTAACCTCAAGCGCGCGACTGATAAAAATGTTCCACTGCTCATTGTCGATATCACGCCAAGAACGGACACTGAGGAATTACGGGCCTGGTCAAATAGCGCCGTCTCAGGCTGCACCACTCTATCGCCCGATCTCTGGAGGCGTTCTTATACGGTCGGATCTGACCGTGCAGTGACGGGTGAGCTATCGGGCGAGGAGCTTCCATCGGTATCGGTTGCCAGTTGCAGCTTCTCAATAAACCAGGATGGCGCGGCTGTGTCCGTTCTATCAATGTCAGAGAAGAGTAATGCAGCACCGGTTTTCGTCAAGACCGGGGGACGCTCGTCGGAAGTATTCTTTCTCGCCCAGATCATTCCCGCAGGGTCGGTCCTGAGTGGGAGCTACGCGAAATTGATCGGGGACTTTTCTAACCTCGCACCGCAGTTGATGTTTGTGCGCTATGCTGCGAACGATCGCGGTTGGCACAGTGTGCAACACACCGCAAACCTTACGATTGATGATCCATGGCTGACGGAACCCTATGGATACCTCAGCTATCAGGCGCTACTGGGCGAGATGGAAAAGCACAATTTCCACACAACGATTGCTTTCATCCCATGGAATTTTGACCGAAGCCAGCCCGAAGTATCCGCTTTATTCCGTGAGCACGGCGAAAGATTGTCCGTATCCCTCCACGGCAACAACCACGACCATAAAGAGTTCGATGACTACGCCACCGTTGCGCTTGACGACCAGATCGCAGACATCAAACAAGGAATCGCGAGAATGGAGAAATTTCAAGCGTTGACGCGGATTCCTTATGACAGAGTGATGATATTCCCGCACTCCATCGCTCCAGAAAATACCCTCGCTGTCCTCAAAAGGTACGACTTTCTAGCTACTGTAAACTCGGATGATGTCCCAATCGGAGCTCAACTACCAGACGACGCTCTGTTTGCGCTTCGAGCATTCACGTTGAAGTTCGGCAATTTTCCAAGCTTGCGGCGGTATTCGGTTGAAATCCCCCTGCCTCACGTGGTATTAGCCATCAATTCCTTTCTCGACAATCCACTTTTGTTCTATGGCCACGAAGCACTCTTTGAGCGAGGAATCGGTGCATTCGACGAGACAGCAGATGCCGTGAATCATATTGAGCCAGCTACGCAATGGTGCAGTCTTGGGTGCGTTGCGCAGCATCTTTACCTGATCAGATTGCGGGCTGACGGCAATTTTGATGCGAAGGTTTTCGGCACTGACTTTACACTGGAGAACAGATCCGGCCAGGTAAAGTTCTTTTTTGTGCAGAAGGACGAGAACTCAGTGCCAAAGATACGATCCTTGACCGTGGACGGGCAGGAACAAACTTTCAATACGACTGATAACCAGTTGACTTTGAAAGTATCCGTGCCTCCAAGAACGTCTCGTCACGTTCACATTGCGTATGAGAACGATCTTGACTTGGCTAAAGTCGATACTTCCAAGGACAGCATACGCGTTTCACTCCTACGCAAGGCATCAGACTTCCGCGACAATACCCTGCCGAAGTATCGATGGGGGCGCTCGCTAACACGCTTTTATTATCGTCACGAGTTCTCTTCCCTTGAATTTGAACTGGAAAAATGGTGGCTGTCCATTCTCGTGCTCACGTTTTCAGTGATTGGCTTCTTTTTCTTACGGAGAAGGACAGTTATAGGGGAAAACCGACGGGCCTGTAAGGTGGGGCGGCCACAGGACCTTGATAGATGACTCTCGTCCTGATCATCGATTGTATTGTCGTTCTACTTCTGTGTTCCACGGCGCTTACCAAGGGGTTCGAGCGAACGCTACCTTTGGCTGCGTTCCTGATTATTCTATTTCCCTTCGAGTCGCAGATTATTCTGCCCGGGTTCTTTGTTCTCACGACGCAACGGATAATCGTCGTCACCCTCGCGGGCCTTTATCTCTTCGTGGGCAGGAGGAATCAAACGCGAGAGCTGCCGCTCAAATATCTGGTGCTCCTCTTGATGGCATGGATGCTGGTGTCGACGGCGAATTCGGTAGTCTTCATCATCAGTTTAAAGGCGGTTCTTTCGCAGTTCTTTGACTTCTTTGTTATCTACTACATCTTCGCTAAGAGCGTCTCAAAATCCGAAACCGTCCACCAGATTCTCTTCGGCTTCGTGCTCGGGATGTTCGTCTGTTCAGTGTTTGGATTCCTGGAAGCTTATTGGAACTGGAGCGTCATTAACCTGTTTCCAGCCGCGGCCCATACATTTTCCAACCTTCCCGGAGCGGCGGACCGCAGTGACAGGGTGCAATCCTCTTTCGGACACGCCATCCTGTTCGGTGGGGCGCTGGCAATGGCAATCCCGATGGCGTTCTACCTCGTGATGCAAGCCAAGACATCGGCACGGAAGATATTTCTCTGGAGTGCGATCCTGCTCATGTTCGTCAATCTGTTCAAGACGACAAGTCGGGGGCCATGGATCGCTGCAATCATGTCAGTTACGCTGAGTCTGCTGGGTGGGGGCAGGAAGATGCGGCGCTACCTTGCGGTTATCGGCTTGCTCGTCACACTCACGCTGGTTGCGAGGCCCGGTGTGTGGGAAACAATCCGCAATCTTTACGGTGAGACCCTGGATTCTGAAACCGCCCAGGGGGCTTCTTACGAATGGCGGTATGCGTTGTACCACGTCGCTTTCCAGCACCTGAACAACGATCTCGGCCGGGCAATTTGGGGCTACGGGCCGGAGTCGTTCCTGTACCTGGGGTGGAAGGGCGAGTTCCAGGGCGCGGTCGTGCCCTTCGAAAGCTGCGACAGCTCGGTAGCTGAATTGATGATTGAAACTGGTTATCTCGGCTTTTTCATAGTGGTGATCCTCTTTTTTGCCGCGGTCCTTTTTGGACTAAAGAGTTATTTCAAGATGCCGAGGCCCTCCAATTCTCTTTGTCTTGTCCTGCTTGCAAGCCTTCTGGCGTTTTATTTCTTGATGACAAATGTTGCGATATTAGGGTGGGGCCAGCAGTCCTACATGTTGTGGATCGTGCTGGCACTGACCATGACTTATCCTGGTCTCGTGAAGCGCGGGGTTCGTCGGCTACAACCAACGCCTGAATCGAATGCCTCCCCAGCATTAGTTCCGCTAACGACCAATGCGTTACGGGCGTAAAGTCAATAGGTGAGGGTATTAGGTTGCCAGGAACCAATCTGTGATTCGAAGCAAGGTTGCACCAGCAATCGACATTCTGCTTTCGCCAGCAGTGCTGCTCTCGGCAATAACGCTCAAGTTCGTACGGCGAATGGGCGTTAATATCATGCCGGTGTCACGAAAGATATTGTCGCGTGTGGGTGTCTTCCCAATTGAGGACCACTACTACGAACCACTGTTTAATGCGGCGCACCTGAATTCGGATTTTGACAAGCCCCGAGAACTGCCAGCGGTCGACTGGAATGCGGAAACTCAACTACAACTTCTCCATGACCTTGCCCCGTTTGCAACGGAGGTTCCCAGGCTGCCGAATACAGCATTCTCTGGAGCGGACGCTGAGTATTGGTATTGCGTAATTCGGTTCCTGAAACCTCGCAGGATTATAGAGGTGGGCTCAGGCTATTCCACCCGAATTGCAATAAATGCGTTGGCGGCGAACGGGTCCGGATGTACTCATGTCTGCATCGAGCCTTACGAACAGCCGTGGCTTGAGAAAAGCGGCGCAACCGTAGTCAGAAAACGGCTCGAAGACGTCGATAAATCGGTGTTCCGCGAATTACAATCGGGCGACATACTGTTCATTGATTCTTCTCACATCATTCGTCCACAAGGAGATGTGCTAACCGAAGTACTGGAGATCCTCCCTTTGCTGGCACCTGGTGTAGTAGTTCACTTCCATGATATTTTTTCTCCGCGTCACTATCACTATAAGTGGGTGGCGGAGGAAGTCAGGTTCTGGAACGAACAATACCTCTTGGAAGCATTTCTCAGCGATAACGCGCAGTGGGAGATCCTTGGCGCGTTGAATTATGTGAAGCACGAATACTATGACGCACTCAAGCGTGTCTGTCATAGCCTAACGGCAAATCAGGAACCGGGCTCATTTTACATTCGCAGGAAGTCTTAGCGAGTCATCACGTAAAGAACAGGCACAAAGTTAATGAACATGTCCAGCGTAGATACAGTGTCAAACGTAACGGCGGAGGCGTGCCGTCAAGTGCTGGAACAGGGCGATGGCGTGCAGATACGTGTGGTGCGTGACGTTGACGAACTTGCAAGGCTGCGCGAGATCTGGGACGGATGGACGTGGCATCCCAACTCCGATCCTGATTCCTATCTGGCGGTGTTGAAGGCGATGCCAAGTGGTGTCGAACCTCTGGTCTTTGTTCTCTATCGAAAGGGCGCTCCTCAAGCAATGCTGGTAAGCCGAGTGGAAAATGGCAACCTTAGTCTGAGACTTGGGTACAAAGACTTGCTAAAGATCAAAGTGCGCAAATTGGTTTGCATCTATGGGGGCCTCCTGGGTGACGCTTCGTCCGAGAACTGTAAAGCTCTGATGATCTCAGTGAACGACTTTTTGCGCCGAGGTGAAGCGGACCTTGCTTTTTTTAACAGCCTCCGCACCGATTCCCCGCTGTATGTAGCAGCCACGAAGTTGCAGAGTTTCTATGTGCGCGACCATATGCCGGTCTTTGAACTGCATCGGAGTATGGAGCTGCCAAAGACTGATAACGAGGCGAATCGTAGGCTGTCGGCGAAGAGTCGCAAGGAATGGCGGAAACTCATGAAGGATTTTCCCGACCAGGTTGTGATTCGTTGTTTCCGAAAACCAGAGGAACTCGACGATATGTTTCGCGACGTGGAAGAAGTTGCGAAGAAAACGTACCAGCGAGGACTAGGAGTGGGATTCGGGGATACACCGCTTATGCGAGGTCGTTTGGGTCTCGAAGCAGAGAGGGGTTGGCTTCGTGCTTACGTTCTATACCTCGCAGGTCGGCCATGTGCATTTTGGGTGGGCAAGCTCTACAACGAGACGTTTCATAGCGATTCGATGGGTTACGATTCCGAGTACCGCAAGTACTCGCCAGGCATGTTCGTTGTGATGAGCGTTATCGAAGGCTTCTGCAACCCGATGAACAACGATGCAGTAAGGGTTGTAGATTTCGGGCTGGGAGACGCGGAGTACAAGCGCGATCTCGGGAACTCGGAGTGGCGAGAAGCTTCTTTGTACCTTTTCGCTCCCACCGTTGGCGGCCTTGGTCTGAACCTTTTCCGAACACCAGCGGCCTTGGCAAATCGGCTTGCCAAGGAATATCTGGATAAAGCCAGTTTGCTGCTGAAGGCGAAGCGGATCTGGCGAAATCAGCTGAGACAGCAAGCTAGTTCGTAGGCAAGCGTATGGCGACTGGATCGAGCAAGTGCAGCTAACATGCTTTTTTACAATGAGTTCCATCGAATTGGCCGAATTCACCACGGCCACATGCACTAATGTCATCTAGACTGTCTAAGACCGGGCGTGCGATAAGAGATTGTCGCGTTCGCTGTTTAGGGCGATGCGGCAAAACTCTCGTCCCCGGAGAAGGAAATGAAAGAAAGGCTGCTCATCGTTCTATTCTGCTTCGCTGCTTTGCTTTCCAGTCGCGCGTCTACGTCGGGTTGTGATGGCGCTGGCAACTGCTATGTCCGATCAGGGGCCTCCGGTAGTGGGAACGGATCAAGTTGGACAAATGCCTACAACGGATTTGGCAACAACGCCGGGCAAATCAACCCCTCTTCGATGAGTCGCGGTACTACTTACTGGGTAGCAGCCGGCAGTTACGGCAGCCCTAATTTCAGCACCGCAGATAGCGGTACTGCCGTGATCACCGTCCAGGCTGCGACCACATCGAGCCATGGCCCGGCAAGTGACTGGTCTAGCTCCTATGCGGGTCAAGTGATATTTGGAGCGGACACCTCCATCAGTAGTGATTACTGGACATTCAACGGGCAAGCTTGGCCCTGCACGGATAGCGTAATCGCCTGCGGCACGACCGGATACAATGTCTATTTTCATAACACAACAGACGGTTCAACCACCGGAGCGGCACTGATTCTCTCGGGCGGAACGCCAGCCAACCCGCAAACCGGCATCATCCTAACGTATGTCGAGGTGCAAGGGATCAACAACGGCAAAAGCGACGACGTCGGTCTGGAGGTTCAGTGTTCTACCAGTAACTTCTACTTAGGCTATTCTTATGTGCATGATGTCGGCGTCGATCTGTTCTCCAACCAGTATACGTGCAGTGGACAGAATTACAGCGGCACGGGGTACATCCACGAGCACGATTTTTATGCTCACAACCATCGCGGCGATTCTGCTGCACACGCTCAGGCCATCGCCACCGGAGCGCAGGACCTTGTCGTCCGCTACAGCGAGTTCTACGACATTACATCCAGCGGCGGCATTACTGATCCTTTTCCCGGCGTGGTGACACTCCAAAACTGGGCTATCTATGGCAACGTTTTCTACTGGGACACGGGCGAAACGGCTGGCGTTGGCGATGGCATGGTGGGTCTCTTCGGCGAGAATATGACCGGCACGGTTTACATCGTGAATAATACCCTGGCTTACGTCAACAATGCAGACTGTCCTAACGGAGTCTGTAATTCCCCAGCACTGTTCCTGTGCGGCAAATCGGGGTGCGGCAGTGGGGGAAGCGCGACAGGTTATATTGAAAACAATCTCTGGTGGAACCCGGATCAAGGGCAAGGCGAGATGCTTGACTCAGGTTCAGCATGGAATCCAACGGTTGATTATAACCAATGCTACTGTCCTTCCGGAGGATGCTCTTACTCTGGACTTTTTACCACACAAGGCTCTCACGATCTGCAGACCAACACCGGCAATCCATTTGTCAACTTTGACGGAGTAAGCAATTTCAATGTCGCTTTGGTTGCCGACACGAGTGCTGGAGTCGCAGTCACAAACTGGCATACGGAACCAAGTTGGGGATGTACACCAGGCAAGAACTGTATGGACATTGACGGATTCGGCGTGACGCGAAGCGCGAATGGAACGATTGATCGGGGAGCATTGCAAATTGGATCTGCACTTAATCCACCCACAAACCTCAGTGCCGCGGTACATTGACGCGCCGGCGGGGAAGAACGAGTTCGCGGCAGGGTGGACCGTTGGACATTTCTAAGAAACTAGTCCTAGTTCTTTTTGTTCTGATGACCTTGCCGCGTAGTCTGTGGGGCGCCTGCCACGTAGTGAGGCAGGGGGGCGCCGGTAGGGCCGACGGATCTGACTGGAACAATGCACTGCCCGATCTGCCCAGATCTCTGATTCGCGGCGATGTTTACTTTGTTGCAACAGGAACGTATGGTGCCCATCACTTCAGCGACCCGGATGACGGCAAAAAGGTGATCGAGGTTCGGGCAGTTGCCCTGAACGACCATTGCACCAATGTGGGGTGGAACCCCAGCTACCTCGGACAGAGTATTTTTCGCGCACCTGCCAAGAACGTGGGGAATATTCTGAGCTTCAGCACGGACTACTACATTGTCAACGGCGCTTATCGAAGCACTACGACCGGCCAACCTTACACGGACTGGAAAGCCGGCTATGGCTTCAAGGTGGACAACTCAAGCCAGCTCGCTTGCACCAGCGATATCGGAGGTGGGAGTCCAGGAGGCCCCACTTATGTCCATGATCTCACCCTCGAGTACATCGAGGTCGATGGATCGCATGATATTACTTCTCGGTGCACGGACGATAACGTGGCGTTTGCGGGAGGAAGTTACAATCTAACGTTTCGTTATATGTATGTTCATGATGCCGGCAACAATAACTTTGTGTTAGCGGGCAGCCACGGGCACCCTGGAGGTGGAGCAGGTTATGGCCCAGGGACCAACGATACCATCGAGTACTCATTCATTTCGTACGATTGCTGTACCAAAGGTGCTCATGGTCAGGCCTGCCAGTGCTCCGAAGGCTTGCAAACCCTGACGATAGCGCACAATATTTTTGCCGACATGGTCAGCACCGCTTACATTGCCACAGCCTCAGCGACGGGCTACAACAGCGGCAATGGACCGAACGGACCCTGGTACATCTACGGCAATATCTTTCTTGCTGACGACCCGCACCACTGTGCGGTGGGAGACGGGGTTCTGGCAATTTGGGATGCGACGTTTACCGACAGCATTTACTTCGTGAACAACACGATTGCAAATCTCGGTACGAAGTTTTGCCCTGGGCAACTCAATACTGGGTTCGGCTTCGGTTTGGGTAAAAGCACACGTCTGAAGCAAGTGTACGTCGAAAACAATCTGTGGTGGAACAGCGATGCTACCAGTGTAATTCCTACAGGAACGAAGAACTGGAACGGCGCAACGTTCGAGTCTGTGACTTGGGCCTATAACGCTTATTTCCGCAGTTCGAGTGAAGGGAGCACAAGAGACAACGATCGGCAAAAACAGATTTCTTTCGCCGATCCCTTCCTGAAGCCTTCTTTATATGACTTCCGGCTGGCAGCCCATACGAGGCCCGGAACAGACACGAATGCGTCAGTACCTGGGAATGGGATCGACTTGGAGCAAAATACGCGGGGGACCGAACACGCCTGGGATCGCGGAGCGCTTCAAAAGGCCCCGACAAAGTCAACCGGGAAATCTCAACGACAAGGGGCACAGTAAGCGCGCCACGTCAGAGCGAAGATCCGAGATGCAGCCTAGTATTTCAGTAATTATTCCGACATACAACCGCTCAGGGGTCTTGCGGTATTCAGTCGAAAGTGTTCTGAACCAGACCTATCCAGTATCTGAGGTCATCGTTGTCGATGATGGCTCGACCGATGACACTGCGGCTCTGATCGAGCGGGAGATGCGGGACAAGCCTAGCTGGCGCGAGCGCGTTCGCTACATCTATCAGTCGAACCAGGGCCAGAGCGCCGCAAACAATGCCGGCATATCGAAGGCAACCAGCGAGTGGCTTGGCTTTAATGCGAACGACGATCTTTGGTCGCCGTGGAAATTAGAATGGCAATTCCGTGTCCTCGCCAAGTACCACGACAACTGCAGACTGTGCTTCACCGACGCCTGGTTCATGAACAATCCATTCTTGAAGGCGACGTTGTTCCAGACTGCCGGGAGGCCAGACGGGCAGGCATTTGGAGTTGTCAAGGATCCGGCTCATCTAATCGCGAAGGGGCAACATCCGATCTGGATGCAAACGGTGATAGCGCGCACGGACTTGGTGCATGAAGTGGGTGGTCTGGACGAGTCGTTGAGATACAGCGAGGATCATGACTTTCTCTTCAGAATGGCCCTCGAGACCAACTTCTGTTTCGTGGGCATGCCCATGGTTCTGATCGACCGGTCCCCTGCGGAAGATCGACACGTTGGCGAATCCAGGAATTGGCATAAGGAAGAGTTCTGTCTGCGCATGGACCAACGTCGCTTTGAAAAACAGTCAGAGCTGAGTGGGAGACTATCGCCCGAGACCCGGAAGCTCGTGCGCCAAAATTTGAGCAATATCCATAGCGCCTGGGCCAGTTGGCACATCGAACGGGGTGAGTACGAGAAGGCTATAACCTCCCTTTCCGCTGCAGCGAGGCACGGCCTGACTTCAAGACTCGCCTTCAAAACGGCGCTCACGCGAGTCGCGCCCGCGTTCATGAGGCGTCTCGTGATACGCGACAGGCAAAAAGCCATCCGATACGACAGAGCGAGTTGGCGAGCCGACGAAACGTCCGGTTTAACGTGAATGGCGCTACTTAGGAAGTGCAGCAAAGTACGACACACGCAAGTTCTCACATGATAATAGACCACATCGGAATTGTGGTGCGTTCGCTGGAGGAAGGTATCCAGCAATGGGAACAGCTGTTCGGGTATAAGAAAAACTCCGACATCGTAGTGAACACTCGACAGAAAGTGAGAGTTGTATTTCTAGCTAAGAAAGAGTCTCTGACCGTCAAGCTAGTGGAACCTACGGAGCCCACTTCCCCGATTTCCGCATACGCACGCCGCGGCGGGGGACTCCATCACCTTTGTTTTCGCTGTGACAGTTTAGAACTCCAGATACCGATGCTCAAGAAAAACGGCGTGATGTTCATGGGTTCTCCCGAGCCCGGCGAAGCGTTCAACAACAATAACATCGCCTTTTTTCTCGCCAAGAACAATCTTAACGTCGAATTGATCGATACTTCAGACAAGCGGGGATGGTTGGAAGAACCAGGGGGCGGTCGACCCTAGGCATTGTCTGAGTGAGGGACCAGTCACTGTTAGTATCGATGAGCCCTCCGGTCCGCACAACCATAAAGGATAATAATGAAATTTAATAATCAAAACGTGAACGTCAGTCCGAAGGCGAAAATCGGGTCAAATGTAAGAATTGGAGACAATTCGGTCATCTATGACAACGTTGAAATCGGCGATAATTCCATCATCTGCAACGACTCGGTCATCGGAGAACCGCTGGCGGGTTATTATCGTGATCCAAATTATGTAAACCCCCCTAGCGTTATCGGGCCGAACTCCGTTATAAGAAGCCATTCAATCATCTACGCTAACTGTCGAATCGGAGCTGAATTCAATTCCGGCCATCGCGTGACCATTCGCGAGAATTGTGTAATCGGCGAGCACTGTTCTATCGGAACCTTAGCGGACCTCGAAGGGGATGTCACCATTGGTAACTATTGTCGGTTGCACAGCAATGTACATATTTCCCAAACTTCATCGATGGGAAACTTTGTATGGATGTATCCCTTCTCCGTTATGACAAATGATCCGTATCCTCCTTCGTATGACATCAAAGGCGGCTACATCGGTGATTATACTCAGGTATGTGTGCACGCCATAATACTTGCAGGAGTCCAGGTGGGAAAGAACTGCTTGATTGGAGCGAACGCGGTAGTGAACAGGAAGGTACCAGACTTTTCTCTCGCGATGGGAGATCCAATAAAGATCGTGAAAGACCTTCGAAAATACGTTGTTATGGGAAAAGGGAAGCCGTATCCATGGATGACCAGGTTTGAACGCGGCATGCCCTGGCAGGGAATCGGGTTTGAAGTGTGGGTCAGGCAACAGAGCGAGAAGAAATGATGACTCGATTTTCGCCTATTGATCCGATCAGGGGCTGTTCAGGATGAAGTCCATCTTTAGAGCGACGGCGATACTGAGCAGCAGCTCGATCATCAGTATCTTTCTTAGTCTAGTAACCGCCAAGGTTTTGGCTTTCTACCTGCAGCCGGAGGGCTACGGATACTATGGCTTACTCCAGAGCTTCATTGCGGTGTCGAGCTTAGTTGCGGGCCTGGGAATACCGACAGGAATGGTTCGCATGGGGGCCGCGGCGGCAACGCGCGGTGACTCAGACACCCTTGCCAACCTCCGCTCCGCGGCGTGGTTGCTATTCTCTGTGTTGGGCCTCGTGGCGCTGTTTTTGATTGCGGTGTTTCGCGTTAGGCTTAGCATTCTTGTTTTAGGCACACCTACTCGTGGCGTCACCATATTGTTGATGTCAGTGGCTTTGTTGTTCACCGTTGCTGCGAACATCCAAGTGGGTACGCTGAATGCGTATCATCGCGTGAACGCGTTGGCAAAATATGCTGTTACAAACACCGTTCTCGGTGCTGCAGTTAGTATTGGGGCAGTCCTGATCTGGCGGGTTGATGGCATTGCGGTTGCGATAATTGGCGGCGCCATCGTCACATTAGTTGTATCTAGTGTTTTTCTGCATCGAGAGATCCGCCCGGTAAAGGTTAGGATGTCACGCCCGGGGACCTTGAAGGCCGCTCGGTACCTAGTTCGTTTCGGCGGTCCGTATACCGCGAGTATGTTCGTCGGTACCGGCGTACAGCTCACGATTCCAATTCTCGTCCTGCATATGCTCAGCCCAGAGAGCGTCGGATACTATCGTGCAGCGGCGGGGATTTCCGTGGGTTACCTGGGATTTCTCATTACCGCGATGGGTCAAGATTACTATCCACGTCTCTCGGCCGCAGCCGACAAGCCGGCCGAACTAGTGGAACTAATCAATGCACAACATAGGCTCGTGATGCTTTTGGCCGTTCCAATGATCTTGGGAACACTGGCGTTGGTGCCGTATCTTGTTCCACTGGTATATACGCTGAAATTCAAGCCGACTGTGGAGATTCTTGAATGGCAACTGATTGGCGACGTGTTCAAGTTCGCCAGTTGGACGATGTCGTTTGCAATTGTGGCTCGCAGCGCTAGCTCGGTGTTTTTTCTGATTGAATTGACTGGGGGCATTGTTACCTTAGTGAGTACGTGGATTTCGGTACGATTGTTTGGGCTTACAGGATTAGGCATCAGTTTTTTAATAACGTACGTCGTCTACTACTTTGTCGTGTGGGCAGTGATTCGCCGTGAAATCCCTTTCGTGTGGAGCAAAAGCAATCAGAGGATGTTGATTGCTGGAATTGCTGCGGCCATGGTGGTGAGAATTCTTCCCTCTACTCGATTTGGAGGACTCCGAACTCCTGTGGCGTTGGCGTTAGCGTTAGCTGCAGGAATTCCGAGTTTGATCGTAGTTTGGCGAGAGTTTAAAGGAAAGAAGGACGTCCTTCGCGAGACGGTGCTACGTGCAGAAGAGAGTGTTGTGGAAGTTTGATCGCGGATTTGCCAGGGACGAATCCGGCCGTTCTGAATTGAAGACCGATGATGAGTACACAATTGGACCCTACCGTCACGCTAGCGGAGTGGGTTTCGGCGTCAGGCTCAAGCGATAGTTGGTCGCTGATCGCGGCAGTCAACAATGAGAGCGTGTTTCGCGGAACACTGCTCGCATCGCCGGCAATCGATTCGAAATGCCAGGTCATTGCGAAACGAGGATTCACTTCTGCAGGGCGAGCCTACAATGCTGCGCTCGCCGAAGCCAGCAACGAAATCGTTGTCTTCGCCCATCAGGATGTCTACCTTCCACAAAACTGGAGACGCAACCTCGACCACGCCCTAGGACAGCTCGCGACCACGGACCCGACTTGGGGTGTCGCAGGTGTGTTCGGCATTACACAGTCAAAAGTATGTGAACATCGAGGACATTGTTACTCTACCGGGTTGAGGGCGATTTTGGGTGCGGGGTTTTCTGCACCGATTGAGGCGCAGTCGCTGGACGAACTAGTCCTAATTGTGCGTCGCTCTTCCGGACTGTCATTCGATGATGAACTCCCAGGCTTTCATTTATATGGGACAGATATTTGCTTGCAAGCCACCTCGAAAGGAATGGGAAGCTATATCGTTCCGGCTTTTTGTATACATAACAGCACTGCTGTGAAGTATTACCCAGTCGACTTTTGGCGCGCTTATTTCTACCTCCGGCGGAAATGGTCGCGCCGGCTTCCTATCACCACGTGTTGTACCAGGATCACCAAATGGTGCCTGCCAGCCTTCAAATCGATGTTCCGAGATTGTGTAGATACTGTTTTCCGCTTGCGAAGTGTGGGGAGTCGCGTGGACGATGTCGCTGCGCTCTACCGATCATTATCTCTGAATCTCTGACGGACAGGTGCACCGCACCTTGTGACTTAGCAAAAGTCTAAATGCGAACGGCTGCAAAACTCAGCTTCTTTCTTCGGTATGGATCAATGTTCCTCGAGAATTGCTATGCGTAGTTCCATTCCGATTCAAGCTTTCATATTGGGCGCCAGCTTCGACACCGAGAATATGGGAGTCAGTGCATTGGCTGCCGGAGCCATCAAAAGCCTTCTTCATCAATTTCCTGAGGCCGAGATCTCGTTGCTGGATTACGCAAGAGAGTCCAAGGTCTACAGCGTGCGCGTGGGTCAGGTGGACGTGCAGATCCCTGTGCTTAACATGAGATTCTCGAAGAGACTTTACTTGTCCAACAATGTCGCGGTGCTGATTGCGATTGCTATCATAGCGAGGTTCATTCCGGCGAAGCGACTAAGTCAATGGGTGATCCGCAGAAACACGGTTTTGAGAAACTTATCGAACGCGGACGTATGTTTGTCCGTTGCGGGTGGCGACAGCTTCAGCGACATTTACGGTTTGGTTCGGTTGATTTACGTTTCTCTACCGCAAATACTAGTCTTACTGTTGGGCAAGCGACTGATATTGCTTCCCCAAACGCTCGGTCCATTCAACTCGAGATCGGCTAAGCTAATTGCGAACTTCATCATGACAAGGGCGTCAAGAATTTATGCTCGCGACTATCTCAGTGTAAAAGTGGCTGCACCCTGCGTCGACTCCGGGAACGGGATCGGGAAGGTTTGTTTTTGCTACGACCTGGCTTTCATTCTAGACCCGTTGCCACCCAGACATATAGATGTGGTCGGTTTACCGAATTACCAGAGTGGCCGGTCCGCTTTGGTGGGCCTGAATGTTAGTGGTCTCCTAATGATGGGCGGCTATACAAAAGGGAACATGTTCGGTTTGAAGACGAGTTACGCAAGCCTCGTTCGAGCTATGGTCGACCACATGATTTTAGAAGAGGATGCGAATGTGTTGCTCATTCCGCACGTATTCGGAACCGACGTGAACTCAGAGTCAGATCTAATTGCTTGCGAAAGGGTCTATCAAGAACTGAAGAGTGCCCATGGTGACAGAATAGGTTTTGTGAGCAGCCGTCACAATCAAAGCGAGATTAAGAAGATCATAGGGTCGTGCGACTTTTTTATTGGCGCTCGCATGCATGCCTGCATAGCTGCTCTTTCGCAGAATGTGCCTGCAATTGCCATCGCATATAGCGACAAGTTCAAAGGCGTACTGCAGACTCTTGGAGTGGATCGCTTGGTAGTCGATCCCCGCAACATGGACGAAGAGGGAGTCTTAAACGCTCTCTCCAGTGCATACCAGGAGCGCAACGCTATTCGACGGGAGTTGGAAAAAAAAATGCCCGAGGTTCAGCAGACGGTTCTGAACCTGTTCGCGTTCCTGGATCCGTCACAGGGACGGTCGGAGTCGTGGGCGGACGAGGCACTGCCGCTTCCGACTTGAGCGACACCGTAATTGTCTATCAGGTAGATCCGATCACAGCCCCCCTGGTTCGAGTTTCTAGGTAAACATTCTCAAGCACGGTGCCCCGACCCGTGGGCAGTCGTGTTGTGAGCGTCACAGGTTACAGCGGTAGGAGAATCAGCAATGAAACTTCAAAAACAGCCTTCGTGGTATGCACTCGTGTTGTTCACGCAAATGCTACTTGCCGTCGTTGCGATCGCGACGCCTGCTCAAGCCCAGGGCGGGGCCATGAGTACACCGGCTCAGGGCTCGACTCTGAGCGGCAGCAGCGTGACGTTCACTTGGACGGAGGGCGCAGGTGCGTCGGCCTACTGGCTCGATATCGGCAGCTCTGCCGGCGGGAACAATTACTACTCGTCGGGGAACCTGGGCACTGCACTAAGCACGACGGCGAACGGACT
>Ga0074044_10001036_pt1 | contig 25486 bp, 18 predicted proteins | sample BogForMeECP23OM1_FD_94443 | JGI IMG/M metagenome (GOLD analysis project Ga0074044, IMG submission 94443) | Bog forest soil microbial communities from Calvert Island, British Columbia, Canada - Bog Forest MetaG ECP23OM1 | ecosystem: Environmental > Terrestrial > Soil > Wetlands ... | reverse complement strand
CGGCTTGCCGATGGCCACAAGTCTTTCATACCCAAGGGATTAGATTGCGTCCCATGACCTTGTTCAACCCCGTTTCTAATCGCCAGACGCCTTAAGGGCATAAATCGATTAGAAACCCAGGCTCATGAGGGACTCACCTAGACTATTCGTTGATTCGCGAGTCCTTCGAGAAGCAACCTGTCCGCACCATTGTGGAGGGATTGATCAATCGCGGGTGTAAGTCAAGCCACCTTCGGGTTGACCTGCGGGGCAGAGGGGAAAACAATCGATGTCCGAGTGGGCCAGTGCTGGGGCAACCCATACCGAGTTGCGAATAGCCGTAGAGACAACACCCATGAACCGTCCGCCGATTGATCTGAGGTCTGACACGGTGACGCGGCCCACGCTGGCGATGCGCAGGGCGATGGCTGAGGCCGAGGTGGGCGATGACGTCTTCGGCGACGACCCCACGGTCCAAATGCTCGAGGCCCGCACGGCGGAGCTGCTGGGAAAAGAGGCCGCGGTTTTCGTGCCGTCGGGAACGATGGCCAACCAGATCGCCGTGGGCGTGCACACCCGCCCGGGAGACGAGCTGCTGTGTGCGACAACCTCTCATGTCTATGTCTGGGAGGCCGGGGGCATCGCGCGGCTTTCGGGCGTGACCGCACGGACCTTCGAGGGGGACTGCGGGCTGCTTTCCCTCGATGACATCAAGGACACCGTCCGCCCGGACGACATCCATTACGTCCGGACCCGGCTGGTCTGGCTGGAGATCACGCATAATCGCGGCGGGGGCCGGATCCATCCCATCGAAGGCATTGCGGCGATCCGCCACTGGGCGCGCGAGAACCGCCTGGCGATGCACCTTGACGGGGCCCGGCTGATGAACGCCGTGGTGGCCACCGGCCGCCCGGCGCGGGAATGGGCACAGCACTTCGATACCGTCTCGATCTGCTTCTCGAAAGGTCTGGGGGCACCGATCGGCTCGGCACTGGCGGGGTCCGCCGAGGCCATCCGGCATGCCCGCAAGCTGCGCAAGGTCTTCGGCGGCGGGATGCGGCAGTCCGGAATCGTCGCGGCGGGAGCGCTCTACGCTCTGGAGAACCACGTCGAGCGCCTGGCCGAGGACCACGCCGGGGCCCAAGTGCTCGCCGCGGCGTTCCAGAATACCGAGGGCTTCGCGCTCGACTCGGGACCAGTCGAGACCAACCTTGTCTGGGTGCGCGTTGACCCCGCGTTGGGATCGGCGGCGGAGGTCGTCGCTTATCTCAGGTCGCGGGGAATCCTCGTCGCCGCGCTGGGCTCTCAGGTGATCCGGGCGTGCACTCACCTCGATCTGACGTGCCAGGACATCGAGTACGCCGCCAGCGTCATCCGTCAGGTCGAGCCGGCCATGATCACGGCCGTAACACTTGTGTACTGACCGCTCCACCCAATCTCGCACACAACTGGTCGCCTGAACATAGTGTCCATACCCGCACGGCGTGGAGATTGCCGTTGTCGGTTTTGCCAATTTTGTCTAAAGTCCGCCCCGAGTCGGCGCGAGAACCGCTTCGGCATCGGACGAACGGTCCGGGCCTGGCGAACTTCACCGAGTGGCTGTTCATGGAAGAGCAGTGTGAGGATGAAGCGCTTGGCCGCAGCATTCGCCGTGATTGCCATTCTGACCTCCATTTCGGGATGTGGGCTTGGCCCGCGCAATTTCCGCAAGATCACTCATCCCGCTCCGCTGGTACGGGCTCGCGCCATGAGCCTGGGTTACGGACAGCCCGATTCGGTGGTGCTTCCGGCCCTGCTCGAGCGGCTGAATGACACCGACGTGGTGGTCCGGCTGGCCGCACACGAGGAGCTGAAACAGCGAACCGGGCGTGATTTTGGCTATCTTCCCTGGGGCAGCAGCGAAGAACGCTCCAGGGCGATCAGCCGCTGGCAATCGTGGCTGGCGGGAGGGCCATCCGGGCGGGGCCCGGCGCCGGCGCAGCCGAGGAAGAGCTTGCCCAGGCCCTCGCCGCAGGGCCGCTAGGGCGGTGAACCAGGGAGAACTCAGGCCATGGCCATGAGCACCAGCGTGACAGCCCCGAGCTTGCCGTTCTGGCTCGCCCCCATCGGCTGGGTGGGCAAGAGCGTCATTGGCGTGCTGTCCTATCTGGGCGGCGTGGCCGCGCTCATGATGTCGGCCGCCGTCTCGTTGATCACATTTCACCGCGACGACGACCTACCTGGCTTCTGGACGGTGCTCAAGGAGGAGTTGTGGTGGCTGCTGCTGATGGGTGCGCCGCTGGTCGGGCTGGTGCACGTAGCCATGGGCTCGTTCCTGTCGATGCAAGCCTATTTCGGAAGCACGTTCCTCGACGGCACGGGTGCGGTCGTCGGCGTGGGTCTACTGCGGAACCTGGCCACGCTCATGACCGGGCTCACGGTCTCGGGCTTGATTGCCTGCCGTCTGATCTCGGGACGCCTGGGTTTGGGTCAGGGCCCGGCGGCGAGCGCGGGCCCGGCGACCGAAATTCGTTTTTCCGCCGCTGCGAACCCTCCGGGTGCGATCAGTGACGAGCCCCAGCAGCTTCCCGCACCTGGCCGGCTGGCGGCGCCGCGAATGATGGCCACGGCGCTGGCCTCGATGCTGCTTGCGCTCTGGGGGTTCGCCGTGGGAACCGTTGTCGGTTGGCAAGCCGCCGGCTCGCTCATGGGACTGCCGTCAGACATGTATTTTCTTATGTTTTACCGGATGATCTGGTTTCGCGACGTCGTCGGCATGATCGTCAAGGGCCTTCTGTTCGGTCTTGTTCCGGCGACGATCTGCTGCTTCGAGGCGCTGCGCGCGGCCAGGCTCTCCGATGGCGAGAGCTCCGGCGGGACGGCGTCCGGAGATTGCACTGCGCCCTCGGACCTGGCGGCGCCCATCGTGCGCGCTGCCTGCTTGTCGATGATGTCGATCCTGCTGCTGAACATGACCTGGTTCATGCTGGTGTATCACGCGGTCCCGGTTTACGGGCCCTCGCTGCTCCAGCCGCCAACGCCCTGATCGAGGACCGGGCTCGTGCAAGATCATCCCGGGGAGGGAACCCCATAATGAGTGCTCGAACTTCAGTACGGGACGTGACGGTTGGGCTCGTCGTCATCGCGGCCCTGGCGGGATTGCTCGCCCTGATGAGCCTGGCCAGTGATGGCCCCGGCTTCCTCGCGGCCCAGAAGACCATCGACGTGGTCTTCCGCGACGGCCAGGGCATTCGGGTCGGCAGCCCGGTGCGCGTGGCTGGCCTGGACGCGGGAAATGTCGTCGACCTGGACCTGGTGGAGGTGGAGGGCACCCTCCGGGCGCGAGTGCGCATTTCCTTGCCAGCCAATCTGGTCAAGAAGATGCGCCAGGACGTCAAGGTCAGCATCACTCAGGGCCTCACCGGAATGAGCCACGTGAACATCGTCGCGACCGGCAAGTCGGCCGTGACCCTTGTGCCCGGTCAGTCGATCCAGGGTGTCGAGAGCTCGTTCTTCGACCCGATCATCGAGCAGGTCGGGCTCGGGCCGGTCGAGCGAAGCGACTTGAGCCACACCATTACCGAGGTCAGGCAGACGGTGGATTCGATCGGGCCCAGACTGCGGCAGATGCTGACGGCGTTCCAGGAAACCTCGGGCAACCTGAAGGACATGAGCGATGCCATCCGCCCCGCCGTCGAATCGACCATCGGCCACGTGGAGGACCTGTCGCGGAGGATCAGCGCCAGCGCTCCGAAGATCGAGGCCACCCTGGCCCGCCTCGAGGCGATCACCCAGCAGGCCGACCTGATCTTGGGCGAGAACCGCGAGAACGTCCGCTCGAGCCTCGCCTCGGTTCGCGACCTGACCTTCTCGCTCAACGACGTGGTGGCCAAGGACCGCGTCAAGGTGGAGAAACTGCTCGAAGGTCTGGACATGACCCGCGCCCGGGCCGATCGCGTGCTTTACCAGGCGGACGTCATCGCCGGACAGGGCATTCAGATCGTGGCCCGAAGCCGGGCCGAGATCGAGCGATCGGTGACCAACGTCCGCGATGCGACCGACTGGGGCAACAAGCTCGTCCAAAAGATCTACACCAACCCGTTCGTCCTCAGTCCATTCTACAAGCCCTCGAACGACGACCTGCGCGTCCAGGCTGTTTACGACACTGCCCAGATCTTCACCAAGGGAGCCCAGGAATTGAATGATGCCATCAAGACACTCGAGAGCGTGCAAGCACAGGTGAAAACACCCGAACAACAGCAGGAAGTCCTTCAACTCCAGCAGAAGGCACTGGCTCTGACGGAACGGCTTGGACAGACCTCGGCTCTCCTGGCCGAAGGACTGAAACGGCCAGTCGATACGACTAGACGAAGACGCTAGGGACTCGGCGCCGAGCTGGCCGGCAGATTTTCAGGGTTTTGATTCAATTCCCACGCAGCTCGCGTCGATAAAGAAATCAGGGACGTCCACAACCGGACGTCATGGCGTGGACGGAGACCGGAGTCAGGAGATCCGACTGTCGTCAGCCGGCTCACTATCTCGCGTAGGCTCCGAGGATTGTCAATCGAGCAACACCCGGAACTGCCGTGGGTGGAGCCATCGGTCAGAGCACCATTTTGGGAGGCCCAATGGAAATTTTCGGTGCAGGGGGAACACAAGGCCCTCAACCCATTTACCCGCGACTGACCGCATTCAGCGTGGATGCCGGTCAGACTGTACATGCGGGCGCCCCGCGCGATCATGTCGAGATCTCTCCCCTGGGACAGATGCTCGACGGCATCAGCCAGTTGCCGGAGATCCGCCACGAGAAAGTGGAGGAGATTCGTCGCCAGATCGCAGCCGGAAGTTACGAAACACCTGAAAAGCTCGAACTCGCTCTTGACCGGATGCTGGACGAGATGATGGGCAGGTGACCGACCGCCAGTTCTAGCGACGCGATCCAAACCGAGACAACGATCTGGCCGGCGCCGGGGCACCCCTTCTGGGTTTCCCTGACGCCGGTCAATTGACTTTTTGTCAATCGCGAGTGGCGAGTGAGCACCGACCGGGAACCAATTGCCATCTGCCATCTGCCATACGACGCCTTGAAAACGATCGCCCGGCGGGGGACCTTCTTGGCAGTGACCCCGGTTTGCGGAAGAATACGGTCGTGCTTGGGACCATGAATGGTCATCTCCGCGAGCCACACACTGAGACGCTTTCGGCGCGCGGGCCTCAGCTCGCTTCGGCCCCTGGGGCCCGGCGATTCTCACTCCGAGGAGGCCAAGGACGTGGACCCGCTGCCCGCAACCGCTTCCAATTCCCCTGCAACATCCACGGCGGATCGGCCGGCGGTTGCGGATCCAGCTCCGAGCCCGATCGCGACCATAACTCTGACCCCGGACGAGGAGGTCCTGGTCCAGGCCCTGATCAAGCGCGGACTCGTCACTTCCGACCAGGTTCACTCGGCCCAGCAGTATGGATTGGAGCACCAGCGCGACCTCCGGCAGTCGATCCTCGAGCTCAACCTGATCTCGCCGGAATTGCTCAACGAGCTTGCCTTCGAGCGGCTTACGGCCATGGCCCAAGACGTTCCGGAAAAAGAGGTTCCGGCCAAACCCCACGCGCCGGTGCCGGTGCACACGGTGCCGCTCTTGCCGAATCGCACCCAGCATCACCGCGACGTGCGCAAGGAACTGCAAGAGACCACCTTGACCGCCCCTTTGCCGCAGGTCGTCGGCCAGATCCTGGAACGCGCCATCGACTGTCGCGCCACCGACATCCACTTTGATTCCCAGGAGACCGGGCTGAGAGTGCGCTATCGCATTGACGGCCAGCTCCAGGACATTCTCTTCGTCGAGCCGTCCATGGCCACGGCCATGCTCAGCCGGCTCAAGGTGATGGCCAGCCTGAACATCGTCGAGCGCCGCCACTCCCAGGACGGACGGATCTCGATCATGCATCACAACAAGCCGCGCGACCTCCGCGTGGCCACCTTCCCGACGATCTACGGCGAGAAGATCGTGATCCGGATCCACGAAGTGCTGACCGCCGTCGCCGGCTTTGCTCACCTGGGCATGAGCCAAGAACAGGCCGAGGTTATCGATCGCCTGATCGCCCAGCCCTATGGCGCCGTGCTCGTGGCCGGCCCGGTCGGCGCGGGCAAAACATCGACCCTGTACAACTGCCTGGAACGGATCAACTCGCCGCTCCGGAACGTGATGACCATCGAGGATCCGATCGAGCACCGGATCCCCGGCGTGAATCAAACCCAGGTCAACAGCCAGGGAGACATGGGCTTCAGCGAGGGCCTGAGGGCCATGCTTCGCCAGGACCCGGACGTCGTCATGATCGGCGAGATTCGCGACGAGGAGACTGCGCGGATCGGCATCCGCGCCGCTCTCACCGGGGTCCTCGTCTTCAGCACCCTGCACGGGTCTGACGCGCCCAGCACCATCAGCAACCTCTATAACTTCGGCATCCCCGGCTACCAGCTCTCCAGCAGCCTGCTGGCAATCGCGTCACAGCGCCTGGTCCGCAAGATTTGCCCGTATTGCCGGGTCACCTTCGCGGCCGATGAAAAAGTCTTGCTCGGTCTCGAACTCGATCCGGACGAGCATCGCGACCTCCGGCTGCATCGCGGCCTGGGCTGCCCGGCCTGCTTCCAGACCGGCTACATGGGCCGCACGGGCATCTTCGAGATCATGATGGTGGGCGAGGAGTTGCGTGATCTCATCTTCCAACAAATTCCCAAGGACGTCCTCCGCCGCGTCGCGGTTGACCTGGGAATGCGAACGTTGAAGCAAAGTGCGGTCGATAAGATTCTGGACGGTACGACGACGGTCGAAGAGGTTTACCGCGTCGTCTCGTTCTGAAACCGGGATCAAGGAGTGCTCGGAGGGGAAAAACCGTCCGTTCCGAGGAACCCCGGACCAAGTCGAAGCGAACCGGCAAGGAGGTCGGCGATGCGCGGCGTATTCTCGAGAGTTGGTGGCGCCCTCGTGGTGCCAGGATTGCTGGTCCTTGCGTTCCACGCGGGATCAGCCCGGGCCGACGATTCCAGTTTCTTCGGCCGGCTGTTCCGGCTGGGCGGAAGCTCATCATCATCGTCGTCATCGGCGACGTCATCGGCAAACTCGACCAGCGCGGGCCAGTCCGGGTTTCCGGGAAGCCAGGCACCCTCGTCAGCCTTCGGCGACATCGGTACCGGGGGCTCGTTCTTTCCTTCCGGCAGTGCGGCGTCCCGCACACCGAATCCGACCCCGGCCGTCGGACCGGTCTCGTCGGAAGGGCCGTCCACCCCGGATCTTTCACGCTCACAGGATGGCCAGCCCCGGCTCAGTCCGCGGCCGCGCGTCAGCACCGCGGTCACGACCGCCGACCCGCTCTTGACCCGCATGGCCTTGGGCCGGTCGAATGATGGCAGCCAGTTCGGCATGTTGCTGCAGGTCTTCACCGACGGCACCGTGATCGACTCGGAAGGAGTCCACCGGCTCAGTGCTTCCGAACTCCGGCCGCTTGTCGAGGCGACCCAGAATAGTGAGCTGTCGCGCGTTCGAGGCCACTGCGGCACGCCCTCCAACGATTTCATCGAGTACGTTCATATCGTCATCTTCGAGCGCCGGATGGGCCGCCTTCAGGCCCACTCGTTCTCGTACGCCGGCAATCCTCAAGGCTGCGACAACGGCATCCGCTACTTGCACACCGCGCTGGAAAACCTCCAGGCCAAGCTCAGCCGCCAGCCAGCCGCAACCGCGGCCACGGGCGCCCTCGGCTCCCCGCCGGTGTTGGCCCCGGTCCCGGCTGCTACGTCCCTCCAGCCCGCCACGCGCTCGATTTCGACCTCGACCTCGACCACAAGCCCGGTCAACGGGCCCGCGATCGCCCCGCCGCTGCCAGACCCCTCCGCCGGTCCGGGTCCCGGTTCGTCCACCGGCAGCGTCATCACCCTGACGCCAATCACTCCGCGTTGACCATGGTAACCGGCGACAGGATTGCGGTGGTCACGGGGGCCGGCTCCGGGATCGGCAGGGCCACTGCGCTTGCTCTGCTGGATGAGGGATACTCGGTCGTGCTGGCCGGGCGGCGGCGTGAGGCCCTTGAGCAGACTGCCGCCCTCGCACGAGCAGGGGCAAGATCGCTGGTCGTGCCGGCTGATATCAGCGACCCGACGTCTGTCAGCGCGCTCTTCGCTGCGACGAGAGTCGCCTTCGGCCGCCTCGATCTGCTCTTCAACAACGCCGGCACAGGCGCTCCGGCGGTCTCGCTGGAAGACCTCCCGTTCGATCAGTGGCTGCGGGTTGTGGACGTGAACCTGACTGGTACGTTTCTCTGCGCTCAGGCAGCCTTCCGCCTCATGAAGGACCAGGAGCCGCCAGGCGGCCTGATCATCAACAACGGATCGATCTCGGCCTATTCACGCCGGCCAAATTCCGCACCGTACACGGCGACGAAGCACGCGATCACCGGGCTCACGAAAGCCACGGCTCTGGACGGACGAAAGTACGACATCGCTTGCGGGCAGATCGACATCGGCAACGCCGGCACCGAGATGACCGCACGCATGAAGGAAGGCGTGCTCCAGGCCAGTGGCGAGATCGCACCCGAACCAACCATCGACGTCATCCACGTGGCGCGCGGTGATTTGCATGGCGCGCCTCCCCCTGGACGCCGATGTCCTTTTCCTCACGGTCATTGCCACCAAGATGCCGCTTGTGGGACGAGGCTGAGAGCCATCGATCGATGAAGCCGGAGGGTAAGCCACGGGCTGTAGCATGAAGAACACCTTGAGCTCTTGTCTGCATCGAGGTGCCTCGATTAACTAAGCCCAGCCATCCACCGTGTGCCTCCGGGTTCTGAAGGCGGTTGAAAACAATAAGCGGGACATGATGCCCGGCAGAAACCTGAACGAGGCTTCCCTTACAGACCGATCTCGCTAATACACGAATTAAGAATAGTGGCCAAGTATCTCTTGCTTTATCCGAGAATGGCGTTTATTATAGTATTCGAATGGATTATCGGGTCAGGTAAGGCAACCGTTCGACGTGGTCGACGTTCGATTGCCGACCGCCATGTTTGGCTACGCAGCCAATTCCTCTAGGTCGAGGCTAGAAGACGACTCATAAGATGGGGAAGAGGCGCCTCACAGGCGGGAAGGAAACAGAATTACGAGGTGCAGGCCGAGTCAGGGAAGAAATCGCCACCCCGACTGGCCTGGTGCGGTAGGGACTCGGCCGCGGCAACGAGATCAGGTTCATCCCCGATGATCAGCCGCTGATGAGCATGCCCCATGTCGGTCAAGGGTGAGCACCGTGCCACGCTGCACGCGTCCGGCACTTTCAATTCATCGTCAGATGAGGCAGGGTTTATGCGCTGAGAAAGCGGGGGATGATTTTCTGCGCACTCACACAAGAAGACCGGGCATTGATCGAAGGACCGGTTCCGCCCATCCAGGAAGAGAATCTCGATTGCCCTGGAAGATCCCGGACCACACACGACATGATTCCTGAGTCCAGTATCTCAACGTAAATACTTGGCCCTACCAGGTTTAGCCAGCCCCCCTTGAGAGCGGGAAGCACGATCGTTAGGACTCGACCGGCCTCCGGCTGGGCGAGACTTGCTCGCCAGTTCCCGCGCAATCAAACCCGCAATCCAGGACGCAAGTCCAGCCGGATGACTGTGCATGTTCAAGGGAGAAATCCATGGGTCTCCCACGGGATCGCTGCGGCAAGACAGAGTGTGAACCGCATCGAAGTCTCTCAACCCCGCAAGTACGGTGTCCGGCTGACGCGCGGAGCGGCACATTTGAAGGCTGGAGATCAACGGCCGCCAATGGCACCTCCGAGGGCGATCGCTCGACGTTGCCGACTCGAGCCGGAATTGCCGTGACCTCCATCGCACTCGCCTTACTCTTCGTGTCGTTGCTGGGAACCAGTAACACCGTTCTTCTCTTCTGCCTGATCGTGGCCCTCGGCATTGGCTGGCGCATCCGCCACGCCGGCCTGCTACTGGTCGCGACGGTCGCGGTGACCGCGAACACCGTCGTCCTACCCTCTGTCCTCATGTCCTCCTCGTCTGGCGCTCTCAAGTGGACCTGGCTTCTCATCTGGTGCTTGGAAGGTCTGCTCATCAACTGGCTGCTGATTCAGCTCTACAAGGATCTGAATGATCGATCCTCCTCAGGGGATCTCCCCCCCTCAACGTCCGGCCTCAGCCCAGCCGAAGAGTCGATCCTGCATTTGTTGATTGAATCATCGAGTCAGAGCCATGAACGGTTACGCTTGATGGTCGAGAGCATCGGTGAATACGCCATCGTCATGCTCACTCCCGAGGGGAGGGTTGCGAGCTGGAACGTCGGAGCAGAGAGAATTCTCGGTTATCGGGCCGAGGAAATACTGGGACGGAACCATGCGGCGTTCTACGTTCCCGCGGACATCCTCCTCCGGGTTCCCGAGCGCCACATCGAGCTGAGCAAGACAGAAGGGACATTCGAGGCCGAGGGTTGGCGTCGACGGAAGGATGATACCCGGCTCTGGGCTCATGTTGGCGTGTCCCCGATGCGTAGCTCCTCGGGGAGTCTGCTCGGATTCGCGGCCGTCATTCGAGACATGACCGAGAGGAGGCGAGCTGAGGAGTCGCTTCGCCAGGCACGCGACGACCTGGAAGCTCGCGTCCGAGATCGAACCGCGGAACTCGCCGCAACCAACGATGCGTTACACGCAGAGATGGACGAGCGAATCCAGGCACAGGGAGTTCTTCAGCAGCAGTCCCTGCTCTTACAGTCGATTCTGGACAGCATCGGGGACGCCGTTATTGTCGCCGAGGGTGATGGAAAGCCCCTGACTTTCAACGCTGCGGCTCGTGCTCTGTTTGGAATCGGCCACGACTCACTGACCCTCGCACAGTGGCTGGACCTCAAGATTCTCCAGATCGCGAATCCCGAGGAGACACCCGGTACGATCTCGATGGGCAGAAGACCCTTGACCCTGGCTCTTCACGGGGAACAAGTCGACGATCTCGAGCTCATCGTCAGACCACCCGGATCGGAAAGGGTCAGGTGGTTGCTGGTAAACGCCCGTGCGCTTCAGCATCCGATCGGTGGAAGCAGGGGGGTTGTCGTCGCATTCCGCGACATCACCGAACGCCGAGGATATGCTGAGGAGTTGCGCGCCGCAAAGGAAGTCGCGGAGGCAGCGAGCCGCGCCAAGGATCAGTTTCTGGCCATCTTGAGCCACGAACTGCGGACACCGCTCACCCCCATCTTGCTCGCCACTTCCGATCTTCTGGAACAGGACGATGTAAGAGCGGAAGTCCGATCCACCCTCGCGATGATCCACCGCAACGCCAAGCTGGAGGCCCGATTGATCGACGATCTGCTCGATATCACTCGCGTCACGACGGGGCGATTGACCTTGTCGCTCGCGTGCGTCGACGTCCATCGAGTGATCCAGCACGCGGCCGAGGTCTGCCGTGCCGAGATCACGGACTCTCAACTCGTGCTCAATCTCCAGTTGTCTGCATCCGGGCACTGCGTGAGCGGTGATCCCGCCCGGTTGCAGCAGGTCTTCTGGAATCTCATCAAGAACGCCGCGAAGTTCACGCCCCCCGGTGGGATCATCACGATCCGAACCTGGAATTCCTCAGGGCAGGAAGGGGGAGACATTCATCTCCTGGCAGAGGTGTCCGACACCGGCATCGGAATCGATGCCGATCGCCTGCCCCGAATCTTCAATGCGTTTGAACAAAAAGCCCCCGAACAGCAGCGGCGCTATGGTGGATTGGGTCTGGGACTGGCGATCAGCCGCTCAGTCATCGAAGCGCACGGCGGTCGCCTGACCGCCTCCAGCGCCGGCGAAAACCGCGGCGCGACGCTGACCATCGAGTTCATGACCCTCTCCGGCCCTTGCTCGAACATCGTCACGAGCGACGGCCCACGAGCCAGTCTCAAAGGCACTTCCGGAGCACAAGGACTCACCATTCTCCTGATCGATGATAACCGCGACACCCTGAACTACGTGGCCTCCTTGCTCCAACAGCGCGGCCACCAGGTCAACCCGGCGTACAACTTCCGCACCGCGAGAAAACTGGCTGAAGCGAACACCTACGATCTGGTCATCAGCGATATCGAACTGCCCGATGGGAGCGGGCTGGATCTCATGCGCGAGCTTACGATCAGGCGACCCACACCGGGAATCGCCTTGAGCGGGTTCGGCGCAGCCGACGATGTGGCCATGAGCCTCCGGGCCGGCTTCGCCGAGCACCTCACCAAACCCATCGACCTTCGCAATCTTGAGGAGGCCATTCGAAGGGTGGCCAAAACGAGCGCTCTTGATCATCGCGAAGTGAAGAACGAACCGCCGCCGCTCGAGGTCACGGCGACGAAGCCTTGCTACGCTGGCGTGGGCAGCCCGTCGAGCCCTGCCGAATCGCGTCGTCACAACGGTAACTTTTCTCAAGAGATCGGGAGGTGAAACTGGATCGAGCAGTGACATCGCCGAGCAGCAATCGCATTGGCGTAGAGGCAACGGGGCCTCGCTGATGATCGTTGAATGATCATTCTCAGTGCCCATTCTTTTCCAGGAGTCCGTTGAAGGGAGCTCACCATGACTGGTGATAGAGTACGAAGCCGTCTCTTTCATCGCGCACCAGGGTCGAAATCGAAAGCCGTCCGTCCCCGCTTGGAGGAACTAGAAGATCGGTTCCTGCTTTATGCAACCACGGGAAACCAGTGGGCCAAGCCCAACCTGGTCACTATCAGCTTCATGCCCGACGGCACGAGCATCGGGGGCGTTCCCAGCAATCTTCAGGCAACGCTCAACGCGCACTTCCCCACCGCGGCCTGGGAAGCGCAAATCGTCGATGCGGCGGCGGTCTGGGAGGAGGTGGCCAATGTCAACTTCTCGCTGGTCTCCGACAACGGATCACCCGTGGGTGTTTCCGGCAACCAGCAAGACGACCCGCGCTTCGGCGACATCCGCATTGGCGGCTATGCCATGTCGAGCAGCATCCTGGCGTTTGCTTACCTTCCACCCCCGGCGAACGGCGGAACCGACGCCGGCGACATATTCTTCAACACCACGCAGTTGTGGCAGATCAACGGAACGACTTATGACCTGATGACGGTTGCCATCCACGAACTCGGGCATGCGCTCGGCATGGGTCACAGTACTGACACCGCGGCGGCCATGTACCCGGCCTACATCACCACCAAGCAGGCCGTGGACGCCGATGACATCAGTGGCATCCGATCGATCTACAATGCCCGCCAGCCGGACGTTTTCAACGTCAATGCCTCCAACGATTCGCCCCGCTCGGCCGCTGACATCTCCTCCTACATCGGCACCAACGGGCAGCTCACGATTTCGGGGCTGGACTTGACCCCGCCCGTCACGATCGGCACCAACGATATCGAGTGGTACAAGATCACTGTTCCCGCCTCGACGACCGGGACGATGGTCGTCCGGATGCAGTCCACCGGCCTCAGCCTGCTGTCCCCGAGCCTCGCCGTCTTCAACTCGGCGGGAAACACGATTCTCGCGCAACAGATTTCCTCCAACCTGGGCGACACGGTCAAGGTCGCGATCAAGAATGTGTCTCCCGGCCAGGTTTACGATATCCGGTGCCAGGGCTCGACGACGGGGGCTTCGGGCTTCGGCTCCTATGGACTCCAGGTGAATTTCGGCTCGCTCACCCAGCCCCCGATCCCGTCGCCCAACACCACCGTGGCCCAAGCGCCGGACAAGGGTGGCGGCACGATGAGCGAGAGCAGCGGCGGCAAAGTCGTACCTGGCCTCGGGAGTGCTGGTGAAGTCATCACGGTGGGCAGTGTCACAGGTCTGGGCGACCCCATGATGGTCAACGAGAGCGCCGAACGCCAACTGGACAGGGGAACTGCCAAGAACCTTGCGCCCTGGACTCCCGTGAGGCGGCCGCACCATCGCATCACCGCTTGCCTCCCCACTTTCGGACCCGATCAAACCAGCCAGAACGTGATAACGACACTGGGTTTCTTCTCTGACGACAACGACCACAATGCGTTCTTACCGACTCTGACCCTGCCCAAGAACCGGAGGACCGAGGCGATGCATTACGAGACCGTCGATCGCGCGCTGGACGGCTGGAGCTTCAACCCCCAGATCTGAGGGCTCACGTGCCGGTGCGTTCTCCAGAACGCTCGCGCCAGAATGCCGAAGGCGCCCGGACCACGTTAAGTCCTTGCTGGGGAGGGTGGCTCCAATCGATCCGCGACGCGCCGACCGACCGGTTTCCCTCGCACCGCGCATCGCCCCGAGACCGGTTCGGGAGCCACTCCGATGTTTGATACCCCGTGCTCCGCGCGTCACGCCAGGACGAGGCATTTCCCGCGGTTTGACTCGCTGGAAGGCCGCATCGCCCTTTCGGGTGATGGAAGCCCGGGCGATGCTCCCCCGTCTGCTCCTCTTGATAGCACGGCGGCGGACGTCGGTCCGCAGACGGAGCAGGGCCCCTTGTCTGTCGGCCTCATCGACCCGGCCCCAAACTCGGTGCTCACCGCTTCCCCGACGTCGCTCCTCCTCGAATTCAATCGTCCGATCTTTCCCGACACCGTGGACAATGATGTCGTGGTCGTCCAGACAGACGCCGACGGCAACCCGACCTCATACACGAGCCCTGATTCGCTGACCGTGGACCAATCGGCGACACGGCTCTCCGCCTCCCTCACCCAGACACTTGCACCGGGCCACTACCAGGTGTGGATCCTGGGCAGTTCGGCCATCACGGATCTCGATGGGAACTACCTCACCAACGGCTCCACCAATCTTGTCGTGGGCCAGTTCGATGTTGCTGCTCCCGGGGTCCGTCTGGCCGACGCGGTTGATCTCGCGAATCCCGGGTCGACCCCAGAGGAAGTCCTCGGTGCGCTCGACTTTCAGACTCCCTCCCAGGCAGTTTCCCTGTATCGCATCCAGCTCGACCCGGGCCATTTCTGGCGCCTCGGCCTGGAAGTGACCGCCCAGGGGGACGGGGGAACGCTGGATACGGCACTGGCCTTGTTCGACGACCAGGGCCGGCTCATCGCCAGCGACAATGTGGGGCTCCCGGATGCTCCGGAAGATCCTTACCTCTTTGCCGGTCTCCAACCGGGAACCTACTACGTTGGAGTCTCCGGCGTGGGAAACCTGCCCGGCTTGCCGGGTGGATACGACCCCGTGACCGGATCGCCCGGCTCAGTCACGCAGACTCAGAACGGCGGTCCCTTCACGCTCTACGTGGTCGCCGATCCCGTGGACACCCCGCCGACTGTCCTGGGGCTTACGCTTGACCACGCCGATCCTGCTGATTCCGCGCCTACCGGTTTTACCCTGGCATTCTCCCGACCCATCGCCGTTTCCGGCCAGTTCGGCGATCGGGAATCCTCGCTCAGCAACGCGATCGAGGTCGTCGACCAGGCAGGCCAGAACTGGCCGGTGCAGGTCTCGAACTACTCGGAATCCGATGCCAAGATCTCTTATCTTTTCGACACGTCCTTGCCGCCTGGTCGCTACCTGGTCAAGTTGCCGGAGCAGGGGGGATTGACTGACCTTGCTGGTTTATCGCCTGTCGCCGCCGGACAGCCTTCAGGAGTCCTGGGACAGTTTGACGTGGCGGGGCGGCAAGGTGAGCCAAGTCCGCTCGATCTCGGCGCGCTGCTGCCCGCTGCCGCGGCCGCCGGTGTCCCGATCGACGTGAGCATGTCCCCGGGTCAGTCGATCACCTACAGAGTCGTGGTGACTGTGCCGGGTCAGTATATCTTTCAGGAACAATCCAGCGGCGATCCGCCATCCGTTCAGATCACCGGTCCGGCCTTGGACCGACCGCTCTCGCCCACGGGAACGAACGACACACTCCTCTCACCCGGGGTCTATTCGATCCAATTCGAGGCTCCGACGGGTGGTCCTGTTCAGGTCCAGTTGTTTATCCGTCTCTCATCGGACGAGACAGAGATCGTCCTGGCAAACGGTGTCGGTCAAGGCCCCGCGCTATCGCTGCGGCTGATCACATTTTCCGACGTCACGGGCACTTCACCACCCCTTCCGACCGCGCCACCGGTCCTTGGTCCGTTCCCGATTGCGCTTCCAGCAGCGATTGCATTGGGGACGACCGATTTCCTTGCTGGGTCCCTGGCCGGCCCGATTCGTGGCGATTCCCAGGCCTTGCTCGGTATCCCGATCACAGATACACCGGCCGCCACGACCTCTTACTCGGGCCTGGGACCCGATCTGGTCGGTCGCCCTTTCGTCGCAGCCTATGGCTTGGAGAGTTCGGGGCAGGAGGCTGTTCCCGGCACCGAGCTGGGAAGCTTCCAGGGCGCGGTGCGTGGTCAGTCACTCAAGGCCTTCCCGGCTGGTCCCGCGAGATTCCCCTGGGAATCCGCCGGTTCGACCGGTGGGAATCTCGAGGACGCAGTGGCAAGTCCTCCTGCCCAGGCAACCATGATCAATTTCGATCTGCGCAGGGGAATCGCGACCGCTGAGGGATTGCGGCGATGGGCCCTCCAGCAAAGGAAGTTCTTTCTGAGCTGGGCCGGATCCTGGTCCGGAGAACGACCCATGCCCGAGGATACCAGCATCCGCGCCACACGCCTGATCCCCGGGCTTGGCCCCCGCCAGCCCGGAATCGGATCGCAACCAAACCAGGTGGTCAGTACGGATGAGCCAGACCGGGCGAGCTCGTGGAACAACCTGCTCTCACCTCCCGTCGTGGTCCTGTCCGTTGCTGCGATCGCGCAGCTCTGCTGGCACTACGTGCGGTGGTGGAAGTCCCGCAAACATCCAGAACGAGAAAGAATCGCCCGGATTCCAACCCCGAGCATGGAATGGGACCGGCTCAACGTGTCTCTCTTGATAGGGTCACATCCTCGAGCCGGATCACATGATCTGGAGACTGTTCTCCGGAGGCCGCGCTCGTTCTGAACGATGACTCTACTGAGAAGCGGCACTCTCCTGCTTCGCGACCTCATCTTCCAAGGATTCAGGGCCATGACCAGGACAGAGTCACAGGAAAACACGACTGCACGAGCAGGCCCTTCCCCCGTCCGACCCGGTGAAGCCGAGCCGATCCCATCCTGTCGAAATAAAGGCCACGCTCGGCCGGTGATCCCGCAAGAACGGAGCGCGCCAGTTTCCGCAGGCTGTGGTCCAACCGGCGCTCTCCTCCCGAACGAACCGCCTGATCGCCAGGCTTCCGTCCGCACCACCCAGGAAGCGGCAAGTCAGCCTCGGATTGGCTCTGATTTCCTGGGATTTCACTTGCTCGAGATTCTCGGAAGAGGCGCTTTTGGGACTGTCTACCTGGCTCGACAAGGAGATCTGGCAGATCGCCTCGTCGTGCTCAAGATCTCAGCCCGGCGAGACGAGGAGCCACGATTGCTGGCCCAGCTCCAGCACACCAACATCGTGCCAATTTACTCGATACACTCGGCTCGGTCGCTTCAGGTCGTCTGCATGCCTTTTTTTGGGACGACGACGCTCCAGGATGTCAGCGATCATCTCAAAAGCCAGGTCATGCTGCCGGAAACCGGACTCGGCTTGATCACTTCGCTGATCGACAACAGGCTGGAGCAACAAACTCGGTTGACGACTCGATCAGAGCACGGGGGTGATCCGCCGTCTGGTGAACCCGGCCAGAACGACATACCCGGAGAATCAGAGCGGCCGCAGCCTCCTCTTTCCGACGAGACTCTGAAGTATCTGAAAGGACTCACCTACGTCCAGGCCGTGTTGTGGATCGGTTCCCGGCTGGCGAGCGGATTGGCTCATGCCCATGAGCGGAAGATCTTGCATCTGGATCTCAAGCCGGCGAACATCCTGCTCACCGACGAAGGTCAGCCGATGCTTCTGGATCTCAATCTCTCCATGGACCTGAAGCAAGGGACCAGCCTGGCCAGCTTCGGGGGAACGGCCCTGTACATGTCGCCTGAACAGCTCGATGCGTTTCAAGGTGAGTCGCCGACGGTAGACGGACGAAGCGACATCTACTCGCTGGGAATCATCCTCTTTGAGCTCCTGACGCGGCGACGCCCTCTCGAAGTCACGAAGGGCCCAGCCGATGCGATCGTCGCCGGTCTGATCGCGAGCCGAAAAGCGCCCTGCCCCCCCGTTCGTTGCTGGAACAAGGCCGTGAGCCCTGCCGTCGAATCGATGATTCGACACTGCCTGGAACCCGATCCGGCACGACGCTACCAGGACGCTTATCAGTTTCAGGAAGACATCGAGCGGCATCTGTCGAACTACCCCCTCAAGCATGCGCGGGAACCATCGCTCGTGGAGCGGACTGCCAAGTGGCGACGGCGCCATCCGTCTCTCATGAGCACGACCACGATGGCCATTGTGGCGATTCTTTCCGTCGCCCTGGTTTGCTTCTCAAGCTGGTTCGTCTTGAGAAATAGCAGAAGAGCCCGGGCAAGTCTGAATTACTTGAGATTCCACGAGAACTTCGAGAAATCTCAGTTGCTCCTGAACACCGTTCACGACGGGTCGAAAGATCACCTGATTCGAGGCCTCCATCTGGCACGGTCGACCATGATTCCCTACCTCGACGTCGAGGGGGAGTTCATGCCTTCGGCCCCGGACTTCGAAAATCTGTCGGGAACCGAACAAGCTGCCCTGCGGAGCGATCTCGCGGAATTGATCTTGCTGGAGGTTCGTGCCCGGGTCGCTCTGATCGAGCAGAGCGAACCCGAGTCGAATCATCGCCAGGTTTATGAAGGGGGCATCCAGCGACTCGAGCAGGCCCGCGCGATTGACCCCCAATTGCCGGCAGCGTTTTATCACGACCGAGCGCGTCTGCTCTCCGCGCTGGGACGCGAGGATGATGCCGCGCGAGACCGCAGCCGGGCGGGGCAAATGCCCCCCCGTTCCGCACGTGACCATTATCTTCTCGGAACATTCTTGCTGGCTCTGCATCAACCCGATCCTGCCGAAGTCTGGTTGAGCCGCGCCGTGGCTCTCAACCCGCGGCAATTCTGGACCTGGTTTGCACTTGGAATCTGCCACAGTGATCAGGGGAGGCACTCCGATGCCGCAGCCGACTTTGGTGCCTGCACCATCCTGGTTCCCCAGCTCGCCTGGCCATACCTGAACCGCGGACTGGCCCTTTCCAGAAGCGGTCGGCTCACCGAAGCGGCGGCCGCTTATGATCATGCACTCGAACTCGATGACGAGTTCGCGGAGGCGTGGGTGGATCGCGGCCTCGCCCTCCTCGAGCTTGGCCATCCCGAGCAAGCCTTGGTCGATCTCGAGCGAGCCATCGCCTTGAACGTTCGAGCCCCGGCGGTACTGGCCTCGCACGCTGAGGCGCTGGCCCGCGTAGGACGCCACGCCGACGCGGAGACCTCGTTTTCCGAGGCCATCCGCTCCAGCCCCAGCGATCCCACACTGGTCGTGGCACGTGGGTTCTCTCGGCTGGGCAGGGATCAGACCGGTGCCGCCGCTGACTTCAGCCGAGCCCTCGAACTGGACCCGAAGTGTGCCAGGGCCTACCTGGGAAGGGCGCATCTCATAAGGACCCAGAATCAACGCGCCGCGCTGGCTCAGGTCGAGCGGGCGCTGGCGATCGACCCGGACTTCGGGGATGCTCTTCAGCTCCGTGCCCTGATCCGAGCTCGGATGGCCGACCCGGGCGCCGAGTCGGATGTGGAGCGGATCCTCCGCGTTCCCACACCTCAGCGGCTTTATAATGCCGCCTGTGCCATGTCGCTCCTGTCGCGCAGCAAGAACCGGCCGAGGTGTATATCGCTTGCTCTCATTTACTTGCAGCGAGCGAAGGAGGCCGGTCTTCTCCTCGACCGCATCGCGGAAGATCCCGACCTCGCGCCTTTGAAGCATACCCCAGAGTTTGCAAGACTCCTGGCTAGCACCAGAAAAACAGGAAAATGAAATCGACCACCACTCCCTTACCCGAGTCCTTATCTCGCGCTTCACTCCCTGGGAAACTGCTCTTCAGATGGCCCCTGTCGCTGCATCGGGAAGCCCGTCTCCGCGTCTCTGGATCATCAGAGGCGATCCCGTTAGAATGAAAAATCGTTCTCGATAACGTCCTGGCGCCGGCACTTCGCTGCCAGGACGATGACTGGTCTGGGGAATGCTCTCGTGGCCGACACCGGCGCAGCCGATCAACTGGCACCACTTTCCGTTTCCGAGACCCCCGAGGCGAAATTTCGGGAGTTTCTGGAGATCCGTGGCGAGAAGCTGACCGAGCCCAGGCGCGTCCTCGTCCGCCAGATCTTCGATACTCACAAGCACTTCGATGCGGATGAACTGGTCCGCGATGTGCATGATTCTGGTCATGCGATCAGCAGGGCAACCGTCTATCGCACGTTGCGGCTACTCGTTGAGGCTGGCTTGCTTCGCGAGCTTCGCCTGACCAATCGCACCGCGTACGAGCACGACTACGGCTATCCGGCTCACGATCACATGCATTGCACCGTTTGCAATCGTGTTGTCGAGTTTCGCAACGACGAGATCCGCAAGATCCGCGATGCCGTCAGCCGGGCCCACGGCTTCCGCCCCTCCGGCCACCGCTTCCTGATCACCGGCGTCTGCTCCGCGTGCAGCCGCGCCCACAGTCCCCGGCGCCGGTTAGACCTGATCTGACGATCGAGCTCTCGGACCGGCTATTGCGGTTCAAGTGCAACTGCGTAGCCGCCCATCCCGGTCCGCCTGCCAGACCTGGCCGGTGTGCACGTCGAGCGCCGTCAGCCATCCTCCGCCGTAGCAGCGGGTGTCGATGCACTTGACGTGGCCGAGGTCGAGAATCTCGCCGCTCTTCTGTGAGGTATGGCCGACGATTACGGTTTTGCCGGAATGATGGGGGTTTGGAATGCAATCGCGCAGCGACTCCCAACGAAGCGCCAGGTTCGGTTACTGGCTCATCGGCAGGTGCGACAGGTAGGTCGCATGAAGGAAGATGTGGGTCTCGGTCTCGTGGTAATCAACGCAAGTCTCGAGAAACGCAAAGTGCTCGTCGGGGATCAGGCTCATGTCCGGCGGCGAGGAGGCGCCATAGGAAGCCAGGGTCGCGAGGCCGCCCATGACGAGGAAGGCCGTGGGATTAGGACTGTACCGGGCCTGGAGAAGCATGTCGTCGTGGTTGCCCAGGATCGGAACCAGCCAGCACTGACCGGCAAGGGCGATCAGTCGTTCCAGGACACCCCGGCTGTCCGGACCGCGGTCCACGTAATCGCCGAGCGTGACGATGATGTCGTCAGGCTGGAGATCGATCGCGTCCAGAATCGCATTCAGGGCCAGGAGGCAGCCGTGAATGTCACCAATCGCGATGGTTCGTGCAGCCGCGGAGGTCGTCATTCCAAGTAGCCCAGATCCACCAGTCGCTGGCTGTGCATGGCCTGCTCCTCGACAGTAGATTTGAGCCGCCGGTCGTGCCCGACGTCCAAAACATCCTTGGCAGCGGCCTGGTCTTTCGGGTCGATGTTGATCATCACGAATTCTTGTCCGGTGCGCAGAGTCAGGGGCCCAGGCTCCGAGAGAACTGCGTTCTCTGATGCGGCAGCAACGATGAAGTTGGAGCTCATAAGATTGAACGTGCAGGCGACGCAATCGAGAGCGCCAGAAAGAGCGGAATTTGAGCTCCCGAGCGGCTTCTCATGGTGGTCCTCCGTCTTCATCGACGTGGTTTCTTGACGATGCTTCCAGTAACAAGCCGCAGATTTCCGTGCGGTTATCTCATTGTTTTAAATATAAAGCGAAGATTTGTCAAGTTTCGATGATGAAGCAGACCGGCGGCGGGCTCCCGAGTCGAGAACGCATGATGGCTGCCGAAAAGATCACTGACCGCCAGCGCGAGCTTTCGTGGTGAGTTCTGCAACCAGCCGGGATTGCCGGCTCACTCAAGGTAGCCCAGGTCCGCCAGTCGCTGTTCGAGGATCGCCTGTTCCTCGGCAGTGTACTCAAACTGCCGCCGGTGCGGACCTTCGAGGGCGACTTCCGGCGCGTCGTGGCGAGTCGGGGTGAACGTGTGCTTCGAGTCGGCCTTGGTCGGCTCCCCGGTGATCGGTCGACCCTCGACGTGGGCCGGAATCGGCAGGCCAAGCAAGTTCAGGATCGTGGGAGTGGCGTCGATCAGCCGGGCCTTGAGCGAGCGGCCCGGGGCGAGCCCCGCGCCGCCGAGGGCGACGATGCCTTCGGGGCGATGGGTGCCGGGGAGGTTCGGGTCCGCCATGACCCAGGAGCCATTACCGGTGAGCCGCGTGCGAACCCAGTAGGGATCGTCGGGCAGCGCGATGAGATCGGGGTATCCTTCGCGAGCCGGATCAAGATGATAGGCAAGGGCGGTGGGGATTATCTGGGGGAAAAGGGGCCGGCCTGTCTCGGGATGGCGGGCTTCGCCGAGCGCCTGGGCCGCGGCCTGGCAGGCGTCGTCGATCTGCCGGGGAGTGAACAGTGGAGCGGTATGGCGAGTGAGTCCCTGGCGCGCCGCCGAGTTCACGTAAACCATGGCTGCGGTGTCTTGATGAGGGGCAAAGGCCAGAGTCCGTTTCCAGTCGAACGGGAACTGCGAGGAGATCGACTGGTCGAACGAGGCCGAGCGCGCGGTCGGGTCGCCCCGCTTGGCGTTCCAGACGCGCAGCCGGTCGCGAGCCTGCTTCATCCGCCGGCGCAGGTTGCCGGCCCAATCGGGCAGCCGGACGACTCCCGCGTCGACCAAGATGCGGTTGACGTCGATCCGTCCCAAACAGGGGCCGAAACCGTGGTCGCTGAGGGCCATGACCGCCGCGCCGCGGCGATCGGCCAGCTCGCACAAGAGGCCGATGGCCGCGTCCAGGCCCCGGATCACCTCGGCCGCCGCGGCGTTCCATGCCGGTTCGTCGATCCCGGTCTCATCGACGTTCAGGTAGCGCCAGACCCGATGCTGAAACGGGTCCAGGTTCTGGAACTGAACCATGAGTACCGACCAGTCGGGAGCATGGCGGTCGGCCAGCAGCCCACCCTCGGCACGGCCGCGAAAGCTCTCGACGGTCAGGCGGGCGTTGGTTGTCAGCTCCTCGAGCGAGTGTGGGGAGTGCTTCCAGAAATAGCGCAGCGAGTACGCCGGGACCTCGGTCTTGAGCCGGGCCCCGAATTCGGGACAGGCCTGCAAGGCACCCTCGAGGTGCGGGGCGTCCATCCCCGAGACGACCACGCCCTTGAGGCTGGGAGGAGGGAAAAGACCGGGCAGGTTCAGGCAGGCGATGGTCCGGCCGGCGTCGGCAAGCTGCTGCCAGAGTGTGGGAACGCGGATCCGGCCCGCATGATTGACCTTCATTCTCCCCGCGGCCGCATCGTAATAGCGGTGGTCGAACACGCCATGTCGCGGCGGGTTGCAGCCGGTCATCATCGTCGTCCACGCGGCCGTCGTGACCGGGGGAATCGTCGAGGTCAGGGTCCCGTACGCGGCACCTTTGAGCAGCGCGTCGAGGTTCGGCATCAGGCCCCGCCTACGCATCGGGTCGAGCACCGTCCAGGTGGCGCCGTCCAGCCCGAGGACCACGAGACGATCGATCGGTTTCCGCATGAATCCGCCCCTTTCCAGTCTCATCGCGCGCCCCGGCGGTCGAGTCCTACCCGCACAGCCGGCCGCTGCTCAGCCTGCCTGGGCCAGCCGCTCATCGATGTCGATCGAGAAATCGGCCGTGTAGTAATTGGCGATCTGAGACCGCTCGCCCTTCGACCGGTAAACCTGGCCCAGGGCGCGGCGCAGCTTGACGCCGACCGGCAGGCTCGAGCGGGCCTGCCGCAACCAGTCGTGATAGGCCGCGACGAACTTGCTGGCCCGCAGCGCAACGTCCGCCGGCGCGGGCGTCTTGATGCCCACGGCCATGACCGAGTGCGGGAACGAGGGGTGGCCCTGAGATCCCGCCACCCGCGCTGCGTAAGGAGCCATCAGCCGCCGCAAGCAGTTGGGCGTGAGCCGCCAGTAGTCGTCCGGATAGCCGTGGATCCGGAAATTGAGCGGAGTCGTGATCACGAATACCCCGCCCGGCTCAAGGATGCGGAAGACCTCGTCAAACGCTCTCCGCACTTCAAAGACATGCTCGAACGTCTCGATGCAGAGGACGGTTCCCGCCGAGCCATCCGGCAGGTCGATGGCCGAGACGTCCTCGACCCGGTCCACGCCCGGTCCTGGCCGCATGTCGCAACCGACATAGACCTTGCCCGGGAACATTCCCCGGAGATTGGCGTAACCTTCCTGCCCCTTGACCTGAAACGAGCCGAACTCATACACCGGGGCCGGACAGTCGAAGGTCTCGGCCACAAGGCGGCAGAATGCCTTGTTGTGGTCTCGCATTGCCGTCGCTCCTCCTTGAGCCGCGCGACGGGGATTCGAATTGGCCGCAAGTGATTGACCGTGAACCCCCGCCCGGGGCGGATCTTAGAGCGAACCCCCCGAGCGGTCAAGCGGAACCGGAACCGCCTTGCTCGCCGTCACGTGCAGTCCTGGTGCAGCGAATCCTGCCCCGAGAGCTGGAGGATGCTGCTAACTTGAGCGTCTTCACTTCAATGGCCTTGCAACTGGACGTGAAATTCCCTTTTCGGGGAGCATGAGTTATGTCCCAGCGCCGCATCTGGATTCTCGCCCCATCCTTGGCGATCGCGGGTGGGGCCGTGATCACGGCCTTGACATCTCCCGGCCGGCCGACGCAAGCGACGGAAGTCAAAGTCGCGGACGACCTGCCGACGCCGCATGAGTTGCTGGCCGCCCTGCCCGGCGAGCTAACCCCCAAGGTCCCCTTGGACGTCAACCGGGACCTTCAGAAAAAGGTCCGCGACCAGAAGAAGTTCGCCGAAGAGCAGCTCCTTTTCGACCTCTTGTCCTGGCGAACGTTCGTGGCGCTGAACTGGCCCGTGGACGCCGCGGGCAACCCGCAGCCCAAGATCACCGATCCCGGGCGCAAATACTGGGACACCTGGAAGACCGATCTGGACACGTTCCTCCCCGACGGAGCCAAGCCCGCACCCTGGGGCAGCAATCACCTGAACCAGTATAGAACCAGTATATGGCCGCGCGGGGAATTCAGGCAGACGTCCGGGTGCTCGACAAGTTAAGCAGCGTGCACGGCAACCTCAACTTCAGGATCGGTAAAGTCCCCGACGTGACCCAAGCGTTCAAGTTTCCCATCTGGGACCTGTGAATGAAATAGGGAAATAGCTCCTCCCTTAATCTTACTTTCCGTAGGTGGCGGCGACGATTTCCCGCGATTTTCTGCGGCTGGCTGATGCGTGGCGTGGGAGCCAGGTCCCTCGGACCCGGTCACCTCCCACCCGAAGCCTCGCTTCCCCGCCACGCTGGCTGGTGCGTCGGAGCCGGGTCCCTCGGACCCGGTCACCTCCCACCCGAAGCCTCGCTTCCCCGCCACGCTGGCTGGCGCGGGGTGTGGAAGCCAGGTCCCTCGGACCCGGTCACACCGGTGAACTCATCAACCCAACGGGCCCCTTGCCTCAACGCACCGGGCTCCAGACCCGGTCATGCCACGTCGCTCCGCCGGCCCCATGGCCGCCACTGCCGCCAGCTCTCGCCTCTCACCACCCGATTG
>Ga0074044_10001035_pt1 | contig 25510 bp, 20 predicted proteins | sample BogForMeECP23OM1_FD_94443 | JGI IMG/M metagenome (GOLD analysis project Ga0074044, IMG submission 94443) | Bog forest soil microbial communities from Calvert Island, British Columbia, Canada - Bog Forest MetaG ECP23OM1 | ecosystem: Environmental > Terrestrial > Soil > Wetlands ... | reverse complement strand
CGATGCCGCAGATCGGCGCCATCTCCTCCGGCGTGTAATCCTTGATGCTCTCGGCAAACGCCGCAAAACCCTCGACATAGGTCTGGATGTACTGCTCGTCGTAGAGTTTCTCGGTGACGATGGTGTTGAGGATGCCGTTGAGCAGCGCCACGTCGGTGCCGTTCTTGAACTGCAGCATGTGGGTGGCGTGGCGCTTGAGCGCCTGGCCGCGCGGGTCGGCCACGATCAGCGTGGCGCCGCGCTTGGCCGCCTGCTTGAAGAAGGTCGCCGCGACCGGATGATTTTCGGTTGGGTTGGCGCCGATCACCACGATCACTTCGGAATTCTTGCACTCGTTGAAGGTCGCCGAGACCGCGGCCGAGCCGACGCCCTCCATCAGGGCGGCGACCGAGGAGGCATGGCAAAGCCGCGTGCAATGGTCGACATTGTTGGTGCCGAAGCCGGTGCGAATGAGTTTCTGAAAAAGATAGGCCTCTTCATTGGAGCCCTTGGCCGAACCAAAGCCGGCCAGCGCCTGCGGCCCGTCGCGGTCGCGGATTCTCTTCAAGCCGGCGGCGGCGCGCTCGAGCGCTTCTTCCCAGGTCGCCTCGCGGAAATGCGTCCATGGGTTCGACGGATCGATCTGTTCGTGCGGCACTTTCGCCACGCCGTCTTTCCGGATCATCGGCTTTAGCAGCCGTTGCGGATTGCTGACGTAGTCGAAGCCGAAGCGGCCCTTGACGCAGAGCCGGTTCTGGTTGGCCGGCCCGTTCTTGCCTGAGACGTAAAGCAGCTTGTCGTCCTTGATGTGGTAGGTGAGCTGGCAGCCGACGCCGCAATACGGGCACACGCTGTCGACCGAACGGTCCGGCTTGCTGGTGAAGACATTGTTGGCATCAACCAGCGTTGCCGGCATCAGCGCGCCGGTCGGGCAGGCCTGCACGCATTCGCCGCAGGCGACGCAGGTCGACCCTCCCATCGGATCGTCGAAGTCGAAGACGATTTTTTCCGAAAAGCCGCGGCCGGCCATGCCGATCACGTCGTTGACCTGAACCTCGCGGCAGGCGCGGACGCAGAGATTGCAATGGATGCAGGCGTCGAGGTTGACCGCCATCGCCGGGTGGCTGCGGTCGGGCGCGGGCGTGGCGCGGCGCGGAAAGCGGCCCTGCGCGATCTTCATGCGCGTCGCGATCTTCCACAATTCGGAATCGGGATCGTGCGCCACCTCGCGCGTCGGCTGATCGGCGAGCAGAAGCTCGGCGACCATGCGGCGCGCGGTCTTGGCGCGCTCGGTCTGGGTCTTGACCTTCATGCCCGGCGAGGGGTTGCGGATGCAGCTTGCGGCGAGCACGCGCTCGCCCTCGATCTCGACCATGCAGACGCGGCAATTGCCGTCGGCCCGGTAGCCGGGCTTGTTCCAGTAACACAGGTGCGGCACCCTGATGCCGAGACGGCGGGCGGCGCGGAAGATGGTCTCGCCGGCGCGGATGTCGATCTCGCGGTCGTCGATCGTAAAGGTCTCTGCGGCGCCCTTCGTGTCGTGACCGTATCCGGGTGGTTTTTGTTCGCTCGTATCAGTCATGGCATCAAACCCTCGGCTTGCGCCGACATGAACCCCTCCCCCTTGTGGGGAGGGGTAGGGGTGGGGTCTTGGCTTGCTGCATTATTCCGGTCGCGCACTGCCGCGAGGATCGCCTCCCCGACGCTCTGCGGCGACTTCAAGACATCGATATTCCAGAAGCGGAGGACACAATAACCTTGTGACTGAAGCCATTCCGTCCGGCGTAGGTCATAATCTCGACGCACGTCAGCATGCTGAGATCCGTCTAGTTCGACGACTATCTTTCCCGAGTGCCAAGCGAAGTCAGTGATATAGCGACCAATCGGCGCCTGCCTGCGGAAATGCATGCCGAGAGGCTTCATGCTACGCAACAGCCACCACATTTTGCGCTCGGCATCAGTCGGATTGCGGCGCAGCGCTCGAGCGTGGTGGCGCGTCCTTGACTCGATGTTCGTACGCGGCATCGGCTCGGGCTCCCACTCCCCCACCCCTGCCCCTCCCCACAAGGGGGAGGGGAAAAATCACCAAGTTCCCAGCGGCTTGGTCAGTTCATCCGGAAAGTATTTTAGCACACAAAGCAGCGGATTGGGCGCCGCCTGGCCGAGGCCGCAGATCGAGGCGTCGCGCATCAGCGCCGACAGCTCGTCGAGCAGGGCTGGGTCCCACGGCCCGTTGGCCATGAGCTGCGCCGCCTTCTCGGTGCCGACGCGGCAGGGCGTGCACTGGCCGCACGACTCGGTCTCGAAGAACTTCATCAGATTGAGGGCGACCGCTTTCATATCGTCCTTGTCGGACAGGATCACAACCGCGTGCGAGCCGACGAAGCCGCCATGCGGCTCCAGCGTGCCGAAATCCAGCGGGTGGTCGGCAAGTGCCGCCGGGAAAATGCCGCCGGACGCGCCGCCGGGCAGGAAGCCCTTGAGCGCGTGGCCATCGAGCAGGCCACCGGAATATTCATCGATCAGCTCGCGGATCGTGACGCCGGCGGGCGCCAGTTTCACCCCTGGTTTCTTGACGCGGCCCGATACCGAAAAACTGCGGAAGCCCTTGTGCTCGCGCCGGCCCTGCGCGGTGAACCATTCGACGCCCTGCTCGACGATGTCGCGCACCCAGTACAGCGTCTCGACATTCTGTTCCAGCGTCGGGCGGCCGAACAGGCCGACCTGCGCCACATAGGGCGGCCGATGGCGCGGCAGGCCGCGCTTGCCCTCGATCGATTCGATCATCGCGGATTCTTCGCCGCAGATGTAGGCGCCGGCGCCGCGGCGTAGATGAATTTTGCTGTGCTTGGCAAGGCCCGCGTTCTCGACCTTGGCGATCTCGTCGATGAGAAGAAGCCGCACTTGCGGATATTCGTCGCGGATATAGAGATAGGTGTCGGCGGCCTCGACGACCCAGGCGGCGATCAGCATGCCTTCGATGAAGCGGTGCGGATCCTGCTCGAGATAGTAGCGGTCCTTGAAGGTGCCCGGCTCGCCCTCGTCGGCATTGACGGCGAACAGGCGCGGCGCGGGCTCGGCGCGCACCAGCGACCACTTGCGTCCGGTCGGAAAGCCGGCGCCGCCGAGGCCGCGCAGGCCGGCGTCGCTGACCGCCTTGATGATGTCGTCGCGCGTGCGGGAACCGTCGGTGCAGGCTTTGAGCAATTCATAGCCGCCGCCGCGCACATAGGCGTCAAACGCATTGGGCGTGGGATAGGCCTGCGCATGCGCGGGCTTCGCCGCGGCCGCGACAACGCGCGCCGCATCGGCCTGCATGATTTGGATATGACCGACCGCACAGACCGGGGCGCGGTCGCAGGCGCCCATGCACGGCGCGCGCACCACGCGCACATTTGTCCCGAGCTTGTTCGGCAGTTCGGCGAGCAACCGCTCGGCGCCGACCAGCGCGCAGGATAATGAATCGCACACCCGCACGGTGACCGGCGGCGGCGGGGCCTCGGTTTCCTTCACCACATCGAAATGGGCGTAGAACGTCGCGACCTCGAAGACCTCAGTGAGCGCGAGCTTCATCTCCTGCGCCAAGGCGGCAAGATGCGCGGCGGAGAGATAGCCGTAGCGGTCCTGGATCAGATGCAGATGCTCGATGAGCAGATCGCGCCGGCGTTCGCGTTCGCCGAGAAGCGCGCGCACTTCGGCGAGCGCCTGCGGATCGACCTGGCGGCCCTTCGGGGTGCACGGCGGCCGGCGCCGGGCGGGTCGCCCGCGATTATCGGGCGGCAAAATCGGCGGCGGCTCGGTCAGGCTCATTTTTTCTCCGCAACGCAGATTTACGCGACCTTCTCCTTCAGATGCGGGAACATCGCGTTGAGCGCTTCCTGGTCCATCTCGGTCTTGAACTTGTGCTTGTCCTTCAGCGCGACGGCACGCTGCGCCGCCGGCCGCGCGCTGATCTCATCGATCAGCCGCTTGAGGTTCTTGAACTTATCCCAGGCGCCCTCACCGAGCACGTTCGGCATCAACCGCGCCCAGCCCCACACATTCATGTCGACGATCGTGTAGGCGTCACCCAGCATGTACTTCCGCTTGGCCAACCGCGCATCGAGGATGCCGGCATGACGCTGGGCCTCAAAGGTGTAGCGGTTGATGGCGTAGGGCAGCTTCTCCGGCGCATAATTGCGGAAGTGGATCGCCTGGCCGAAATACGGACCGACGCCGGAGGAGACGAAGAACATCCACGACAACAGCTCGCCGCGCGCCTTGTCGGTCTTCGGCGGCAGAAACTTGCCGGTCTTCTCGGCGAGGTACATGAGGATCGCGCTACTGTCGAACACCGTGACGTCGCCATCGACGATAGCCGGCACCTTCGCGTTCGGATTGATCGCGAGATAGTCCGGCTTGTGCTGCTCGCCCTTGCGGGTATCGACCGGTATGGCCTCGTAGGGCAAGCCGGCCTCTTCGAGGAACAGCGCGATCTTGGTCGGGTTCGGCGCGCCGCTGTAGTAGAATTTAAGCATCGTTCGCTCCTTAGGGTTTGTTAGAACAGCCCGACGATCTTGCCATCCGGCCCGACGTCGATCGCGTTCGCCGCCGGAACCTTCGGCAGGCCCGGCATGGTCATGATCTCCCCGCAGATGGCGACCACGAACTCGGCGCCCGCCGACAGCCGCACATCGCGCACCTTGATGATGTGATCGGCCGGCGCGCCCTTGGCATCGGGATTGGTCGTGAAGCTGTACTGCGTTTTGGCGATGCAGATCGGGAATTTGCCGTAGCCCATCGCCTCGAATGCGGCGAGCTGATCGCGCACGGGTTTATCCACCTCGATGTCCTTGGCGCGATAGATTTCCTTGGCGATGGTGCGGATCTTTTCCAGGAGCGGCATGTCGTCGGGATAGAGCAGCTTGAGCTTGCTCTTGCCGCTCTCGGCCACCTTCACGACGGCCCGCGCGACGTCGACCGCACCCTCCCCGCCCAGCGCCCAATGGTCGGCCATCAAGGCCTCGACGCCGAGCGACTTGCACTTTTCCTCTACCAGTTTGATCTCGGCCTCGGTGTCGGCGGAAAAACGGTTGAGCGAGATCACCGGTACGATGCCGAATTTTTGCACATTCTCGACGTGGCGCTGCAAATTGCTCATGCCGGCTTCGAGCGCCTTCAAATTCTCGGTTTTGAGGTCCTCTTTTTTCACCCCGCCGTGCATCTTGAGCGCGCGGATGGTGGCGACCAGCACGGCGCAGTCGGGCGCTAGCCCGGTCTTGCGGCACTTGATGTCCATGAATTTTTCGGCGCCGAGATCGGCGCCGAAGCCGGCTTCGGTCACCGCGTAATCGACGAGCTTGAGCGCAGTGGTGGTCGCCAGCACCGAGTTGCAGCCGTGCGCGATATTGGCGAACGGGCCGCCATGAATAAAGGCGGGCGTGCCCTCCAGCGTCTGCACGAGATTCGGCGCCAGCGCGTCCTTGAGCAGCGCGGTCATCGCGCCGTGCGCCTTGAGGTCGCCGGCGCGTACCGGCTTGCGGTCACGCGTATAGGCGACGACGATATTGGCGAGACGCTTCTTGAGGTCCTGCACGTCCGTGGCCAGACAAAAGATCGCCATCACCTCCGAAGCGACGGTAATGTCGAAACCGTCCTCGCGCGGATAGCCGTTGGCGACGCCGCCGAGCGAGGACACGATGGAGCGCAGCGCGCGCTCGTTCATGTCGACCACGCGCCGCCAAGCGACCCGGCGCGCATCGATGCCGAGCGTATTGCCCCAGTAGATGTGATTGTCGATCAGCGCCGCGAGCAGATTGTTCGCGGAGCCGATCGCGTGCAGATCGCCGGTGAAGTGAAGATTGATCTCTTCCATCGGCACGACCTGCGCATAGCCGCCGCCGGCCGCCCCGCCCTTGACGCCGAAGCAGGGACCGAGCGAGGGCTCGCGCAGGCACAGCATCGCCTTCTTGCCGAGGTGATTGAGCGCGTCGGTTAAGCCCACCGTCGTCGTGGTCTTGCCCTCACCCGCGGGCGTCGGCGTGATCGCGCTTACGAGGATGAGCTTGCCGTTGGGGCGATCCTTGAGTTGCTTGATGTAGTCGAGCGACACCTTGGCCTTGTAGTGTCCATAAGGTTCGAGGTTTTCCGGTGCGATACCGAGCTGCTCGCGCGCGACATCGGCGATCGGCCGCATCTTGGCGGCCTGGGCGATCTCAATGTCGGATTTCGGATTGGCGTGTTGCGAGGCGACGGCCGGAGCCTTCGCCGCGGTAGCGGGAGTCGGAGTCATGAAAACCTCATACCTGTGTTGAGACTGGCGTTCGTGGCAAATTCGCTCCCGGCGATTTTCGGCCCGTCGGCCTGAACGCGCGTGACTTTGAAGCGCCCGTCGGCGCAAACGACAGTGAAGCCATCGCCGTCGATGGCGACGATCTCGCCCATCTTGCCGGCGATGCCCTTCGGGTCCTTCGCCGGCAACGGTTTGGCGTCGAAAATTTTTACGGTCTTATCGCCGAGCTTCGACCACGCGCCGGGCGCCGGATTGCAGCCGCGAATGAGGCGGTCGATCTCCTGCCACGGCCGGCCCCAATCGATATGCGCGTTGTCGGCCCCGCAGCGGCCTTCATAGGTCGCCTTCGCTTCGTCCTGCTTGATGCGCGGCGCCGTGCCGGCCTTGACCAGGTCGACTGCTTCGAGCATGGCCTTGACGCCCATCGGGAACAGCCGATCGAAATAAACCGTGCCGAGTGTGTCGGCGGGGCCGATCGGGGTTTTCTTCTGCAGCAGGACGTCGCCGGTATCGAGCCCGTTGTCGGGCCAGAAGATCGACAGTCCGGTCTCGGTCTCGCCCTTGATGATCGGCCAGTTGATGGCGCTCGGCCCGCGATAGGCCGGCAACAGCGACGGGTGATACTGGATCGAGCCGCGGGTCGGGATGTTCAAAAACTCCTCGGGCACCAACAGCGTGACGAAGGCCATGACCTGAAGGTCGGGCTTGAGTGCGCGGAATTCCTCCCACACCTCCGGCTTGCGGTAGGACGCCGGCTGATAGACCGGAAGTTTTGCAGCCAGCGCCGCTTCCTTCAGCGGATCGGCCTTGGCGCCTTCCTTTTCCGGTGCCACGTAAACGGCGACGACATTCTCGCCGCGCTTGATGAACGCTTCGAGCACCGCCTTGCCGAACGCCTGCTGGCCGTGAACAACAATGCGCATAAGTATTCCTCTCCTAATCCTTCCCTGTCATGCCCGCGAAGGCGGGCATCCAGTAAACACCGAACCGCCGCCGATTACTGGGTCCCCGCTTTCGCGGGGACGACAATAACTACGCCGCCTCCGCCTTGGCCGGTTTTTCCGGCGCCGTAATCGCGCCCGATGCCTTGATCTCGACGACATCCGCAGCGGAATAGCCGAGCACTTTCGCCAGAATCTCGTCGGTGTGTTCGCCGAGAAGCGGCGAGCGCCGCACGTCGGCGGGCGAGTCCGACAGCTTGATCGGATTGCCCACCGTCAAATATTTGCCGCGCGTCGGATGATCGACTTCGACCACGGTGCCGGTCGCGCGCAGCGACGGCTCCTCGGCGATTTCCTTCATCGACAGGATCGGCCCGACCGGAATGTCCTGCTTGTTGCAGATTTCCATGACCTCGAACTTGGTCTTGGTCATGGTCCATTGCTCGATGGTGTCGAAGATTTGCCGCAGCCGCGGCAGCCGCGCCGGCGGCGTCGCGTAATCCGGATCGGTCTTCCATTCCGGCTTGCCGATCAGATCGCAAATCGTTCCCCATACCGGCGCCTGGGTGATGAAATAGATGTAAGCGTCGGGATCGTTCTCCCAGCCTTTGCACTTGAGAATCCAGCCCGGCTGGCCGCCGCCGGAATCGTTGCCGGCCCGCGGCACCGCGACGCCGAACGGCACGCCCTCGCCGTACTGGCTGTATTCGGTGAGCGGGCCGTGCTTGAGGCGTTGCTGATCGCGCAATTTCACGCGCGCGAGATTGAGCACACCGTCCTGCATGGCGCAGAGCACTTTCTGGCCGCGGCCGGTGCGGATGCGCTGATAGAGCGCGCTGACGATGCCGAGCGCGAGATGCACGCCGGTGCCGCTGTCGCCGATCTGCGCGCCGGTGACGAGCGGCGGCCCCTCGCGGAAGCCGGTGGTCGAAGCGGAGCCGCCGGCGCATTGCGCCACGTTCTCGTAAACCTTGCAGTCTTCGTACGGACCGGGGCCAAAACCCTTCACCGATGCGACGACCATGCGCGGATTGAGTTTATGGATGTGCTCGAAGGTTAGCCCCATGCGGTCGAGCGCGCCCGGCGCAAAATTCTCGACCAGCACGTCGCACAGCTTCACCAGACGCTCGAGGATTTCCTTGCCCTTGGCATGTTTGCTGTCGATCGTGATCGAGCGCTTGCTGCCGTTGAGCATAGTGAAGTACAGGCTGTCGGCACCCTTCACGTCGCGCAATTGGCCGCGCGTGATATCGCCGATGCCGGGCCGTTCCACCTTGATCACGTCGGCGCCCATATAGGCCAGGAGCTGCGTGCAGGTCGGCCCCGATTGGACATGGGTGAAGTCGAGGATTTTCACGCCTTCGAGCGCCCGGCCGGCTTGGCCCCAAGGTTTTGATGAAGGTCGCGGCAGACCATTGCTCGCGGCAGCTTTCGCCGGCGGCTTCTTGGTCTTGAGCTTGATGACCTTTTTGGCGGTCTTCTTTGCTGCCGCTTTGGATTTTGCTTTAGCGGCCTTGTTGCGCGGTGCCATTATTTCCTCTCTCCTTGTCATTCCGGGAGTCGAGCGAAGCGAGACAGCCCGGAATCCATATTCACAGTCGGCGGTTATGGATCCCGGGCTCGCGGGCTAGCGCCCGCGCCCCGGGATGACCCTTCGGGTCATTTCTTGCGGACCACACTTTGCGGGTTGAGCTTGCCGATGCGGCCGCTCTCGGTGCCGGCGGCTGGGTCGATCACCGCGTTGATGAGGGTCGGCTTGCCGGAGTCCATGGCCTTGTTTACGGCGCGAGTGAGCTCGTCGGGCGTCGTCACGTGAACGCCGACGCCGCCGAATGCTTCAATGATCTTGTCGTAGCGCGCGTCTTTGACGAAGACGGTTGTCGCAGGGTCCGAGCCGCCAGCGGGATTGGCGTCGGTTCCGCGATAGATGCCGTTGTTGTTGAAGACGACGATACAGACCGGCAGCTTGTAGCGGCAAATCGTCTCCACTTCCATGCCGGAGAAACCAAAGGCGCTGTCGCCTTCCACCGCGAGCACGGGTTTGCCGGTTTCCACGGCGGCTGCGACGGCATAGCCCATGCCGATGCCCATGACGCCCCAGGTGCCGACGTCCAGGCGTTTGCGCGGTTGATACATGTCGATGACGCCGCGCGCGAGATCGAGCGTGTTGGCGCCTTCGTTGACGAGGATGGCATCCGGCCGCTCTTTGATGACGGTGCGCAGTGCACCGAGCGCGCTGTGGAAGTCCATCGGCGCCGAGTTGTTCATCAGCCTCGGCGCCATCTTGGCGATGTTTTCTTCCTTTTTCGTCTTGACTGCTCCGACCCAGTCCGCCGGCGGGGCCGGCCAATTGCTGCCCATGCCCTCAAGAAGCGCCGACACGCAGGAGCCGATATCGCCGACCAGCGGAGCGACGATCTCAACGTTTGAGTCCATCTCCTTGGGCTCGATGTCGATCTGGATGAATTTCTTCGATCCAGGCTCGCCCCAGGTCTTGCCCTTGCCGTGCGACAACAGCCAGTTGAGGCGGGCGCCAATCATCATGACGACGTCGGCGTCTTTCAGCACCGTCGAGCGCGCCGCACCTGCGCACTGCGGATGCGTGTCAGGCAACAGGCCCTTGGCCATGCTCATCGGCAGGAAAGGAATGCCGCTGTTTTCGATGAGCGCGCGGATCTGATCATCGGCCTGCGCGTATGCCGCGCCTTTGCCGAGAATGATCAGGGGGCGCTTGGCACCCTTCAGGACATCGAGCGCACGCTTGACAGCGGCCGGAGCGGGAAGCTGCGCCGGTGCCGGATCGACGACCTTGACGAGTGACTTGGCGCCAGCCTGTGCATCCATCACTTGCGAGAAAAGCTTGGCCGGCAGATCAAGATAGACGCCGCCCGGACGACCGGAAACAGCGGCGCGGATCGCGCGCGTTACGCCGATGCCGATGTCTGCGGCATGCAGCACGCGGAAGGCCGCCTTACAGAGCGGTTTGGCGATAGCCAGTTGGTCCATCTCTTCATAGTCGCCCTGCTGCAAGTCGACGATCTCACGCTCGGACGAGCCGCTGATCAGGATCATCGGAAAGCAGCTGGTCGTGGCATTGGCCAGCGCCGTCAGACCGTTGAGAAAGCCGGGAGCCGACACCGTGAGGCAGATGCCGGGCTTTTTCGTCAGGAAGCCTGCGATTGCAGCTGCGTTGCCGGCGCTCTGCTCATGCCGGAACGAGATGACGCGCAGGCCTGCGGCCTGTGCCATACGGCCTAAATCCGTGATCGGGATGCCGGGCACACCGTAGATCGTGTTGATGCCGTTGAGCTTGAGCGCATCGATGACGAGGTGAAAGCCATCCGTCAGCTCCTGCTCTGCTTTGGCTGCATCTATGCCGGTGGTTTCGCGTTTTACTTTTACTGCTGCATCAGCCATGGGACTCTCCGTCTTTAGCTCGTCATGCCCGGGCTTGACCCGGGCATCCATGCAGACTTTCCGCTTGCTGCGCGGCAGCATGGATTGCCGGGTCAAGCCCGGCAATGACGGCAGTGGTTGTTGGTTGCTCCATCTTCAATCCAGATAATCCGCATATTTCTCGACGTGGTCGGCGAGACCGAGCGCATGGTCGCGCACCAGCTTTTCCGCGCGCTCCGTTTCGCGGGCCTCCAGCGCTTCGATGATGTGCATGTGGTCGCGGATCGAACGATCGGCGCGATCCTTTTCGCCGATCGTCTTCCTGCGGATCATCCGCATATGTGTGAACAGGTTCTCGGCAAGATTGATCAGCACCGTGTTACGGCTCATGCGGATGATCGTCTGATGGAATCCGATGTTGATTTCGGAGTATTCGTCGAGGTGGGCGCGGACTTCGCCGTTTTCGAAGGTCGCGAACATGCGCCGCAGCGCGGCGATGTCCTCGTCGGTCGCATTCTCGGTGATGAGCCTGGCCGCCATGCTTTCGAGCGCCGCCCAGGCGGTGATCAGCTCGATCACCTCGCGCTTGGTCTTGCGCACCACGTAGACGCCGCGGCGCGGCACCGAGCGCACAAAACCCTCGCGCTCGAGCTGCGCCATCGCCTCGCGGACCGGGGTGCGGCTGATGCCGAAGTCATGCGCCAGACTGCGCTCGTCGAGCCTGATCTCGGCGTGGCTGCGATAGACGTCCATGGAGGCGATGGCGTTCTTGAGCGCCGTGTAAGCCTGTCTCTTAAAGCTTGCCGGGCTGGCGAGCGGGTCAACGGCGAGCCGCGGTGCCGGCAGCTCTGCCGCACCGGGGGTTACGCCCGCACGCCGCAATATGGAGGAACTCGAACACATTGGTGGCATACATTATTCCAGAATTCGCCCGAGGAAAAGACGTAACCGCATGCCCATTTGCTTTACCTATTCACGACGATAGGGCGCGCCACTGAACTACGCCCATTGAGCTACGCCCAGCTAGCTACCCCATGGCACAGCCGGGTGGGCTGGCCTTGGGCCAGTCACCATAACGGCCTCAGCCCTTGGCCATTAACCGGTGCCGCAACGGCTTGAGGACGAACAAAGCCAAAGCCACCACCACGAAATTCATGATGGCGGTTGCCACGAACACCATGTGCCAGCCGCCGGTCGCGGAATTGATGAGATTGGCGACCGGAACCAGGAACGCGGACGCGCCCTTGGCGGTGTAGAGCAGACTGAGATTAACCGTCGCAAACTTGGCGCCAAAGGTGTCCGTGCAGGTTGACGGGAACAGGCTGAAGATTTCGCCCCAGGTCAGGAAGATCAGCGCCGCGAAGAGCACGAACGCCCACGGAGCGTGGCCCAGGCTCCCCAGCAGCCAATAGGCGATGCCGCCCAGGCCGAAGGCGATCGCCATGGTGTATTCGCGGCCGATATAGTCGGAAATCCAGCCGAACAGCGGGCGCGCCGCGCCGTTGGCGAGATTGTCGATGATCAACGCTGCGCTCAGCGTCGTGGCGCCGAAGAAGACGATCGTATCGCCGATGTTGAAGTCCTTGGCGATCGGCGCGATCTGCGCGGTCGCCATGAGGCCCGAGGCCGACACCATGACGAACATGAGGTAGAGGAGCCAGAACACCGGAGTGGCCAACACCTGCCACGGCGTGTAGCTGCGCGTCGTCTGCACGACTTTCGGCGCCGCGGCGCCGGCCGTCTCGCCGACATCGGGCGCCCGCAGCAGCCAGGCCAGGATAAAAACGATGCCGCCCTGGACCAGCCCGAACCAGAAGAAGGCTGTTTCGTAGCCGGCGGCGTCGATCACTGCGCGAATTGGAACGACGCTGAGCGCCGCGCCGGCGCCATAACCCGCCGCGGTCAGGCCGACGGCAAGACCGCGCCGGTCCGGAAACCACTTGACGGCTTGACCGACACAGGTGGCATACACGGCGCCGCCTCCGGTGCCGCCGACGACGGCGCCGAGATAGAGCATCTCGAGTGACTGCGCATACGAATTGATGATCCAACCGAGGGCAACCATGATGCCCCCGAATGCGACCATCAGCTTCGGTCCGCGCCGCGCGCCGAGCATGTCGACGATCCAGCCTTCAACCGGCGTCAGCCACGTTTCGAGCGCGATGAAAATACTGAACGCCAACTGAATCTCGGCGATCGACCAGCCATGCGCTTTGTTGATCGGATTGACGAACAGCGTCCAGCCGTATTGCAGGTTGGCGATGAGAACCATGCAGATGATGCCGACGATGAGCTGACCCCAGCGGGTCGTTGCCGCGGCTAACACTTCGGATTTGATATTTGCCATGGTGCTCGCCATGGTTTCCGTCCCCATGAGTTTTTTTCGTTCGAGCCGAAACCTAAGACATCTGCCGGGATTTTACGAGATTGTCGTAGGATTTTGCAGCGCGTGACCAATCGCCGCAACTCGGAATAGGCCGGGGGTCCTGAACGCACGCCGCGCCGACCCTATGCACGGAACCTAATCGGCATACGTCGTGTGCAGTGCAGCATGATCTGAAGGAATCTGCCTGGACCCTCGCGCGTTCGCTTCCACTGGAGGGCCTCTATCGACCAGTTCGTGCAGTGCGAGATGAATCGCTTGGCGTAACAGGCGGCTAGCAATATTTCCTTAATCCTCTCCCACTCGCGCCGTCATGGCCGGGCTCGTCCCGGCCATCCACGTCACTTGCGCGAGGAACTGCGGGCCGCTGCCGTCGAGCCGTTGCTGCCCATCGAGAAAAAATTGATCGGCTGGAGCCTGAGCCTCGGGCTCGTTCTCCTCGTCGTGCTGGCGGTGATCAATCATTTCTTCCCGGCGGCGCCGTAGGCGTTGCCGCGCGCTTGCCGGATGAATTTTGCATAGATTTCGCCGTATTTTCTGATGCCATCGCGCAGCGGATAGCGCGACTTATAACCAAATGCTTGCTCGGCAGCCGCCGAAGCCAGCGGCGCGCGCTGCGCCAACGTCGCCCTTTCGAACTCCGTCATCGCGGCGCCGACCTCGATGCTGGCGTTGGGAAACGCGCGGCGCGCGCTGTCGGCAATGTCGAAGGTGCTCGTCAGTTCGCCTCTGGCGATATTATAGACGCGCTGCGCCAGCGACCGCGTGTCGAAGTTCAAAATCTCGACGATGCCCGCGGCCGAATCCTCGACATAGGTGTAATCGCGAACGACATGGCCGCCGGAGGCGACCACCACCTTTTCGCCGTTCGCCGCGCCTTCGACAATCTGCTTCAGCTGCATCTGTCCGGGCTTCATGCCGAAGCCGTAAACGCTGGTGACGCGGATCACGACGGCATCGATGCCGTGGAATGTATGATAAGCGAGCGCCACTTGTTCGGCGGCCATCTTCGAGGCGCCATAATGCGCATTCGGATTGCCGGAAAAAATCGACGTCGTCGGGTGCGATTCGTCGAAGACGTCGCGTTCCTGTTTATGGTAAGCGGCGTTGCTGCTGATCAGCAAAACTTTGGCAATTCCCGATCGACGCGCGGCTTCGAAGACCTTGACCGTGCCGCCGACATTCACCGCGTAGGTCTTCAGCGGATCCGCAAGCGACGTGTCATGCCCAACGAGTCCCGCGGCGTGAATGATCGCGTCAGGCGCGTGAGCCTTGCAGATCGCCTCCAGCGCGGCGAGGTCTCGGACATCGCCGTGAACAAACCGCGTCGCGGCGGCCGCTTCGCCGAGCATGAAAATCGCTTCCGGAGAAAACGGCTCGATGCCGCAGGCAAGCGCCGTCTGTCGCTGTTGGCCGAGCAGGCGACAAACATAGCTGCCGATAAAGCCGGTGCCTCCCGTCACAAGCACACATTTCGGCTTAGACCAGGCGGCATTGTTCATCGATGGGCCTTGTCGCTTTGCCGGGGACGAAGCGGCGTCTCAAGTCCGGCCGTCATATTCCAGGATGTAGAGCCCGGCATTGAAGTCGGTCATATAAAGGCGGCCGTCGGCGGCGGCGAAGACGTCGCCGGACTGGATGGTCAGGGGCCGGTTGGGACGCGGATCGACCAGACGGCGCGGCGGCGGCGGCACGAAATGACCGGCGGCGCGCGGCTGGAACGGATCGGCGATGTCGTAGACGCGCAGGCCGGCATTGAAGTAGGTCGCGAAGACGAGATTCTGGTTTTGCAGCGAGCCGGGCCGGTTCTCGTGCAAATTATGCGGCCCGAATTTACCCGGCAGCTCGCAATAGCGCTGCTCGGCCGGTTGCGGCAGCGTCGCGATGCTCACCGGATTGGCCGGCTCGCGCACGTCGAAGACCCAAATGTATTTCAATCCGTCGCCACAATTGTCCTGGGTCGGCTCGTCGGAAACGATGAGCAGGTTGCGCTCCGGCAGCTGCAACGGCGAGTGCGTTGCGCCGCCGAACGGAGGGCACCAGACGCGGTGCGCCAAAAGACGCGGCTTGGCCGGATCGGCGACGTCGAGCACGGTGAGACCGCCGTCGAGCCACGCCGCATAGGCCGTGGCGCCGGACACGACCGCGTGGTGCAACGCGTAACGGCGGCCTTGCGGCCATTGCGGCGTCTCACCGCCCGCCCGCCACATTCCCGGCAGCCACCACCGGCCGACGATATGCGGCCGAGCCGGATCGCTCATATCGACGATGGCGAGGATGCGGTCCGTAAACCCCTCGAAATGCGCCGAGATATAGGCGTAGCGGCCGCCGACATACCAGATGCGATGCAAGCCGATCCCGTCCACCGGCATGAAGCCGATCTCGCGCGGTTCGGCGGGGCGCGATATATCATAGACGCGCAAGCCCGCGGCGAACGACAGGCCATGCCGGTCGAACGTCTCGGCGAGCGGGCGGGAGAAAAACTCCTTGTCGCTTGTCAGCTTCTGCGCGGTCCAAACATTCGCGGCGTTGACGACCAGCAGAAGATCGTCATGGACCTGGAGGTGGAGCGCCCAGGTGTTCTCCGGCGCCGCGACGAAGGCGACCGTTGCCGGCTTTTTGGGATCGCGCACATCGACGACGGAGAAACCGCCGCTGAAGATGTGGCCGATATAGGCATGGCCGCGATGGACCATGACCTGGACCCCATCGCTTCGCCCGCCTTGATCGCAATGACCGAGAAAGCGGACATTGCGCTGTGCCGCTGGCTGCATCTGTCACTCAGCCGCAGTTGCCGGGCGCACGGGCGCCGGTTCCGCCAAGAAATCGAGCTGCGGCGCGGTCTCCTCGAGCGGCTTGGCGCGGGTCTCGACGCCGAGCAGCCAAAGGGCGCCGAGCGCGATCACCAGCAACACCGAGAACATGGTCGTGACTGCGGCAAGCCCGCCGAAGTCGAACGCCCAAATGATCGGGAACGGCGTCGCCACGATGCCGAGCCGGGCGCAGGTGAAAGCAACGCCGGCGCCGCGCGCGCGGTATTCGGTCGCGAACAGTTCGGGCATATAGACCGCGATCGACAATGTCGTGAAGCAGAAGATCGAGCCGAGCAGCAAAAGTCCGAACGTATTGACCCACAGAACGCTGTTGCCCTGCGCGAACAGAATGCCGAAGACGAGCGCGCAGCCTCCGGCAATGGTCAGGCTCGGCCGCCGATCCATCCGGTCACCGACCAAGAAGGCGATCAAGGCGCCGAGCGTGCCGCCGAGGCTCATGATCACGGTGAACCCGATCGAGGTGTTGAGGCTCATGCCCTGCTTGATGAAGAAGGTCGGCAGCCAGTTGGTGTAGCCATAAGAGACCGTCAAGCCGATGGTCATCAAGATCACGGCAAGGAGCGTGCGGCGGATGACGGGCGGCGAGAACAGCACGCTGAACGGCACATCGGCGGCCACCGGCGTCGGTGCCGACGCCGCCACGCTGACCGGCGCTTCCTTGAGTCCCAGCTCGTGCACGATATCGTCGACGATGCGATCGGCCTCGGCCGTGCGCCCTTGGCTCTCCAGCCAACGCGGCGATTCCGGCAGCGACTTGCGCAGAAACCAGACGATCAGGGCGGCGACGCCGGCAATCACGAAGACCCAGCGCCAGCCGTAATGCGGAATAATCAGAAACCCGCACAGGCTCGACAGAAAGACGGCGCCGTTGGAGATGACCGCCATCGATGCCTGCCACCGGCCCCGCGTCGACGGCGGCACGAATTCGCTCAGCATGGTGTAGGCGATGACGAATTCCGCGCCCATGCCGAGCCCCATGGCGAAACGCGATGCGGTGAGCCAGCCCATCGTCGGCGATGCCGCCGCCGCAAACGAGAACAGCCCGAAGATCAACAGATTCAATTGAAAGCTGAAGCGCCGGCCATAACGGTCGCCGAACCAGCCGGCGGCGATCGAGCCGATGGTCATGCCGGCCGTGCCCGCGCTGATGAACAGCGCGTTCATCGACATGGTAGACCAGCCTTCCTTGATCGCCGCGCCCAGCACGCCGCCGGTGATGTAGTTGTCGAATTGGTCGACGAACAGGCCGCCGACAATCAGCGCCGTCAGCCGGTAGTGAAAGCGCCCCAGCGGCAGGGCATCGAGTTTCCGGCCGACATCGTGGGTGGCGATGGCCATGCGCGTATCTCCCCAGCGTAGATTTTTTTATCCGGTTTTCCCGGTCGCCCACGCCAGCATTCCGCCGGGTTACGTGGGAGTCAACAGGAGAAGCGAATGGCAGCTCGTCCGCGGCTTCGCGTCAGGCTTGCAAAGTTGCGGCCGAAGATTTTTTCTACCGGAAAATTTCGTAGCTGGTCTGAATCGGGTCGCGGCGCAGATTGAGTCGGGGGATTTGCAGGAGCGCAACCGCACGCCGCTGCGCGACGCCGGCCTGTGACGCGCTATCTGATCGATACCAACGTCATCTCAGCCACCGCGCCCACCATGGCCGTGAAGCGTGCCGAACTCATTGCGCGGATGGGTTCGCATCAACGCAGAAGCTTCGGGCACCACCCATCGTGTAAATTCATTCAGCATTGCCGCGCGGCGATTCGCGCGCCTACGGTTCCATTGGCAGCCCGCAACGGATCGGCTGCGAGATGCGCATATGCGTGGACGTGTCAAATATTGCACGCTGGGCCCGAGACTCGCCGGCGGCTGGGCACGCAGAGCCCGGACCTTCCCTTGTATGTACCGAAAACCCTATGGCGGACTAGTTCGGCTTTGCAAAGAACTCCCGCAACGTCGGTCCGTGCTCCGGGCTTTGCCGGATTTCCCCGGCCCATCCTGACGCGTAGGCCTTATCGTAATACTGCTTGGCGACGGCCGGGTCGAACTTGATGGTCTCGATGCCCGCCGCCGCTTGGCGCTCGGTTTCCTTGGCGTTCTCAGTGGCGAATTCCGAAACCTCCGCCTCGCCTTGCTCCGCTGCCGTGTTCAGAACCGCCTTTTGCTGGTCGTTCAGCTTGTCCCAGGCCGCCTTGTTGATCAGGATCGACACTTCCGCCGAGTAGAAACCCGGGTCGACGCGATACTTGGTCTTTTCATTCCAGCCGAGGTCGAAGACGCCGGTGATGGGCCAACCGTAGCCGTCGACCACGCCGCGATCGAGCGCGGTGTAAACCTCACCCGGCGCAGTTTGTACGACCGTTGCGCCCAGCGCCTGAAAGAAATCGCGATAGACCGGGGTAATTCGCAGCTTCAAGCCGGTGAGATCGAGGCCGCTGATGCGTTTGTTCAAGTAAAGATGAAAGGGATTGTCGTCGACGACGCGCGCCAAGAGAATAGCATTCATCTTTTCCAGGTAGAGCCGAGCCATGTAGTCATAGCCGCCGTTTTTCCGCAGCTCCGCCATCGGGCGCTGCGTGAGCTTCCAGGCGTCGGCTTCGGGCATCAGATTGGTGTAGAACGCACCGGTCGTATTTGCGATATCGACGACGCCATTCTTAAGCGCATTGCCGACTTCGAACGGCGGCATCGCCTTTGGTCCGCCGATATAATTGATTTGAACGAGGCCTTTTCCGGCTTCGTTGACCCGCTCGACGAAGCGTTCGATGCCGCGCGAATAGGTGGTTTGTTCAGTAAAAGCGGAGATCGCTCTGAGGGTTACCTCTTCAGCCGTAGCGGTTTTTGCACAAGTAACGATCGCAATGACGAAAATGAGCGCTTTGCCGAACATTGATGATTCCCCCGCTTGCCTTTGCGGCATTGTTTTTTGCACGAATTCAAATCTGACCCGCACGATTTCTATGTACGAATAGAGTATTGGTCCGTTTTTGGCGTGTCAATTTGTGTTTCGGCGCTTTGACGCAAAGGCATTTGTGGCATACGGGACAGCGCAGCCACCTGATAACCGCAAGCGAGGAAACGTGATACAGAAGATCGTCCCCGGAGTGGAACGGATTTCAACAGGTGATCCGCGATGAGCTCGCTGTCGGCGTTGTATGGCAAGTTGCTTGAGAAGCTGATGCTCGCGGCGTGCGGGGTGCTGTTTCTCATGATGCTGATGATCTGCGCCGACGTGCTGCAGAGAAACGTCGCGCTCTTGAAGTCGCTGCCCGGTCTGCCATGGGCGGATGAACTGTCCGAATACATGCTTTATCTCGTCACGATGCTTGCGGCGCCGTGGCTGCTCCGGCAGAGCCAGCACATCCGCGTCGACATCCTGCTGCGCGCCATGCCGGCGCGGATCGGCTGGTATTGCGAGTGGCTGACCGACGCGACGGCATTCGTCTGCTGTGTCGTCATCGCCGTTTACGCGACCAAGGCGGCCTACGCGAGCTATTCTGCAGACGCGCTTACAATTCAGACGCTGGTGACGCCGGAATGGTGGTCGCTCGTGCCGCTGCCGATCGCGTTGGTCCTCCTCGCGATCGAAGTGCTGTTTCGCATGCAGCGGCTGGCGCGGGGCAAGCGGGCGCCGCGCGAAGACGCCGTGTTGCCGTCCTAGTCAAGGCAGAGGCTGGCGGCGATGTCCTGGCAAAATGCATCCTGGCTTCTGTTCGGCGGCTCGACCGCGCTGATGTTACTTGGCCTGCCGGTCGCGTTCAGCTTCCTGGCGATCAACATCATGGGAGCGATCCTGTTCCTCGGCGGCGAAGCAGGCTTGGTGCAACTGGCACGCAACAGCGTGGATTCGGTAGCTAGTTTCTCGCTAACGCCCATTCCAATGTTCGTGCTGATGGGCGAGGTGCTGTTTCACACCGGCTTGGCGGTCAAGGTCATAGACGCCGTAGAGCGCCTGATCACGAAAGTGCCGGGACGACTGGCAGTGGTCGCCGTCGTCGCCGGAACCATCTTCTCGGCAATATCGGGCTCAACGATCGCAGTGACGGCGATGCTGGGCAGTCTCATGGTGCCGTTGATGATCAAACGCGGCTACCACCCGGTCATGGCGACCGGTCCGATCATTGCCGTCGGCGCGTTGGATATGCTGATGCCGGTATCGGCGTTGGCGGTGCTGTTGGGAAGCCTTTCCGGCATTTCAATCCCCAGGCTCCTGATGGGAGGATTTGTCCCGGGAATGATTTTGAAGGCCGCATTCATCGCCTACATCGTTGTTCGCGTGAAACTGGACCCTTCACTGGCGCCCTCCACACAACTCGCGGCTCACCAAGGCTGGGAGAAACTGAAGCCCTTGGTAAAGTACGTTATCCCCATTCTCTCGATATTCGTGGTTGTGGTCGCCTCGATGAGTTTGGGATTTGGCACCCCAACCGAATCGGCGGCGGTCGGCGCACTGGCCACCGTGGTCCTGGCGCTCGCCTATCGGGCGCTCACACGGCAGAATCTTCTCACGGCATTGCGCGGCACGACGGCGATTTCGGGCATGATCTTGTTCGTCATCGTCGGGGCGACGACATTCTCGCAGATTTTGTCGTTTTCCGGGGCGAGCAATGGCATCGTGTCGCTCATCGTCGGGCACGGCCTGACGAAAAACGTGATCATCGCCGAGATGATGGCGATCCTGATCTTCCTCGGCATCTTCGTCGACCAAGTGAGCATGATGCTGATCACGCTGCCGATATTCATGCCGGTAGCGCAGAAGTTGGGCATCGATCTGGTCTGGTTCGGCGTGATGTACCTTATTTGCATGCAGCTTGGGCTGATGCTGCCGCCGCACGGGTTGCTCCTGATGACAATGAAGAGCGTCGCACCGCCACAAATCAGGATGAGCCATATTTTCCGGTCGGTGGTGCCCTACATCATGCTGAGCCTGGTGCTGTTGGCGTTCGTATTCTTCTTACCGGCAGTGGCGGTTTGGTTACCCAACCTAATCTTCTAGGCGCGCACTCTATGGCACTTCGTTGCCGGAGCGCGTAAACTTTTCGCAATGTAGTAATTGACGGTGGCGGAGCGCCGCTGCGGGTCATCTTCGACCGAGATGGTCAAGGCCGACGTTTGTCCTTGTCCGCTTCGCCCTGAAAGCGACCATCAGCCATCTAGACGTGATCCGCCGCTTCGGGCGAGCAGCCGCCTCCTGCGCCGCAGCAGTTTCGTGTAGCATTGACTCATAAAGCATTCGCGCGCGTATTGCGCGGCGACACTGGGAGGCGTCATGAAACTCCCCCACCGAAGACAATTCCTGCATCTGGCAGCGGGTGCCGCCGCACTCCCGGCGGTGACACGGATCGCGAGCGCGCAAGCGTACCCATCACGCCCGGTGCGACTCCTCGTCGGATTCGCACCCGGCGGGGGCACCGATGTCATGGCGCGCCTCCTGCAACCGGCGCTGTCGGAGCGGCTTGGTCAGCAAATCGTCATCGAGAACCGGCCGGGCGCCGGCACCAACATCGCCACCGAGGCCGTCCTGAATGCAGCACCCGACGGCTACACGCTGCTGGCGGCCAGTCTTGCCAACGCCGGCAACGCGACGCTCTACGACAATCTCAAGTTCAACTTCCTTCGCGACATCGCAGCGGTCGCGGGCATCGCGCTCGACCCTTTCGTGCTGGAGGTGACTCCCTCGTTGCCGGTGTCAACGATCCCGGAGCTCATCGCCTATGCCAAGGCCCATCCCGGCAAGGTCAACATGGGGTCGGGCGGGATTGGCTCGGGCAACCATCTCACTGGCGAGATGTTCAAGATCATGGCCGGTATCGACCTCGTGCACGTGCCTTATCGCGGTGCCGGTCCCGCGATGGTCGATCTGATGGGCGGTCAGGTGCAGGTCATGTTCAACACCATGTCGGCATCGCTCCAATACGTCAGGGCTGCTAAGCTGCGCGCGCTAGGGGTCGCGACCAAGACCCGCCAGGCAGCGTTGCCGGACGTCCCGACGGTGGCCGAGTTCGTGCCGGGCTACGAGGCGAGCTTCTGGACCGGCATAGCGGCGCCGAAAGGCACGCCGCGCGAGATCGTCGACAAGCTGAACAAGGCGGTCAATGCGGGCTTGGACGATCCCAACGTGAAGGCCCGCCTCACCGAGTGGGGCGCCACCGCGCTTGCAGGCTCTCCTGCCGATTTCGCCAGGTTCGTCGCCGATGAAACGGAGAAATGGGGCGAAGTCATTCGTGCGGCCAACATCAAGGCGGAGTAGGCCGGTTCATCCGCGCCGCACGTTCCATAGTGTCCGTTAGGCGAATGTCTGCACCGTCTTAGGCGCGAACCCCGCTTCGATCCGACATGACACGGCAAAGTGCCGAAGCGCGTGCCAATTGAAGCGGCGCGGCGGCGAGAAATTCGTCGGGTCATCCTTGTGGGCCGCTTCAAGCATGTCGAAGAGCGCGAGGAGCCTTGATTTTACGACCACTTTGCGAAACGGCCGCCATAGTGTCAATCGGCGGCAACTTGGGCGTCATGGCTCAATATATTGTGGTTGGCGCCCTTGCGCGCAGCGGATTGCTGTAGACGGCGTTGCCGCCATCCTCGTTCGCAGGTAGCCGCCATCCTCGTTCGCAGGTAAAAGACGCAATCGCATTGTGCAATCCACAAGAGTTCCTTGCTTTACTTCACCGCCGATCCACTATCATCCTCTTGTAAAATCAATAGCTTATCCAGGTATTTGTGCATGGATTTTCAATGAAAAAATTTGCAAATTCGGCCTAATGCGGCTATATTGTATGTATGTCAAAGGCCCAGGAGCTTAAAAGGCATCTTCGGCCCGGACAGGTCTATCGGCGAGAGGACCTGGCCCGTTGGTCGAATGCTGTCGATCGGCATCTCAAGCAGCTGGTGAGCGACGGGACGCTCACAAAGCTGGCGGGCGGCCTGTACCTTTATCCGAAGGCGACAGTATTCGGGAAAGCACCTCCAGAAGACGACAAACTCGTTGGCACGTTTTTGAAAGACGATCGGTTTCTTCTGGCGTCGCCGAACGCGTACAACAGCCTCGGGGTCGGCACGACACAGCTTTACGACAAGACGGTCGTTTACAATCATAAACGACATGGCGAATTTGTGCTGGGCGGACGCAAGTTCGATTTCCGCATGAAGCCGTCCTTTCCCAAGACATTGAGCAAGGAATTCCTTCTAGTCGACCTCGTGAACAATCTCGACCAGCTTGCCGAGAGTAAGAAAGAGGTCCTCGCTCGCGTCAAGGAACGCGTCGCGTCGTACGATTCGTCACGATTGCAGCGGGCTGCGCATAACTATGGTAAGGTGAAGACGAAGAAGTTTTTCGAACAGGCGCTAACTCCTCGCACGGAGCCTCATGTCGCCTGATTATCTACACAATCACCCGGAGTTCCCCGAGCTGATCCGCATTGTGGCGCGGGAGAGAGGCATCGATCCCGCGCTGGTCGAAAAAGACTATTGGATCATGCACTGCCTCTATTGCCTACAAAGATTGAATATGACGTTTCAGTTGAAAGGCGGAACGTCGCTCTCGAAAGGCTACCAGATCATCAATCGGTTCTCGGAAGATATCGATATACGGATCGAGCCCCCGAAGGAACGCCAGGTAAGAACCGGAAAAAATCATAACAAAGCGAAGGATGTGCGGGCGCGCAAAGATTTTTTCGATTGGGTTGCAAAGAAGATCAGCTTTGATGGCATCGAAAAAGTCGAACGCGATACAGCCTTCGACAACATGCACATGACCAGCGCCGGTATTCGGCTGTTCTACAAGACTTCGACCGAAGGGATGGAGGGTCTCAGGCCTGGTGTCCTATTGGAAGCGGGTTTCGATGAGGTATCGCCCAACAGCGCCAAAGATATCAGTTCATGGCTTTACGATTACGCCGTTGCGAAGAAAGTCGATGTCATAGACAATCGCGCGAAGGCAGTCGCCTGCTATGACCCTTGCCATACTTTCGTCGAGAAACTCCAGACCATTTCCACGAAATTCCGCCAGCAGCAGGCATCAAAGGAATCTCCCGTCGGATTTATGCGGCACTATTACGACCTTTATAGCTTGCTGCGCCGACCGGAAGTGCAGGCGTTCATCGGAACGGATGCCTACAAGGCGCATAAGAAGAAACGATTCCGGCCCGGTGACAATCCCGACATCACGCAAAATCAGGCCTTCATCCTAGCTGATCCGGCAACGCGCGAGATATACGCCAAAGCTTATGATGAGAGCGCCGCGCTCTATCTTGGCGACAAGCCAACGTTCGAGGAAATTCTCAAAGAGGTCGGAAAGTGGGCCGAACGGGCTGGTGCTCCTCGTCGTTCTGGCGGCGATTAATTACTATTTCCCGGTGACGCTCTAGCGGTGACAGCCTGAGAATGCACACATGCCGCCTCGGTAGGGGCGGTGCACAAAATGGCCGTCTCCGCAGGGTCGCCTATATCAGCCGGAATAGGCCCCACAGGCACATAAACGCCGCCAAGTCTTTGACTTGACGGCGTAATTTGGTTGCGGGGGTAGGATTTGAACCTACGACCTTCAGGTTATGAGCCTGACGAGCTACCGGGCTGCTCCACCCCGCGTCAACCGACTGAATTATCACCCGATCATCTAGCAAGCGCCCCCCAATAAGGGAAGTGCAGCCGGCCCAATATTTCGTCATACTGTCATCCACAGCCTCTTCGAACTGTCATGCACGCATTCATAGAAGCGAATATGGGCAAGAAGCCTGCCTTGCAGCCACGAGCGGCGATCGGACCCGCGGTGCGCGCGATCGCGGCCTATATCCTCGCCGACGCGCGCGCGGCGATCACCGACCCGGAGCGCTCGAGCCAGGACGCCGTGCACGAATTTCGCCGCGCGATGAAGCAATGGCGCGCGCTGTTGCGGCTGCTGGCGCCTTTCATCGTCGACGCCCCACGCTGGCGTCACGAGGCGCGCGACCACGCCCGCTCGCTCGCCCACGCGCGCGACGGCCAGTCGGCGCTCAACGCCTTCGACGACCTCGTCGACAAGGGCATGGCGCTCTCGGCGCGCTCGGTTGCAACCGTCCGCAGCCGGATCGAAACGTTCCGCGGCAGCGAAGAGCAGGCGGTGCTCACGTCGACGCTGCGCGATGCGATCGTCGCTTGGCTCGATGCGGCGGCGGCGGCGGTCGAGCAGTGGCCGCTCGATCCGTTCGACTTTTCTTCGATCGCGGCGCAGCTGACCGTGGGGTACCGCAGCGCGCGCAGCCGGATTCCGGCCGACTGGTCGCTGGCGAGCGCCCAAGATCTGCATGCCCTGCGCCAGCGCGTCGTCGATCTGCGCTACCAGATGGATTTGATCGAGCCGCTATGGCCGCGCTTCGGCCGCATGTGGACTGAGGAAGCCGAGCGGTTGCGCGACCGGCTCGGCCGTTGTCAGGACCTCGAAGTGCTCAAGCGGCTCACCGGGCCACATCAGCCGCTGGCGCACTGGCGGTCGCGATTGACGCCGGCCTGCGCCGAACGCTCGACCGAACTTGCGCACCGCGCCGCGCGGATCGCGCATCGTTTGTTCGCCGAGCGGCCCAAGGCGTTCCGCCACCGGCTGGAGATGCTGTGGGAGCACAGCCGCTAGCCCGCATTTCTCACACTACCAATTGTTTGGGGCGAACAAAATTTGTTTTGATGGTTGCTCGGCGCTGGCCGCGCGGGATCGTGGCGCCGATGGCGCTGGGGTGATTTGGTTTTGCGG
>Ga0074044_10001034_pt1 | contig 25511 bp, 17 predicted proteins | sample BogForMeECP23OM1_FD_94443 | JGI IMG/M metagenome (GOLD analysis project Ga0074044, IMG submission 94443) | Bog forest soil microbial communities from Calvert Island, British Columbia, Canada - Bog Forest MetaG ECP23OM1 | ecosystem: Environmental > Terrestrial > Soil > Wetlands ... | reverse complement strand
CGGCCCTCGCGCCGACCTGAGACCTCGCCGGCCGTCTCGACCGTGCTTCGGCACGACAAGGCCATCTCGCACCAATGCGCCTCGCAAAGGAGTTCTCCATTGCACGCACTGATGATCGCTCTCGCGTCACTCATCCAGATCGTTCTGATCAACGTCGTGCTTTCCGGCGACAACGCCCTGGTCATCGCCATGGCCGCGAGGCACTTGCCCGCCCCCCAGCGCTGGGCCGCGATGTTCTGGGGAGGGGCGGTGGCAATCGCCATGCGGCTTGCCCTCACGCTGGCCGTCTCCTACGTCTTGATGGTTCCGGGGCTGCGGTTCGTGGGCGCCATCTTGCTGGTCGGGATCGCCTGTAAGCTCGTCCAGGACGAGGACGAGACGAACGAAGACGGGGCTCCGGCCCCGACGAGCCTTCGCATGGCCGTCTTCCGCATCGCCGTGGCCGACCTGGTCATGAGCCTCGACAACGTCGTCGCCATCGCCGGGGTCAGCGGGTCCGACCCCGTGCTCCTGGTTATTGGCTTGGTTCTTTCCATCGGGATGATTCTGGCGTTCAGCCAGGTTATCCTTGCGCTGATGAACCGCTTCCACTGGGTCGTTTATGCCGGAACCGCCGTGCTCGCCCTGACGGCGGCCGGGATGATCCGGCACGACCTGGAAGCGGTGAGAGATCTCACATGGGTCGCCAGTCTTCCACTCCATTTGCCGCTCTGGGCCGACTGGGCTTTCCGGGGAGTGGTTGTGGGCGGCTGCCTGACCTCAAGCCGCTGGTGGCCGAGGCGCGTCCCGACTGTCGAGGCCGCGTGACGAGGCACGCCAGAGGTTTTCGCGAGCGCGCTCCAACATGCTCAGGAGAAGTCGCGTGGGCTCGGAGCACACCGGCTTCGAACTGACAATTACCAGGGAACACACGCATGAAGCCTGATCCAAACGAAGTGCCCCACCCGCCCCAGGCCACCGACGAGGAGTTGCGCGAAAGGGATAACGCGTGCCTGGAGATCGAGCTCGACGGACGGGCGGGGCTGGGCCGGGTGGTCGACGCCCGACTGTTTCAACCGGCCCAGCGCGAATACGCGCGGAGACTCCTGGAGGCACTCTGCGAGCACCCCGGAGTCAGGAAGGCGGAGGTCGACCTCGCGTCTTCGACCTGTCGCGTCGAATTCGATCTCGCCTCGAACACCCGGGCGGTCATGGGGGGGATCCTTGTCGAGGCGCTTCGGGCCGCCTCGGCACGCTCCGGCAAGACCCCATGGTGGAGGCGAAGCCCGCGCTGGTCGACCCTCACCGCCTATCGGTCGTTCGGAGACCTTTCGCTCTGGGAAACGTACGCGGACGAGCCGGGGAGTGTACGGCTTCTCCATCGGGGGCACGCGCGCGACCGCGCCGCTGCCTCCCGTCTGGCCGACAGCCTGGCGGGCCTCGAAGGGGTCGAGCGATGCTACGTGTCGCTATGGTCGCACCGGATCACGATCGATTGCGGTCCGGGCGCTGGCCCATTGGCCAGTCGCACGGTGGACCGCGTGGAGCGAATCCTGGAGGGGCGGAGGGCTGCCGATCCGAGGGAAGCCGCCTTGAGGTCGGGCGCTCTGCCTGAGGCGACTGACGCCCCGGTGATTGCGGCAACCGTGTGGAAGCGATTGAGGTACAAGGCGATGGCCGGCGGTGCCTTCACCCTGACCATGGTCGGCCTGGTCGTGCCCGGCGTCCCGACCGTTCCGTTCCTGCTGGCGACGAGCTACTATCTGGCCCGCTCGTCGCCCCGGCTGAACGAACGGCTCCGACGGACGGCGTTCTTCGGCCCGATCCTCCAGGACTGGGAGGGCCACGCCGCCCTCAGTCTGGCCTCGAAGGGCAAGCTGATCGGGCTGACCGCCACCATTGTCGTCGTGACGGTGGTTCTCGCTCCGCTGACGCCCCTCGCCCTGAGCCTGATTCTCCTCATCTCGTCGCTCAGCGTCTACGGGCTCACCAGGATGCCCGGCCTCGCGGAAGACGCGCAGGCCAGCTCTCGCGCGGGCATCCGAACCATGTTGCCGCTCCCGGCTCGTTGAACCCGCGGCAGATAAGGTGTCAGGAACCGTTATGTCGCGCCTTGGGGGCAGACAAGCTGTGAGAGGCCGTTATTTTGGTTCCTGGGACTCCTCCGGTGACGAACCTTCACTTCCCGACGGGACCATAAACGGTTTCCGACACCTTTTCCGCTTCGGCGGGACAATGAACGGCTCCTGATACCTTTTCCGCTTCCATAAACGGTTCCAGCTACCTTTTCCGCTCCTCAAGAGATTTGAGGCCGACTGGCTCGGTTCTTTGTCGCCGAGCGACTCCCGTTCTCGAAGAGCCAGGGGGTGCTGAGCTCGTCGGAAACGGCGGGCACGACTCGCGAGCGAGGCCGCCTGGGGCGGGCGTTCTGGCCGCACCCGGATCGATGCGTTCGCGGTGTGACGTGAACTCGCGGGCCAAGCCTGCACAACGGCACTGGCAACTTGTGCCCCGCGTGCTTCTCATTTATGATAAAAAATTCAGAGTGTCGCGATTAGAGCGCACCGGCTTTCCTTGACAGTTCTTCCGGATTCAGAATTCCAGTGCTTCCGCCGTTGCGAGGCAGAACGAGTTTGATGATCACCGCCCGGCGTGCTGCCGATAGTTCTCACATGCTGTTTCATGCTGTTCCAGGCGGTTTCCTCGATCTCTCCCTCGATGGCGAAAGGCCAGGATCAACGGATCAGACCTCGCTGTTCAGAGGCTGACGAAGCTGTTCGGAAGTCGAACCTGGTTCCGGGAAGCCCGGTTCCTCCTGTGAATGTGAACACCGGAAGCAGTGTTTCTCGGCGATTCAGGATCATGAACCGCCCTGGAGCTCCCGCTCCGGAGAAGCGAAAGATCTAGCCGTGCCCCTCACCTTCACCCACAGCTTCGATTTCTGGTTCCGGCGAGCCATGGTCGGGGCATTCGCCGCGGCCATCCTGGCACTCGTGGGACTGTACTACTATGGTCCCCAGCAATACACCCGCGTCGGGTATGCTCCCGTTCAACCCGTTCCGTTCTCCCATGCTCAACATGCCGGCCAGCTCGGCCTGTCTTGTCTTTACTGTCATACGGGTGTGGAAGAGTCCTCGGTCGCCAAGATCCCTTCCACCCAGACCTGCATGAACTGCCATCAGACGATCAAGGCCGACAGCCCCAAGCTCGCGCTGGTCAAGGCAAGCTTCGAGAGCGGTAAGCCGATTTCCTGGATCCGGGTGCACAAGACGCCGGACTATGTCTTCTTCAATCACGCAGCTCACGTGAAGCGCGGGGTGGGATGTGTGAGCTGTCACGGTCAGGTCAACGGGATGCCGGTCGTCGTGCATGACCAGCCCCTGAGCATGGGATGGTGCCTGGACTGTCACCGCGAGCCGGAGAATCATCTCCGGCCCGTGGCCGAGGCGACCAACCTCGCCTGGTGGCCCTCTGAAGGCAAAACCCAGCGCGATCTCGGCTTGTACTTGAAAGACCGGTACAAGGTTCAAGCCCCGGAACAATGTGTGGGGTGCCACCGATGACTCAGGAAACCGCCTCCAGCATGGAACCGGTTGCACTGCCGACCGGCAAGGCATACTGGCGCAGTCTCGATCATCTCGCCGACACCCCGGAATTCCGTGACTGGATCGAGCGGCGGTTTCCCGAGTCGATGAGGGAGCTGCTTTCCGGCGGGGTCGACCGGCGGCATTTCTTGCAGTTGATGGCCGCTTCGATCGGTCTGGCTGGTCTGGCGGGATGTCGCCGCCCCGAGATGCATGCTCTTCCCTACTCGAAGCCTCCCGAGGAGGTGGTCCCGGGGCTGCCGAACTTCTACGCCACGGCCATGCCTCGCCGCGGTTCGGCCCTGCCGGTTCTGGTCGAGAGCCACGAAGGACGGCCGACTAAAATCGAAGGCAACCCCAGACAGCCCGACAGCGGGGGCTCCTCCGACACGCTCGCCCAGGCCTCGGTCCTGGAGCTGTATGACCCGGATCGCTCCAGTCCGGTGCTCCAGCAGGGGAAGCCGGCCTCCTGGAAGGACTATGACGCCTTTGCCGCCAAGCACTACGCCGCGATCCGCGAGCGTAAAGGGAAGGGGCTGCGAATCCTCAGCGAAGACCTGGCTTCGCCGTCGCTCGAGCTACTCCGCGAACACTGCCGCGCGGTCTTGCCCGAGGCTCGCTGGAACATCTTCGACTCGGTTTCGCGTGCCAACGCGCACGACGGCGCCGCGCTGGCCTTCGGATCGCCGGTCATCCCGCGTTACCAGTTCGACCAGGCGGAGATCATCCTTTCCCTGGACAGCGACTTCCTCGGTCTCGAAGAAGATGGCACCCGTCACCATCGGGGGTTTTCTCGCGGGCGACTGGGTGAAGGGAAAACTCCGACGATGAACCGGCTCTACGCGGTCGAGAGCCAGTTCACCATCACGGGAGGCATGGCCGATCACCGGCTCCGGCTGCCGTCCAGCCACGTGCGCGATTACACCATGGTCCTGGCTCGGGCGCTCCTCGATGGCGAGAAAGTCGTGCCTGCGCCGGGCAGTCCCCAGGCCGCCTTGCGGCAGGCACTCGCGACGTACAAGCCGTCCGTGAAGCTCGACGAGCTGTGGGTTCGCGAGGTGGCCGCGGACTTACGGGCCCACGCCGGCAAGGGGATCATCATCGCGGGCCGCCGCCAGCCTCCCATCGTCCACGCCCTGGCATTTGCGCTCAATGCCACGCTGGGTAACATCGGCAAGACCATCGAGCTCCGCAAGCCCCCGGCCCGACCGGCGGCGGGGACGCTCCAGGAGCTTGTCCAGGCCATCGACAAGGGCGAGGTGGAGACCCTGCTCATCCTGGGGGGCAACCCGGTTTACACCGCTCCGGTCGACCTGGGCCTGGCCGATCGAATCAAGAAGGTCGCCACCACGATCCGCCTGGGACTGCACGCCGACGAGACGTCCGGGCTGGCGTCCTGGCATCTCCCTTCGGCTCATTACCTGGAGTCGTGGGGAGACGCCCGTGCCGGGGATGGAACGTTGCTCCCCATCCAGCCGCTGATCGAGCCCCTCTTCGACGGTCGCAACGTGCTCGAGGAGCTGGCGCGGTTGACGAAGTTCGAGACCAGCTTGCCCTACGAGATCGTCCGCCGCGCGTTCCGGAAAATCAGCGGCACGGCGGACGCTGGATTCGAGGCCGCCTGGAGGAAGTTCCTGCACGAGGGAACCTCGTCAGCCGGCGCCTATCCCATCGAGCACCCGGCCCTCAAGTGGGACGCGGTGGCGCGGGCCGTGATTGCGACCAGACCCGGCCCGGGATCGCTCTCGGCGTCGAACCTGGAGCTGGTGCTCGAGAGAGATGCCAAGGTGGACGACGGCCGGTTCGCCAACAACGGCTGGCTCCAGGAGCTACCAAACCCGATCACCAAGCTTTCCTGGGGCAACGCGGCGCTGCTGAGTCCGAGGACGGCCCAGGAATTGGGCGTCACTGACGGCGACGTCGTTCGCCTCGAGCTGGACGGCCGGAATCTCGAGACCGCGGCCATGATCCTGCCGGGACAGGCCGATTACTCGGTGGGTCTGGTCCTGGGCTATGGGCGGACGGCGTGCGGCCGCGTCGGCCAGAACGTGGGTTACAACGCCTACTCGCTGCGTACGTCCCAGGCGCCCGACGTCACGCTTGGTCTGAAGGTCTCCAAGGCCGGCCGGCGGACGCCTCTTGCATGCAGCCAGCAACATTTCACCATGGAAGGACGCGACATCATCCGGGAGTCCTCCCTCGCCGATTTAGGTGAACATTCCCTGGCTGGCCACCATCACGAGGAGGAGCTGCACGATATTCAGACGGTCCCTGTTACCCACGGCGAGCACCAGTGGGGCATGGCGATAGATCTGAATACCTGCACCGGGTGCAGCGCCTGCGTGCTCGCCTGCCAGAGCGAGAACAACATCCCGATCGTGGGCCCGGATGAAATCCTCCGGGGACGCGAGATGCACTGGATCCGCCTCGACCGCTACTTCGCGGGGGACCGGGACGATCCCGAGCTGGTGCACCAGCCGGTCGCGTGCGTCCAGTGCGAGAAAGCCCCCTGCGAGGCGGTCTGCCCGGTCAACGCAACGGTGCATGGCGAGGAGGGGCTCAACCTGATGGTCTACAGCCGGTGCATCGGCACCCGCTACTGTGAAAACAACTGCCCGTACAAGGCGCGACGGTTCAACTACTTCGATTACAACCAGCGGCCCCTCGATCAGTTGTGGTACGGGCCCTTGACCGAGAAGGGGATGCCCGAGACCCTGAAGATGCAGAAGAACCCCGACGTGTCGGTGCGGATGCGGGGGGTGATGGAGAAGTGCACTTACTGCGTGCAGCGGATCGAGCGCGCCAGGATCGGCGTCAAGGTGGCCGCTGGTGGCTCGGCCCCCGGCAAGGTCCCCGACGGGACCATCGTCCCGGCCTGCGCCCAGGCTTGTCCGGCGCAGGCAATCGTCTTCGGCGACATTTCGGACCCGGAAAGCAAGGTTTCTCGCATCAAGAACCAGTCACGGAATTATGACCTGCTTGGTGAGCTGAACACCAAGCCTCGAACCTCCTACCTGGCCCGGCTGCGGAATCCCAATCCCCGGATGCTGGCCGGCCGGCCCTTGCCGGGAGGAGAGCACGCATGAACCTTCAAGCAACTCGGACGTCGGCGCCTCCGCCGCTGGTTGAAGGAAGCCACGATTTCGGTTCGATCAGCGACATGGTTTGTGGGCTGGTCGAGCGCCCCGCGCCGCTCTGGTGGTGGCTGGCGTTCCTGGTCTGCGGCACGGTCGGCTTGATCGGAGCGCTCTGGACCGTCTACGTCATCTCGACGGGACTGGGCATCTGGGGCATGAACCAGACGGTGGGCTGGGGCCTGCCCATCGGCACGTTCGTGTTCTGGGTCGGGATCGGACATGCGGGGACCTTGATCTCGGCGATCCTCTTCCTGTTCCGCCAGAAATGGCGGTCCAGCCTCAACCGTGCCGCCGAGGCCATGACCCTCTTCGCCGTGGCCTGCGCCGGGCTGTATGTTATGATCCATATCGGGCGCGTCTGGATCGCCTGGTTCGTCGTGCCGCTCCCGAATTCCAATGAGCTCTTCCCGAATTTCCGCAGCGCTCTGTCCTGGGACTTCGCGGCCATCTCGACCTATGGCCTGGTCTCGCTCATGTTCTGGTACGTGGGCTTGATCCCCGACCTGGCGACGTTGCGTGATCGAGCCAGGACCCCGTTCCGCCGTTGGATCTACGGTCTGTTCGCGCTGGGCTGGCGGGGCTCGGGGCGGCACTGGCACAACTACGAGATGGCCTACCTCCTGCTGGCCGGGCTGGCTACCCCCCTGGTCGTGAGCGTGCATACGATCGTCAGCTTCGACTTCGCCACCTCGGTGCTTCCGGGATGGCACTCGACGATCTTTCCCCCCTACTTCGTCACGGGTGCGATCTTCTCCGGGCTGGCGATGGTGATCACCCTCCTGGTCCCCCTGCGCAGGCTTTGCGGGCTGGAGGATCTGGTCACGATCAATCACCTTCAGAACTTGTGCAAGCTGATCCTCGTGACCTCGCTGATCATCGCCTACGCCTACGGGACCGAGCTCTTCATGGTGTGGTATGCCGGCAATCCCTTCGAGCAGTACACGTTCCGCAACCGGATCTTCGGGCCCTATGGCTGGTGCTTCGCGACGATGATCCTCTGCAATGTGTTGCTCCCCCAGCTCCTCTGGTTCCGCTGGTTCCGGACGACTCCGTGGGCGATGTTCATCCTCTCGCTGTTCGTCAACGTCGGCATGTGGTTCGAACGCTTCGTGATCGTGACGACCGCCCAGCACCGCGATTTCCTGCCGTCGAGCTGGAAGATGTTCTACCCCACCTCGCACGATTACATCCAGCTCGTGGGCGGGTTCGGACTGTTCACGACGCTCTTTCTGATCTTCATCCGGTTCCTCCCCATGGTCGCCATCAGCGAGGTGAAGGCCTGCCTGCCCGCGGCCGATCCGCATGCCGCCGGGCATGGGGAGCCGCAACCGGTCGCGGCTGATTCCTCCCGTGCAGCCCCTGCGGTCAGGCCCATTGCTGGCCCGAGCTTCGGCGTGCTGGCCCGATTCGCCGGGCCGGCCGAGCTGCTGGCCGCAGCCAGGCGGCTGCACGCGGCCGGGTATCGCTGCCTGGACACCTACTCGCCATTCCCGATCCACGGGATGGAGCGGGCGCTCCGGCTGCGCCGGTCCCGGGTTCCCGCGTTCGTGTTCGCCGGTGGAGCGATCGGCGTGGTCTTCGCCCAGTGGGTCCAGAACTACCAGAGCAGTGTCGGTTACCCGCTGATCGTCGATGGCAAGCCGCTCAATAGCTGGGAGGCGTTCGTGCCGATCAGCTTCGAGACCATGATCCTGTACGCGTCGACCGCGGCGGTCCTGGGCATGCTGTTTCTCAATGGACTGCCCCGGTTCTACCATCCGGTCTTCCGGGGAAAGACATTTGCGAGGGCCAGCGATGACGGATTCTTCCTGTCCGTCGAGGCGCGCGACGCGATGTTCGACAAGGGGGAGACCCCGGCATTGCTAGCGTCGCTGGGGGCCACGGAAATCGAGTTCTTGAAAACGTGATGCTGAAAGGTTCAAAGTGAGGTCGCGGGGTCGCATTGGACTGCGGCTTCGGGTCAGAGAGTGTCCGATTACTTTGCAGTGATGGGTGGCGGCGATGCGTGTGGTGATCAGCGTGTTGGTCCTGGCGACGGGTGTTTTCGTTTCCCTGATGGGGGTCCGAGGCACGATCAGCGAGCGGCGGCCGCTGATGATCATACCCGACATGGTGGTCCAGCCACGCTACCATGCCCAGGGTGAGAGCTCGTTCTTCAAGGACGGAAGGGAGATGCGGACGCCTCCGGCCGGGACCGTGGCCTTCGGTGGGGCCGGTTACGAGAGTGACGCCGGCTCTCCCCGGTTGAACCCGGACTTCCTCCAGGAGGACGACCGCTATTATCGAGGCAAGCAAGGGACCGCCTGGGTAACCAAGATTCCCGTGAAGCTCGATCTGGAGCTGCTCCGGCGCGGCCAGGAACGGTACGATATCTATTGCGCTCCATGCCATGGAGCGACCGGCTCGGGCAACGGGGTGATGACCCAGTATGGTCTGGCCGGTGTGGCGACCATCACCGACGCGTTCCATGCCCTGATGCCCGAGGGTGAGTACTTCAATGTGATCACCAACGGGAAAGGGCGGATGCTGGGGTATGGGCCTCAGATCAAGGTTGGCGACCGCTGGGCGATCGTCGCCTACATTCGCGCCCTGTCGCGGAGCCAGAATGCAAAAATTGGCGATGTCCCCGAGGCCAAGCGAGGGGAGCTGAACCGATGACCCACGCAAGCCGGCTTCTCGACGATGTGAGCCTGCCCGGGACGAGGGGACGGATCGTGGTCCTGGTCCTGCTCGCTCTGGCGATCGGGGCAGGGGCCCTCTCCTGGTCGCGCTGGGCAAGCGACCCGCGCCGGTGGCTCTTCTCGTACCTGACCGCCCTGGTCTTCGTCATCAGTATCAGTATCGGTGCGGTGGCCTGGCTGATGCTCCAGCATCTGACGCGCGCCGTCTGGTCGGTGGTCATCCGGCGCTTGCTGGAAAATCTGACCCGGCCGTTGCCCCTGCTGGCAGTCGGCTTCGTCCCCATCGCAGTCAATCTGCCGCGAATCTATTCCTGGGCAGACCCCGCCCGGGTGGCCGCGGACCCCGCCCTGGCCCGCAAGGCCGCCTGGCTTGACCCGTCATTTTTCAATGTGCGGGCCGCGGTCTACCTGGGGCTCTGGGCCGTCCTGGCCGGGCTGCTGGCGCGAATCTCGGCCCGCCAGGACCAGACGTTCGACCTACGCGCCAACGATCGCATGCGGGGGATGAGCACTTGGGGGCTGCCCCTGCTGGCGCTCACCTCGAGTCTCGCCGGCTTCGACTGGCTGATGTCGCTCGAGCCGCACTGGGCATCGACCATGTTCGGGGTCTACTTCTGGGCGGGGTCACTGGTGAGCTCGCTGGCTGCCTTGATCCTGCTGGCCCTGGCTCTTCGCGGAACCGGCTGGCTCAGGCGGACGATCACCATCGAGCACCTGCACGACCTGGGCAAGCTGCTTTTCGGTTTCGTGGTCTTCTGGACGTACATCGCCTTTTGCCAGTATTTTTTGATCTGGTACGCGAATCTCCCCGAGGAGACCGGCTGGTACATCACCCGCCGTTCGGGAACCTGGAACATCTTGAGCTGGGCGCTCTGTTTCGGGCATTTCGTGGTCCCGTTTTTGTTGCTCCTGTTTCGGTCGATCCGGCGCGACCCGTTCTGGCTGGGTTTACTCGCCGCCTGGGTCCTGGTCTTCCATTACCTCGATCTCTACTGGATCGTCATGCCGACGCTGTACCCCGATGGAGCACAGCCCGACTGGCTGGACGCCTCCGTGCTGGCCACGCTGGTGCTGGCCGTGGGGGCGGTCGTGGCGCATGCCTGCCGGGCTCGGCCGCTGATCCCGGTCGGAGATCCCCATCTGTCCGAGTCGCTCGCATTCCGCAATCCGTGAGGAGCGATTCCTATGTCCGTAGGTCAAACCCGTCCTTTTGAATCGAATCAGGATGATCCCAAGATGAGCGATCCATCCACTCCGCCCCCCGTGTCGTCCCAGGCCCAGCTCGAGAGCAGCGAGGATGAGCCGTCAGCGGGCTCCCCCTCCTTGCTCGTCGCGCTGATCCTGGGCTTGTTCAAGCTCGTTGCCGTTGGGCTGCTCGTCTATTTGACGTACTTCTTCACGATGACCTTCGCAAACCGCACGCCGCCGGCAGCCCCCCTGTCGGAAGAGCAAGAAACGCTTGCGAACAAGGCCGAGGATCTGCGGAACCAGGGGAAGACGCTGCTTTCGTCGTACGGGTGGGTCAATCCCGCCACCAAGAGCAACGTGCGAATCCCCATCGAACGTGCCATGGAGCTGATCGCGGCCGAGGCGGCTCAGCCCCCGGCGCCTGCCGTCGTCGCAGCTCCTCTCCCCGGGCCCGGCCTGGGCGAGACGATCAAGATTGTCACGGTCAAACCCGCGGGACCGACCAGTCCACCAGTGGCCCCGCCGGCTCCGGCCGGCATTCGCCCCGAGCAGTTGTATCACGCCGTCTGCTTGACCTGTCACGGCACGGACGGCAGGGGCAAGATATACCACATGCTCGTGCCCACCATTCCGGATCTCACCGACGCCCAGTGGCAAGCCTCGCGCAAAGACTCGGAGTTGCAGCACTCGATCCTCGAGGGGAAAGAATCGATCGTCAACGGGAAAAAGCTCGAGCCGCAGACAATGGTGTCCCAGAAGGAGAATCTCGCCAGGGCCCAGATCGACGTCAAGGACATGGTCGCCTTCATGCGGGGCTTCAAGGACGGGAAGCAGGAGGTCTCCGCTGACGGCGTGCTGGTCCAGGCTGGCAAGGTAATAGCGCCGGGGGGCCAGCCACCCCCGGCGCCGAACCCCGTTCCGCCAACCAATACCGGGGGTACTCAACTCGCCCAGGTCCCTTCGCGGCCACAGCCGGGCCCCGCCCCGACACCACCCGGCCCAAGAGGGCCAGCGCCAGGCCCAGCGCCGCCCTCGCCGCCAGCGGGTCGCGGCGGAGTGTTACCCTCCCCAATCCCGGTGACCACGGTCAACACGGCGGCGCAGTCCGAAAAGCTCCGGGCGGCGGGCGCGAAGTTCGGTACTCTCTGCACCGCCTGCCATGGACCGGACGGGCGAGGAATGGCCGCCGTGCGAACCCTCGCGCCAGCCCTTCCCGACTTCACCTCGCGAGACTGGCAAATGAGCCGGAACAAGTCCCAGCTCGCCACGAGCATCATGGAAGGCAAAGGGACAGCAATGCCCCCCTGGCGCGGTCAAGTCACGCCGGAGCTAGTCCAGGACCTGGTCGCCTTCGTGCGGACCTTCGGTCCAGCAGGGTCGACGGCACCGACGACTGCGAAGAGCGAGTTCGCAGTCCGGTTCAAAGAGCTTCAGAAGCAATACGACGAGCTGAACCTCCAGGTCCAGGCCCTGTCTCACCCCTGAGCACCAGTAACCGGGTTCGCCTTCGCCTTGCCGGCACTCCGCAAGGTCGCGCTCAACCCGGCCGGCGGGCAACTTCGGCGCTGGGCTCTATCATTGGAATCACTGAACCGGCCATCACAGCGATTCGTCTCAGCCGCGCGCAGGAAAGGACCGAAGAATCTAGAGGCCGTTTGTATGAGATTTCTAAGAAGGAAACGACGATCAGCCGGGAGGGATTCCCATGAAGAACGGACCGAACCGGATGTGCTTCTATCCGGATGAGTCAGTCCCCGCGCTCGGTTCGCGCCGGCGACGCCACGAAGGTCGGCGCCTCGTGAGATTTCACCGTGGGCGCAACCTGGCATGGGCGTTTGTCGTCGGCCTGGCCGCCGCGCTGGCGGCGACGGATCACGCGGTCGCGCAAGAACCCATGGTCCCTCCCCCCATACCAAACGCTTACCCGGCGCCCGGCCTACTTCATCGCTTGTGCCACTGCTTGTCGCCGAACGATGGCATTCCCCGGACTTTCTCTTACTACTACACTCCCAGCTTGAACCAGCCACGCCACTTCCGTGTCGTCCGGCCGGATGGGACAACGTACTGGACATCTACCGTGCGTGGTCTGCCGATGGGATATCAATGGCTCGCGGACTGAGCCGCGGGGACGGGCCGGCGCACTCTGTCATCGTCCTTTGTCTTGTCGCTAGTTTCCGGCCGGCGGGGCCGAGAGTTGCGGTCCAACGGGAGCTGGCAAAGGCGCGGGCAGCCCACCGGCGGCTGCTGGGGCCGGCGGGGCGTTCCTTGGCGCTGGTGCTGGCTGAGGCTGCGCGCCGGCGTTGCCCGGGACCTGTGCTGGCTGCGCCGCAGCGGCTGGCTTCGCCTCAGGCAATATTTCGTCACGAAGCTCGGCAATCGGCTGTGGGAAGGTGACCGCCTTGGGAGACGGGTCGACCGGCGGGGTCGGTGAGGGGACATCGTGCCAGCGGCGTAAGAACGCGAGCATCTTTTCGTACTCCACCCCCGTGAGGTTGGCCCGAACGCGCATGTGTGCAATGACATTCTCGTAATTGAAGAACGGTCGCTCAGCCAACGCTCGGGCGTTATGGCACTGGTTGCAGTACATGCTGAAAACCTCGCCGCCGGTAAGCGAGTCCTCGAAACTCTGCGGTTGCCCCCCGGGGCGCGGAATGCGCAAGGGGGCGGGGCCTTTCGTCAGATCGATCGGCGTGCTTTGACAACCGAGCGTTGCCAGCGCCGCGACACTCATGAGCGGGAAGAAAAATCGTTGCCACCGTTCGGAGAAAATGGATGACACTGTCGGTTCCTCTCTTCTCGACTGAGCGGGTGAATTGTTTTCTCTTTCAGGCGCTTCCGCCTTTTGACATGTGTTTCAGAAATTGGTGGCGAATTGCATGAATACTACATTGTCTTTCAAGTCATGGTGGAGCTCTTGATTGATCTCATAAGCAAGTTTGAAGACTGTTGCGGGGAAAAGGTAGTAGTTCACTCCCATCGTGTACTGGTTGCGGTCGAGCGGCGCGTCCATGGGCGTGGCGAACGAGCTCACGTTTGATGCCACCGCCGCCTGATCGATCCCGCGGAACCGGGCGTCGCTGAACCGGGCGACGTACTCGAGCCGTTGCAGGTGTTTGCGGGTCGATTTGTAGTCACGATAGGCGAGCTGGGCATAGAATCCATTGCGCTCGATGCTGTTGCCGATGTACTGCCTGGTCCGCTCGTAATTCTGGCCGTACTCGAAGCGGAAATCCCAGTTCCCACGATGGTAGTTGAAATAGGGCTGCCAGATGCTGGTAACCGCCCCGGCGCCGTGGAAGTAAGGGGCATTGGCGATCTCCGACACGCCAAAGTTGATCCCGCGGGCGGGGAGCCAGAACCCCAGTCGTGCGCCGTATGCCATGCCGTTGTTGATGTTCGACGTGGTGCCGATCACTCCGCCCAGGTCAGACCAATCGGCAGCTTGTCCCGCTCCGGGCACGCCCATGGCGTTGGTGGCATAGGCGGAATACTCCATTTTCACGGGAGACCCGAACAGGTACTTGCCCCCGCGAAATTGCAGGCCGGTCAACGTCAGACCGTCGGGAATGACCTGTCGCATCACCAAAGGTTCATCGGGCAGCTTGTTGATCCACTCCGGGTCCAACCGCTCGTTCCAGAACCCAATCGGGGCCAGGAAGTAACCGATGTCCATGGTAAGCCAATCGGTAAGGAATATATCAGCCTGGGCTTGACCAAGAGCGAATCCTGTCGGGGCGAACACGAGTTCCGCGGACAAAAGGATGCGTTTGTTGAGCTGCACCAGGAAGAAAGGTGTGAACTCCTGGAATTCAAACAGCCCGGCACCTTGCTGGTGCGTGAAGATGTCGTAGCGGACCGCGAAATTGTTAATAATGGTGAGTGGCGACGAGGTTGTCTGGACCGGCGCGAACAACCCCTTGAGCATGGCCGGCAATTGCGGGCCATTGCGCCTCTGGGCGTCAAGTTGCTCGATGAGAGCGTCGTCCTGGTTCGCCAGCTCCATGTCCCGGTGAGCCGCTTGCTTGGCGCGTGATTCCAGCGTGGCGGTCATGCCTTGCAAGTTGTCCAGCGCGGGGCCCTGCTGCGAGAGCTCATCGGCCATGACCTGCGATTGTCGCTCGATCAGCTCGATCTGCTTTTGCTGGAGGTCGGCGATCTTCTGCTGCCGGTCCTGGCCATGGGGGTTCTGACCCCCAGGAGCATTCGGCACGGCTGTTTGCGCTTTCAGCCGGTCCTGCAATACCTGGGCCGACTGTTGCAGGGTCTCGATCTGCTTCTGCTGAACTTCAGCCTTCTTTCTCTGCTCCGCCATATCCTTGGCGTACTGTTCTTTGAGAGCTTTGATCTCCCGGGCGTTGCGATCGAGTGCCTCCCGGACGGCCGAGAGCAACTTTGCCTCGTCAGTCCTGGGGGGCTGAATGGCAGCCGCCTGAGCACCGGCGGCGGGCTTCGTCGTCCCCGCACCTTCAGTCTGCGCCGGCTGGGGTGATGCTGCGTCGTCACCCAACGCCATGCCGCTAAAGAAGAGAGACCAGAGGATTCCTACTGTCAGGTAAGGCCTCATGCGGATTTCCCTCACGGACAATCACCGTCCCAACGCGAGTACGATGAGGGGCGCTCACCGTCCCAACGCGAGTTCGATCAGAATTGAATTGCGAAGAGAGCGGACGAGATGAGTGGGGGCGAGCGAACCCTGCGCCGAGGACCGAGACCCTCGGCACTGGTCTTATCGACCCTGCAAGGTTGGTAGGTTCAGACGAAATTTAGGGATATAGGCGTTGTTCCGCTTTTCGCGAATTTAACACCTTGTTGGTTCCGAGGTCCGAATTTCTTGGGAGCAGCTCCAATTAACTAATCTACCCAAATTTTCACAAATCGCGTCGAGGACTTCTTTGAGTGTTCTTACACATCGTGCGTGTGTGTACGATCCGCTTGATCCTTGGGATGGCGTCGAGGATCGCTGCGAAATCCGCGAGCGTTTGGCTGTGAAGACGTGGAAAAGACCACGGGGATGGTACTGCGAGGGTACCATCCCCGTTCTTCCTGGCTCGGAGGGGCAGCGGGTCTTGCTTGTAATATGCTCGGGATCACAAACGGACCGAAAAATCGTCAGCGAGTGAAGGGGCCCGGGGTGCCAGGCGGGGATGCCGGAGCAGGTGCGACAGGTGGTTGTGCGGCCGGTTTACCTGCGGCCGGGCTGCCTGCGGGCTTATTCCCGGTGCTAGCTTCACTGAGGTCGGTTCTCGACGGCTGAGTACCCGGAACGAAGGTATGGAGATAGCGGGCCATGGCACATGCTTCTTCCAGGGTGAGGGTGCCCTGGAACGCTGGCATGACTGCCCCGCGTCCTTGCAGAATGACTCGCGTACGGTACGAATCGGGTCGCGTCGCCTGCCAGGTCGTATTCGTGAAATCGGGGACGTCGGGAATGTCCCAGACGCCCCGGCCATCCACTCCATGGCAACGGATGCAATACCGGTTGAAGAGGTTCATGACGACCCTCCTCTCCTGCTCCGGGCTCCGCATCCAGTACCATACGCCGCCGGTGTCAATGTCGGAGATGTCTCCGGGCCCCGGGATGTGGTATTGGTGGTGCTGCCGGCAAAAAAGATGCGGCCAGGTTTTCCCGCATTCACAGCCGGCGTCCGCGGTGCGGGTCGCGGTAGTCGCCGCCAAGAGCGCCGCGCAACACGCGATCGCACACCATGCCTTTCTTGCGCGATCGGACAACTTCAGGCGATCGCTTGGGTCCATGACTCCTCCTAATCGGTCTTGCCGGTAATACTTCCTGCGCGATCGTGGGTAGCCCCGAAAATGGTAGGTCAGACTCGCCCCGACGATTCGGATCCATAAGTCCTATCGGAACGAAGGACCTCGTCACCTTGAAACTTCTTTCAGGCGCTGGCGACCGGCGTTTGGGCGACGGCGGATCGCCTGGCGTCCGGCTCGGCCGTCGACTGCACTGGCGATCAACTGCCAGGCCCGGGCTGCTGCCCGGACCAAGATTCTGCGATGATCCCAAACATTTGACATTTGATGCAAACTTCTGGCGGGGGCGAAAGGGCCACCCATGTTTCCCGGGTGCCAGAAAGTGGGTGGCCCCTTCCGCTCTGCGGCCCCTTCCGCTCTGCGTGCTGCCTCGACGAGCCCGGCCCCCATCTTCGCGATGATGCCCTCGTGATCATGGGGGTCTCGCCGCTAACCAATACTGCCCATGACGAAGGTCGCGCGTCTCGAAAATATTGCGCTTGATGTTCGGGCGGGGAATATCTATGGTATGCGGTGCCCGGATTCTGGGATTCAACGGCAGTGGAATGCGACCTCGACGAGGTATCAGGGCAAATGGCGTTGCCCCTTCCCACTCACACCTCCGCTCGCTCGCCTGAACCGAACTTCCGGTTGCCGGCCGCTCACGCGCCTTCTGAACGTGTTTCCTGTGATCGTTTCCGAGGATCTCCTCACGATTCTCAACGCCGCCTATCAATGGTCCGCCAGTGGGCCCGGATGGCCCCCTCTGCGCGGAGGCGACCATGGTGCGCGGCACGGCAGCTCGAGCCGAAGGAGTAAAGCCCGATGACCGTACGCTGGAAACCACTGCTCGTCCTTTCAGGGGTATTTTCCGTGGTCGCGGTGGTCGGTGTGATCGCCATGGCCTGGTCTCTCGTTCCCAGGTCGGCGCAGGGGGCCCTGAAGCAGGCTCGGACCGCGGCTGCCGCCGGCCGCTTCGACGATGCCGAGATCTATTTCAAACAGGCGCTCCAGTACGACGCCAGAAGCGCCGCGATCCATGAGGAATTCGCCAACCTGTACCGCGCCTGGTGCAGGACGGCGCCCGCCGATCGTCAGGAGACGCTCAAGGCGGAGCGGGTCGATCACCTGGTCAAGGCGGTGAAGTTCGACAAGAGCGCACGAGGGCCCAGGTTGCAGCTCCTCGAGGCCGCCATGAACCAGGACAACGACTCGGAGTCGGTCTACTGGGCCAGGGAGGTGCTCAAGGTCGACGCCGAGAACAGCGACGCGCACTTCATCCTGGCGTTCGCGGAGCTCGAGTCGCGGTCGCCCAATGTGCCGGAGGTCAAGCGGCATCTCAAGGTGCTCGAAGCGAAGAACGCCCCGGCGATACGACAGTGCTTGATCCGGGCCCGGCTGGCGATCGCAACCGGTGACGACAAGGCTCGCGACGAGGCCTTCGCGCAGGCGCGGTCGATCGTTCTGCCCACCGATGCAGGCCCGGTTGATCAGATGGCCAGGGTGCGGATCGAAGCGGTTGAGATCCAGATGCAGAAGCAGAAGGATGAAGGCCCGCTGGAAGGCCAGGTGAATAGCCTGCTCGGCCACGTCAAGGAGCTCGTTGCCGACCCCGAGCTCGCCTCGGGGCGAGTGACCCGGCTCAGCCAGCTTCTGGAGCAAACCCAGCGGGCGCTGGTGCAAGGCAAGCCGAAGCAGACAGGCGACCGCGGCAGTACCGTACCTCGCCTGGCCGACGCCATCGAGGTCGAGCTCGAGGGAATCTTCAAGAAGGCTTTGAGCGCCAAGCAGAAATCCGACCTTCAGATCTACCTGAGCTATGCCGATCACCTCAGGTTCCGCCAGCAGCGCAATCGCTGCCTGCAGGTGATCGAGGAGGCGCTGCGGCAGCCCGCCGCCGCCAAGCCGGCGAACGTGATCCCGGTCATGGGGTTGCATGCGGTGGCCGTCGAGATGGCCCTTTCCAAACAGGACGACGAGGCCCGTTACCAGAAGTCGGCGACGCACGTCCAGGCCCTCCTGGCCTCGTCGGAGCCCAGATTTCAAGGGCTGGGGCACCTGTTCCAGGGAGCCATCGACCTCGAACAGTCCGGCCTGATCCGTTCCACTGCGCAGGCGGGCCGGAAAAACGAGATGGTGCAGCCGGCGCAGCCCAAGCTCCGCGCCAGCGCTTTGAGCCACTTGAAACAAGCGGCGGCGCAGCTTCCCGCGCTTGCCGAGGCGCAGGCACGTTATGGAGTGGCACTGGTTCTCAACCAGGAGCAGAGCCTGGGCCGGCAGTATCTCCAGAGCGCCCTTCGGATGGGCAACCTCGAGCCCCAGTATCAGTTCTGGGCGGCCTGGACGATTCTTCAGGCGGGCTATCCCGAGGAGGCCGAACCGATTCTCGAGTCCCTGTTCCGCCAGCTTGCCGAGGGGACGATTCCCCCCGAGCTGAAGGGAACGCTCCACCAGATCAGCGGCGAGCTCTACCAGGCACGGCACGGGGCTGGGGACCTCCAGCGCGCGGCACAAGAATTCCAGAAAGCCGCGGCCCTGGAACAACAGGGCGGGGGCCCGGCGGTCGCGCTGCGCCAGGCCCAGATCGAGGTGCAGCTTGGACATCATGACGAGGCACTGGCGCAGATCGATCGGCTGCGGGCCAGCGGCCAAGGGGGGCCGGGCACGGAGAATCTCGCCGTCCTGATTTACGAAGAGCTGGGCAAGACCGACGAGGCCCGCAAGCTGCTTCGCGAGGCGCGGGCGCGGTACCCCCGTTCCCCGGAGCTTGCCGGGCTCGACGCGGCCATCCATAACAAGGACGGCAAGCCCGACCTTGCCGATCAACTGCTCAAGGAGTTCCTCGGCGCAGATCCCGACAACATCACGCTGACCTTGATGCGCAGCCAGATTCTCACCGAATCGCTCAAGCGTCCCAAGGAGGCTCGCGAGCTCTTGCTGGCGCTCTCGGAGCGGTGCGACAATTCCTCGCCCCTGGTCCAGGTCGCCCAGATCGACATGCAGCAGAACGACCTCGACGCGGCGGCGGAGACCATCGCCAGGATTCGCAAGCGCTGGAATGAAGCGGCCGCCGGCGACATCCTGGAAGGACAGCTCGCGCTCCGGCGGAAAAACGTCTCCGCCGCGCTCGAGCACTTCAACGATGCCCTGAAGAAGGACCCCGAAAACAAGGTCGTGCAGTTCTGGAAAGCCCGGCTCGACAGTCAGACGGGCTCGCTTTCGCAGGCAACCAAGGCGCTTGAAGACCTGGTCAAGAACCGGCCCAGCAAGGAAATCGATTCGGGCGTCACGCTCATGTCGGCGGCCCAGTCGGCCCTGGCCAACCTCGAGCTCCAGTCCGGCAAGCTGGACGATGCGATTCGCCGTTTCGAGCAGCTCAAACACGACAGCGAGACCGGCAAACTCAGCCGCGCCGACCGCTGGCAACTGGTCACGGCTTACGATGCCAAACACCAGTGGCCGATCGCCAAGCGTGAGCTGGCGGCGATTCTCAACGACCCCAAGAACCCCCCCAGCAACGACGAGCGGGTGCGGGGCGCGAACCTTTACCGGCAGCACAAAGAAGACGCCGCGGCCCTGGCACAGCTTGACTATGTGCTGAAGGTCAGCCCCACCAATGCCGCGGGCGTCGTCACGCGCTCTTACATCGACATGAGTGACAAGAAATACGACGCGGCGGCCGGCGTCCTGAACAGGGCCATCGAGCTGACGAGCAAGACTCCGGAAAAGTCGCCGGCAGTCTTTTTCCTGATGCTCGCCGCGGTCGAAAACGAGATGCCGCCGGCCGCGACGAGGACGACGCGGGCCCGCGACGAGCTCGAGCGCGGGCTGACCGTGCAACCCGAGTCGATCGAGCTGGTCCAGGCAGAGTACTTCCTGCTGGCCTCCACGGGCGATCCCCAGGGGGCCATCGCGTTCATCGAGTCGAAGACCAGTAACGACCCCAAGGGAATATTTCGCCGGCTGCTGGTGGATGTGCTCCGGGATCGGAAAGAGTACGAGAAGGCCGAGCAGGTTCTTCGCAAATTGATCGAGGAGGCGCCCGACGACGCGAACCTGGCCGCTGCGCTGGTGCAGGTTCTCTCGCTGCAGGCCGGCGAGGCAGCCGTGGGGGGAAAGACCGATCGCCAGCGCACACTCGATGAAAAAGCCCTGGTCATGATCCGCGACTACCGCAAACGCTATCCCCGCAGCATCGTCTTCTTGCAAGCCGAGTGCGATCTGGCAGCCCGCGGCGGTGATCTCAACCAGGCAATCGCAATCACCGAGGAGATCGACAAGATCGCACCGACGTTGACCACGGGGCCGATGCTGCGGGCCCGCCTGCTTTCCCGCCAGGGCAAGTCCGAGGACGTCGCCAAGGCTTACAAGGAGTCTCTGGAACGAAATCCCATGCAGCCCGACGTACGCGTCTTGCTGGGCCAGGAGCTGATGAAGCTGCGCGACGCCGATGAGGCGCTCAAGCAGGCGAGAATCGCGCTCGACACGAACAAGGACCGCGGCGACGCCATCCTGCTCGAAGCTCGGGCACTTGCCGAGACGGGGGCGCCCGGCTCGCAGCGGGAGGCCGGCCGGCGGGCGGCCGTCGAGCGGCTCGAAGCGGCCGTCACCGCCGAGCCGAGGTTCCTCGAGGCGTATCACACGCTCGTTGAGATCGAGCAGGCAAGAGGCCGAAGGCCGGCCGCCATCGCGGCCTTGCAGCGCGACCTGAAAGCCAATCCCCAGGACGGCGATGCCGTGGCCAGACTGTTCCAACTGCTGGCAGGCAAACGACCCGGTGGAGAGCCGGCCAGCGCTGGCGACCTCGAGCGAGCCCGCGCCCTGGCCGTTGAGATCGGCAACCGCGACAAGAACGGCTCGATCGTGCTGGCCGCGGGCGTCGGCTATCACAAGGCCGGTCAGCTCGATCTTGCCCTGCCGCTCTCGGAAAAGGCCGCCACGATGCTTGACAACCCCGTGGCGCACTTGAACCTCGGCGACTTGCTGCTGTCGCTGGCCGAAAGCCAGCCCGACCCGAAACAAGCCCGTCCGCTGTTCGAACGAGCCGTCGCCGAGTACGACCGCGTGCTCAAGGTGCAGCCGGCACAGGTGGAGGCGGCTAACAACAAGGCCTGGATCCTGCATACCTACCTCGGCCGCAGCCAGCAGGCCTTCGAATTGCTCCAGTCCCTGATGAAGCAAGTGAGCGCGACGGCGCTGCCGGGAGAGCTCTATGACACGCTCGGTGCCATCCAGGAAGCGCTCGGCCGCCGCGGCGACGCCGAACAGTCCTACCAGTTGGGGCTTGCCAGGTCGCCCAACCATCCGGTGCTCAACTACCACTTTGGCAAGCTGCTCGCCGCCGATCGCACCCGCACCGCGCGGGCCCGGGGATACCTCGCCAAGGCTCTGGAGGGCCGCGATCAGCTCAGCCCGGCCATGGTCCAGGACGCCGAGGTGCTGGTCCGGCAGCTCGGCCGGTCGATCGCGGGCAACTGATTGGCCGGACCGGCCATGCGCCCGGCACCTGCGGCTCGACAGAGAAGTCTCGGTTTGTTAGCGTAACTCTTATGTTACTGTGCAGATCTGTCAGGACTGGGGCGAGCGGCCCCTCCCGGCGATCCTCGTTGGTTCGCCTCAAAGGAGTTTTCAGCACCATGCGATTAGGACGACTCATGACTTCGATCACTCTACTCTCCGTCGTGGTTCTGGGACTGGGGGCCTGTCTATCCCTCAGCACGGTCGCCGGGCAGGGCTCGGCCCAGAAGCCCGTCGTCGTGCTCGACACATCGCTGGGAGCGATCACGCTGGAGCTGTATCCGGATCCGGACAAGGCGCCGATCACGGTCGAGAACTTTCTCAAGTACGTTGACGAGGGCTTCTACGACAACCTGATCTTCCACCGCGTCATGCCGGGCTTCATGGTTCAGGGCGGTGGCATGACCGATCAGATGGTCGAGAAATCGCAGGGGAAGCACCAGCCGATCAAGAACGAATCGAGTAACGGGCTGTCCAACGACCGCGGGACCGTCGCCATGGCCCGCACCGCTGACCCCAATTCGGCCACCTGCCAGTTCTTCATCAACCATGTGGACAACCCGAACTTGAATACCTACGGCGGTGGTTACACCGTCTTCGGCAAGGTCATCGACGGATTGGATGTCGTCGACAAGATCGCCAAGGTGCCGACAACCACGCGCGGCCCGCACGAGAACGTTCCGCTCAAGCCGGTTTACATCAAAAGCGCAAAGCGGAAGACTAGCTGAACGAAGAGTTTCAGTAGCCTGGCGAAGGACGGAGCGATCCCTTGACCGCCCCGGGACCTCGTCCTAAGATGATGTTCATCCGGTGCGAGAACAGCCGCCTCACCGTCACACAATCGCGATTCAATGTCACGAATCTGATCTGTCAAAGGAGTCACGAATGGCTCACGTTGTCGCCGAGCCTTGCTTCGACTGTAAATACACCGACTGCGTCGTGGTCTGTCCGGTCGATTGCTTCTACGAAGGCCCACAGATGCTCTACATCCATCCGGATGAGTGCATCGATTGCGAAGCCTGTGTTCCGGAGTGCCCGGTGGAGGCGATTTTCCACGAGGACAACCTTCCCGAGGAATGGAAGGACTTCACCGCGCTCAATGCCGAGCAGGCTCCTCAATGGCCGATGATCAACGAGCAGAAAGACGCCCTCGAGGGCGAGTCCTGCGACAAGTCGCGCAAGAAGAAGTGATCCCGTTCGCCGCGCCCTGACCCGGCGAGGCCACTCACTCCTTCGTACCCTGCGACCGCGACCACGACCGCGCCGGCCCCGGAGTCCCCTCCGGGGTTTTCGCTGCGCTGGCCTCGCTCCTGCCCTGTGGGAGCTGGGTTTCCCGACCTGTCGCCTTTCCGAGCCTGCTCCAACCCGAGGTGCCGTAGCGGCCAGGACGGCTGCCTGTTCTCAGCATTCCGAAAGCATGTTTCGACCCTGAGCCGCGGGGTCGAATCTCCGACACTTGTCGACAAGGCTTGACCTCGGGCCTGCCTGCCCGGACGATGGTAGGAAGACGCGAGCCGCACGATCCCCGTCCGATTTCCCGTAGCAATCACCGGCAACTCACGTGGAGGGCCAGACTTTGAGCCGAGACCCCGAAGATATGGGTCCGTCCCAGCCACGCCGGCCGCGCCCGCCGGCCGGTGCGCCCAAACGTCCCGGCGCGCAACCTTCGCCCGTTCCGCAGACCGGCGATCCCGACGGAACCACGTTCCGGCCGAGCCCGGCCCGGCCTGGCTCGTCGTCGCGAGCCGGGGCAGCGGCAGGGGCCAAATCGGCAAAGGGCCTACGTTCGACCGAGTTCGCCAGCGAGTACCGAGAGCCCCTCGCGCCGGGGCCCAAGTGGTGGGAACGCATCTTCTTCGGCCGCGTCAGCTCGGGCCAGCTCGCCCAGTTCTGCCGCCAGTTCGCCTCGTATCTCAATGCCGGGGTCGACTACAGCCGCACCTTCTCGAGCCTCGAGAACCAGTTCGCCGGCTCTGCGCTGGGCCCGGCCGTCGGCCGGATGCGGCTGGCCATCAAAGGAGGCTCGACCCTGGAAGAGGCGATGGCCCGTGAGCCCCAGATCTTCAGCACCATGTTCCTGAGTATGATCCGTGTCGCCGAGGCGCGGGGCGGCGTGCCCGAAACCCTGCGGATGATGGGCAATCATTACGAGGCCCGCCAGCGCCTGATTCGCCAGGCCCGGTCGGCCATGATCTATCCCGTCATCGTGCTGACCATGGCCGGAGGCGTTATCGCCCTGCTCACCATCGTTCTGCTTCCCATGTTCGCATCCATGCTCAAGGACATCGACCGGAGAATCCAGCTTCCCTTGCCCAGCCGCGCCCTCTTGGCTTTCAGCAATTTCGTGGGCTGGGTCGGGTGGTGGCTCATTCCCCTCGTGCTGGTCGGTACCCCGTTCCTGATCTATCGGTTCTACAAGACCGCGCCGGGCAAGGCCCTGATCGACCGCCTGATCCTGAGGACTCCGGTCTTCGGCGCGCTCTGCCGCAAGCTCGACATCAGCCGGTTCGCGCGCACGCTCTCGACCTTGCTCGATGCCGGCGTGGACGTCGGCACCTCGATCGACCTGACCGCCGGCGTGCTCGCGATGACACCGATCAGCCAGGCCGTCCGCGCCGCCAAGGACAAGGTCATGCAAGGCAAGGAGCTGAGCGTCGCGCTTGCGCCCTCCGGCCAGTTTTCCCCCGACGTCCTCGCGGTACTCCAGACCGGTGAGGAAACGGGCAAGGTCCCCGAAAGCCTCAACCATCTGGCCGACGACTACGAGGAGCAAGTCTCAGGCATGGTCAAGAACCTCGGCCACTTGGTCCAGCCGCTCCTGGTCGCGATTCTGGGCGGGGTCGTCTTCTTCATCATCCTGGCCGTGTTCCTGCCGTACCTGCAGATGATCACGTCGCTAGCGTCGCCATGAGATACTGGATGGTTCATTGCATTGGTCGCTGGCCGACGATCAACGCCAGTGATTCAGGACGTGGATCCTGTCGGCGACCGCCACCCCAGAAAACTCCAGGTTCCCAAGCGCCGTTGCAATGGCCCGCTCGGTCAGGTTGTGCCGCGAGTCGTTGTCGAATCGGACGACCAGGATGCCCGGGTGATGGCCCACGACGGCCAAGACGAGGTCGTGCAGATCGGCGAAGTCTTCGTGGTCCCGGGTCAACACCGGGCGGTCTTGAGCGACAGCCCAGGCCAGCACTCGAGCATCGCTAACCGACGCTAAACCGACGTCGGAGGCGAGCACAACGTCGTGCCCAACCGACTGCAACCGGGCGGCCAGGCGGCGGCTACTCATATTCTCGTCGATCAGGACCCTCACGACTGCGTGGGCCGATCGAGGCCACGGGCCCGGACGTCATCGGCCTCGCGGTCCCGCTCTGATTCAATGAGCGGCAGGTTGTTCGCAACGTAGTCGAGGGCATCGCGGACCGCTTCCAGGGGCACGCCGTAATCGCGAGCGAACTCCTCGGGCGTATAAGGGTCGGGACCGTGGACGGCCTCATAAACGACCGCGGCGCGGATGCGGCGACCCTTAAGAAAGAGCTGGCGATAGTTGGAACCGGGCCGCGGCTCCAGGTGCTGGTACTGTACGGCAGTCGAGGTCGACATGGATGGTCCTCCAATGATCCACCAACATTCTACTCCTACTCCCTGGGGCCAAGAAGCCCGACCAGGTGTGTAAT
>Ga0074044_10001032_pt1 | contig 25528 bp, 23 predicted proteins | sample BogForMeECP23OM1_FD_94443 | JGI IMG/M metagenome (GOLD analysis project Ga0074044, IMG submission 94443) | Bog forest soil microbial communities from Calvert Island, British Columbia, Canada - Bog Forest MetaG ECP23OM1 | ecosystem: Environmental > Terrestrial > Soil > Wetlands ... | reverse complement strand
TGCTCCGCGCTTCCTTCAGACCCCGCCTCGCGGCGATAGCCCTTGCGCATCGCTAACCCTTCACCTCCATCAGGTTGGGTAGAGGACTTTCACCTCCAAGCTACCGAACATGCCCGGCACACGGCTACTCGGACGTCTCCGACAGTCGCGAGCCCACCGACCGCGACGACGAGGAGACCAAAACGTTCAAGAACAAGCGCCAGAAAATCTGGCAGGAGAATCGCTGGAGCCTCGACTACGACAACGAGACCGTCCCGCCGGCGCTGTTCGCCATCAATCCGCCGGCGCCGTCCTGGCTCTACGACAACGTCGCGATCAGCCGCGGCTATCTCGACGACGCCTGCGACGGTTTCGTCGAGGTGCGGCTCACACGACCTGGCGAGGACCCGGAGAGAAGCTCGTTGAAAGCGACCGCAAGGATCTGCTCGGCGCCGCCGGCGATGGCCCCGGACTCGCTGTTCGTGCGCTCCCTCGCCGACGATCTCGATCAAGCGATCTTCGGACCGGACATTCCCGACACCGAGCCGACGGCGATCACGCGGGCGCGCGCGCAGGACATCGTGCGCCGCGCCTTCGAAACCGTCCGTTTCATGAACGTCGCCGTCATGAACGGCAACGACTACCGGGGACGCTCCGCGCTTTCGCTCGATTCGATGCCCGAAGAGGAAGCAGCCGACACCGAGCGCGCCATTCGCCCGGTCATGCATCCCGACACGGTCGACACCAATGCCGTCACTGCGCTGCATCAGCAGGCCTATGCCGCCCTGCGGGCGGGGACCGCGCCATGGTTCGCGTGACTGCTGCGCAACCCGAATGAAGCCGCCGATTTTACCGACCACGGCCGGCGCAAGATGCCGGCGCTCATGTGCGGGGCGGACAACAATTATCTCGCGCTGACCTGGCGCCAGATTCACACGATCGAGAAGGCCGCGTCCGATCCGCCCCCCTCGGCGCCGGCTGCGTCGTGGCCAGATTCGCTTTCGCTGTCGCCACGCAATCTGACAGCGCACCGCCACGCCGCGATCCATTACGAGGCCAAGGGAAATCCGATCAATTCGCGGCCGATCACCTCGGTGGCCAACTGCTGTCCGGGGCTCGAAGTTGACTTCCGCGCGGTCTGGCGTCAACTGTTCAAGGGGATTGAGCTGCGTGAGCACGACAACCTCGTGGTGCGCATCGATCCCGACTGCGACGCCGAAACCCAGCGTAAAGCCGCCGGCCTTATCGGGCGACGCCTGCTGCGGGTGCAGGCGCCGGGCGAGCACGGCGAATTCGTCCGAACGACCACGCCGATCAAGGGACCGGCGCCTTCCGACCCCGACGGGCACATCCTGCTCACCACCAACATGAACTCCTACGGCCTCGCGCCGCTCGAGTGGTCGAACGCGCTCGCTTATGTCCTGCCCCACGCCGGCGAAAAGGTTAAATGCGATTTCAGCAAGGCGAACGCATGGGAAGAGCAGCAGCCTTTCGTCGACAAGAAGGACGCCGCGAAGGAGCTGCAGAATCCGGATCCCGCAGAAAGGCCCCTCTTCGACGTCAAGCTCGAAGTGCGCCCCTTTTTCGAGGACGACACCGCGGTCATCTCGAAGGCCCTGGCCCAGGCAGGCGAGCTGACCCAGGGCCTCTGTTCGCCCTGGCAGAACGATTATCGCGAATGCTCATGCTACTACTGGGCCTCCGCCCGTCCCGACTTCGTCAATGTGGAGATTGACGGGAACGGCCTGAGCGCGGGCGACAACTGGTTCCAGCGCAAGCGCACCGGCTCCTACGTGCCCGACGACTACGCGGATTCACGTCTCGTGATGTATGACGAGCTGTTCCGCGACTGGGAAAAAGTCCTGAAATTCCAGGTCGAGGGACGCGATTGGCCGCGCCCGCCAGACGACAAAGGGTCGGGCAAGAAACAGTGAGCCTCGCCGGGTCATCGGCACCTCGGCGCCGCGGGCGCCTCAGGCCCATCTGATCGAAACCGAACTCGGGCGCCATCTTTTCGTCGCCGACGGAAGCCGCCTGTTCGACGCCGGGCCGGAGATTTTCGCCGGTTGTGACGCAGTGATGGCGCGCGGCGAGACCGGCGCGCTCGACGACCTCTTGCGGCGGGTCGGCCTCGACGGCGAGCCGTTTATCGACGACACGCCGCTCGAGCCGCCTCCGGTGCGCGCCCTTTCGCTCGCGATCGCGCAGAAGTGCAATCTCGGCTGCGCCTATTGCTATGCCGAGCAGGGCGACTTCGGCGCCGCGCCGAAAAACATGTCGACGGACGACGCCTTGCGCGCCGTCGACCTGCTGATTGAAGCCGCGGAGCCCGGCGCGCCCCTCAACCTCGCCTTCCTCGGGGGCGAGCCGCTGGTCAATCGTCCAGCGTTGCGGCAGGCGACGGCGGGCGCGCGAACTCCGAAGCTCGCGGCGCCAAAATCTCGTTTTCGATCACCACCAACGGCACGCTCCTGACCGAGGAGGACGCGAGCTTCTTCGAGGCATACGGCTTCGCAGTCACGATCAGCCTCGACGGCCCGCGTGAGCTGCATGACAGGCTGAGGCCGTTCAAGGGCGGTCGCGGCGGCTTCGACGCGACCATGCGCCGCGTCGAGCCGCTTCTGCGCATGCGGCGCGCCATGCAGGTGACCGCGCGCGTCATCGTCACGCCGAGCAACCTCGCGCTCAAGCGGACGCTCGACGAATTCGTCGCCGCCGGCTTTCACAGCGTCGGCTTCTCTCCGATGCTGAGCGCGCCGGACGGCCAGGGCGAGATGCACGCGGACCACCTCGAGCGCATGCTCGGCGAGATGATCGACTGCGGGCGCGAGTACGAGCGACGCGTCCGTCTCGGGGAGCGCTATCCCTTCGCCAACATGGTCAACGCAATGCGGGAGATTTGCCGCGGCACGCATCGGCCTTATCCATGCGGCGCCGGCGCCGGCTATCTAGGCGTATCGGCGGACGGCGAACTCGCCGCCTGCCACCGCTTCGTCGGCGACCCGGACGGAGGGATGGGCTCGCTCGCGGAAGGGGTCGACCGGGCGCGCCAGAGGAATTGGCTCGCGGGCCGGCACGTTCACCGACAGGAGCCGTGCCGATCCTGCTGGGCGCGCTACCTGTGCGGCGGCGGCTGCCATCACGAGGTTCTGCGACGCGGTCGGCCGGCTTGCGACTATATCCGCGGCTGGCTGCACTATTGCCTCGAAGCCTATCTGAGGCTCGCGCCGCAGCCCGAGGCGATCGGGATCAAGCCGGCCGCGGCCTATGGCTGAGGTCTGCGTCGTCGGCGCGGGCCCGGCGGGCTCGGTCTTTGCCGCCCGCATGGCTCAGCTCGGCCACGAGGTCCGCCTGATCGAGGAGACCCGCTTTCCGCGCAGCCGCCTCGGCGAGTCGCTCACACCTGGCGTCGAGCCGCTCCTGAAGGCGGCGGGGAGCGGCGGTCGACCCGGGCCGAGCAAAACGCGTCCGCCGGGTCCGGGTCGATTGGACCGAAGGGCCGCAATGGCGCGAGGATCCCCGCGAGCAGGGCTTCATCGTCGATCGCGGCCCTTTCGATCTCGCCCTCGTCGAGCAAGTCCGCGCCTTCGGCGTCGTGGTCCGCCAGCCCGCCCGGCTGGTCGAGCGCCGCCGCACGGCCGGGCGATGGCGGCTTACCATCGACGTCGACGGACGGCTCGAGACGCTCGAGACCGACTTTCTCGCAGAGGCAGGCGGACGCAGCGGGGCTGTGGCGCGGCGGCGAACCGGAGCGCCGACGCTCGCGGTTTTCGCCTATTGGCGCGCCGTCCTCCTGCCCGAGACGCCGCGAATCGAGGCCCGGGACGAGGCGTGGTTCTGGAGCGCGCCGCTGCCGAACGGCGTCTTCAACACGCTGGCGTTCGTCGATCCGAAGACGTTCCGATCGGCGGGAGCCGCGGTTGAAGAGCGTTTCCGGAGTCTTCTGGCGCAGTCAAGTTTGATGGAGGACTGCCGCGGCGCGAAGCTCGCCTGTCCCGTTCAGGCAATCGACGCGACGCCCTATCAGTCGGACGATCTGATCGCCATCGACGCCATCCGGCTCGGCGACGCCGCGGCAGCGATCGACCCGATTTCTTCGAGCGGCGTCCAGAAGGCGATCCAAAGCGCGCTCGCTGGCGCGGTCGTCGCAAACACCCTCCTGCGCAAGCCCGAGCGGGCCGACGCCGCCATGCGCTTCTATAGCGCCCAGTTGCACGACGCCTTCGAGCGCCATCGCCTCTGGGCGGCTGATCATTACGCCGCCGTCGCCGAACGTCGCGGCGGAGGATTTTGGGCCGAGCGCGCCAAGGGCCGCCAACCGGCGAACCCCCGCCCGCCGGTCGAGCCGGCCGACGCTAGGGGGATCGCCCGCATGCTCGTCGAGCTGTCGCGGGACGCTTCATTCGTCGAGACGCCCTGCCTCGGCGGCGAGTTCGTCGGCGTCGCCCAGGCCCTCATTCACCCCGGCCTCGCGGGTCCGGTCGCGTATCTCGCGGGCTTTGCGCTCACGCCGTTGCTGAGGAACCTCCCCGCCGGCCTCACGCCCCTCGAGATCGCGCGCGCGCCGGCTAACAGGCAGGGTCGCTGGCCGGGTCGGCCGCGCCCGAAATTGGCCCCGGTTACGGCGAAAACTGGTAAAAGGGGCGACCCGATCGCGCTCAGGTTCGCCATGTTCGCGCCGCGATCAGGTAATCTAACCGCCCGCGAGCGACGGGCGCAGCGACAGGGCCGGGGTAACTGACGACATGACGGCGGCGAGGATAGGCGTGACGAACGGATTCGGATGGCGGAAATTCTTGGCGCCTCGGAGGTTGCTCGCCGTCGCGGCCACAGCCGCCGGCGTTCTCACCGCCACTCAGGCCCTTGCGGACAGCGCGGAATGCGCGCGCCTGCAAGCCGCCATCGCCGCCGCGCCGCGCGGCGGGGGAGCCGCCGCAGGCGCGGCCGAGCGCCAGCGCGCCGAGTTGGCGAGCGCCAGCGCCTACGCCCGTTCGATCGGCTGCGAGAACCAGAAATTCCTGTTCTTCGGCTCCGAGCCGCCGCCGCAGTGCGGCGAAATCAAGGGCCGGATCGCCCGAATGCAGGCCAATCTGGCTGACCTGCAGGCGCGCGCCGGGGGCGGCCGGGGCGATCTCGTCGCCCGCTACAATGCCGAATGCGGCAGCGCGCAGCCGCAGCGGGGACCCTCCAACATCTTCGAAGCGCTGTTCGGCGGCGCAAGGCAGGCGATCCAGTCGCTCAATCCCGACATGCTCCCTCCGCCGGACCAGCAGCAAGAAATAATCGAGAAATCGATCGAGAACGAAAAGAATGGGGCGCATGTTTCGGCGGGCTCCTACGCGGTCTGCGTGCGCACCTGCGACGGCAGCTTTTTCCCGGTCTCCTACTCTGGCGCGGGCAGTCGCGCCGACAGCCTCGAGGAAGTTTGCCGTTCCCTCTGCCCGAACGCCGAAGTGGTGCTCTATTCGTTCCCGTTCGGCGGTACGATCAACGAGGCCGTATCGTCGACCGGCGAGCCCTACGTCGACATGCCCAACGCGCTCAAGTTCGAGCAGTCGTTCGATTCGACCTGTTCCTGCCGCCGCAGGGGCGAGAGCTGGGCGCAGGCGCTTGCCGCCGCGGAGGCCAAGTACGGCCACGAGTCGCACGACATCCTGGTGACGCCGGAGAAGTCCGTCGAACTGTCGCGGCCGATCCTTTCCAAGGCCGCAGCCGATCCCAAGGCGAAGCCGGCCAAGGCCAACGCCAATGCGACCGGCGCGGCGCCCGACGCCTCGTCGCAGCCCGGCGTCGCATCATCGCAGCAGCCCGGCGTCGCATCCTCGCAGCAGCCCGGCGTCGCATCCTCGCAGCAGCCCGGCGTCGCGTCCCCGCCTCCGGGCGGCGCGTCCCCGCCTCCGGGCGGCGCGTCCCCGTCCCCCGGCGGCGGGACTTTGGGTCTCGACGCCAGCGGGGCCGATACGACGCTCAGCGCCGCCGCAGCGGCCGTCAGCCGCGAGGCCTCGGGCATCGCCGCGGGAGGCGTTCAGAGCGGGACTGTTTACGGGAAAGGCGACGGCCGGACGGTCACCGAGACCAGTCCCGACGGCGTCAGCCGGAAGGTGCGGATAGTCGCCCCAACGCTCTAGCGCGGCCGATCAGCGGCAGCAGCGCCGCGAGCTCCGGTCCCGCGTCGCGGCCGGTCAACGCCAGCCGCAACGGATGATAAAGCTCCCGGCCTTTGCGGCCGGTTAGCGCCTTGAGGTCGTTCGTCCACGCGCCCCAGGTCGATCCGTCCCACGCGCCTTCGGGAAGCCGCGAGGCCGCAAGGTCGAGATAGGCCCGGTCCTCGACGACCGGCGTGACGTCGCCTTCGACCACCCGTCGCCAGATCGTCGCGTCGGAGAGGCGAGAGAGATTCCCGCGCACCGCGTTCCAGAAAGCTTCGGCGTTCGGCCCCGCGATGCCGAGCGCGGCAAGCTTGTCCGTCACTGAGGCGTAGGGCGTCTGGTGGAGGATGCGCGCCGAAAGCGCGTCGAGTTCAGCTTCGTCGAAGCGCGCCGCGCCATGCGAAAGATGCTTGAGCTCGACGAGCTTCGCGAGCTCGTCGAGCGTTGCGACCGGACGCACGGGCTCGGCCGAGCCGACCAGAACCGCGAGCGCCGCGACCGCCAGTGCTTCGACCCCCTTCTCGCGAAGCGAGGCGATCGACAGCGCGCCGGTCCGCTTCGACAGTCCCTCGCCGCCGGCGTCGGTCAGCAGATTGTGATGTCCGAAGCCAGGCGCGGCGCCCGCGAGCGCCTCGAAAATCTGGATCTGCACCGCGGTGTTGGTGACGTGATCCTCGCCGCGAATGACGTGGGTGACGCCGAACTCGACGTCGTCGACCACCGACGGCAGCGTGTAGAGATAGGTTCCGTCCTCGCGCCGCAGCACCGGATCCGAGAGCGAGGCGCAGTCGATGTGGCTCTCGCCCCGCACCAGATCGTCCCAGCGCACCGTCGTCGGCTCGAGCTTGAACCGCCAGTGCGGCCTTCGGCCGGAGGCCTCGAGCGCGGCGCGCTCGGCGTCGGTCAGTCGCAGCGCGGCGCGGTCGTAGATCGGCGGGCGGCCGAGCGCCTGCTGGCGCTTGCGACGCCGGTCAAGCTCCTCCGCCGTCTCATAGGCCGGATAAAGGCGACCCTGGGCTTTGAGCTTGTCGGCCGCAGCGTCATAGGCCGCCATGCGCTCCGATTGACGGCGCACGAGGTCTGGCGTAACCCCGAGCCAGCCGAGATCCTCCTCGATCGACGCCGCGTATTCGGCCTTTGACCGTTCTCGGTCGGTGTCATCGAATCGCAGGATGAACGTCCCGCCGCGGGGGCGGGCGTAGAGCCAGTTCAAGAGGGCGGTGCGGGCGTTGCCGATATGCATCCGCCCCGTCGGCGAAGGGGCGAAACGGACGATCGGGGCCGAATTCATGAGCCTTCATAGAAGCGTCGCGCCGTGTCAGCAATATCGTTGGCGTCGATTCGCGAAACGAGTACAGTCGAAAGCATGACGATCAGCGCATTGGCCGCCGGGATCTGCATCTCGAGCGGAGGAGTTCATGCACTCAGCGTCGGGCTGGCGCTGGGCCGATGCGCGCGGCGCGCGAAGGCGACCCCGATTCCGAAGAGCGCGCCCGCCGTCACGATCGTCCAGCCGCTTTGCGGGGTCGAAATCTTCTCGCGGGAAACGCTTCGTTCGATTTTTGCGCTCGACTATCCGGACTACGAGATCATCTTCTGCCTGGCGAACGCCGACGACCCGATCGCGCCTCTCGTTCGCGGCGCGATCGCAGCTCATCCCGAGCGCCAGGCGCGGCTCCTGATCGGCGACGACCGCGTCAGCGCCAATCCTAAGCTCAACAATGTGGTGAAGGGATGGAAGGCGGCGCGACACGATTGGGTGATCGTCGCCGATTCCAACGTGCTGATGCCGCCAGACTACATCCAGCGTCTGCTTAGCCGCTGGCGTCCCGACACCGGCATCGTCTGCTCGCCTCCGATCGGGTCGCGGCCGGAGTCGTTCGCCGCCGATATCGAGTGCGCCTTCCTCAACACATACGAGGCGCGCTGGCAATATGCGGCAGAAGCGGCCGGATTCGGGTTCGCGCAAGGGAAGACGATGCTCTGGCGCCATGACATCCTCGAGGCCGGCGGCGGCATCGAAGCTCTGGGCGCCGAGATCGCCGAGGATGCGGCATCGACAAAACTCATCCATGCGCAGGGCCTGGACGCCCATCTCGTCGATCAGCCGTTCCAGCAGCCCCTCGGCGCCCGAAAGCCGAAGGACGTCTGGTCGCGTCAGCTCCGCTGGGCGCGGCTCAGGCGAGTGACCTTCCCGCTGTTTTTCGTTCCCGAAATCCTGACAACGGGACTGTTGACGATCGGCGCGGCCGCTTTCGCCGCGCCGGAATTCGGGACCAGCGCCTGGTCGAGCGTCGCGCTCGCCGCGCTGTTCTGGTACGCGCTCGAGGCCCTGCTCGCTTCCGTCGCTGGCTGGCCGCTCAGCTGGCGAAGCCTGCCCGCCTGGATCATTCGCGACCTGCTGCTGCCTGTCCTGTGGAGCCAAGCCTGGGCCGGCGACAGCTTCGTCTGGCGCGGCAACGCCATGCGCGTCGACGAAGAAGAACTCCGCGAAGCGCCCTCAGGGCCGCCGCCAGGGATATGAATGGGGCAACCCCGGGGCCGATCTACGGCGCCGACTCGATACGCCAAAATTCCGCTCAAGTCGCATTCTAGAACGCGCGCCCACGCCGCCGCGTCAGAGGGGCCCCTGCGGCAGAGGGTCGCAGCGGAACCTCGGCGGAGACATGTTAATGTCCTCGGGGAGGAGGCATGAAGATGCAGTTGCAAAGCGATGACGTACTTATGCGCGTCCTCAACGCTATCCATTGGGATCTCGCAGTCCCGCGCTATCGGCTGAAGGTCGAAGTCGCAGACGGCTGGGTGACGATGTCGGGGCAGGTCGATCTGCCCTATCAGCGCTCATGCGCCGAATCCGACGCCCGCAACGTGCCAGGCGTCATAGGGGTGATCAACCACATCCGACTTGCGCAACGCGACGCGGAGGCGTCGTCCGTCAGCCGGCACTGACTGAACGCACAAGATGGGGGCTGCGGCGCGTGTTCACACCGTTTTCAGCATGCCCCCGTCGACGAAATAGGTCGAGCCGACCGAATAGCTCGCGCGTTCCGAGCAGAGAAAGACGAAGAAGTTCGCCAGCTCCTGTGGCGTGGCGAAGCGCTTGATCGCCGCATGCTCGCGCGCGACGCCGTCGAGATAGGCCTGCCAGTCGCCGCCCCTGTCCGCCGTCAGCTGTTTGGCGGTCTTGATCCAGTCCGGCGTGAGGATGAGGCCCGGGTTCACGCAATTGACGCGGATGTTGTCTCCGACAAGCTCGGTCGCGAGGCACTTCGAAAACATCATCAGCGCCGCCTTTGTCGTGTTGTAGATCGGCTCGTACCACAGCGGCTGGATCGCGCAGATCGAGGCGTTGTGCAGGATGACGCCGCCGCCGCGCGCCTTCATGAGGGGCGCGAGGCCGCGCGCGAGACGCACCGCCGTCATAACGTGCAGATCCCAATAGGCCTGCCATTTCTCATCCGGCGCCTCCATCACCGTCTCGTTGCTGCCGGCGCCAGCGTTGTTGATGAGAATGTCGGCCCCGCCGTAAGCCCGACTGACCGCGGCGATCAGCGCGTCCGTCCCCTCGCGGGTCGCGACGTCGCAGGCGACTGGCTCCGCGCGAACGCCATATTCCCCGGCGATGCGCTTCGCCTCGTCGTGCACGCGCTCCGCGCCCCTGGCCGCGAGCGCAAGATCGACGCCCTCCGCCGCGAGCCCCTCGGCGATCGCGAGCCCGATTCCGACGCTGCCGCCGGTCACCACGGCGACCTTTTTCTTGAGCCCCAGATCCATGATCTCTCCCCTTCACCAGCAGGTGTAGCCGCCGTCCGCCAGCACGATCGAGCCGGTCATCAGGCTCGCGGCGTCGGAGGCGAGGAACAGCACGACCGCCGCGATCTCGTCCGGCTCGCCCATGCGCGCCATCGGCGTGCCCTCCATCCAGACGTCGAACATCGCCCTGTTGGCCTTGGCGCGCGCCGTCAGCGGCGTATTGACATAGGTCGGCGCGACCGCATTGACGCGCACGCCCCGCGCGCCCCATTCGGCGGCGAGCGATTTCGTCAGGTGATGCAAGCCGGCTTTTGACGCGTTGTAACTGGCCTGCGCCTGCGGCTTGTTGACAATGATCCCGGACATCGAGCCGATGTTGACGATCGAGCCGCGTCCCGCCGCCAGCATCGGCCGGCCGAAGGCGCGGCAGCACCAGAAGACGCCGTTGAGATTGACATCGATGACGTCGAGCCAGTCCTCGTCCGTTGCGTCCTCGGCCGCGATCTCGGAGCGCGCGATGCCGGCGTTGCAGACGAGAACGTCGACGCGTCCCCTCTCCGCCATTACGCGCCCAGCGGCGGCGTCCACCTGAGCGGAATTCGTCACGTCCATGTCGATGACGTCGATCGCGTAGCCCACCGCCTTCATTGCAGCTTGCGCCTCCGCTGCGGCCTTCGGATCACGGTCGGCGACGTAGACATGCGCGCCCGCTTCCGCGAGCGCCTCGACGCAGGCGAGCCCGATCCCCTGGCCGCCGCCGGTGACGACCGCGACCCGGCCCTTGAGATTGAACCGCTCGAGATACATCGCTCCCCTCCCGACAGCGTCAGCTCATCCAATTACCGCCGTCGACGTTCAGCGTTTGCGAAACGACGTAATCGCTGTCGGACGAAGCGAGGAACGTGGCGGCTCCGGCGTAATCTTCCGGCAATCCCATGCGCCCGAACGGCACCGCTTCGCCGACGAGCCGTTTCTTTTCGCCGAGCGGACGGTGCTCGTATTTGGCGAACAGCGAATCGACGTGGTCCCACATCGGCGTGTCGACCACGCCGGGCGCAATGCCGTTGACGTTGATGCGGTGCTTGATGAGATCGAGGCCGGCCGACTGCGTGATGCTGATGACCGCCGCCTTCGTAGCGCAGTACATAGAAACCAACGCCTCGCCCCGCCGTCCGGCCTGCGAGGCCATATTGATGATCTTGCCGCCCTGCCCCCGCGCGATCATGCGCTTGGCGACCGCCTGCAGGGTGAAGAAGAGGCCCTTCACGTTGACCGCGAACAGCTTGTCGTAGCTTTCCTCCGTCACCTCGACAATCGGCGCCAGGTCGAAGACCGCGGCGTTGTTGACGAGAATGTCGATCCCGCCCCAGCGGGCGGCGACGCTCTCGACCGCCGCGTCGATCGACGTGGTCTTGGTCACGTCGAGCGCAACGGCGAAGGCCTTAATGCCGTGACGCGCGGCGGTCTCGTGCGCCTCGGCGAAGTTGACGTCGGCGACGGCGACCCGCGCGCCTTCCGCCACATACCGATCGACGATCGCCGCCCCGATGCCCCGCGCGCCCCCGGTGACGATGGCGGTCTTGTCCTTGAGTTTCATCACCATCCCCTCCTCTTTGTCGTCCCGTCGGGGCTTACGCCCGTCCGCCGAGATAATCAGAGAGCGTCGACCGCACGCCGTTGGTCCACAGCGAGGCGATCGCGCCCGAGAACGCGTCAACGTAATCCGGATTGTCGGCGAGTTCGCCGAAGATGTCGCGCATGGCGAGGAACGCGCGCGGATCGCTGCGCGCAGACCTCGCCGCGGCCCGAAGGCGATCCCAGCTCGGATCGTTCGGCGGAATGGTCTTGCCGCTCTCGGATTCGCCGTAGCAGTATCGGCACCACATCGCCGAGACGAGCGCGAGACCTTTGACGCTCCCGCCGCCCGCGAGGCGATCCCTGACCGTCGGCAGAATGAACTTCGGCTGCCGGTTCGAGCCGTCGAGGCAGAGGCGCGAGATCGTGTCGCCGATCTTCGGATTGGCGAAGCGCTCGGCGACCTTCTGGCGATAGGCCTCGAGATCGACCTGAGGCGGCGGGGGAACAACGGGGATGATCTCGCGCTTGGTCAGCGTCTCGAGGAAGGTCGCGATCTGCGCGTCCTCCATCGCCTCATGTGCGAAATGGATGTCGAGGATCCCCGCCGGATAGGCGATCGCAGCATGTCCGCCGTTGAGGATTCGGATCTTCATCAGCTCGTAGGGCGCGACGTCGGAAGTGAAGGTGACGCCCACCCTCTCCAGAGCCGGCCTTCCGGCGGGAAACTTGTCCTCCACCACCCATTGGCGGAACTCCTCGCAGAACACCGGCCAGTTGTCCTCGATCCCGTAGGCATCGCGGAGGATGGCGCGCTCGCGGTCGGTCGTCGCCGGGGTGATGCGGTCGACCATGGAATTGGGGAAGGCGACGTTCGCCCGAATCCATGCGGCGAGTTCCGGATCGGAGATCTCTGCCAGCCCGGCGACGGCGTTCTCGGTGACGTGGCCGTTGCCGGGAATGTTGTCGCACGACATCACGGTGAATGGCGGGACGCCTGCGGAGCGGCGGCGCTCGAGGCCCGACGCGATGATGCCGAACGCCGTCGTCGGCGATTCCGGATGCTTCGAGTCGAAGCGGATGGCGGGATCGGTCGCATCGAAGCGCTGCGTCGCTGGCGAGATGTAATAGCCGCCCTCGGTCACGGTCAGCGAGACGATGCGGATCTCAGGCCGCGCCAGCGCCTCGAGCATAGTGCCGACGTCGAACGGCTTGATGAAGTCGATCATCGCGCCGGTCACGCGCACCGCCGTCGCGCCGGCCTCCTGCTCGGCGACCGTCGTCAGCCAGTCCTGCGCCTTGAGCTTTTCGCGCATGTCGACGTCGGGCTCGCGCACGCCCGCGCCGACGATCGCCCAGTCATGGTCGGCGCCTGCGTTGAACAAGTCATCGAGATAGACCGCCTGATGGGCGCGGTGAAAGTTGCCGACGCCGATATGGACGATGCCCGCGGCGAGATCGGATCGCTTGTAGTTCGGCTTGCTCACGCCCGACGGCAAGTGCGCGAGCGCGTCTGAGGAAAGTTTGACGCTCATGATTTCCTGCCCACTGATGTGACGCTTCCAGGGCGCGGGACGCGGTCAGTTGATGCGCCTGCCTTCCTTGTCGAACTTGTGCAGGTTCGCCTCGCGCGGAGTGACGAAGATCCGCTGGTCCGGCTTGAGCGGCGCCTCGCCCTCCAATCGCAGCGTCAGCGCGCCGATGCCCTCGGCGTCGGCATGGACGAAAGTGTCGGAGCCCAAATGCTCGGCGAGCCTCACTTTCGCCGGCCACTCGCCCGCGGTCGTCGAAATGTCGGCGTGCTCGGGCCGGATGCCGATCGTCGCCGCGCCGCGCTTTTCTGCGGGCGCGCCCCGGATCATGTTCATCGTCGGCGAGCCGATGAAGCCCGCGACGAAAAGGCCGTTCGGGCGGTTGTAGAGGTCGAGCGGCGAGCCGACCTGGGCGACCGAGCCCCTATCCAGCACGACGATCTTGTCGGCCATGGTCATCGCCTCGACCTGGTCGTGGGTGACGTAGATCATCGTCGTCTTGAGCACGTTGTGCAGTTCGCCGATTTCGACCCGCATCTGGACGCGCAGCGCCGCGTCGAGGTTCGACAACGGCTCGTCGAACAGGAAGGCCTTCGGCTCGCGAACGATGGCGCGGCCGATGGCGACGCGCTGCCTTTGGCCGCCGGAGAGCTGGCGGGGCTTGCGGTCGAGATAGTCGGTGAGGTTCAGGGTCCCCGCCGCCTTTCGGACCTTCTGCTCGATGACGTCGGCCTTCTCGCCGGCCATCTTGAGGGCGAAGGCGATGTTGCCGCGCACGCTCATGTGTGGGTAGAGCGCATAGGACTGGAACACCATAGCGAGCCCCCGCTTCGACGGGCCGACTGTGGTGGCGTCCTTGCCGTCGATGAGGACCTCTCCCGACGTCACGTCCTCGAGACCAGCGATCAGGCGCAGAAGGGTCGACTTGCCGCAGCCGGACGGCCCGACGAAGACGGCGAACTCGCCGTTCTTGATGTCGAGATCAACGCCGTTGATGACGTTGACGGCGCCGAACGACTTCCTGACCGACTTGAGTTGGATGCTGCCCATCGTCGCATTCTCCCTTTGCCGGCTACTTTACCGCGCCGAAGGTCAGTCCCCGGACGAGCTGCTTCTGCGAGAACCAGCCGAGGATGAGGATTGGCGCAATCGCGAGAGTTGAGGCCGCCGACAGCTTCGCCCAGAAGAAGCCCTCGGGCGCCGAGTATGAGGCGATGAAGGCGGTCAGCGGCGCGGCGTTGGACGTCGCGAGATTGAGCGTCCAGAACGCTTCGTTCCACGACAGGATGATCGCGAGCAGCATCGTCGAGGCGATGCCCGGCACCGCCATCGGCGTCAGCACGTAGAGGATCTCGTTGAGCAGCGACGCTCCGTCCATGCGCGCCGCCTCGAGGATGTCGACCGGGATTTCCTTGAAGTAGGTGTAGAGCATCCAGATGAGGATCGGCAGGTTGAGCAGCATCAGCACGAGACCGATGCCCCACAGGCTGTCGAGCAGGTGCAGGTCTCGGAACAGGAGATAGATCGGCACCAGCACGCCGACCGCCGGCATCATCTTGGTCGACAGCATCCACATCAAGACGTCCTTGGTGCGCTTGGTCGGCGCAAACGCCATCGACCAAGCCGCGGGAACAGCGATGAGGAGGCCGACCACATTGGCCCCGATTGAGAGCACGATCGAATTGAAGGCGTAATGCAGGTAGTTCGAGCGCTGCTGCACTTCGGCGTAGTTCTCGAGCGTCCAGTTGAAGAACAGGAACTTCGGCGGCATCGCGATCGCGTCGAGCTCGCTCTTGAAGCTGGTGAGGAACGTCCACAGGATCGGGAAGAAGATCAGGAAGGCGACAACCCAAGCAAGGATGGTGACGCCGGCCCGCTTGCCAACGGATTGCTTCATGGCCATCGATCAGCCCTCCAGGTTCCGGCCGACAATGCGCATCAGGAAAATCGCCACGATATTGGCGAGAATGACCGCAATGATGCCGCCCGCGGACGCGCTGCCGACGTCGAAATTCAGCAGCGCCTGCTTGTAGACGAGGAAGGGAATGTTCGTCGTGGCGACGCCCGGGCCGCCGGAGGTGGTCACGTAGATTTCCGCAAATACGCTCAGGAGGAAAATCGTCTCGATCAGGATGACGACGGTGATCGCACGCGCGATATGGGGCAGCACGATGTAGCCGAAGTAGGAGATCGGCCCTGCGCCGTCGAGCGAGGCGGCCTCCTTCTGCTCTTCGTCGAGCGACTGCAGCGCCGTCAGCAGAATGAGGCTTGCAAACGGCAGCCATTCCCACGAGACGACGATAATCACCGACAGCATCGGCCAGTTGGTGAACCAGACAATGGGCGAAAAACCCAGCGAGCGAGCGATCCAGGCAAAGAGACCCGAGTCCGGGTTCATCAACAGGTTCTTCCAGACGAGCGCGCTGACCGTCGGCATAACGAAGAACGGCGCGATCACCATGAGTCGCATCACGTTCTGCCCGAACACCGGCTGGTCCATCAGCAGCGCGACGAGGATCCCGCCGCAGACGCTGATGACGAGCACCGAGCCGACGAGGATCAGCGTGTTGAGGAGCGCGGTGAGGAAATTCGGGTCGGTGAGAAACGCCGTGTAGTTCTGCAGCCCGGCTACGCCCCAATTTTCGGCGTCGAGCAGGCTGTAGCGCAGAAACGAGAAATAGAGCGTCATCACCAGCGGCACGATCATCCACGCAAACAGCAGGATGACCGAGGGCGCGACGAGTACGCGGCCCGCCGTGGTGGTCTGCTGCGTCGCCATCCTTGAAGGCCCTCCCGCGTCTTGATTGTCCGTCGACACCGGCAGGCCGGCGGACTCCGGCCGTGGATTCTCCGCCCCGACTTGGGCAAGGCGAAGACGGTGAAACGGCCCTGGCGTCGATGGTCTCAAACGTCCTCCCGATCACCCCTTCTCGGAAAGCCGAGGAGGGGCCGGGACAGGGAGGAGCGTCCCTGCGTCGCGCCCCGCGGCTTTGTCGAACCGCGAGGCGCTCAGCCTCCTTTTACTTCGGGTAGCCTGCCTTCTTCATCGCCGCTTCCGTGCTCGCCTGAGCCTTGGCGAGCGCGTCGTCGACCGACATCGTGCCGGCAAGCGCCGCCGAGAAGTCCTGACCGACGTCGGTCGCGATGCCCTGGAACTCCGGGATCGCCACAAACTGCACGCCGGTATAGGGAACCGGCTTCACCGTCGGATGCAGCGGGTCTGCCGTGTTGATCGAGTCGATCGTCAGCTGCGCGAACGGAAGCTTGGCGTATTCCGGGTTCGCGTAAAGCGACTTACGGGTTCCTGGAGGAACGCTCGCCCAGCCTTCCTTGGAGGCGACAAGCTCAGTGTAGTGCTTGCTGGTCGCCCAGGAGATGAACTTCTGCGCGGCGTCGGCCTTGCTGGTGCCGGCCGGCACCGCCAGCGACCACGCCCACAGCCAGTTGCCGCGCTTGCCGAGGCCATTGTCAGGCGCGAGCGCGAAGCCGACCTTGTCCGCGACCTGCGACTGCTTCGGGTCGGTCACGAATCCGGCCGCCACCGTCGCATCGATCCACATGCCGCACTTGCCGTTGTTGAACAGGGCGAGGTTCTCGTTGAAGCCGTTCGACGAAGCGCCGGGCGGGCCGTCGGCCTTCATCAGCGGCACGTAATAGTCGAGCGTCGCCTTCCATTCCGGTGAGTTGAACTGCGGCTGCCACTTCTCGTCGAACCAGCGCGCGCCGAACGAGTTGGCCGTCGCGGTCAGGAACGCCATGTTCTCGCCCCAGCCCGGCTTGCCGCGCAGGCAAATACCATAAACGCCGGCGGCTTTGTCGGTCATCTTGTCGGCCGCCTGCTTGATGAACTCCCAGGTCGGCTTCTCGGGCATCTTGAGGCCCGCCTTCTCCATCAGGTCCGTGCGGTACATCACGAACGAGCTCTCGCCGTAGAACGGGGCGGCGAAGAGCTTGCCGTCCAGCGAGAGACCGGCGCGGATCGGCGGCAGGAGGTCGTCGACGTCGTAGTTGGCGCCGAGCTTGTCGAGCGGCACCAGCCATTTCTTCTTCGCCCAGATCGGGGTTTCGTAGGTGCCGATGGTCAGCACGTCGAACTGGCCGCCCTTGGTGGCGATGTCGGTCGTCACCTTCTGGCGCAGCACGTTCTCCTCGAGCGTGACCCAGTTGAGCTTGATGTCCGGATTGGCCTTGGTGAAATCGTCCGTCAGCTTCTGCATCCGGACCATGTCGGCGTTGTTGACGGTGGCGATCGTCAGCGTGGTGTCGGCGTAAGCCGGAAGCGAGAAGCCCGCAAGCGCGACGGCCCCGAGCAGGCCCTTCGTGAGAACCTTCATGAACGTATCCTCCCTTGAGCAGTGCCGAAAAGACGGGCAATTGCTACAGTAGCGGGCGAATATTCAGCTCATCAACAGGTCAGAGTCAACTGCAAATCGTCGCTGCGCTGCACAATATCCTGAAATCCAGTAAGCAACGGCTCGTTCGAGCCCCGCCCGACGCGCGCTCTCGTCGTCCGCGGCCAAACTCCCTGCCGTCACGTACGCCCCACCTGTTCTTTCCCTGTTACGCGCGAATTATTTCCCTGTTATGCGCGAATTGTTTCCCTGTTATGGTCCGGTTTCCTTCGCGCGTCCGCGCCCCGGATTCCCGAGCAAGCCATTGTGATCCAAAGTCTTTTCCCGGCGAGCTCGGACCGGAGCCGACCGATTTTCCCTGTTTTCGTCCCGTTAACAGGGAAAATTCGGCTGTCCGGCAGGCGTTCGCCGCCGCCTCACCGCCTGCGCGAGACGGGCGGGCGGCTTGTTCTTTTTCGAAAGTACACGAACGCGTCAACGAAGGCAATAGTCGCGGCGGCGAGCTCGCGAGGTCGCCCTCATGCGGCTCACCTCTGCAGCAGGTGCTCCGCCGTCGCCTCGTCGGTGACGAGGCCCGATAGGAGCCCGCCGGTCAGCGCTGCCCGCAGCGGGACGCGCCGCGACGGCCCCATTGCGACTCCGATCACCAGACGGTTTCCCGCCTTCCGCAGCGGAGCCCCGGCGACCCGCAGGTTGGTCCCCTCGGTCAGAACGCGTCCCGCAGCGTCAAAGGCCCAGCCGGTGATTTCGCCGACGGCGCCGAGTTGGCGCAAGGCCTCGGCCTCCTGGCGGGTGATGATCCCGTCCTGCACCAGCGGCGCCGAATCGCCGACCGATCCCACGCCGACGAAGCTCACGTCCGTGCGCTCGACGAGATCGAAGAGGCTCTTCACCGAGGCGAGGCTCGTCAACAGTTCGCGCTCCTCGACCGAGCGGGCGATGACCGGCAGCGGCATCGGGTAATGCGGGGCGCGCACGCTGTCGGAGACGCGGATGATGACGTCGTAGAACGACGCCGAGCCGTCGGTCTTGGTGGTGCCGACGAGCGCGACCAGTTTGTGCTGCGGGCATTCCATCGCCGGCAATTGGTCGGCGACGGCGCGCATGGTGCGCCCCGTGCCGATGCCGATGATCGCCGGCTCGGGCCGGCGCAGCCAGCGTTCGAATTCCGCCGCCGCGACCTGAGCAATGCCGAGGGTCGAGGAGGTCGAGTCCGGATCAGTCGGCGCAATGTCGCAGAAGCGAAGGTCGTAGCGAAGCTTCAGCGCCGCGGCGAGCTCCATGCAGCGCGCGATCGGATGATCGAGCCTGACCTTGATCAGTCGCTCGGTGATCGCGAGCGAGACGAGGCGCTGCGCCGCCTGGCGCGAGATGCCGAGCTTGCGCGCGATCTCGTCCTGCGTGTTGCCGGCGACGTAATAGAGCCAGCCGGCGCGCGCGGCTTCGTCAAGTCTCAGTCCGTCCTGATCCGCCCTGCGCGCCATCGGTCCCCCTTGCGGCTCCCGGCATGGAACGCGAGGGATGCGTCGCCACGATCTCCGGCAGCCGCGCCATGTCGTCGAAAATGAGGTCCGCTCCCGCCGCCGTCAATTCCGCGGCCTGGGCGGGACCCGAGAAGTGGCTGCCGCCGACGAAGCCGAACACTTTCATGCCGGCGGCGCGCGCGGCGGTCACGCCCGCGACGCTGTCCTCGATGACGAGGCAGTCCTGAGGGGCCGCGTCCATCGAGCGCGCCGCGAACAGGAAGAGGTCGGGATAGGGCTTGCCGCGCGGAACCTCGGCGGAGGAGAAGATGTTCGGCGCGAAGAGGGTCTCGTAGCCGGTCACGCGCAACGCGAAGCGCAGCCGCTCGGGCGCGCTCGAGGAGGCGACGCAGACGCGCGCGTCGAGCCGCTCGACGGCCTGCCGGACGCCCTCGACGCCTTTCAGGTCGCGCTCGAACGTCGCGAGGATCTCGCGCGACAGCGCGCCGGTGAAATCGTTCGGCAAGGAGGCGCCGAGTTCGGCTTCGACTCGTCGAAGGACCGCATCCTGGCGCCTGCCGAGGAACCGCTTGCGGGTCTCGTCGTCGCTGAGGCTCAAGCCGGCCTCGGCCAGCATCCGGCGCGTGACGCCGAGCGAGATCACCTCGCTGTCGACCAGGACGCCGTCGCAGTCGAAAATGACGACTTCCGGCCAGCGCTTCGCCCGCATCGCCTTGCGGACCTCGCGTTCGGCCCGTTCGAGGATCGCAAGCGCGCGGCGCTTGCGCGCGTGAAACGCCGCGACCGGGCCGCTCGCCGGCCCGACTCTGCCCATGAGCGCCGACATCGACCCCATCGCGGAGCGCAGGGTCTCCTTTCCGGCCCCAACGGCGCCGATCATTGACGAACCGAGCAGCACCGGCTCGGGGGTCTCCGGCGTCGACACCGAGCTGCCGCAGGCGTCGGCTACGATCTGGCGGACGAGGGCGCTCTGCGCCGCGCCGCCGCTGACGACGATGGTCTCGAAGTCGTAACCCGCGCGCTCGAACGCGCCGACGATGTCGGCGATCCCATAGGCGAGGCCGCAAAGGCCGGCGACATAGAGCTCTTCCAGGCTTGCCGCGTCCTCCCGGAGATCGAGTCCGACGATCCCGCCGCGCGCGGCGGCGTCGGCGTCGGGAGCGCGGCGGCCAATGAACGACGGCAGCACGTGAAGCCCTTCCGCGATCAACGCCGACTCGGAAAGACCGCCGGCGCGAGCGACAATCCTGCTCTGGAGCGCGTCGAGCCCGCCTGCAGACGCCTCTTCATATGCAGGATGCAGGCGCATGAGACGGTCGACCGCCGCGCCGAACGCCGACTGGCCTCCGTCCATCAGCCACTGGCCCGGCGTCAGCGCGCAGAAGTGGGGCCCCCAGACCGCGTCGATGAAGCGCGGCCCGTCCGACACCGCCATGCAGCTCGACGATGTGCCGAGGATGAGCGCCAGCCGACGCCGCGGATCTCCAGGCTTCCCGTCCGCCCGTGCGCCGAGCGTGCCGAGCGCGCCCGCGTGCGCGTCGATGAGCCCCGCTCCGACCGGAGTTCCAGGATTGAGCCCCATCGCGTCGGCGGCTTCGGCGGTGAGCCCATGCGCGAGCGGCGTCCCCGGGGCGACGATCTCGTCGCCGAGGCGGGCGAAGCCGTCGCCGCTCAAGGCGCGAAGGCCGATGCTGTCGAAGAATTCGCCCGGCCAGCGCCGCTCGTGCGCCAGATAGCCGAACTTGCAGGCGACCGTGCAGAGCGACCGCGCCAACGACCCGGTGGCCCGAAAAGCGAGCCAATCGGTGAGGCCGAGGAAATGCGCCGCTCTCGCGAAGACCTCGGGATTGGCGCGCGCGAGCCAGGCGAGCTTCGGCGTCTGCATCTCGGGCGAGAGCGCGCCCCCGGCGTAGCGCAAGACGTCATGGCCGCCGGCGTTGATCCGCTCGGCGTCCTCGGCCGCGCGATGATCCATCCACACCATCACGTCGCGTTCGGGCGCGCCGGCGGCGTTGATCGACAGCGGCCGCAGGCGGTCGTCGAGCGCGATCAGCGAACAGGTCGCGGCGAAGCCGAGGCCTGCGAGAACCCCGCGCGGCAGGCAGGACGCCTCGACGGCCTCGCGCACGGCTTCCGTCACTGCGCGCCAGATGTCGGCGGAGGACTGCTCGACAATGTCGCCCGGCTCGCGCCAGATCGCGATCGTCCGCTTGGCGCTGCCGAGGAGCCGCCCTGACGAATCGAAAACGCCGGCGCGGGCGCTGCCCGTGCCGACATCCACTCCGATAAAGGCCGTGCTCATGGCGCTTCAGCAATTTCTCCGCCCGAGCGCCGAGATTCGTGCCTTCCGTCCGCCTTGGCAAGCAGGGCCGCGCGGACCTCGCCGCCTTACGGGTTTCCCAGCTTCCGACCCTCGGCGATGGGACAAACGAATTTGACACGAAAAATGCAATTCGCGAGACTTCGAAAAACCTCGAGGGTGGGTTCGTCATGCGGGGCGGCGCGAAAATCGGCTGTATCGGCGATCTCCTGGTCGAGCTCGTGTGCTCCACCAAGAACGGCCGGCATAGGCGCCTCGCGACCTATTCCGGACCGTTTCCTTCGGGCGCCGCAGGGATTTTCATTGACCAGGCGGCGCAGGCGGGCGGGCGCTGCATCTTCGTCGGCGCGGTCGGCGACGACGCTTTCGGTCAGGTTGTGCTGGACCGCCTGATCGAGCATGGCGTCGACACGAGTCTCATCAAGGTCGTGAAAGGCGTTCCGACCGGCACGGCTTTCGTCAGCTATAACGACGACGGCAGCCGGGACTTTGTCTACAACATCATTCTTTCGGCGGCGGCGCAGTTCGACGTCGACGAGCCGACGCTCGAAGCGCTCGGCGCCTTCGGTCTCGACGTCATGCACGTATCGGGCTCCGCGCTCGGCGACGCCGGCATGGCCGCCAAGGTCCTGCGCGCATGCAAGGCGCTGCATGCGAAAGGCGTCAAGATTTCGTTCGACCCCAATGTTCGCAAGGAGCTCATCGGCAACCCGGCCTATTTCGAGTCCGTGCGCGAGATGATCGGGATCAGCTCGGTGTTCCTGCCGAGCGAAGAGGACGCCGTGACGCTGTTTCCGGGGCGCGACCTGTCGAGCTTCGCATCGGAATTCTTCGCCCGAGGCGCCGACTATGTCATCCTCAAGAAGGGAGAGAACGGCTGCGAAGGCGTGAGCCGCCAGGGCGAGCGCGTCAGCCTTGCGGCGCACAGCGTGGACGTCCAGGACCCGACCGGCGCCGGCGACTGCTTCTGCGCGACCTTCGTCACTTTGATCGCGTCGGGAGCGTTCAGCTTTCGCCAGGCGATGGAGCGCGCCAACGCCGCCGGCGCGCTCGCCGTGACAAAGGTCGGCCCGATGGAGGGCGACAGCTCTTTGGCGACCCTCGAAGACTTTCTGGCGATACGCGCATGAGCGCCCGCGACGTTTGGCGATCGATCATCGCCGACAATCGCGCCGGCAGGCCGCGCGGCGTCGCGTCCTGGTGCACTGCGCATCCGCAAACGCTGAGCGCAGTGCTCGCCGCCCATCGCGACGGCGACGACCCCATCCTCATCGAGGCCACCTGCAACCAGGTGAACCAGCACGGCGGCTACACCGGAATGACGCCGGCCACTTTCCGAACCTTCATCGAAGACCTCGCCCGCCGGGAAAGCGTCGACTCGGCCCGAATCATCCTGGGCGGCGACCATCTCGGACCCAATCCCTGGAAAAGCCGACCGGCGAATGAAGCCATGCTTGAAGCGCGCGACATGGTGCGGGCGTATGTCGAAGCCGGCTTTTCCAAGATCCATCTCGACACGAGCATGCGCTGCGCAGACGACCGCGACCTGTCGGAGGCGGCGATCGCAGAGCGCGCCGCGGCCCTCTGCGCCGTCGCGGAAGAGGCGAACGCCGGCGGGGACCTCGTCTATGTCGTCGGGACCGAGGTTCCCATTCCGGGCGGCGAGACGGAGGCGCTCGACTCGCTGGCGGTCACTCGACCGGAAGCCGCACGGCGAACGTTCGAGCTCCATCGCGCGGCCTTCGCAGAGAGAGGGATCGGCGAGGCAATCGGCAAAGTCATCGCTCTGGTGGTTCAGCCCGGGGTCGATATGGGCAACACGCAAGTGTTCGCCTACGACAAGACGAAAGCGGCGGCGCTGAGCGCGGCGGTCCTGGACGTTCCGGGCGTCGTGTTCGAGGCCCATTCGACCGACTTTCAGACGGAATCCGCGCTCTCGAGCCTTGTCGCGACGCATTTCGCAATCCTGAAAGTCGGCCCTTCGCTGACCTTCGCCTTTCGTGAAGCCGTCGTCGCGATGGCGGAGATCGAGGATCTCATCGTCGCATCGGGGCGTTCCGACGTGCTCGCCGTCCTGGAGCAGGCGATGAACGACAATCCCGTCCATTGGCGAGGCTATGTCGCCGCGGACGGTAACGAGCGAGTCGGCAAGCTTTTCGGCCTCAGCGACCGTATTCGCTATTACTGGCCCGACCCGCGCGTCGAGGCGGCGGTCAAGACGCTGACGCGGAATATCGACGCCGCGTCCGTCCCGCCGGGGCTGGTCTTGCAGTTCGTCGGCGAGATGTTTTTGGACGGCGGGGGCGCGCCTTTGACGAGGCGCATCGTCCAGGCGAAAGTCGGGGCGGTCGTCGCGAAATACCGTCGCGCGACCGGCGCGGCTTACGGCTAGAAAAGGGGTCGACTCGCCGCCGTCGCCGGCCGGAATTGACTCGTCCTGCTTTCGGGCCGGCGACCGGCGGCCTGTGGGCGGCCCGGTCATTCCGCTGAACCGAAAGCTCCACGGCGAACGCGAAACCCGGGCGAGCCGCGGGACGCGCCTTTTTCACCCCGTCGTCTTCCGCGTCCAGGTCCCTGATCAGCCGGACCTTTCCCTGATCCTCCCTGTTTTCAGGCGAAAAGCAGGGGAGACGGTGCCTCGCCGCGCTGGTCTCGGCCGGAAAAGAGCAGTCATTCCATATGATTGCGCCACAATTTGTGGCTAATAGGCTAATACCTTCTTGCGCATTGTGAAAATAACAGGGAAAATAATTTCCCTGTTCCGAGGCAGGAACAGGGAAATTGAGACACGGAACAGGGAAACGGCGAAATGGGCGCCCCGGCCGGTATTCGGCATGGCCGCGAGCGTTTCGGGCCGCGCGTCGGGCCAAAATCCGCCGCGACAGGAATTCGGACAAACAGAAGCAGCGAGGCAGATTTTCCGAACGCCGTTGCGGGCAGATGCGATCGGGTGAAGCTCCGCCGACCTCGCCAGGTCCGACGCCCGTGTCCGGTTCGACTTGATGGCCGAGGTCGCGACTTCGAAGAACCTGTTCGCCGAGATTCACCGAATGATCGCTTAAGTTGCGGCCCCCGCCGGTCGCATCGACCGGGCAGAAGGCCGCAAGCGTGACGCGTTCGACTCAAACTGACGGGAGACATGCGCCATGACGGCGCCGGACTGGACGGAGTTCACCCATGCGACGGCCGTTCCTGACGCCTCGGGCGCGTCGGGGCGCTATGGAACCGGCAACCCGCTTGAGAAAATCGCCAATACCGGCCCTTTGGGCATCGTCGGAGGCGGCATCCGGCGAAAGTCGGTTTTAGGGCGTCGATCGCCGCCTCGACCGGATGGAGACCCGCCCGCGCAGCTATCGGCCCGAGAGCGACAAACATTAGGAGAATGGGTCACGCACGTCGAGCGATTCGAATTTCCGGAAATCTCGATCATTCGTGTAGAGCGTCCGGACACCGTGCTGGAAAAGGATCGCCGCGACGTGAGCGTCAGGGACGAGGTTTCCACGCACCGACATGTCGCCGGCGACGTGCTTATATGCGTTTAGGAAACCGTCCTGCTCCGACACGACGCGCACGTGGGGCAGCCCGACGAGCGCCGCGACGTTGCCGAACGCTTCGTCGGGGTTGAGCGGCGCAGCGAAGATGCGGGGGTGTGTGGCGATGCGGAGATACGACATCAGCGTCGGCCAAGTCAGGCAAAGGATCTCCGGTCCGGCGGCGCAAGTTTCGACGAAGCGGCGGGCGCACTCGTGACGGTCGCTCGATCGGTCCGACGCGTAGAGGGGCACGTTCACGTCGACGGAGTAGCTCACCGAGGACGCGCGTCCAGGGCCGCGTAAACGGCTTCTTTGTCCGAGAGATCGACTTGAGACTTCATGTCGCGGGAAGTCCAGCGGAACGATGGCGCCGCGCGCGTGGAACGGCGTCGAGCCAGCGCTTCGGCAAGCAGCTCGGAGACAACCGCCCCCATCGATCGGCCTTCTCTTTCGTGAAGAGCCTTGACCTCTCGCAGAATGGGGGTGTCGATATCCAGCGTCGTCCGCATGATGTTTGATGCTATGGCTGAGGACATCTGATGTCAATCCCGCCGAGGCGTCGGGCAGTCGGCTGAGGCGCTGTCGGCGCTGCGGGCCGAGACGATCGGGCGCCCGCTCGCCTCCGCGGCGTTCCTTGACCGCATCGCCTGCGCAGGCCGCGACCCGCTTCCGAAACGGCGCGGCCGGAAGGCGAGAAGTTTGGGGATTTGGTAAAGTGTCACCGGAATGCGACAGAGATTCAGAAAAACACCGCAGATTCAATGACGCTGGCGAGGACGCTGGCGAGTAGCTACGGGAGAAGTATGTCCTTTCACGCTGCTGTACGAATCACGCGCGTACCACCTCAGACG
>Ga0074044_10001031_pt1 | contig 25529 bp, 17 predicted proteins | sample BogForMeECP23OM1_FD_94443 | JGI IMG/M metagenome (GOLD analysis project Ga0074044, IMG submission 94443) | Bog forest soil microbial communities from Calvert Island, British Columbia, Canada - Bog Forest MetaG ECP23OM1 | ecosystem: Environmental > Terrestrial > Soil > Wetlands ... | reverse complement strand
TGGACGATGAGCCGGTCAGCCAGGTGTATTTTTTCCAGTGGCTGGCGGGGACTGTCGGGAAATATCCGCCGCCGGCCGAGCCCGAAAATCCCGCGGAGAACCGCAAACGCGGCGTGACCAACAAGCGCGTGTCCAATCGCCGGTTGAAGATGGAACTCGGCTGTCAGTTAAAGTATCCGAACTTCCGCAAAGGCTACAGCGCGGAGATTTTACGCCTCGAACGCGCCGGCGAACCGCACGTCCTGCCGGACGAGCGGTGATTCCGGAAGATCCTCCGGGTCAGTGGCTGCCCATTTATCGAAACCGTCGGCTTACGGAATCGCCGTGCGGTAGCACCGCATGGGTTCGTTGATTTTGGGCAGGAAGGTTTCAAAGTAATTACTGGGGCCGACAGTGTTCGTTGATACCGGCAGCCATTGGACGAGATTTGTGGACGTCAGCACACGGCAGGTCAGGCCGTTGGTGTCGGCAATTATACAGTACAGTGCCCCGTTCGTGACCGCTTCCAGACTCAACGCGTTCCAGTGATAGGCCTTGAAATTGACGCCGAGTTGGTCGGGACCGACGGTGAGCGGACGGGTGGCGGGGATAAACAGGTAGTCCGGGCTGGTCGGAGTGACCGTGTAAGAGCCTGCGGCAAATGCTGACACCCCATAACTTCCCAGATTGGTGGTCACCAGATTGGAGGAGCCAATGACGATCGTGACTTCATCCCACAGCGTGTGTCCTGACACCTGTCCGCCGATAAAATAGGGTGGGGACGATTCAAACGCGCCGATGTCGGCGGCGGCTCCGTAGGGACGGGCATGTCCGCGCTGGTCGGTGGCCGGAGCGGTGGCCGTGTTCCCGCCATCAATGGCCGGACTGCCGGTCAGCAGAGGAACTGTCAGGGTGGGACCACCGTAGTTCCCCAGCGGACCCAGGATGGGATCAGTGTTATTCAGGCTGCCGGACGCATAAAATCCCGCGCTGGCATCGGAACTGAGGTTGTACCCCAGATCGAACACCGTTCCCCAGCAATTGCTGCCGGAGGTGCTGTAGGCCAGGATGGTGTTGTAGAGGTTCACCGTCCCATTCGAATTACAAATGGCCCCGCCGGAGGATGAACCGGCAGGTCCGCACTCGTCGCCGGCTCCCCCAACGGCGTTGTTCGAGGCAAACGTCAGGTTCACCAGCGTCGCCGTAGCATTGGTAATAAAAAGACCGCCGCCCGCGCCGGGTCCCCCCGAAACGCAAGTGTAGTAACCATTTCCAGCCCGGCCACCTGCGGCAGTGTTTGCCGCAAACGTGCAGTTGGTGGCGGCCAACGTTCCCAGACTGCAAATGGCCCCGCCCCGCCCAATCCCACCAGGGCAATCGTAAACCATTCTTAACCCACCAAACCCACCTTTGGCTGTGTTGTTTGCAAACGAACTGCCTGACAGGGAAAGCGTGCTTCCGGTGAAAATCGCCCCACCGCTGCCTTCTCCTGCGTTGTCGTTACCCGTCCCGACGTTGCCGGTCCCTTGGCCGGTGGCCTGATTGCCAAAAAAACTGGACTGCGAAACCGAAAGTGACGCCTAGCTCCAAATCGCGCCGCCTTGAGCCAAACCCACATTGCCATTTTTCACCTTGTTCCCGGCGGAAACAGTATTCGTTGTGAACGTGCAGCCAACGCAATTCAACACGCCATTGGCGGCGAAGATGGCCCCGCCCTCCCCCGAACCGGCGCTGTCTGCACCTTGGTATGGTAAACCGGCCCCCACAGCTAGATTGCTTGAAAATGTTGAATTATAAAAATTTGCGGTGGCATTGCTGGTCCAGATGGCCCCGCCCATACCACTGCCACCTTGATGAGAAATTATCGCTAAGGAATTTCCACCTGGGGCACCACCCCGGGTCGCTTGTGAAACGAAAGTCGAGTTCTGAATCACCACGCTGCCGCCTTGGCTGTAAATCGCGCCGCCGCATGCGCCGCCGCCGGCATAACCATATTCACCCGGCTCAACACCCCCTATGCCGCCGGTTGCTTCATTGGCAGCGAAGCTGCAATTCGTCACAAACAGATTGCCCGCTAGGTTGTAAACGGCCCCGCCCAGCGCCACGCCTCCCAGACTGTTGGAAGAATGTGGAAGATTGGTATAACCCGCCCCGCCGACCGCGAGATTGCTCACCACAGTGCAACCGGTCAGGGCCACGACCCCGCCGTTGTTGAAGATCGCCCCGCCCAGGCCCGGCTGGCCATCGGTGACGGGCGGACCGGCGACGCCATTGGAACCCGCCGCATAACCGTTCGCCAGCGTCAGATTGATGAAGGAAGCGGTCACGCCGGAACCGACGCTGAACAATTGAACTGTATTCCCTCCGCTGATGGTGATGGTATGCCCCGATGCATTTACAACCGTGCTGCTGGCGACGGCGAGTGTGTTGGTCAAGGCAATGGTTCCATCACAATTAAAAGTCACCGTTCCACCGCCAGCAAGAGCGGCTCGCAAAGCCGCATCATTCGCGCTGTTTACAACTCCGGCAGAGAAAACGATGCGCGGCAGGCAAAGCAGTGTGATAATCAAACCCAGCAAACATCGGAATAAAGAAGTTTTCATAACCCATGACAGATCAACTTCAAGGGACGCAAATGCAACTTACACCCGCTTGCGGGGGGGGCAAATGAAATTTCACTTCGACCTGGACGGGTTTACTCATTAACGTTTTGCCGATGGCTGCCGAAGCCCAACTGACTCCCATGATGACGCAGTATCGCCGCATCAAGAGCGAACTGCCCAAGGACGCGCTCCTGCTGTTCCGGCTCGGGGATTTTTATGAGATGTTTTTCGAGGACGCGCAAACCGGCGCGCAGCTCCTCAACCTCGCGCTCACCGCGCGCAATGGCGTGCCGATGTGCGGGTTGCCGCATCATGCGTCGAATGCCTACATCGGCAAACTGCTCAAGGCCGGACGGAAAGTTGCCATTTGCGATCAACTGGAAGACGCCCAACCCGGCAAACTCGTCAAACGCGAGGTCACCCAAATCCTGTCGCCCGGCACGCATTTCGACGAGCGGATGCTCGTGGCCGAACGGAACAACTTCCTCGCCGCGATTTGTCCGCTGGGAAAAACCTTCGGCCTCGCGCTGGTGGATTTGACCACGGGCGATTTCATGACCACGGAACTTGAAACGGATTCTGCCTTGCTTACCGAGCTGGAGCGGTTGCGCCCGGCGGAAATCATTTATCCGGGCGAGTCGGTGGCGGTGCGCGAACTGCTTGGCAGCGGCCGGCGTGAGTCGGCGCAAACTTCGCCCAGCGATGGTCAGCGCGCTTTCACAAGCGCGGCTACGGGGCAAGGCTGGATTCTCAACGGCTACGATGATTGGACGTTCGCGCCGGAAACCGCTCTTTACACCGTGCGCGACCATTTCAAGGTTGCATCGCTCGACGGCTTCGGGCTGAAGGACCGCACCGCTGCCATTGGCGCGGCCGGCGCGGTGCTGCACTATTTGACGCAACATCTGCGCCGCGACGTGAAGCATCTCACGCGGCTGTCGTTTTATCGCCGTAACGATTATCTGGCGCTCGATTACACGACGCTCCGGCATCTCGAAATCCTGGAGCCGCTGCACCACGATGCCCCGCGCAATGCGTCGCTTTACGGCGTGGTCAACCGCACCGTTACGCCGATGGGCGCGCGGATGTTGCGCAACTGGCTTTCGCAACCGCTGGCCGCCGTGGAACCGATTCGCCGCCGGCAGGAGGCGGTGCAGACGTTCATCGGGAACTCGGCGGGCCTCGACAGTTTTCGCGCGCAGCTCGCGAACGTGCGTGATTTGGAACGCACCCTTGGCCGGTTGAGCACCGGCAGCGGCAACGCGCGCGACCTGATCGCCCTGCGCATGGCGTTGGAACAAATTCCGGCGGTGAAGGGAATTCTAAATTCGGTGGGGCGAGACTCCCGGCGAGCCGAATCGTTGGTGAAAGAAGAGCCAATGGCTCGCGAGGACGCTCGCCCCACCGGCTTGATTGACGAATTAAATTTCCAGCTCACCGAGATGCCCGATCTCGTGGAATTGATTTCGCGCGCCATCGTGGATGACCCGCCGCTCGCCGTGAAAGAAGGTGGCATGATTCGCGACGGCTTTGATGCGTCGCTCGACGAACTCCGCGACGCGACGCGCGGCGGCAAGGACTGGATTGCGAAACTCCAGCAGCAGGAGATTGAACACACCGGCATCACATCGCTGAAAGTCCGGTTTAATTCCGTCTTCGGCTACTACATCGAAGTCACGAAGTCGAATCTCGACAAGGTCCCGCCGCACTACATCCGCAAGCAGACCGTTGCCAACGGCGAACGCTACATCACGCCCGAACTGAAGGAAATGGAGGGCAAAATCCTCGGCGCGGAGGAACGCAGCGTGAAACTGGAATACGAACTGTTCCAGCGCGTGCGCGAGGAGGTGCTCGGTCAATTGCCGAAAATCCAGCAGACCGCCGCCGCACTGGCGCAACTCGATGTGCTGGCGTCGTTTGCCGAGACGGCGCGCTTGCACAGCTACTGTCGTCCGGTCGTTGCTGACGAAGGAGTGCTGCAAATCCGTGACGGACGCCATCCAGTCCTGGAACAGAATCTCGCCGATGAGCGTTTTGTGCCGAATGATGCGGGGCTTTGTGGCACAGGCTTCCAGCCTGTGAATGTGGAAGGAAACACAGGCCGGGAGGCCTGTGCCACACTCCCCCAAATCGCGCTCATCACCGGGCCGAACATGGCGGGCAAAAGCACTTACATCCGGCAGGCGGCGCTCATCACGCTGCTGGCGCATACCGGTTCGTTCGTGCCGGCAGTGGAGGCGCGGATTGATCTGGTGGACCGGATTTTCACGCGCATCGGCGCGAGCGACGATCTTACGCGCGGGCAGTCAACCTTCATGGTCGAAATGACCGAGACCGCAAACATCCTCAACAACGCCACGCCGCGCAGCCTCATCGTGCTCGACGAAATCGGGCGCGGCACGAGCACATTCGACGGCCTGAGCCTCGCGTGGAGCATCGTCGAACACCTGCACAACCAGGTCGGCGCGAAAACGCTTTTTGCAACCCATTACCACGAGCTGACCGAACTGGCGCAACGCCTGCCGCGATTGAAAAATTTCAATGTGGCCGTGCGCGAGTGGCGTGACCAGATTGTGTTCCTGCGCAAAATCGTCGAGGGCGGCACGGACAAGAGCTACGGCATCCACGTCGCGCGGCTGGCCGGTGTGCCGAAGGAGGTGCTGGAACGCGCCAAGGTGATTCTCGGCAACCTTGAAGAATCGGAGCTTACGCCGGAAGGCACTGTGCGCCAATCCCCGCGCCGCCAGCAGGACCGGGACAAACTCAATCAACTCGCCCCGCCACCACAGATGGATTTGTTTGGGTGACGCAATTTTCCGGCAACAAAAACCAGTGCCTTCCGGTCGCTTGTGCTAAAACATTCCGCGTTTTATGGAAATGCCCAGCTTTCCCGGGCGGCTCCGCAAATTTCAAATCCCCGGCCGGGTCACGTTCGCCAACGGCAACAGCGGCCTGCTCAAAATCAACGTCACCACCGGCCGGAGCACGGCGGAGATTTATCTGCACGGTGCGCACATCACCGGTTTCCGGAAAAACGGCGAACCACCATTGCTGTTCATGAGCCGGCTCAGCCAGTTTGCCGCCGGCAAAGCGATTCGCGGCGGCGTGCCCATTTGTTTTCCGTGGTTTGGCCCGCGCGAGGGCGACGTGATGCACGGATTCGCACGGATCACGGAATGGGAATTGGTTGCAACCACCGCCACACCCGGCGGCGGTGCGGCGCTTCGCTTCCGCCTGCCGCCGACAGCCACGGGAGCCGTCTGGCCGCCGTTCAACACGGAATTTGCCGTCACCGTCACGGATCAACTGACGATGGAATTGGTCACGACCAACCGGTCACCGGACCGGAATTTTGATTTTGAGAATTGCCTGCACACCTGTTTCGCCGTGGGCGACATCCGCGACGTTTCCATCACCGGCCTGAAGGGGGCGCATTATCTGGATAAGACGCAAAACGACGCGCGGAAGCTGGAAGCCGCCGCCATCCGCATCACGGCGGAGACCAACCGGGTTTATCCCGACACCTCCGGCACGGTGGAAATCCGCGATGCGAAGTTCCGCCGGACAATCCGTGTGGACAAAAGCGGCTCGGCGTCCACTGTAGTCTGGAATCCGTGGACGACGCAGCTCATGCCCGACTTCGACCCGGCGGAACACCGGCAAATGGTCTGTGTCGAATCCGGCAACGTGTCGCAAAATAAAATCGCGCTCGCCCCGGGCGCGACGACGGCGATAAAAGTCGTACTAAGCAGCCACGCGGTTTGAAACGATGCCGGTTGCCGGGCCTCAGACCACCTGGAGGCATTCGCCCGGCATGGCCGAAGAAGCGCGGCCGGCTCAAATTTTTGTTTGGCCATTTTCAACCGATGCATGGTCGAGGCATTGACGGACGCTGGCGAGCATTTGGGTGGGAGTAAAGGGCTTGGTCAGAAAGTTCCCGTCGCCCCGGAATTCGGTTTTGGTGACTTCGGGGGTGTAGCCCGAAGTGAGCAGCACGGCCAGGGAGGGTTTGGTGGCGCGCAAGCGGGCGGCCAATTCATCGCCCAGAAGATTTCCGGGCATCATGACGTCAGCGAACAACAAATCGATTTCAGAGTTGTGGCCCTGGAAAACATCCAGGGCGTCCTTGCCGGAGGCCGCCTCCAGGACGCGATAGCCATTTTTGCGCAGCACGGCGACCGTCAGGGTGCGTACGCGGTCTTCGTCTTCAACCACGAGCACACACTCCGTTCCTTTTTTAGCGGTTGTTTTTGGGGTTTGGGATGGGTCTTTCGGTTGGGAAATTTCCATGCTGGTCGGCAGAAAAATCCGAAACGTCGTGCCTTTATTGGCGGTGCTTTGGACATCGACCCAGCCATGATGTTGCTTGACGATGCCGTAAACCGTCGCCAAGCCCAGACCGGTGCCTTTGCCAATTTCTTTGGTTGTGAAAAAGGGATCAAAGATGCGGGGTAGAAGCTCCGGCGCGATGCCGCAGCCGGTGTCGGAGACGGAGAGACAGACATGTTGGCCGGGGCGGATTTCGGAGTTTTTTTGTACATCATCGTTGGTGATGGTGACGGCATCAATGCCGACGGTCAGCTTTCCGCCCTTTGGCATGGCGTCACGGGCGTTGACTGAAAGATTCAAGATGACTTGCTCCATCATGCTGAGGTCGGCCTGGACGGGCGGCAGATCGGGGGCGGCCTTCACTTCAAAGGTGATGTGATCCCCAAGCAGTCGTTTCAACATTTCCCCAAGATTGTTGACCACCCGACCGAGGTTGAGCACTTCGGGCTTGAGTACTTGTTTGCGGCTGAAAGCCAGCAGTTGTCGGACGAGCCGGGCGGCTCTTTCAGCGGCGATGGTTATGTCGTTAAGCGATTCGGCGCAGGATGGGTTTTGTCTGAGCTGCTCCTGCAGCAAAGAGGCGTTGCCATGAATCACCGTCAAGATGTTGTTGAAATCATGGGCGACTCCGGCGGCGAGCTGCCCCACCGCTTCCATCTTTTGGGAATGGCGCAACTGGGACTCCAATTTCATCTGTTTGGTGATGTCCTGCAGGATCAACAACCAATGCGGGCCGGAAACCAATTCAAACGGTTCGACCGAGAACAGCACCTGGCGCTCCTCTCCCGAGAGCGTGCGCAACTGACAGGCGTGATCGCGGACCGAAGAGTTTTTTTGCAGGGTTTGACGGACGAATTCCGCCAGCCGGGGATCCTCCCACAAGCCGAGTTCGACGGGGGCGCGGCCGACCACGTGTGGCCGTTCGCCTCCCAGCATGGCCAGAAACGTTTCATTGACATCAATGATGATTTCAGGATGCAGCGACTGGATGACCAGCGGGATGGGGATGGCGTGGAAAGCCTTGGAAAAACGTTCTTCGGCCTTGATGCGCGAAGCGAATTCGTGCTTCAGGTGCGCATTCGCGGTTTCCAATTCTGAAGTCCGGCGGCGCACCAAAGAGTCGAGATCATCCAATTGGGATTGCACCTTGCGGTTCAAATGCCACTTTTCCGTGAGCGCATGGGCCAGTTGCAACGCCTCGATGTTGTCGAAAGGTTTCTTGAGCACGACCAGATTGGGGGAGGGCCCCAGTTTGTGAACCATCTCCTCCCAGGAATAGTCCGAATAGGCGGTGCAGACGACGATCTGGATTTCCGGACAGCAGTTCCAAAGATGACTGATGGTCTCCACGCCATCCCATCCGGGCGGCATCCGCACATCCACAAACGCCAGCGCGTAAGGATTACCCTCCTCGGCGGCCTGCTTGGCCATCGCCAACCCCTCCTGCCCCTGGAAGGCCGAATCAATCACAAAACCGGAGCGCGGCGAAGCGGCGGGGCTCTCCCCAAACAACTGCGCCTTGGCGCGGTTGAGCCCGACGTTCTGGTCCTGCTCTTGGCTGAGAATTTTCCGAAAATCCGCATGGATCGAAACGTTGTCGTCAATGATGAGTATCCGGTTGCCGGGTTTGGCGGGGGGTGGATTCATAAGCTTTTGACGGGTGAATACAGGGGTAAAATCAAGGTAAAGGTTGCGCCGCGTCCCGTGCCTTCGCTGACGGCGGAGAGCGAGCCGCCCATTTCCCGGGCGTTGAGCGCGCCGAGGTGAAGGCCAAAGCCATGGCCGTGCGGGCGCGTGGTGAAACCATGGGAGAAAATGCGCGTCAAGTTTTCCGGTGGAATGCCGATGCCGTTGTCCTCCACCCGGACCATGACGCATTCCCCATCCGTTTTGGCGATGGTGACGATGAGCCGCTTTTCATCCTGGGCACATTCATCCAGCGCATACTTGGCGTTGCGGATAAAGTTGATCAGAATCTGGAGGACCTTGTGTTTGTCGACCATCAGGAGCGGCACTTCTCCGAACCGGCGGATGACCTTGACTCCGTGGCGGGTCAACGCCGCCGAATTGATTTGGATGGCGTCTTCCACCAGACTGGCGAGCGAAACTTTTTCGACGACGCCGGCAACGCGCGCATAGCTTTGCTGCATGGCGACGATGTCTTTGATGTGATCGACGTTTTTGGCCAGTTGCTCCAGTTCGTGCAAAGTGTTTTCCTGCTCTTTTCGAAGTTGCCCGGCGATTTGAATGATGAATTCCGGCATCAATTTCCCCTGGGGATCGGAGGCCAGGAAGGCCGCCGGGTCTCCGTTTTTCTGTTTCAGCAATTCGGCGGCTTTCAGGAGCGCATCGGTTTCCGATTTGCGAACTTGATCGCGGAGCAAGGTGGCGGAGACGTTGACACTGTTGAGGACGTTGCCAACGTTGTGCAGGACGCCGGTGGCCACTTCGGCCATGCCTGCCTGCCGGGAAGCCAGCATGAGGCTTCGTTGCGCCTGGGCCAGCTCGGTACGGGCCCGTTCCTTGTCGGCAACCTGGTCCTGAAGTTCCCGCGTCCGCTCGGCGACGCGGATTTCGAGCTGGTCGTTGGCCGTTTGCAGTTCGGTCTGCGCCTGATGCAGCAGCGCGTTTTTGCGCGCAATCAGGATGCCCCAGATCAACGCGATCATGAACACGGCGAGGACCCCGAGCAGCACCCACAACAGCCGCGCCAGCGTCCACCAGGGCGGTCGCTGCAACAATTGCACATCATCCCAGGAACGGAGGTGGAGCAGGAATGAACGCGGTTGCCCGTATTCATCGCTCTGCACTTCGTAAACCCCGGTCAGGGCGAGCCGGCTGCCCAGTTCCAAGGCTTGCAGTTCTTTTTCGATTTCAGTTACGGTTGAACTGAGGCCCGCCTCGAAGGCGAAATCTTTGGTCTGGATGAGCAAATGCGTTTCACCGTCCTTTTCCACCTTGTTTAGCAAGGCCCCCCCGGCTTTCGCCAGGAGCCCTTCCAAATTCACATCAAGGGAATCCGTCGCTGACAATTGTACCGGCTTGGGTTCTCCGCCGCTGGAGAGGCGACGATAAACCGCCTCACGGAGAACAAATCTTTGGCCTTCCTCACCGGGAAAACCAACCACCTCGACCCGGTCTCCGGGCTGAAGAGCGTCCGGTTGCTGGCTCAAGGCAAAGACACTGTCCGCGCCGTTCTGCACATACAGGTAACGGCCCGGCACATGCAGGACGACGGTGCCGGAGGTGCGGATTCGCTGGTTGAGTGCGCCTTCCATGTTGAATCGCCGCAGGCTGGCCAGCGAACGGAGCGGCATGGCGAACAGATCATTCGGGGCGGGTTCTTCGGTCTGGATGTATTTTACGTCCGGCGCCCAAATCTGAATTCCTGTCAATTGATGCCGCACATTGGCAACGGCGGAGCACACCCCCCGCACGTGAATGATAGATCCCCTCAGCGAATCGAATGACTGCGAGGCCGGGGTCCACGCCTGGAATTCCCCGCTCGACGTGCTCAGATCGAAACGCACCAGACCGTTGGTTTGCATCAGGCTCCGAACAAAGCCACGCATCTCTATCCAATTGCCCTCTTCTATTCCGGTGAGCGCCTGTTCGAGGGGCACCAGGCGTTGCTCGTCAATGTTCCACCACCCCGCCCGGCGCAAGACAGCGTTGGTGACCACGGGTACAAAATCTCCTTCACCGGTCACGCCTTGCAGAAGCACCATCGTTCCCGGTTTCGCGGTATCAGGTCCATCCCATTTCGGATTAACCACCCGGATCCCACCGCTGGCATCCAGCACGTACGCAAAAGGGGTGCTCGCATGCGACCAGGTGACCACTCCGCGAAGAGCGACCGGCAAATGGCGGCCGGCTTCTTCGAGGCTTAAGTCCCGGATGCGCTCAGCCAGGCGCAGGGGCAAGGTGTTGGTGGCACTCGTCAAGACGGATGCGGTTGAGTTGGTCGGACTGGCCAGCCGATACAAACCTTCGCGCAAACACTGCTGCACCCCCACCAGATCAGGATAGCCAATGGCTTCAACGAGTTCTCCGAACCGCACCGGTTGACTCTGTTTGCTCTGGACCGCGATTTGTCCCGTGGCATCCCAGAGGGTGACCCATTTGCCCGGTTCGTAGCTGCGCACGACGCCTTTGACCCGAACCATGGTGCCGGCGGGCGCTCCCGACTGGATATCTTCACTCAAAGTGACTGGAAAGGTGAAGCGCGCATCCGTTTTCAACGAGCCGATGACCTCGATGTCCGCCGGACTGCTCACCCACAGGGAAAGATCATTCAGATCTCCATTGCGATCGAACTGGGGGGAGTAAACGCATTTCATGCGAACGTAATCGCCCTCCTTGAAATGAAGTGGCGAACCGTTTGTCCCTTTCAACACGTAAGCCCTGGCCACGGTGCTGCCAGACAGGAAGTTGATTGTGCAGTGCGTTGGATCCTCCAGCTCGCTGTCAATCAGGCCTTCCACCGATACCAAATGATCCTTCAATTCCTGGGGTTTTTTATCCAGGTCGGACACCGGTTCGGCTTTGAGCCCCACATCCTCCTCGAGGATGCGAATCCGGGTTTTGTTCCAGACAAACCGTTCCCGCTGGGGGTTGATCACGCCGTCAATGGCGATGCGCTGGCCGGCTTTTAAAGGCGTCGGGGAGTCGTAAACCGGCAACCATCGGGGAATTCCCAGACATTCGCCCGAGGCGTTGCCCCATTCAGCATCAAAGAAATAAATCACCATCTCGGTGCGAATCCGATACTCTTGATCCCGCTGCTCGTGCGGCAGGGTCCAAATCTCGCCAATGTTGGTCAGAACCCCGGAGGCCATGGGCAGTTGGTCCGAAGCCTGGCCCCAAACCGCCGGCACCATGGCGAAAAGCAGGTACCCGACGGTGCCGACCAACCGCCGGCACGGCCTTCCTCGACCGGACAAGGATGAGAAAATCTGCGATAGCATGATGCTTGAATACATGCCATCACTCATTTTTATCTGTCCGTGAGAATTCATATCTTGTATCGGTTCGATTCCGGGCACTTTCTGCCGCGATTCGGTCCGGAATAGTCCGTGCGACCCATATAAACAACAGCCAATCAACCACTCGAGACGAACACACCCGGTTTGAAGCATACGTAATACCATAATACCCGGCTGATTAAGAAAACGATGTGTCTGGTTATTGGCTTTTATTGGCGAAAACCGCCCTTGTGGACTTCCTCATCAACCCAGGAACAACCGGCGGCAGAATTGGGAATCCCGGAATTTTTTTGTTCGCCGGGCAACCAACTCGTCGGCATATTCGCGCGCCGTGATTGCGCCCACCGAACATCAACCCGCCGGCGCAGACCTGGTTTCCCAGGTCGAGGCGATCTTTTCGCCGACGGGACTGTTGTCGCGCGCGAAGAATTTCGAGTATCGCCCACAGCAGCAGCAGATGGCCGTGGCCGTGGCGCGCGCGCTCCAGAACCGCGAGCATCTCGCGGTCGAGGCCGGCACGGGCGTCGGCAAATCGCTGGCCTATCTGATTCCGGCGATCTTGTTCGCGGTGGCGCAGAAAAAGAAGGCGGTGGTTTCCACCCACACCATCAATTTGCAGGAGCAGCTCACGGAAAAGGATTTGCCGATGCTCGCGCAGATTTTGCCGGTGAAGTTCAACTTCACGATGCTCAAAGGCCGCGCGAATTATCTCTGCACGCGCCGTTTGCAAAAAGCGATGCAGCAGTCCGGCAATTTGTTCACGTCGTCCGAGGCCGAGGAACTCCAGCGCATTTACGAATGGTCGAAGGAAACCAAAGACGGCAGCCTGTCGGATTTTGACATCGAGCCGGACATGAAAGTGTGGGCGCAGGTCTGTTCCGAGCGCGGTTTGTGCTCGCCGAAAGTTTGCGGGCACCCGTCCGATTTCGCCAAGGACCACGGCGTTTGTTTCTTCCAGCGGGCGCGCAACCGCATTCTGTCATCAGACGTGCTGGTGCTGAACCACACGCTGTTTTTCACGCTGCTCGGCGGCGTGGACGAGGACATCGAAGGCGGCATCCTGTTCAAGAACGACTTCGTGATTTTCGACGAGGCGCACCAGATAGAAAATGTGGCGTCGCGGCACATCGGCTTGAGTGTGTCGAGCGGGCAGGTGCATTACGCATTGAACCGGCTCTGGAATCCGCGCACGGAAAAGGGGCTGCTGGCGACGCTGCACAAGGGCGCCGCGGTAAAACTCGTGGCTGATATTTTGAGCGAAGCCGACAAGTTTTTCGAAAACGTCGAGGCCGCGTGCGAGGAAATCCAGCAAAACGCCCGGCGCGACAGTTTTGGCGGCGGTGAAGGCGGCAGACACCGCCGCGCGTGGACGGAGCTCCGCATCCGCCGCGCGGAACTAGTGAAGGACAACCTCACGCTGCCGATTCAGCGTTTGCGTGAAGCCGTGGGCGACCTGATTAAATTGAGCGCGGACAAGGACATCGGGCAGGAACTGGTCGAGTGCAACCGGCGCCTGGCCGAGCTTCGCGACGAAGTAAAAGCGTTCCTCGAGCAGAGCGCCGCCGACCATGTTTACTGGGTCGAACGCGGCGGCAAGGCGCACAAAAATCTCGCGTTGAACGCCGCGCCGATTGACGTGGCGGAATTTTTGCGCCGCCGCTTATTCGGGAGCGACACCAGCATCATCATGACCAGTGCGACTTTGGCGACCAACGTGCTGCCGGCGTCCCGCCGGCAGGGCCAATCCGACTCAGACAGACCTGCCGGCAAGATGCCGGCAGCACGTTCAGGGTTGGCCTACTTCGTCAAACGCGTCGGAGCCGAATCCGCCACGATGCTTCAGGTCGGCACGCCGTTCGATTACGAGCGGCAGATGAAACTGTTCGTTGCCAGCAAGATGCCCGACCCGCGCGAAGCCGGTTACGCCGATGCGCTCGAACATTGGATTGCGCATTTCGTGAAGCAGACGCATGGCAAGGCGTTTGTGTTGTTCACGAATTACAAGCTCATGCAGGAACTCGGCGAGCGGATGGAGCCGTTCTTCAATAAACTGGAAGTCGCGTGTTTTGTACAGGGCAAGGGCACGCCGCGCACGACGATGCTCGAAAAATTCAAGGACGACGTGGACTCGGTGTTGTTCGGCACGGACAGCTTCTGGCAGGGCGTGGACGTGCCGGGCGAGGCCTTGAGCAACGTCATCATCACGCGGCTGCCGTTCGCCGTGCCCGACCATCCGCTCATCGAGGCGCGGATTGAGGCGATTGAAGCGCGCGGCGGGAATTCCTTCAGCGAATTTTCATTGCCGGAGGCGATTTTGAAATTCCGCCAGGGTGTCGGGCGTTTGATCCGCACCAAGACCGACACGGGCATCATCGTCGTGCTGGACAATCGCGTGCTCACCAAGCAATACGGCCAGGCCTTTCTCGACGCGCTGCCGAAATGTCCGGTGGAAATTGTTTGAACTTTCAGAACGTCCGCAGATTACGCCGATTTTCGCAGATTCCGTTAAAAGCCCGTAGGGCTGGCATCTCTGTAGTTTGGCAACGCCAAGGGAATCAAGCTCCGTCAGGAGCGACATCATTGGGGCAATTCCGGATATGCCGCTCCTGACGGAGCTTTGTTGGTTTTGTGTTTGGGCTCTACAAGATGTCGCGCCTACGGCGCTTCATGCCCACATTATTTCCCACTGATTCTTGAATGGCTCCAACTCTGTCCCAAATTCTTTGTAATAAATGATACGCCGTTTGTTTTCTCGGTCGTGTTGTTGTCCCTTCTTTCCCGGAGTGCCAACCCAGTCCTGAAACAGCTTTTGAAGCCATCCGTCGATTTTGACGGTTGGGAGAATGAAGTAGTCCATCTCCTTTGTTTCCTGTGTCAGATTTACAAGGACGATAAAGTCATCCTTTGGTGAAAGCCCAAGGAAGATGGAGCCGTTCTTCTTCGCATTCCACTGCCAACAATCATACTCTTCGGTTTTCGTCTTAACTCTTACCTTCACGGTCTTGCTTCCTCTTGCGGCTAGTAGATCAAATCCGGGAGTGTTTCTGGGTGCCAATGCTGCTACTACGCCGCGTTTCAACAATTCGGCGACCACGAAGTATTCACCGGCATTGCCGATCAATGTGCCTTCACCTTGTTTGATGCGCCTCGGCATTTTTTCCTTATTTGGGAGCTTTCAACTGGAAACGGTTACGCCCGCGAAAATCTCGTGTCGAGAAGAAAGTGGAAAAGTGGCAGGCCTCCGGCCTGTGGAGTAATTACTTTTCACAGGCTGGAAGCCTGTGCCACTCTGAAGCCATGACGCGCACGGAAAAACTCTTGGCCGAACTCATCGCGCTGCCCAGCGTAAATCCCGCCTTCGTTCCCAAAAACGTGGTAGGGACGGCTCGCCGAGCCGTCCGATGGGAAGCGGAACTTCCGTCGGCCGCGCGGGCCGCGCGTCCCTACCTTCTCGCCGGTGAAAAGCGTATGGCGGATTTTCTGGCATCGGTTGCTGCGCGCGCCGGTCTCGAAGTCGAATTCCAAAAAGTCTTGCCTGCTGATTTCAAAAGGTGGGGCGAGACTCCTGGCGAGCCGGTTCTTGCTGACGGCCATCTCGGCTCGCGAGGACGCTCGCCCCACCAGACAAACGAAACCGACTTGGTTCGCTACAATGTCATTGCCCGCCTCTTGCCGCGAAACAAAATCCGCCAAACCATCCTGCTCGCGCCGCACCTCGACACCGTCGGGGCCGACGGTTCGCAATTTGTTCCGCGCCGGAAAAACGGTCGGCTGTACGGGCGCGGCGCGTGCGACACCAAAGGTTCCGTGGCTGCGATGCTCACCGCGCTTTGCGAACTGGCGAAGGCAAAATCACGTCCGAGTGAAACCGAAATTGTCTTCGCCGGGCTGGTGGACGAGGAAAACGCGCAGGCCGGTTCGCGCGCGCTGGTTCGGTGTCCCGCCTTCAGGCGGTTCGGGCAACCAGCCGCCGCAACTGGCCGCCTGAAGGCGGGACACCAAACGGTCCTCGCCATCGTTGGCGAACCGACGCGATTGCGGGTGGTCACCGCGCACAAGGGCAGTTTATGGCTGCAACTCGAAACGCGGGGCAGGGCGGCGCATGGCGCGACGCCGCAGTTTGGCCAGAACGCCGTCCACGAAATGGCGCGCGTCGTGGACATGCTCGAAACCGAATACGCGGCACGACTGCGAAAACAAAGACACCCGCTGCTCGGCGCGGCGACGGTGAACGTGGGCATGATTTCCGGCGGCGCCCAGCCGAACATCGTGCCCGACCGTTGCGCGATTACCATTGACCGGCGGACGTTGCCGGGCGAAACGGAAGCCGGCGTGCGTCGGGAAATTACCGCCTTGCTGCGCGCGAAAGGATTGTCGGCGAAAATTTCCAGCACGAAGCTCGCGCCATGCGTTCCCCTTGAAACGAACCCAAAGCTGCCGCTGGTCCGGCATTTTTTGCGGAGCGTCGGCCAGACCCGGTTCGCGGGCGTCGATTTTTTCTGCGACGCGGCGGTGTTATCGGCGGGTGGTATTCCGAGCGTGGTGTTCGGCCCCGGTGACATCGCGCAGGCGCACACGGCGGATGAGTGGATTTCCCTGGCTTCACTGGAACGCGGAAAAAATCTGCTTTTGAATTTCCTGAAATCGCTTCCCTGAACCATTTGGTTTCCATATTGTCCAACGCTCATGTCCACGGCAAAGACTGAAACGATTCCGACGGTCGACCACAAGCAGCACGCGGCGTTCTTCCGGCAAAGCGGCTGGCTGATGATCGCGACCATTGCGGGCGGCGCGATGACGTTCGGGGTGCATTTCCTGACCAAGTCGGATTCTGTTCCCAAATCCCAATACGCAGCCTTCGGGACGCTGCTGATGGTGGTGGCGTGCCTGCCCACGATGCCGTTGCAGATGATTTTCGCGCAACAGTCGGCGCTGGCGCTGGCGACAGGCCGTGAGCGGCAACTGGCGGGCATGATCCGATTGACATGGTTGTGGACGTTCATTGTGTGGCTGCTTGGCGCGGCGTCGGTTTTTGTGTTCCAGAAACAAATCGTCGCGGGCTGGCACCTGCCGGACGCGGCCGGATTGTGGGTGACGCTGCTGCTGTTGTTGTTTTCGCTATGGGTGCCGCTGTTCAGTGGCGTGTTGCAAGGGCGTCAGGATTTCTTCTGGTTAGGCTGGTCAACCATCCTGGGCTGCGTGGGCCGTTTCGCCGGGGCGGTGTTTCTGGTGCTGGCGTTGAGCCTGGGTTCAGCGGGGATGATTGCGGGCGCGTTGTTGGGAGTCGGGTTATCAGCGGCCGTTGCCATCTGGCGGACGCGGGATTTGTGGTCACTCGCGGTTGAACGGTTCGATGGAAAAAATTTATTACGTCAGGTGCTACCGCTGGTGTTCGGCTTCGGCGCGTGCCAGTTCATGTTCACCTCGGACACGATGTTTGCGAAGGCGTATTTCAGCGATGACGAAATAGCGCCGTATGTGGCGGCGGGAACGCTGTCACGGGCGTTGTTGTGGCTGGTGATGCCACTGGCGGCGGTGATGTTTCCGAAAATCGTCCATGCCGCTGCGAAATCGGAAAAAACCAATTTATTCAACCTCGTGGTGCTGGGCACGGCGGGGCTGGCGATTTGCGGGGCACTGGGGTTGTGGCTGGTCGGGCCGTTGATGGTGAAGATCGTCTATAAATCAAGTTATGTGGCGGCGACGACGGCGCTGCTGCCGTGGTATGCGGGCGCGATGGTGCCGCTGGCGCTGGCGAACGTGCTGGTGAACGACCTGCTGGCTCGGACGCGTTTTGGCGTGGTGCCATGGATGGTGTTGCTGGCGGCGGCCTACGGTTTCACGCTGCCGGCGATGCTGAACCATTTTCCGGGGCGGCTGGAGGTGGTGCTGCAAACGCTCGGCGTGTTCAACCTGCTGCTGTTCCTCATCTGCGCGTGGTTCACTTGGGGCGTGAAGGGAAAAGCGAAGATGGAGGATGGAAGATAGAAGTTGGAACGTGAGTCGGAAAACCGATTTTCCCATCCTCCATTCGCTATCCTCGTTTTTCCAAATCCGGTCCCCGCAATGGTCGCGGCGCGCGAAGTTTGTTGTAAATCCAGCCTTCCAACGGGCGCAGCGGGCGCAGCCATTGGTAAAACGGCGAGTAAATCAGCCGGATGCGCACGACGGAAAGAAACATCGTCAGCGAGGAACGGAACAGCGTGACTTTTGAGCCGGCTTGATCCGTCCATTCGGTCGGCACCTCGCGGATGCGATAACCGGCGCGTTTGAGCGAGACCAGCAGGTTGATGTCAAAGGCCATGTCGGCGATGCGCAAATTCGAATGAATTTTTTCCACCGCCTCGCGTTTCATCACCTTCGCGCCGCATTGCGTGTCGTGGATATTCAACCGGAAGAACAGTTGCACGATGGTGTGAAACACCCGGCTGGCGAATCGCCGGTCGCCGGTCTGCGATTGATGAATGACCGAATCCGGCAGCCAGCGCGAGCCGACGACGCAGTCCGCGTCGCCAATGTGCCGGACCAAATCCAGGAACGCCCGCGGCGTCGTCGCGCCGTCGGCATCCACGTAACCGATCAAATCGCCGAAGGAGGCGAGCTTGAGGCCTTCGATGAGCGCGCCGCCCTTGCCAATCGGCTCCTTGAATTCCAGCGCCCGAAGAACGGCCGGAAATTCCGCCGCGACCCGCCGAACCACCTCAAGCGTGTTGTCGGTGCAGCCGTTGAGCACGACGACGAGCTGGAATTTGCCAGAATAATTCCCCTTAAAAAATTGCGCGTAGTCGCGCAGCACCGGTTCGATGCGGCGCTCCTCGTTATAGGCCGGAATGAGGAGCAACAGACTGGGATCAGGCACGCGCAATCAGGTAACAGAAAACCGGCGAAATGCAACCACGGGCAAACTTTGGCTTGCGGCAAAAATCACAACCCGTTATGCAAACCGGATGGATTCGCGCGAGGCGTTCATAGCCATCAACCTCATCGAGCATGTCGGCCCGGTGCGCGCACGGCTGCTGCTGGAACATTTCGGCGACGCGCCCAAAATTCTTCAGGCGTCCCAGAGTGAACTGCGCCGCGTCCGCAACATCGGCGACGAAACCGCCGCGGCGATTGCCGGTTGGGAGAAAACGGTTGACCTCGCCGGTGAATTGAAACGCATCCAGGAATTCGGCTGCCACGTTTTGATTCAAAGCGACGAGGATTATCCCGAATCGCTCCGGCAAATCTACGACCCGCCGCTGGCGCTTTACGTCAAGGGGGCGCTGACCGCGAAGGACAAAAACGCCGTGGCGATGGTCGGCTCGCGGATGACGACCCATTACGGCATTGAGACCGCGCGCAAACTGGCCTATCAACTGGCCTATGTCGGCGTGACGGTCGTGAGCGGCGGCGCGCGCGGGATTGACACGGCGGCGCACCAGGGCGCGCTGGCGGCAAAAGGACGGACGGTTTGCGTGCTCGGCACGGGCATCAACATCGTATTCCCGCCGGAGAACGCGGAATTGTTCGGGCGCATTGCCGAATCCGGGGCGGTCATCACGCAATATCCATTCAACCGCAACGCGGACAAGCAATCTTTCGCCATCCGCAACCGCATCGTGGCCGGCATGACGCTCGGCACGATTGTCGTGGAGGCGGACCTGCACAGCGGCGCGCTCATCACGTCGAATTTTGCGACGGAATATGGCCGGCAGGTTTTTGCCGTGCCCGGACGGATTGATTCGCCGCGCAGCAAGGGCTGCCACGACTTGATCAAAAAAGGCGCGAAGCTGTGCGAAAGCGCGGAGGATGTTTTAAGTGAGTTCGAGTATTTGTTTCCGGGGAGCAACCGTCCGCCGGCGCCGGGCGAGACCGGCGTTCTCCCGGCCCTCACCCTGTCCGAAAACGAAAAACTTGTCTATGACGCGTTGAACAACGAGGAATCGAGCATTGACGAAGTCATCCGGCGCAGCAGTTTGCCGAGTTCGGCGGTCAGCGTGGCATTGCTGGGTCTGGAAATGAAGCACGTGGTGAAACAACTGCCGGGAAAGTTGTTCGTGCGCAACACGTGAAACCATCCGTTGAAATGGAATGGAACAACGAACGTACAAGTCCGAAACCCGAAGGCCGAAGCCCGAAAGAAACCCGAAACCTGAAGCCCAAACACGAAAAATTCCGGCCATTCGCATCTGCCTTTCGGATTTCGGCCTTCGACCTTCTTTCGGATCTCGGATTTCGGCCCTCGGATTTGCATCGCGCCAGGTGTTCAATGTTGGGGGTTCGATGTTTCTTTGAGGCAAAACGCGGGCAAGCTGACCGCACTCCTGACGCAAACGGGCTTGCGTGTTTGCGGTGAATGAATTAGAAGCAGTTCAATTATGGCGACCTACACCGTCATCGGCGGCGATCAAAAACCATACAGCTCGGTCACGGCGGACGACATCCGCCGGTGGATTGCCGACAGCCGGCTCAATGGACAATCTTTGGCAAAGGAGGAAAATGACACCGAATGGCGTCCGCTCTCGGCGTTTCCCGAATTTGCCGGTGCGCTGGCCGCCAGTTCCGCCCCGCCGCCGTTGACTGCGCCCGTGGCAGTCGCGAATGATGGACACGCCGCCGCCTTGCAACTGGTCAAAGGCCCCGCCATCGGACTTAAAGTGACAGCCATTCTCAATTTGGTTTTGGCCCTGTGGAGTCTGGTAAAATTGGCCTTTTTTCGTACAGATTTGAGTCAGCTTTATTCCGGGATACCGCAATTTAACGATCCCCAAGTGCAGCAGTTGTTGCATTTGACCCAGGGACCGCTGGGCATTATCAACAGTCTTTTTGCGCTGGCGATGTCGGTTTTGGTTTTGATCGGCGCGGCGAAGATGCAGGCTTTGCGAAGTTTTGAATTCGCATTTGCCGCCGCCATTCTGGCAATGATCCCCTGCCTGACGCCGTGTTGTGTTCTCGGGTTGCCCTTCGGCATTTGGGCGCTAGTGGTCTTGAACAAGCCGGAAGTGAAATCGCAATTTACCTGAGGCATCATGCCCCTCCGGCCTGCCCGACCAATAAGCCGCGCCCGCGCCGCGAGTTGTGCCCTGGTCAATCTGGCCGCCACCCCGGGACTTGGCTCGTTGATGGCGCGGCGGGTTTTTGCCGGAACCGGTCAATTGCTGCTGGCTCTGGCGGGTTTTGTTTTGATCGTTGGCTGGATATTTGAATTGTGCCACCATGTTTTTCTCCAGCAACTCGGCGAGCCGGTTCCGCCAGATTCGTCTGGTTGGATGGGAAAGTGGGGAATAATCTGTTTTGGCGCAAGCTGGCTGTGGTCGCTGGTCACGAGTTTAAGTTTGTTGCGTCAGGCAAAAGCGGACGGGCAGATTGAACCAAAACCCATTCCGCCACGAATGACGGATTTGCCCGGCCAACCTCCAAAACTTTCGTAACAACAACTGAAACCAGAAAGGCGCAATATGTATAAAATCATCGGAATGGACGGACGGCCCTACGGCCCGGTAAGCGTGGAGGAAATGCGGCGCTGGATTGCCGAGAACCGCGTCAATGCCCAAACGTCGGTCCAAATGGAAGGTTCCCAGGACTGGAAACCGCTGGGTTCGTTTTCTGAATTTGCATCCGGATTGAATGCGGTTCCACCGCCGATTGTGCCGCCTCCTTCCGCCGTCGCATCGCGGGCGTCAAACAAAATTCCGGCGGGCATTTGCGGGATTCTGCTCGGCTCGCTCGGCATTCACAAATTCATCCTCGGCTACACCGGCGCAGGTTTGGTCATGCTGCTGGTGACGATCCTGACCTGCGGCATTGCCGGCGTGGTGACACACCTCATCGGCCTCATCGAAGGCATCATTTACCTGTGCAAGTCCGACGAGGAGTTTGTGCGCACTTACGTGGACGGACGCAAGGAATGGTTTTAGCCAATCATTCAGTCCGGAGTGCGCCCGTCCCCGGGCGCAGCAACTGACTTCCGCCAATCCATGGAACATTTCCAACTGGCCGGCCAACCGGCTTTGCTGCGGCCGGGACGGCCGCACTCCGCCTTCGCAATCCTTCGTGACGGGAGACCAAAGCTGTGCGAACTGTTAGCATGGAAAAATTGAGCACAGAAAAAATCAAAACCGCGCTCGCCACCGTGCCGGATTGGAAAAAGAAAGGCGCGACGATTGCGCGGACGTATCCGTTCCATGATTTCCCCGCCGCGATGGAATTCGTCCATGCCGTTGCCGGACTCGCCGAGAAGGCGTGGCATCATCCGGACATTGACATCCGCTGGAACAAGGTGACGCTCGCGCTCACAACGCACGACGCCGGCGGTTTGACGGAAAAGGATTTTGCGCTGGCGCGAAAGTTCGACGCGCTGTCACTTCGTTGAATTCACCGAATTGGTTGAAGTTTCGCGCGTCGCCGTTGCGGGAATGGTTGGTGCGGGCGGCGGCGCGTTGGTGTGCGGCAAGCGTCCAATCCAGATGCCGCTGACGCCATACTCCCATTCCAATTGCGAGCTGTTCGGCGGCGCATCCCGGTCGCCGCGGATGACGAGGCGGTCCGCCGGGCGCATTTTTTCCACCCACGGGGCGTAAGCCTTGGTGTCACCAAAATTCCAAAGGACGCGCTGGTAAACGGCAAAATCCTGATCCGGCATCAACGCGGGTTCGTAACCCACGATATATTTCCAGTCGGCATCGGGATTTTTGAAAAAGGTTTGAAAAAAGAGCGTCATGTCCGCCGTGTAAAATATGCCGCCCCGATCCGGCAGCCAGCCGTTGAGGTCGCGGTTGTCCTGAGTCAGATAAGACCAGGTGAGATTCTGTGTCCAGCGGCTGTTGTAGTCACAGGTGGCGGCCAGGTAGGTCATCACCGCCAAACCTCCGGTCAACGCCAGACGCTTGAAAGAATCGGCGGCAAAGCGCGCTTCGAGGAGCAATTGCAAGTCGCACGTGATCAAAACCATCAATGCCGGCCAGCCCCAGTCGTTCCAGAAGCGCATCGCTTTGAAACCCAGCAGCCAGCCGAGGCAGACCAGCCAGAAAGCCGGATTCGATTTCCAGGGGCGGGTGTTCAAGCCGCCCAGATTCCGTAAGACCAGCAGGGCGCCGACGACTAGCAGGGCGTAAACACCGCCGCTGAAGGACTGGAGCTCGGCGGTCATGGTGTTTTGAATGTCATGCATGCCCAGCGTTCTCCGGGCAATTTCCACGGCATAGCACAGGGAATCAATGGGATGGCCGGTGACCGTGGCGCCCAAAAACGACCCGGCGATCCAGCCAACGGCCAGCAGAATCCCCCAACGGAATTGGCCGGCCATAAAGAACGCCGCCACCGGCAACGCCCATAGATACCAGACGCCATGGACCAGGGTGCAGACCGCGATCACTGCCGTTACCCCGGCCAGGGTCCGCCATCGGGGCGGGGACGAGTCGCCGAACTGCCAGGCGGAAAGGATGATCACAAGCCCGGAAAGGGTCAGCAGAAACGGCCGGCCAAACATCAGCCGCGGCATCAACCCCGAGGTCAGCGTCACAATGGTCAACGTGATCAACCACGCTTCCGGCCGCTTCAACCAGGGCAGCGGGGACCACCCAAAAAGGGCAAAAAGTCCGGCGGACGCAAAGATCACCAGCTTGTCGGTATCGCAATGGCTCCAGAGAAAAATTTGCCGCAGAAAAAAATGCCAGACGAAATTTTGGTCCCTGAACGCGGGGCCAAGCACCAGAATGTCCCCCCATGATTTGCCACTCACCGCCTTCGCTGCGTGCCGCAAGGCATCGTCCTCCGGCAAATAGCCTTCGCTGATGATTTTTAAGGGAATGATTAGGATGACCAGAATGACAATGGCCCAGACAGCGGGCGGCACGTACCGGCGCAACGCCTCGAGGTGGTTGAAATTTGAATTGTCTCCAGTCACATCCAGGTAACACGGAAAATTTCAGCGCGGCTCCGGGGCCGGCGGCGGGGCGTTGGTGCGCGGCAGGCGTCCGATCCAGATGCCGCTGACGCCATAGTTCCATTCCAACTGCCGGCTGCTCGGCACGCTGCCCGCGCCGCCGCGGACGACGAGGCGATCTTCCGGGCGCATTTTTTTTATCCACGGTTCATAAGCTTTGGGATCGCCATAATTCCACAGGATGCTGTGATACACCTGGAAATCCTCGTCGGTCATGAATCCGGGTTCATAACCCAGGATGTAACGCCAGTCACCGTTGGGGTTCTTGAAAAAGGTCTGATAGAAAATCGTCATGTCGGAGGAATAAAGGATGCCGCCCTTTTCCGGCATCCAGCCGTTGAGTTCGGGATGTTCCGCCGTGGTCAGGTATTGCTGGGTGAGATTGGAAGTCCAGCGGCGCCCGCCGTCATTGGTGATGGCCAGGAATGCCGCTGCCGCCAGTCCGCAGACCAGCGCCAGACGTTTGAAGGAATCCGCCGCGAATCGCGCCTGCAGGAGCAATTGCAAATCGCAAGCGACCAGAACCATCAGCGCCGGCCAGCCCCAGTCATCCGGGAAACGCGATGCCTTGAAACCCAGCACCCAGCCCATGCAGGCCAGCCAGAATGCCGGATTGGCGGTCATCGGCCGCGCTTTTAAACCGGCCAGTTGCCGCAGGATCAGCAGCCCGCCCATGATGACCAGCCCAAATAATTCACCCGCGGACGGCTGGAATTCGCTGGCCAGGGTGCGTTGCGTGCTATGCAGGCCAAAGGCCCGCGAAGCCATTACCACCGCCTGGTAAAGCGATGCCAATGGATGTCCGGTGAATGAAGCACCCAGAAAGGATCCCGCCACCCATCCCGCCAGCAACATCAATCCCCACCGGAATTGTCCGGCCAGAAAAAAAGCCGCCACGGGCAGCGCCCAGAGATACCACACCCCATGCACAAACGTGCAGCAGGAAATCACCACCGCCATACCCGCTGCTGTCCGCCATTTGGGCGGCGATGAACCGCGGACCTGCCAGGCGAAAAGAATGGTCAGCAGCCCGGCAACGGTCAGTATAAATGGCCGCCCGAGTAAAAACCGCAGCGGGACGTCTGACGTGAGCGTCGCCGCGGTCAAGGCAATCAACCAGGCTTCCGGCCGTTTCAACCACGGCAGTGCCGACCAGTTGACCAGGGCAAACAGCGCCACCACCGCAAACAGCACCAACCCTTCGGTGTTGCAGTGGCTCCCGAGATAAACCTGTCGCAGCAGAAAATGCCAGCCGTAGTTGTGGTCGATCTGGAAGGCGGGGCCCATCACCAGAATTTCCGGCCAGGGTTTTCCGCTCACCGCCTTGGCCGCGTGCCGGAGTGCGTCGTCACCCGGCAGAAAACCGTAGCTGATGACTTTCAGCGGGATCGCGAGGATGACCAGAATGACAATCGCCCAGACGGCCAAGGGAACGTAGCGCCGCACCACATCGAGCGGCGATGCGGTGGAAGGGTCGTTGTCTTGAGGCATGCTTGGCGGCGCGATAGCGAAGATCAAAACACCACCGGCACGCCTTCGTCAAGCATTCGCACTTTTTGCATGAGGTTTTCCTTTATGGCAATTTCGACCAGCCACCGCGGCGGCTCGTTGAGATCCTCGAAGGACAACTTAAACGTCCCGTAGTGCATCGGCACCAACCAGCGCGCGTGCAAATCCCGGAACGCCTTTATCGCCTCGTCCGGCCCC
>Ga0074044_10001030_pt1 | contig 25530 bp, 25 predicted proteins | sample BogForMeECP23OM1_FD_94443 | JGI IMG/M metagenome (GOLD analysis project Ga0074044, IMG submission 94443) | Bog forest soil microbial communities from Calvert Island, British Columbia, Canada - Bog Forest MetaG ECP23OM1 | ecosystem: Environmental > Terrestrial > Soil > Wetlands ... | reverse complement strand
GCCATTTATTCTACACGCGCATACCTATCTCTAAAGGTTGAGACTCACCCATGCACGATATGGAGGACACAGTTTGTGTAGTTGGTCTTTCGCATCTCGGATGCACGTATGCCGCATGCCTCGCAGAGATAGGATATCGAGTAATTGGAGTCGACGAGAACCCTGACGTGATTCGGAAGCTAAATGAAGGAAGAGCTCCGCTCTTCGAACCGGGTTTGGATGACCTCATCTTTAAAGGCCTTCACTCCGGCAATCTAACTTTTCAAACTGAAATAAAAACCGCAGCAAACAACGCAGGCATTGTGATAATCGCCTACGACACACCCATAGACGAACATGATAGAGTCGACATATCCATTGTCTTACGAACAGCTGAACAACTTAAGGATCTGCACATGCAAGGCATCCTTGTGGTCAGTAGTCAAGTTCCAGCGGGAACCTGCGAGCAATTGACAAAAATCCTGCATGGCTCAATTAGTATCGCATGCGTCCCTGAAAATCTGAGATTGGGCGAAGCAATAAAGAGATTTATGAAGCCTGACATGATCGTGATCGGAGCTGACAATCAAACTGTCATCAGCCAGGTCAGAAGATTATTTTCTCCAATAAAAACGAAAATCGTTGAGATGGATCTTCGTTCCGCTGAGATGACCAAACACGCACTGAATTCCTTTCTTGCAACGTCCATTAGTTTCGCTAATGAGATCGGCAACATATGCGATCTGATAGGCGCGGACGCCTTGAAAATCGCGACCGCGCTAAAGTCCGATTCGCGTATTGGAGCCAAAGCGCTGATTCGCCCAGGTCTCGGCTTCGCTGGAGGAACACTTGCTCGAGATCTCAGAACCTTACAAAAATTGAGCAGAGACCGCGGACATAATACCCCCCTGATCGACAGTGTACTCAGCGTGAACGAGGAACAGAACAGATCAATCGTGGAGAAGCTCAAGCAATTAACTGGACCACTGAATGGGAAGACGATCGGCGTATTGGGGTTAACCTACAAGGCAGGCACGAGCACACTGCGACGTTCCGCAGCGATTGAGATCGTGAGGCATCTCAAAGAGGAGGGAGCAACAGTCAACGCTTATGACCCACACGTTTCGGTACAGGAAGGTGCTATGCTCGGAATTAACATGTCCATAGACCCTTATGCTTCCTGCATCAATTCAGACGCCTTGCTCATCGTGAATGATATGCCAGAGTTCACTAACCTAGATTTTAGCAAGATAAGAAAAGTTATGAAGACACCTCTGGTTTTTGACGCGCAAAATCTCGTCGATCCCGAAAAAGTTACTGCGAGCGGCATGAAATATTTTGGCATAGGACGCGGGATGAAACATTGAAAGTTGGAATAGTAGGAGCAGGACTCCAGGCAAAAAGGAGAGCATCAGTGTTTCAAGGTAATTCAAAGTCTCGAATTGAAGCCGTGGCTTGCGGACATGATGGTGACATTCAATCGTCTCAAAAATTGGCCGATGCGATCAAGGCCGACATGCGTGCAAATTGGCGCGAGATTATTTCCGATCCAGAGATCGAAGCAATAATAGTTTGCACTCCCCCGCACCTTCACTCCGAAATATCAATAGCGGCCATGGAGTCAGGAAAACATGTACTGTGCGAGAAACCTCTGGCACGAACTGTCGACCAGGCAGAATCCATGATCAGGAAGGCGAAACAGACAGGCAAGGTATTGAAATGTGGATTTAATCATCGTCATCATCCCGCAATACTTCAGGCGAGAAGATGGGTCGACAGCGGACAAATCGGCCAATTAGACTTCGCACGTTGCAAGTATGGGATTTGTGGGAGAATAGGATATGAAAACGAGTGGCGCGCAAACCCAAAACTAGTGGGGGGAGGCCAACTCATGGAGCAAGGAATTCATGCCATAGATCTATTCCGATGGTTTCTAGGGGACTTCACTGAAGTAACCGCCTTCACAAGCACAAAGTATTGGAAAAATGATCTACTAGAAGACAGCGCATTTGTTCTACTAAGATCGCGCGATGGAAAAACCGCCGACCTGTATACCAGCCTTATGATCTGGAAAAATACATTTTCATTCGAGCTAACCGGACATGAAGGATATGTATCGATTGAAGGCCTTGGAGGCTCTTACGGCACAGAACGGGCCGTGCTAGGAAAACGCAACTCCAATAAACCATTCGCCGAGCAAATTATAGAATACCGCGGACCCGATGAATCTTGGAAAAATGAATGGGAAGAGTTCGAAGACGCCATCAAACAAGGTCGGGAACCTCTTGGTTCAGCTGAAGACGGACTACAGGCTATGCGATTGGTACTAGCAGCCTATGAGTCAAATAGAACCGGCTCCGTCGTATCCATCTAGAGGCCAATTCACATGGGTAGAGCGAAACTCGTTGTGGTTATGCCGGCACTTAATGAAGAAGCAGGAATCGGCAGCACCATCGATGAGCTGAAGACAACTCTTCACAGTTATGATTACCAGACCGTCGTTGTCGATGGACACTCAACAGACAGGACCGTTGAGATAGCAAAGAAAAGCGGCGCCACGGTAGTCTACCAAAGGAGACCTGGTTACGGAGGTGCCTTGAACACAGGCTTCCTGTACGGCCTGCTCAAGTTGAACGCGTCTATTTTCCTTGCCTTAGACGCCGACGGAAGTTACGCAATTAAAGACGCGCCCAAGTTAATCGATTGCATACTTCGCGGAGAGGCCGACTACGTCACCGGAAAAAGAGTGCCTGAAACTAAGGAAGCAATGAACTACCCAAACAAGTTCGGCAACTGGGTAATATCATGGATGACTCGGAGCCTTCTGAGGATTCCTCTACATGACTCGCAGACAGGAATGTTTGCGTTCCGTGCATCTCTAATTCGTGGAACAAACCTCAAAACCCAAGGCTGGGCGATTAACACGGAACTTCTCAAGAGGGCCGTCGAGATGGATTTGGTGATCCAAGAGATTCCAGTTACTTACCGCAATAGGCTAGGGAAAACGAAACTTGGAATAATAAAAGGAGGACTCGCTAACTTAGCAGTTCTGCTTAGAATGATGAGAGATGCTGAACCAATGTTGCTCTTCGGAACGTTTGCTGGAGTCTTCGTCCTCATAGGAATTCTCGCAGGGACAGGCGTTGTCATAGAATGGCTCACTACGGGAACAGAGAAGCATATCATAACAGCAATATTGTCAGCCATGAGCGTGATGGTAGGAATACAGCTGTTGGCAATCGGTCTCCTCGCAGACATGATCAGATCGAGAACAACTTACGAGAAAAACGATATGCAATTCGAAGTGGCATAAGCACCATAAGGCAGTAACTTACTCGCCGCGTTGACCCAAAACAATCACGAGAGATTGTCCAATTGAGCTTTTCTCATAAACAGATACCAAAAGAGAGATGGTTGCCGAAAAAACTCTGGAACGACGTACTCAGAACGATGCCGATAGCGTGCGTCGACATGATCTTTCAACGCCCAGATCACTCGATACTCTACGGCTTTCGTTTGATAAAACCATACGCAAACGTGTGGGCATTAGTTGGAGGAAGAGTGCTCCGAGGAGAGAACCTTCATCAGTGTGCCAACAGGATCGCGAATGAATATGGACTCCATTTCGAAAAACTCTACCTCAATGGGGTATACCCAGTGAACTTTCCTAATCGGTCAGATATTGTGATTTCGCTTATTGCTAGAAATATTTCAGGTCAGCCCCAGATTGATGGATACGAGTTCTCGAAATTCAAGTGGGCTCCAAATCCACCAAACAACATCGGCGCAAACTACCTCCGTATGGTAACGAGATGGCAGACCAGAATGTACTCGGAAGAATTCCTCAAACTTGCAGACTTGACATGACGAAAACAGGCAAGCAATCTTGGGGAAATATGATTGAAGGCAATAATTATGGCGGGCGGATACGCCAAGAGAATGTGGCCTTTGACGAAAAATATCCCTAAACCGCTTCTTCCCGTCCGGGGCAGGCCTGTAATAGATCATATTATCGACAATATTCGTGCGTCAGGAGTCCGAGACATTATCGTCTCAACGAATGAGCGCTTTCGTGAACAGTTTCAATCCTGGCTCGCTCAAAGCATGACGGAGGATATCCGAATCTTCACCGAAAAGTCCTCTTCAGAAGAGAATAAACTAGGAGCAGTCCGCGCACTAACAGAGCTTCTAAAATCCTTGCCAGCCGATGACTACCTAATCTTGGCGGGTGACAACATCATCACCTCGAACCTTGGACCAATGATTTCCTTCTACCATGGAATCAAAAAGCCAGTCGTGGGATTATTTGAACCTGTCGACAAAAAGCAGCTCCAAGCCGGATCGGTAGCAGTCATCGACCGCAACAAACAAATTAAGAAATTTATTGAAAAACCGAAGCGTTCCACGAGAGGAAAACTCGGTGCGCTGGCCTATATTCTGCCATATCGAACGCTCGTCAAGCTAGATCAGTACCTTGCAGAAGGTAACGGTGCGGATGAGCCGGGGCGCTTCATAGCTTGGCTGCACAAGAGGGAACCAGTTTACGGCTATCCCTTCACGAGCCATGTCTTGGATATCGGAAATCCACAATTATTCGCAGAGGCAAATAAGATTCGGCGGAGATCCGTAACGCGGAAGAAATAACGTTCGATTAATCCAGTCGTTCAATTCGCTCTTCCAGTGCGCCACATAGCGCGTGATGTACCACGACATGAAGAGCTTCGACTTGAAACGTATCATTGGAAGGGACATTAATCCAAACGTCAACTAGATCCTTCATTAGACCACCATCAAATCCCGTAATTCCGATGGTTCTTGCACCACGTGATTTTGCGAAGGCGATAGCCTTGATTAGGTTCTGTGACCATGCACCCGCCTTGTCCCTACCGCTTCCGCCATGGACGCTTATCGCTATGAGTACGTCACCCTTCTCAAGCCAGACGAGCAGTTGTTCCGAAAAAACATTGTCGAACCCATTGTCATTTGTAAGCGCACTAACGAGTGGAATATTGTCATTTAACGACAAGGCTCTTAGCCCAGGGCTCCCCACGTTCTTTGCTAAGTCACAAGCAAGGTGAGTTGCTGTAGATGCAGATCCGCCGTTTCCAATTATGAATACTTTCTTTCCTCCTTTCCACGCCGAAAATAGCTCATCCACGGCGGATTCCATTGCTTCGCTAGAAATCTTATCGCATGAGGACTTCACAGCTCCGAGAAACTCGCTGACGAAGGAATGCGTGTCTGACATGAAGGTCCGCTTTGTAAGCGAGGTAATACGCTCATATTTAGTTATGGCGCGATAATCGTTATATACGATTCGGGACTGAACGACCAATAAGGCTAGGCTATGGAATACTTTCTCGACACTGCAAGCATCGATGAAGTCAAAAAAATACTTCCTTGTGGAGTTATCAGTGGACTAACTACTAATCAGAAAATCTTCCTTCAAGAAGGCAGCGTTGATTTCAAGAGACGAGCACTTGAACTGATTGCGTTGGTGAACGCTCCGGTCAGCTTGGAGCTGACAAACATCGATTCGATCCGTGAGGCGCGTGAATATTACAGCTGGGACTCCAAGCATGTTGTTGTCAAGGTTGCAATGCGAGGAAGAGGAAGAATTCGACAACGCGTGAAAAGAATTCATCAAACTTTCACAGAAAACTGCGAAACCGAGAACCACTGCCCGGTAGAGCGACTGAACAGATTAAAACTCTCAAGTTGAATATGTTTCTTACCGGGCATAGGTCAATTGTAGCGATCGCTCTTGCAAGGACAATCAAAGACCAGACTCCTCCTACTTTGTCTTCCCACTATGATATCGACGTGTCTCGTGTTCTGGAACATTCAGGATCTTGGTCTTAGTGTCTGGGACGAATATTACTATACGGAGGGTGCCAAATGGTTTCTTGGCGTACAGGGAGGTTGGTTTCAAATTTATGAACCTCCTGGTTTTCCATTAGTTATTGCGTTGTTCTGGAGATTCTTCGGTCTGCATGATTATGTGGCCATAGCAGCATCAGGAATATTTGCTGTCCTTACCGTGGCGTTGATTACGTATGTGGGTGTGAAAATTTTCGGGTTTGGAGTAGGCATCATTGCTCCATTATTACTGTCGGCTATGCCGCTTTTTCTGTACTATGCTAGGTTTGCGATGACTGACGTACCCTTTACTTTCTTTTTCTCTGCAGCAATTTTATCGAGTTACTTTGCGTTAAAATCTGGAAAACGTAGGGATATTCTTTTTGCAGGGATACTTATCGCGCTGTGTACGGGAATTAAATATAATGGATTCATGGCATTGTTAGTACCCGTGTCGTATGCGGTCGCGCTTACACTTTCGAGTGATACACCAAGAGAACGATTCAATGCGTTCGTAGGAAATGCGAAGGCGTTGCTGATGATGGCAGTACCGGTGGCAGTTGGCTTTTTGGCTTGGTTTTATGTTTTAGGCCTGCCGACTGGGACGTCAAGACATTTCTTCAGTCGTCAGATTATTCACTTGTTGTCGCCCAGAAGCCTATTGGCTGGATTTCTCAAATTCAGATCGATTGTCTTAACTTCGCACTCGGGGCAGCTTGGGCTCAGCCCGTTTTCCGGAGGTCTCTTCTACATCCAAGTCTTGGCCACATGGGCTTCTATTCCCGTCCTTATTTTTGCGGTGATAGGGCTGATGAGAAGGAATCTTCGTGAAGATCCTGAACTATTTGCGAGTTTCTGGTTTGTCATTTTGTTTCTTGCATTCTCATGTATCCCAGGCACTTTTCAGCGAGCAATGGTTCCCGTCCTTCCACCTCTGGCGTTGGTTTCAGCTATCGGCATAAGAAAAATCATGAATACGGTTCGAGGAAGTCGTTGGTCTCCAGGAAGTTCAATGAACCTAAGTCGTCTTCTTCATTTGTCAATCGTGATTCTCATTCTGGCTTTGGCAGTGCTTCCTACGTTTCAGGCAGTGTCAGATAATCACTCTGGTTATCGCCAGGCAGGAATGATTTTGAATGCGATTACGAACGGTTCGACTGTCTATGCTCTGTCGAAACCGGTCATCGATTTCTACCACCCCGTAGTGTTGGCACCAATAAATTCAACAAATCTTCCACCCCAAGGATACCTAGTTGTTGATTATACTGCATTTCTTCGTGGCTATCTGAGCGAGAGCGAAGTTCAGACTCTCGTGATCCAGGGTCGTCTTAGGCCTGTCGCATCAATTCCAGCAGGTACGCCACAAGTTGTCTACTTAGATGGCATGTCTTTTTCTCAAGTTGAACAAATGAACTCAACTTACACTAGCATTATGATCTATCAGATCATGAATTCCACGAGCTAGGGTTTCGCGTTCTTCAAATTCAGTGTAGGGATTTAATGGAACTGATCGCTCTTTGACACTAGAATGGTTTCGTAAAAGGAGAGATAGTCAGGCAATCCGCCAAAAGGAAGACGCTTCGATTTGAGAAGACGCTTAAAGCACTCCTTGACAGCTTTTCGGATTTCGGTTGCTTTTGAGCAATGTTCTGCGCTAAAATTGAACTCAACAGACTTGAAGAACGCCTTAACGAGCGGACTTTCAATAGGGTACCCAAGGGCGAAATGACCAGACGAGTTCAGCGTCGTATTGATTTCGCTCATGACGCCCGATAGGGAACCTGAAGGTACGTGCTCTAGCACGCTAACACTCACTATCAAATCAACAGAACTCGACCTGAACGGCAAGTATTTCACATCAGATCGCACGAAATCCAAATCTAAACCCTGTTGAGTCATCATTATTTTTCGAACAGCTGCAAGATGATCATTCAGGTCCACACCAACTACGTAGTCACTGATAGATTTTAGTGAGCACATGAGGATTCCGGAACCGGCTCCGATTTCAACTATTCGAGCTGAAGGTAGCTGTTGAAGTAGCGATAGCATGGTTGAGAGCCGCTTGAGATAAAGCCGTCGCACTATGAACGACCCATCAACATAGGCCCAAAGTGCATCAGCATACTTTTCCTTGTCGAACGATCTGAGCTGGCTAAGTGTTTCTCTGGTTGGAATTATCAGTTTTTGATTGTTTGTTTTCTGCAACGCAACGCCAGCTAGATTTGGCATCCAACGATTCGAGTGGAAGTCTAGCGTCATATAAATAGTAGAGAACAGATGACGCGCTGCGGCTACAATGTTGCAAGAGAAGCTTAAGGACGCTAGAGTCCTAGTCACTGGTGGCGCTGGATTCATAGGTTCGGAAGTTACGACGCAGTTGGTGCGTGACGGTGCACGAGTCACCGTACTTGACAATCTCACTTCAGGGAAAAAGCAATACCTTGAGGGTTTGCCAGTTCGCGTTGTGATAGCAGACATCTGTGACAAGAGAACAATATCACGTTGCATGAGTGATCAGGAGATCGTCTATCACCTGGCGGCTCTGCCGTTCATACCGGACTCATATCTTAATCCGCAGGAATTCTTCAGAGTGAACGTTGAAGGAACATTGAATTTGCTGTGGAAAGCCATTCACTCTGAATCAGTGAAACGCTTCGTCTATATCTCTTCATCCGAAGTTTACGGCACTGCGCAAAGAATCCCGATGGACGAAGACCACCCAACGCAACCTCACTCCACCTACGCGGTCAGCAAACTTGCAGCCGACCGAGCCGTTTTTACGCTGCACAAGGAACAGGATTTCCCGGTTGTAATTCTTAGACCTTTCAACAGCTACGGGACACGAATCACACAGCCTTACATAATCCCCGAGATCGCGATACAACTCCTCGAAGGAAGAGGCCATCTTAAGTTGGGAAATGTGAAAAGCTCACGAGACTTTACATTCGTTGAAGATACGGCCAGAGCAATAATACTCGCATCACTTACAGATCGTGCGGTAGGAGAAGTGATCAATATTGGGTCGGGAACAGAAACGAAGATCCAGGACCTTGCAGCCCTTATTGCGAAAATTATCAAAACAAAGTTCGTCCTTGATAAAGACAGGTCAAGAATACGACCTTACGATGTAGACAGGTTGATCTGCAATAACTCAAAGGCTCAAAATTTGCTTGGATGGAAACCCGAGGTGCAGCTTGAGGATGGGCTGACGCAGGCAGTGGATTGGATAAGGAAAAACAAAGTCAAATTCAAAGCACCGTTCAAAGGCGCGGTATCGTGGTATCGAAACGCGTAAACCTACGTACGAAATCTGCCATCACTCGCACCTTCTGAGCATTCCTTCATCGACGCGATTCGCGAAGACGCACACTTATATGATAAGCCAGTTCGAACTGCTTCACAACGGTTAGACTATGCATCTTGGCAAGCGTGGAGCTCTAGCGGCAGTTGGCATAATAACCGCCCTCGAGGCCTTTACTCACATCGGTCAAATGTACCCTGATTCAGCTAGCTACATCAATACAGCGCTATTCTTTGAAGGTGAGGTTAGTCGAGCCGGGCTTGGAAATGCGTACTTCCGACTGCTACGGCCCGTTGTGCCATTTGTCGCGTCTTTGCTGAACCATGTTATTGGTATCGAAGCATCATTCGCAGTTTTCAATCTCATGCTCTGGTTCGCATCATCTCTCTTGATGTTTAAGTTAACTGAGCTGCTGACTGAACGAACCGATGCAGCATTCGTAGCATCTTCATTTTTCACCGCCTCAATTCCAATCTTGCTTTACGGTGGAGCAGTCTTGACGGATATGTCAGGCTACTTTTTCGTATTACTTGGAACATATCTCATTCTAAAACTCGATTTGGGACGAGCAACTTATGTTAAGGTCATTGCGAGTTCGCTCGTTGTAGCTTTAGGTGTCCTCTCGAGAGAGTTCGCGGCGAGTGTGATCGTCACTCTTGTCATCTGGGTCTTGCTTACAAGAGGCTCATGGCGCCGAGTCGTCCTCATGACGCTCATAGTGGCAGCGATAGCTTTCGCGTGGAGTACGGCAGTCGGGATCAGCTACAACAGCTGGTTTTCATACAATGTAATTAATGCCTCGCAAAACGCGTCATTCGAATCTCAGAATGCGCCTTTAACGTTACGACTCTGGACATGGATTCGAACGATCCGAGACGCCTTTCGACCGGAAATTTTACTGCTGGCTGTAGTTGGCGGTGCATCTATTCTCAAACGAAGAACAAAATTATCGGCTTTCGCAGCTTCGCTGCTTGGTCCTGCAATAGTTACATTAGGTCTGGCGGTGCTCGGAGCAGGGACAGATTTTAGGTATACTTTCACAATGTTCCCAGGAATGCTACCAATTGCTTCCCTTGGCGTGATATGGTTGGCAAACCAAGTTGCTGCTTTCCTTATCAGAAAAAATGGTCACTCGGAGAAAATGGCAACTATTCTAACGATACTCTGTGTTGTGGTTTTTATTATTGAGATGAATCTAATCACCATGAGATTCCTCTCTTTACCATGGAATCCATATGTTGCACCTTAGATTTCTTGTAGATAGTCATGCTAACGTTCGAAGGTATATGCAGCAATCGGGGGCTACGCCGTCATGAAAATTTCTTATGATCGAATTCTGGTGACTGGGGGAGCCGGCTTCATTGGAAGCCACACCTCAGATGCTCTATTGGACGCTGCTGTTGAAACTTGGGTATTAGATAACTTTTCTACAGGATCATTGCGGAACCTCTCGCGCTGGAGAAACGACAGGAGGCTCCATCTTGTGCGAGGCGGAGTCACAAATTTTCAATTACTGGCGAAACTTGCTAGGAGAGTTGATGGAATTGTCCATCTGGCGGCTCAAGTCAGCCCATACGTTTCGATGACGAATCCGGAATTGACGAACGCTGTCAACGTTAATGGAACTTTGAACGTTCTCCGGGCAGGCGAACAAGAAGACGTGCAAAGAGTCGTCTATGCTTCATCGTCATCCGTTTACGGAGAATTGCAAAGAAAACGGATGGGAGAGAACGAACCGACCACTCCAATCACACCGTACGGCGTCTCTAAACTCGCAGGCGAAAAATATTGCCAAGCGTTCTCTAGAGCATTCGATCTGCCCACGATCTCACTCAGGTACTTCAACGTTTTCGGCATACGCCAGAGTTCAAACCCGTACAGTGGCGTAATAGCCATATTCGCAAAAGCATTGACCGATGGCCGAGCCCCAATCATTTATGGAGATGGGCGACAGACGCGCGATTTCACCCATGTGACCGATGTAGTCAAAGCCAACTTATTGGCCCTTCAGAGCCACAAAGGCATCGGCGAAACCTTCAACATAGGCACCGGTTACCCAACATCAATAAATCAACTCTATAGCTTGATTGCGCGGATCTCTGATCGGCAGGATATTCATCCAACTCACAAATCGAAGCGGCCCGGTGATATCATGGCTAGCTGCGCAGACATATCGAGGGCCCGGACATGTCTTAAATTCAAGCCTGCCATCAAACTTGAAAATGGATTAGCTGGGCTCCTAAACTGGTTACAGTCCGAAGTAGAGAAGGATTAGGTTATTTGTGGCTTCGGCCTAGAAATGAAAACCGAGGAGCTTAATGATGGATTCGTTGCGCAAACAACTGCTTTCGGGCCAGCGTAAGCTCGCGGTGTGGGGTACGGGATACATTGGATATTCGACGCTCGCGAATTTTGCTTCACAAGGAGTAATGTGCACGGGTACGGATATTTCGGAATCAGTTGTCTCAACAATAAACGCTGGGAGTATACCCGTACCGAACATGGAATATTGGCTTGGATTCGACACTAGATACCTCATTGATTCAGACACGTTGAAAGCGACCACTGACTGGAAATCCATCCTCACAACCGAATATCCGGTTCACATGATCGCCGTCCCAACTGAGAAGGGAGCTGAACCTTGGGACGGAGCGTTGGAGGATGTCATAACGAAAATGGCTTCCAACCTCGAGAGTACGAAAGAGCCGCCTCTTATCATACTTGAGTCAACATTGACTCCGAAGAAAACAGACGATCTAGTCATACCTATACTCGAAAAGCAGGGTCTCAGAGTAGGGAAAGATATACACGTTGCCGTCGCTCCGCGAAGAGATTGGTTCATCAGTCCCGAAAAGAATCTACGCACAATTCCTCGAATCGTAGGCGGCACTACACCCGAGACCACCCAACTTACCGTCGATGTCCTTAGCATAGTATGCGAAAAGCTGATTCCTGCTCCTGATCATCGGCACGCCGAGATAGTCAAGAGTATCGAGAACGCCTTCCGACATGTGGAGATCACGCTAGCAAATCAGCTAAGCCTCGCGTATCCGAGCCTAAACATGACGGAAGTGTTACGCCTGGTAGGCACGAAGTGGAATGTTGGAACCTACCATCCAAGCTTTGGAACAGGCGGATACTGCATCCCCTTGAGCTCCAAGTACGTTCTGGAGGGAGCTGAAAAACCGGAGCAACTAACAATTTTGAGGGACACTGTCGCTACCGACACTCTTCTACCCAACATTATTGCTGATCATATTGTGGACAAAGGATTCAAGAATATTGGAATCCTCGGCCTTTCATACAAAGGGGACCTCAAAGTATCCGTGTTAAGTCCAACCATCGGAATCACGAAACGTCTGAAGGAACGCAAAATCCAAACAAAAATCAATGACCCATACTTCACGGACGCAGAAATCATAAAATTAACCGGAGCAGACAGCTTCTCCTTCCCTGAAGGCCTATCAGAATTTGATTGCATCTTAATCGTGGCGGGCCATCGAATCTACAAAGCAATACCCGAACCAATTCTGAAAAAACAATTATCAAATTGCAGATTGGTAATTGACAATTTAGAGGAAACATGGAAGCATTTCGATTGGAATTCTCCTGGAATCAAATATGTAGTTGCAGGAGACAGCAACTGGCTAAACTGAGGTTTGGCTTTCTGATTTTGGTTTGAGACTTGGTACGCGTCCTCTTCCTAGCAGCACCTTTTAAGGCACACATGATTCAAAAAATGGCAGAACACTTCTCATCCAACGTTACTTGGGAATTAATAACACCAGCTTATCCGTACACTCCCCTGCTTGGGAAGAGTATGACGGTGCGAGAGAAACTAATCAGTCGCATACTTCCATCAGTAACTGATCCATCTATGAGCGAATTCATGAATACTTTCGATCCGGATATCGTGTACTCCGACAGCCCATTGTATGGAGCACAATTCAAAGCGTACTCGTGCTTGCGTGGAAAACTGCCACCACTAATTGTCCATTTGAGAGGAGATTGGTGGTGTGAATATCTGGAGTGGTTCAGATGTGCTAATTGGAAGCAACGAGCGCTCTCTTCACAAAGTTACGCATACCACTGGGCTTCAATCATTCTTGCCAGGAAGGTTACTCCGATCTGTAAATGGCTAGAGCGCATAGTGAAACATTATTCACCTAGTAAGAAGACAGAAGTCGTGTACCAGGGAATAGACGCAAAACAATTCCAATCCGAATCTGGACTAGAGCTTCAGCACCCTGCTGTTGCAATAATCCAAAATCACACAGTCTACCCAAAAGTCGTAGGCCTATTGAACTTCTCAACCGTCATAGAAAAGATACCTGAAGTTCAATTCTATATTGCGGAAGGAGAAAACGTCAAACAAACCTTCTTGCCACTCGTAAAGGAACAATTTGCGTCTCTACCAAACGTTCACTACATCAAAGGAGTAGACAACGTGCGGGAGGTTTGCAGGATGTTGACAGCCGCAGACTGCTATGTCCTCGCGTCAGGGCTTGACTGCTGCCCAACCACCGTCCTTGAAGCCTCATTGCTGCATAAGCCAGTGATAGCGAGTCGTATAGGTGGCGTTCCCGAAATTGTAGCGGATGGGCAATCTGGTTGGACCATCGAAAATGATTGGACTGACGACTGGGTTGATAAAATCAGGCGAGTGACGACAGACAGTAAACTCAACCGGAGGCTTGGAGATTATGGAAGTCGTTGGGTATCAGAGAGATTCGATTGGGAGGTAATTTCGAAACAGGTTGAATCTTTGCTTCACAAAGAAGCCGGTTAGGGTACCGAGATGCGTTCTTAGATCAAGTGTAGTCTCTGAGTGCTTGCCTTCTTGGGTTCCCAACCATGCCGCCATCTATAAGGGCGCGTAGTTTGCTCTCTACGTTTGTGATGCGTTTCTGATCTTCTTCGGTGAGTAGTTTCTGAGCTTCAAGGAGTTTTTTGACCAGAGTGAGCATTTCTAGGTAGCTCGGAGCGAATGCTTCTGCCTCTTTACCTGGAATCAGTCTATATGAGTACGGGTTTGATTCCACTGTTATGTCGGCTTCAGCACTGTAAGAAGTGGTTTTCTTGAGGTGAAACCAGCCAATAATAATTGAGAGCGGTGCTCCAATGACGGTGGCGAGTATAGTGAACGGTGTAAATTCTGGAAAAATACGAAGCAATGAGGGAATATTCTTGATGGCCAAGTAATACACAGTGATGAGAGTTGAAACATAACCCAATATGAATGTGAGATATGTTGAGTAACCGATTCTGAAATAGTACCAGGCTCTGGTGAGGTAGCTTGAAGTTCCCGGCATTGCAATCCGTCGTCAAAGTACGATAGAGGGTCTATTATACGTGTGCCCACTAGCAGCACTTATGCTGCGAAAAAACCTCAGAATTCTCGTTGTTGGAGCGGGCTCACCGAACGCCGACATGGTTGCTGAGGTGCTGAACGCGAACGGTTTCCAAGCCGCATGGACTGACAAGATTCGTCATCCGGATCCATTCAGAATCAAAAAGTTTGATTTAGTGTACGGAATTTACTTGCAATCATGCAGTCGCTACATTATCGTCGGTAAACTTCTCAGAAAGAAGACGCTGATTCATTTCGTTGGTAGTGATGCTTACTGGATTGCACGCGAGAAATCTATTTTGCGCAGATTCTATTGGCGAATTGTGCTGCGTCTGACAGATATCGTACTTTACGTATCACCACATCTTCAGAGCATGGTTCGGCGCGAGGGATTCGTACTTCCTTTTCCAATCGCTTCCTCCGAATTTCAGTCATCGCAACTTAGAATTCAACCTGATCGCGACGTCCTATATTACTGCCCAGGAGGCGAGCGTAACGCTGAGATCTATCGAATATCATGGATTATTGATTACGCGAAGCAACATCCGAATGAGCAGATTACAATTCTCGGAAACGTTACCCACCCTGCGCAGTACCATATCGATCTTCCGAACGTGCAGGTAGTTCCCGACGTGGACAGAGTAGAGATGCCGGCGTTCTACAAACGACATCGCAAACTCATACGCATGACAACTGAGGACGGTCTGCCTCGCATGTTGAGTGAGGCATTGCTCAGTGGATTGGAAGTTGAATTCAACGGACAAAAAGTGAAGGATATCCCACGAGAACGTGTACCGCAGGAATTCGCAAATTCGCTCGAACGAGTGCTAATCTCTAAGGGCATAATCAAATCCGCAAGCCCATCTTAAACGTTCATGAGCCGAACTCGTCCTGATAGATCTGAATACATCGCTCAGCTACCTTCAACGAATCATGAGTTTTGATGATGAACTCTCTGGATTTAGCGGACAACAATTCTCGAGAAGACCTATCGTTGACAAGTTTTTCGACAGCAGACGGAATTTCTGCGCGTGAATGAATGTTAACGAATGGGCAATCTTTCACAAATTTTAGATCGCGTTCTCTGATGTCAGTTATGATAGGTACACCGCAAGCTGCGGCTTCCACTGCTCCGAATCCATAGAACCCTAAACCCACTCGATCAACCCAGAGATCCAATGTCGCGTAGTAGTTCGGAATTTCTTGATGGTTAATGATTTGATTCAATGGAACTCCGACGGCTTTCCCCTCAAGTCTAGTTATGGCGTCCTTGATCTCGGAAATTGCAAGATATTGACGCTTGTTGGGATCAGTATATTGATCGCTGTAACCCACTCTTACCAGTTCCGTCTGACGTGTACGAGTTGGCCTGAAGGTATCGGTATCGACGGGTATTGGAACAAAGTTTCCGTTCGGAACGCGATCAAGCATCTTTGGCATTGAAACCAGCGCTGGCACTTCTTGGTAGAGTGGTATCTTCCCGTTCGGATTATGATAATGCTGCACAATTCGATTTTTCCATAATTTCAAGACGTAACGTGGATAGGCGACATCATTGTGGCTATGAAGAAGATTAAACTGGTTTCTGTATTGGCGCCAATCGAGATAGCGTGTGTAGTAAGCTAAGTGAGTGCTCCCTAGGCGGCGCCTAGGTAAGAGGTAATCCTCTTTGAAACCGAATGGATGAGGTGCTGCGGAGATAACCCGACTAGTCACTCCCAACCGGTTCAAGGCTTGACTCAAAACTACTCCGACACCGATATGCTCGGCGTGCAGGACCTTGAATGAGTATTCCATAGGCCTACAACAAATTGTACATTCCCTATTCAAGTTGCACGTTAACCATTGGCGGAACCTATAATACATCATTAAACTTGAAACATGACTTCTGTGAATCAGCAGTGCCGATTCCAGAAATCAAATACGGCGACATTGCTGTCGATGATCGCGGCGAGGTTGGCTTCGTCAACTCCTTCGACTTCCATGGCGTGAAACGCTTTTATTGGATAAAAAATTACGTTCGCGGTTACGTCCGCGCCTGGCATGCACACAAGCGCGAAGCGAAATACTTCCTCCCCATCCGAGGATCGGTCGTTGTCGGAGCTGTACAAATTAATAATTGGGAAAAACCATCCAAAGAAAGCAAGGTTTATCGATTTACTCTCTCTGCCAATCGACCAGCAATACTCTACGTACCCGAGGGATACGCTAATGGAGTAATGACACTTACCGAAGATACTGTGTTGATCGTGTTTTCAACCTCGACTCTAGAGGAAAGTAAACAAGATGATTTTCGATACAATAGTCGTTACTGGGATATCTGGAATGTGACGGAACGCTAGGAGTAACAAGAATTGCGAGTACTAGTATTGGGAGGTACAGGAATGCTAGGGCATAAACTCGCTCAAATTTACAAAGATCGATTCGAAACATGGACAACAGTGCGTTCCGCAAGCACTAATCTCTCTCAGCTAGGCTTCTTCTATCCGAAACGTCTACTGGCCGGAGTTGACGCATTCCGGTTTGATTCAATAATTCGGGCAGTTGAACAGGTGCATCCTGATGTCGTGATCAATTGTATCGGAATTATCAAACAGTCACCTACCATTCAAGACACTCTTGGAGCGATCGAAACAAACTCAATGCTCCCTCAAAGATTAGCGATCCTGTGCCAGGTTGCAAAGGCTAGGCTCATACACATTAGTACGGACTGCGTTTTCTCCGGGCGTAAGGGTAACTATACCGAAGACGCTGTATCTGACGCGGAGGATTCGTACGGCCGTACGAAGTTTCTTGGCGAAGTTACTAAAACCGATTGCCTCACACTGAGGACTTCGATAATAGGCAGAGAGCTTAACAGTTCGTTCGGACTTGTCGAATGGTTTCTTAGTCAGCGAGACGGAAGAGTCAAAGGTTTTACGAAGGCAATTTACACTGGGCTCACGACGCAAGCATTAGCAACAGTTATTGAAAGTGTGATTGTTAATCATCCCGAGCTAGAAGGTGTCTACAATGTCTCCAGCAATCCTATTACGAAATATGATCTCCTACGCATAATGAATGACGCTTTCAAGACCAACATCGCTATTGACACTGACGATAATGTGGCGATTGACAGAAGCCTTGATAGTTCTCGATTCCGTAATGAAACGGGATTCAAGCCGAAGGAATGGCAAGAAATGATCAACGAGATGGTTGAGGATCCGACTCCGTACGAGCGCTGGAGAACGGTTCTTGGCAGTCCTTTACAAAGGTGAGATTATCTAAGATGCGGATTTTGGTTACAGGTGGATCAGGCTATCTTGGATCAATTCTGGTTCCGCGGTTGACTAGCGGCCGACACGAAGTAGACGTTTTAGACATCCAATCCCCTACCTCTTCCGTCCGATGGTTAAACGCAGACGTGAATTCTGCAGATTCTGACGTATTCAGGCCTTACGATGCAATAGTCCACCTAGCAGGAATAGTCGGCGATGCAGCATGCAATAAGGAACCGACCAAAGCGGTGGAGACTAATTATCTAACCACAAAGAGACTGGCCAAGGAATTTGCACGGTCGAATAAGAAGATGGTTTTCGCTTCGACGTGTTCAGTGTACGGAGCCTCAAATTCTTTGCAAACAGAAGACACAGACCCATCCCCTCTCAGCTTGTACGGACTCACAAAGCTTCAGTCCGAGAAACCAGTCCTAGACGCGGGGGGAGTGGTACTCCGGTTTGCTACACTGCACGGAAATTCGTCTAGAATGCGATTTGATTTGGTCGTCAACGAGTTTGTCCGGAGAGCCATTGTTGATGGAAAGATAGCAGTGTTCGGCGGCGCTCAAATCCGTCCCTTCCTGCATGTCTCGGATGCTGCCGAAGCAATTTCAGCCGCCATAACAGGGGAGTCTGGAGTGTACAACGTTGGCTCAGAAAACATGACCATTCTAGATCTTGCCAACCGAATTAAGAACAAGACTCAATGCGATATTGAGATCGTTGCCGAGATAACAGACAAACGAAGCTACGCGATAGATTCTTCTAAAATAACTAGGAAACTTGGACTCCACTACAACAGGAAGATCGAAGATACGGTCGATGAACTTAGGACGACAATTGGCAACCGGCACTGACAACCAGCACAACCTGGATATGAGAAGTCGCAGATGCTCTCGAGAATCGACGTAACGGTCGCAACCAAAAATAATGAAGCAACACTCGCTCGTTGCCTTACAGCAATAAGAGAAAACATTCCAGTAAATCATCTTGTCGTGGTTGACGGAGGGTCAACCGACAGTACACTCGATATCGCACGCAGATTCAACGCGAGAGTAGTCACGGAAAGAGGCCTACTTGGACGGGTGAGATATAGGCAGGGTGAAGAATGCTGCACAGACTGGATAGCCTTCGTTGACTCCGATGTTTACGTTTACCCAAATTGGTGGATTGCGATGAGTAGACATATTGCACCAAAAAATGGAATGATCGTTGGAATTGGTGAGAGTAGCTATCCAAGCCGCACATACTTCTATGAAAGATATTTTAGCTATAACACGAAACGTTACGGTCTAGAAGCGTTCAGTAACACACTTGTTAAACGTACTCTACTACTGTCCTGTAAGGCGCTATTGAAGGGCGTGCATGCCGGTGAGGACACGCTCTACGCTAAGTATGTTAAAGCAAAAAGCAAGCATGTGGTGACGGTTGGTGAACGTGGACCGATATGTTATCATGACAAGCATGCAGATATGCCATACGCATTTTTCAGATCCGGTCAGAGCATAGGAATGACTGGAGATCTCATGAGAGCATTTCGAATTCTGCCCAACAATCTGCGAAACTGGTTTGCTTATAGTAAGAGTGTTAGCGAATTCGATCCGCGACTCTTGGCTTACATAATTTATTTGTGGGTGACGCTGATTCGTGGATTCTTTACCTCATGGAGCTCCGCCTGCAAACGGTGATGTTGCCGAAGCAAACGTTTTGGTGAGTTCCAAACACTTTTCAGGACCATCAAAGTTACTGGCAATGACGTACCTTGCCGCGAATCGCAATGGCTCAAATCAACGCTACAGTTGGTGATTTGGAAGGAAACAAGAGGCGCATAATTGAATTTGGGAAGAGAGCCGTAGAGAAAGGAGCCGATATCGTCGCTTTTCCAGAAATGGCCGTTACGGGATATCCTCCGCTTGATCTTCTCCCGCCTCGAGAAGTTAGACCTCCTGCGGGGAATCGTCATCCTGCTCAAGAAGACTTTGTGCGTCTGAACAAGCAGTGCGTACTTGAAATTGCAAAAGAACTACCGAACATTACCACAATTGTCGGGTTCGTAGACTACGACGATTGTAACTTATACAACGCCGCGGCAGTCCTTAGGGACGGTGTGATCAAGCATTTAGCCTACAAGACTTTGCTCCCAACATACGACGTCTTTGACGAGCACAGATACTTCACACCTGGGCTCAACAATATTCCAGTTTCAGTTGATCTTGGGGATCAAAAGATTTCACTTGGGGCGTCGATTTGTGAGGATATTTGGGATGAGGAGTTGGGATATGGAGTCGCAGTTGTTGACGCATTGGGAGCAAGAGGCGCTCGATTAGTCTTGAACATCAACGCTTCGCCGTTCCACGACAAAATTCGCGATGTTAGGTTACGGATCGTGAAGACAAAAGCAAAGCGATTAGGAATCCCAATTGTTTACGTTAATCTTGTTGGAGGACAAGACGAATTGGTGTTTGATGGTGAAAGCCTTGCGGTGGATCACGATGGACGTCTGATTGGGGTAGGCAAACAATTCCAAGAGGATCTAGTCATAGTCGACATTAAGAATGATGCCGGCAGCAATCCGGAGATCCCTGAACCTCACTATGATCACGAGGAAGAGATGTTTAATGCTCTTGTTCTTGGAGTGAGAGATTATTTCCGAAAAACTGGGTTCAGCCGGGCGTTTATTGGGCTCAGCGGTGGAATCGATTCCTCACTGGTGGCCGTTATCGCAGCAACAGCGCTGGGAAATGAAAATGTTACTGGCGTATCGATGCCTTCTCGATTTTCGAGTGATCACAGCAAGCTTGACGCAGAAGAACTTGCAAGGAACCTCGGAATCGCATATGTGTCCATCCCTATAGAAACGGTCTTCGAAACTTTCGAAGCGGAATTGAAACCACACTTCAAAGGTAAGGAACGCGATGTTGCAGAAGAGAACTTGCAGTCACGAATTAGGGGAAATATACTAATGACGCTCTCGAACAAGTTTGGAGACCTTGTATTAGCCACCGGGAATAAGACTGAGCTAGCGTTAGGTTATGCTACATTATATGGCGATATGAGTGGAGGGCTAGAAGCGATAGGCGACGTGAGCAAAACAGAGGTATATGCTCTCGCTATGTACTACAATCGACATGCAGAGCGTGAAGTCATACCAAAGAGCTGCTTCACGAAGATTCCTTCAGCGGAACTGCGCCCAGATCAGTTTGACCCCTTCGATTATCCGACTGTTTCACCGCTTGTAGATGATGTAATCGAAAACCGCCTTTCCAGAAAAGAATTGCTCAACAAGGGATATCCGGCACAGGTAGTTGACGACACGTTGTGCCGCATTCGAGGAGCAGAGTACAAGCGACGCCAGGCACCACCAGCCATTAAAATAACAAAGAAAGCTTTCGGCCTCGGATGGAAGATGCCGCTCGTGAACAAATTTCGCTGTTAGAATTAAGCCATCGCATTTGCAACATAATTGGTCTTATACCATGAGATAGTCTTCTGAAGCCCCTCCGTGAGAGTGGTTGTTGCCTTAAATCCGAACTCGCGCAACGCACGCGTAGTATCAAGGCATCTGCGCGGTTGTCCATCAGGTCTTGATGTATCCCAGAGAATCTGTCCCTTGAAGCCTACTAATTTCGCAATTAGTTCCGTAAGGGCACCGATAGTTATCTCGGCTCCACTCCCCAAGTTTACGGGTTCGGGTTTGTTATATCTTTCAATAGCCAGAGCAATTGCCTCTGTCGCGTCATCTACGTAAAGAAATTCTCGGGAAACCTTACCAGTTCCCCAGACACTCACATGCGTTCGATTCATTTGCACGGCGTCGACGAATTTCCTTATAAGAGCAGGTATCACATGTGAGCTTTCTAAATCAAAATTATCTCCGGGTCCATAGAGATTGACTGGCAGCAAGTAAATGATGTTCATCGAATATTGCTGCCGATAGGCTTGCGCCATTACCAAGAGCGCTTTTTTTGCGATTCCATATGGAGCGTTAGTTTCTTCCGGATACCCGTCCCATAGTGAATCTTCCCTGAACGGTATTGGTGCAAACTTAGGGTAGGAACAAACAGTTCCAGCTTGAACAAATTTTCCGGTTTTCGCTTCGCGTGCAGCCTCAATCATGTTCAACCCCATTTGTAGATTGTCGAAGAATAGAGGACCTGGACTTCTTAGATTATATCCTATTCCGCCTACGTTAGCCGCCAAATGTATTATGACATCGCTTCCTCTGGCGATCTCTCTACAATTTTCCAAGGACCTGAGATCCTTGCTACTGTTTGCGGTAACGATTTGGTCGGCAGATAAGCGTCTTTTTTCAATCAGATTCTTCACTAAGTGTGAGCCAAGGAATCCGCTTCCTCCGGTTATGAGAATTCTCTTGCCTTGCCAGAAGGATGATTCTACCAAGAAGGTTACCTCGACAATTCTCCTAGGTGACTAGTTCGCGCATTATTACTTTCAATAAACTCCAACCTGTTGAAACCGTCTTAGCTTTCACTTCTCCTCCCGCTCGTTTTCCTTCGATAACAGGAATTTGGAATACTCGCAGTCCAAGTTTGGCGGATCTAATGCTCATGAGAAACTCAGTTTCGTTCCACTTTGAATTCATTTTCATTCTATTCCAAGCGTCAGTCCTGAAAGCTCTCAAACTGTAAGCTGCGTCACTGGATTGCGCTTTCCATAAAACGTTCACGAGAAAAGTGAAAAGCCTGTTTCCGAACCTTCTTATTCGGTAGGGGTCATCGCTGTCATCAGTCATTCCCCCTGGAGCGAACCTCGAGCCGGAGACAATATCATAACCTTCCTCAATCTTGGACACGAAGGCGTGAATATATTTTGGATCGTCGTTGCCATCCGAAGCCATCAATAAAACCACATCTTCAGTTATCTGACTCATTGCTTCTCGAATGGCATCTCCTCTTCCCGGCGAATGTTGAAAAATTACCTCACATTGTTTGTCCTTAAGAAAGTCCAGAGTCCCGTCTGTCGAGTGTGCATCAACGACTACGGTACGTTTGAAGAGATTGAACGGTATGTTATTCCAGATGGAACGAAGACCTGTAATTTCATTCATGGTGGTGAGTAGAAGGACTCGAGAGGGACTCTGCATTAATTGTCTAACCCTTTTTCGAACACTTGAAGTACTTATCATTATATGCGAATTGTGCCTGCGGCGATGTCTGTTATCGATAGATGATTTTTAGTCGCGTAGAGATGACACGGGAAATTTCGCGACTCTGTTGCTGGTAGACGAATCTCCTGAAGGACGGTCCGAATGGACTTAGAAATGGGTCTGAAGATCCTATTTTTGCAGTCAGATATCCTCGCAACAGCCCAACAGAAGATCTGGGAGAACGGTCTTTGACCATGTTTTTGGTTATTCTTCCCATAGCGTAGAGAGGATGGTATCCGAGAGTGTACATTGCAGCTCCCCAGTAAGTGAACGCGTGCTTTGTCCCTCTAGGTCGAACGTGTGTGTACGACACGCCGTTGAGTAATTTTGTTTGGTATCCACTTTGCGAAGCCTCATACAGCAGCCATGCCTCCCATCCTGCTTTCACTGGCAATTTGAATCCGATTTCTTTCAGAAATGTCGTCTTGATGATCCGACCGCTTCCGGATGGTGTATGTTCGTATGTACGGAGTCCGACTTGAGATGGATGCCCACTAGCCACTACCAGTCGCGGATTTTGGGCCATCATGCCCATCACGGATTGACAGTAGTCAGTTGGGTATTCACAGTCGTCTCCGCTTATCATTGTGTAGTCGGTCTCCAGCTCTATGTTGGATTGCAGGGAGAGATTGATGTTTTTTGGGACACGTCTGATATCATATCCCTCGTTTGGCCTATCTATGACTGTGATCAGTTGGTACTTCTGTGAATATGCTAATAGAATTTCGTGAGTATCATCGGTCGAACCATCATCAACCACTTCGATCTTTGTGGGCTGAATGGTTTGACTGATCAGAGATTCAATAGTATTTGTGATGGTCTTCGCGGCGTTTCTAGCGACTACGATGACCCAGTACCCCGGTGGCATTTAAGACACCAGAGCGTCAATTTCGAGCCGCACTTTTTCAGGGTGATCACTGTCGATGAAAATCTTGTGCCAAAAATGGAATCCCAGAAGCTGCCATAACAACACTTGATATCGTCTATTCTCTGGTGTCGAAGGTCGATCAATTAGTCGTCCGACAGTCTTCTTCGAGAAGTATCGTTCGATTACATTTGAGGTTGGGATGATCTGGCGCACTAATTCTCCCAATTCACCCTTGTACCAACTTGATACATCGACGCTAAATCCCCATTTTGGCTTCCTTAGGCTCTCTTCGGGAAGAATGTCTTTCATCGCTTCCCTTAGAGCAAGTTTTCCGTAGGCACCTGGAAGAAACTTATCTTGCCAGGGAGCGGTAACCATTAGATCTACGATCCTGTTGTCCAGCATCGGAACTCTAAGTTCAAGTGAATGGGCCATACTCATCGAATCATCGACGGATAGCAGATCATCAACGAGTTTAGTTCTCAGCTCTGCTCGGAGAAGGTTGTCAAGAAAACTGGATTCAGTCGAAAAGAAGGGTGCGTATTGTTCGATAAGAGTGTGGTTGGAATAATTATCTTCTAGGAATAAGCCACGATTAATCGTGTCGGGCAATACTCCTGCTAGTACGAGATATTCGCGTACATCGTCTCCCAATAATCGAAGAACTCTCAGCCTATTCTCGATTCTGAGATCGTCGAGTGGGGGAACTAGGTGCCCTGCAGCCCTCAGTATTGGTGAGAAAACATTTTGGGATAGGGAAGATATGCGCAGCGCCTTTTGATATCTGGCGATGTACCCTCCAAAGATTTCATCTCCTCCGTTTCCGCTCAAGCAGACAGTAACATATTTGCGAACAAGTTCGCATACGAACCATGGATAGAGATTGTATTTCGGTGCTTCCATGTGCCAGATCATTTTTGGGTAAAGTTTCATGGCTTGAGAGCTGTCTACGGTCAGTTCGTGATGGTCGGTCCCGAAGTGTTCTGCGATGATTCGTGCGTCTCTTAGTTCGTCCGAATCTTCTCCGAAACCCATGCAGAAAGTCTTTAGAGGCTGCGTTAGGGCTTTCGACGCTAATGCAGTTATCGTTGCGGTGTCTAGTCCTCCTGATAGAAAACATCCAACGGGCACGTCAGCGACCAGCTGATCTTCGACGCTTCGTTGGAGGGCTGTTTTAAGTGCGGATATTAGTCGGTCTTTGTCCGCGTTGAGTTGCTGTGTCGGAATCTGCCAGTATTTCGAAATTTTCGCTCGCGCATTTTTGAAGATGAGCATTCCTGAAGGGGGTAGTTTGTGGATATTTTGAATTAGGCTGCGATTACCTGGAATATATCCGAGGTTGAGTATTTCATATAGTGCCTGTTGGTCCACGGCGCGTGTGATATTTGATTGCAGCAGCGCTTTGAGTTCCGACGCGAATAAGAGTTGTTGCCCTTGAATCGTGTAGTATAACGGTTTGATTCCCATTCTGTCGCGCGTTAATAGAAGCTTTGCTTCGCGTGAGTCCCATAGAGCTATTGCAAACATTCCGTTAAGTCTTTGTACGAAATCATCTCCGTATTGTTCGTATCCGTGGATGATAACTTCAGTATCGGATCTCGTGGCGAATTTATGTCCCAGTTTCTTCAGTTCTTCGCGAAATGATTGGAAATTGTAGATTTCTCCGTTGTATGTCACATGAACTGTCCCATCATCGTTATGTTGCGGCTGATGACCACCTTGGATATCTATGATGCTTAGCCGAGCGTT